>Ga0134095_1000091_pt1 | contig 101341 bp, 100 predicted proteins | sample 6_2taG_FD_94449 | JGI IMG/M metagenome (GOLD analysis project Ga0134095, IMG submission 94449) | Switchgrass degrading microbial communities from high solid loading bioreactors in New Hampshire, USA - 6_20_20_110_A2 metaG | ecosystem: Engineered > Bioreactor > Semi-continuous > Anaerobic >... | reverse complement strand
GGTTTTGGAATAGCAACTATTGGATATGGTTTTCTGCGAGCAGAAAAGCAGGATATGGATGGAAGATAAAGGAATAGAACAATATGGGTTTTGGAATAGCAACTATTGGATATGGTTTTCTGCTTACCTACGAAGCAGGCGGGGGCGTTGTCGCAAGCATATTGCTTGCCTACGGCTTCTATCTTGCTTCGCGTTTTCACAAGCGCTTTCTTGCCGCGGCGTTTTCGGCGCTCGCGATGTTCCCGCATTCCCTGTTTATCCTGCTGGACGTTCTGCAGGTTCTTGAACTGAAAGAGAATACCCTGTTCCACAGCATCAGCTACACGATCTTTATTCTTGCCTGGCTGTCCATGTCGTTTCATTACCTGATGGCGGTCAAAGACATCGCGGTCGAAAACAACAGCAAAAAGCTGGAGAACAAAGCCATGAACCGAATGTATATCACCGCGGTTTTCCTTTTGGGCGCGCTTTCTATCCTGATCTTTCGAGAGGTTGCGCCGGCGCCGCTGGCCGGCATGCTGTATGCTTTGCAGTATCTCGTAATCGTACTGAATTTTCTGTTTCTGCATACCTGCTTTATTCAGATAACCTCAGAGAAGCAGTATGAGAAAGACAAGCAGCTGCTTGCCGAGGAGGACAAAAAACTGCTTGAGAAGCGCAAAAAATGGAAAAAATAGAATACCGACAGCGTTATTTGAAGGAAAGGAGTGGCAGCATTGACGGAAATCAGGTTTTACGACCGCAGCTATTATAAGCTGGCCGCAGGAATGTTTTTCCTGTTCAATCCGCTTTTAAACATACTCGACGTATTCCCGGACGTGATCGGGTATCTGCTCATTTTTTCCGGCTTAAAAGAGCTTTCGCAGATCGACGGGCGGCTGGAGTACGCGCGGAAAAGGGTTCAATACCTGATCTTCATCAGCGGGTTCAAGCTCGCGCTCACGCCTGCTATTTTTTCAAGCGGCGAGGACACCGACCGGCTGCTTGCCGTTTTCTGTTTCGGTTTGGCGGAAATCATACTGCTCCTTTTCTTCACACAGGAGTTTTTCGAGGGCATTTCCTATCTTGCGGAAAGAAACAAGGGCGACAAAACCGCCGCCGCGGTTCCTAACGCGAAGTTTTTGTCGGTTTTGTTCTTTATAACAAAGATCGCGCTCAACATCGCGCCGGAGCTTTATGCGCTCATAGAGGCAAAAGAGGTTGTGGACGTCAGCGAATTTGACTATTATGAAAACCTGATGAGCTCAAAGCCGATTGTGCAGGCGCTTTGCATTTTCGCAGTCCTGATTCTCGGAATCTTCTGGTATGTCAGCGTTGTAAATATGCTGCGCGCCGCGAAAAAAGAAGAGGAGTTCAAGGAAAAACTTCAGGAACACTATCAAACCGATTTTCTCGCATATCCCGAAAAACAGAATTTCATAGACTTAAAATACGGGCTATATATCGCGATGGCGGGGCTGATTTTCTTTTTTGACATATCCGTCGACAACGTCAAGGTGTTCCCGTGGGCGGTTGCGGTTCTGCTGATTTATATAGCCTCGTGCAAAATGAAGTTCGGCGCCTTCAGAATGACCCGCCGGTGTTTCCCGGCCGTGTTTATCGTTCAGCTTTTGGTAGAAGCGTATATGTACATTTTTTATGAAACCGACGTTTCGTTTTTATTCCAGCTTTCTTATCAGACCATTACGGTTAACTCGATTGTCGCGATTGTAAAATCGCTGACGGCGCTGTATTTTGTCGGTGTTTTCCTTGCCGAGCTTCAGAAGCATTATTATCTGCTGGCGGGGGATCAACCGCCTACTTTCGACCTGACAAAAATCATCTTCGTCGCGTCCGTCTGTGTCAAAACTTTGCAGATAAGCCTGCCGATCACGTTTGCCGCTATGAATGGCATATACATTACGCTGTTTATCGTGTGGCTGATTTTGTGCGGAAAGAATATGATATATATGATTGATGATTACGCAAAAGCGGTAAGACTTTTATAAAATCCGAAAGGTTTTGGGAAAAATATGTGCGGTTTTGTTTGTATATACAAAAAATCAGGCATCACGAGCGAGGACAGAGCGGCTGCAAAGGAGATGTCCCATACCATCCGGCACAGAGGACCGGATTTGAACAGAACATATGAGAACGAGAAGCTGATTTTCGCATTCCGCCGCCTGTCGATTATCGACTTAGAGGGCGGCGCGCAGCCCTTTGTCAGCGAAGACGGGCGGTATTCCTGCGTTTACAACGGCGAGGTCTATAATTACCTGGAGCTGAAAAAAGAGCTCGAGCAGAAAGGGGAAACTTTCCGGACCAACTCCGAGGTCGAGGTCATGGTCAAACTGTACGCGCTGTACGGCGCCGACTTTATCAGCAGGCTGCGCGGCATGTTTGCGTTTTTAATTTACGACAGGGAAAAAGACGTTTTGATGTGCGGCCGCGACCCGTTCGGAATCAAACCGCTCTACTACCGTATCGACGGAAACGGAATTGTTCTGTGCAGCGAGATGAAAGGCTTTTTCTTCGCGCCCGGCTATAAGGGTTTCGGCGTCGACAAAAGACTGCTGCAGCACTATATGACCTTCCAGTATGTGTCTGAGCCGGACACCATCAGCGGCGACATCTTCATCGTGCCGAAGGGAAGCTATATGCTCTACGACGGCAAAGAGGACGGAAAGGTCAGCGTCATATCCTACTACAAGCCGGTGTTCTCGGCGAACAGGACCGCGACATACGAAAGCAAAAAGAAAAAACTGCGCGAAGCGATCGAGAGCTCGGTTCAGTACCATATGCTCTCCGACGTTCCGGTCGGTTCTTTCCTTTCCAGCGGCGTTGACAGCGCGATTATCACGGCGATCGCTTCCAAAATTTCGCCCGGCATCAAAGCGTTTACCATCGGCTTTGACGTGAAGGGCTATTCGGAGCTGGAGGACGCCGCCGCGATTTCGGCGCACCTCGACATCGACCATGTCAAACTGAAGTGCACGCTCAAGGATTTCACCGATCATTACGAGGACGTCATCTACCACCTCGATTCGCCGATGGCGGACCCGTCCGTCGTGGCGATATACTTAATCAGCCGCGAAGCGGCAAAGCATGTCAAGGTTATTCTGTCCGGAGAGGGCAGCGACGAGCTGTTCGGCGGCTACCGCCAGTATATGACCACGCTTTCCAGCGCAAAGCTCGCGAAACTGCCGTCTCCCGTGAAAGCGGTGCTGCGCGCCTACGCGAACATTCTGCCCGAGCAGGTAAAGGGCAAAGGCTTTCTCATCCGCGGCTGCACGCCGCTGGAGGAGCGCTACGTTGGCAACGCGTTTGTATTCTCGGAAAAACTGAAAAAGAAGGTCCTGAAAACCTACAACGGCAGTATCTCGTTTACCGAGCGCACCAAAGACATTTACGCGCAGGCGGGCGACTATACGATGCTCCAGAAAATGCAGCACTGCGACTTATACACCTGGCTGCCCAGCGATATCCTTGTCAAGGGCGACCGGCTCTCGATGGCGCATTCGCTGGAAGCAAGGGTGCCCTATCTCGACAAGGAAGTGTTCAAGGCGGCTCGGGAGCTGGCGGACGAAGACAAGCTGAAAAACGGCACGACGAAATATATTCTCAGAGACGCTTTCGCCGACCTGCTAAACAAAGAAACGGTTGTGCGCCCCAAACTGGGCTATCCGGTTCCGGTGCGCGCCTGGCTGAAGGATGAGCTGTACGACTGGGCGGCGAACATCATCAAGAACAGCACCGCGACCGAATATATCGACAGCGCCGAAGCGCTCAAACTGCTCGAGCTGCACAGAACCGGCAAGGGCGATTACTACCGCCATATCTGGCTGATTCTGACCTTTATCACCTGGTACAGGTTGTATGTAACCGACGCGGAGAACACTAAGAAGCGCATCCTTGCAGGAAAACTGTAAAAGAGTAAACTGGAGAAAAAACTTCAAAATCCGCATATACGCAGAAAAATCCGGCATTTTTTAAATGCCGGATGCTTTTTTTATTGCGCGGTTGCTTCTGCGGCTTCGGTTTGAACGATGCCGTTTTTCGATTCGACTTTTGGGTCGGGATTAGTATTTAGTTTTCGGTCCGGATTACGGTCAGTCTGCCGGATTTCAACACTTCGACAAAGGTTTTCGCGTCTTTGATTCGGATATCGGTCATAATGCCGCTTCGTCCGACGTCCTCAACCTGATGGAAGTCGGAGCCGCCGGACATGAGCAGGTTGCTTTCCTGAGCGAACCTGAGCGCCAGATCGTTGCGCGAGTCGTGTCTGGGATTGCCGTTGAAAACCTCGACGCCGTCCAGAAAAAGCGGGTTCTCCGCCGTAACGTACGACCGGAACGGGTGCGCCTGAAACAGCAAAAGATTGTGTTTTTTTGCGAACGCGCTCAACTCTTCCGGCGCGTATGCGTACAGGCGCGGATAATCGTATAGGATTTCTTCGCTCAGTCCGAAAAGCAGGTAATCGTTGCTGGTGCCGTCGATAAGCACTTCCGCGCCCAAAAGGACGTCCATTCCGTGTCTGTCGCCGTATTCTTTTGCGCTGCGGTAGCCTTCGAGGTATCTGTCGACGGCTTCCTTCCAGTCGGTTTTGCGAAAGGATTCAAAAAGCCATTTGGTGTAATGGTCGGTAATGCAGATTCCGCTGTATCCTGCTTCCTTGTAAAGACGAACGGTTTCCGCCGCGCTGATTTTACCGCACGGGCTGGTTTCCGCGGTGTGAACATGCGTGTCAAACTTGTACATTTTGCATTCCTTTATTTGATAGAGATTTTTTACAGTAATATATCGCGATTTGAGCGTTAAATCAATAGGGATTCTATAAAAATTAAGAGAAATGTTAAAATTGTTGACCTGTATTATAGAATATGGTACAATGAAACGGATGTTTTATAGGCAGGCGAAGGATAACAAAATGGAAGGCAGTAATGCGACGCTGTTATAAAAATATGCGCTGTAATAAAGGAGTTTCAATATGAAATACGTATTGATCGGCTGCGGACGAATCGCGCCAAACCATATTCGCGCGGCATTGGAGAACAGGCTCGATATTGCCGCGGTCTGCGATATTTTGCCGGAAAACATGGTAGGGTTGCTTCGCGAATTTAACCTGCAAAACCAAAACATAAAGCGTTATACCGACTATAAAAAAATGATTGACGAAGTCCGGCCGCAGGTCGCCGCGGTCGCGACGGAGAGCTGGCAGCACGCCGAGATGGCTTTGTACTGCATCGACCGGGGAATCCATGTCATCATCGAAAAGCCCATGGCGATGAACATGAAGGACGCGGACGAAATCATCCGCCGCTCGGCGGAAAAGGGCGTCAAGGTCTGCGTCAGCCATCAGAACCGATTCAATCAGGCGATTCAAAAGACGAGAAAGGCGTTGGAAGCCGGACATTTCGGCAGACTCTCGCACGGCGCCGTCAACGTGCGCTGGTACCGCGACAAAGCGTACTACGACCAGGCGGAATGGCGCGGCAAGTGGGCGAAGGACGGCGGCACGCTGATGAACCAGTGCATACACGGCATTGACCTTCTGCGCTGGATGTTCGGCGACGAAGTGGACGAGGTTTACGGCGCGACAAGAAGGCAGTTCCACGACTATATCGAAGGCGAAGACCTCGGCATGGCCATAGTAAAGTTCAAAAACGGCGCGGTCGCTACCATTGAGGGCACGGTGAACACCTATCAGCAGAACCTTGAGGAAACATTGTTTATATCCGGCGAAAAGGGCACGGTGAAAATCGGCGGACCGTGCGTCAACACCATCGAAGTTTGGGATTTTGCCGACGCTATTGAAAACAACAAGGGTTTTGTGGAACCGACCGAGAACATATACGGAAACGGGCACGTAAGTCTGTACGCCGACTTTATCGACGCGGTTCAAAACAACCGCAAACCGTATGTGGACGCGGTCGCGGGCAGGAACGCGCTTGAGATGGTGCTTGCGATTTACAAAAGTCAGAAGGAAGGAAAGCCGGTCAAGCTTCCGCTGACCGATTTCGGAAGCGAAGATATGTCGGGCGAGTTCGATGAATGATTTTTTGCGCACGAGAGCGCAAGGCAAAAAGGCCGGGTCTACGATTGCGGCGCTCGGCGACGGTTTGCCCTGCCCGGTGTGCGGCAGAAAGTATAAAAAAGCATAAAACCGGACTGGTTGAATTATCATAAAAAATCGGGATGAATCAAGAAGATTCGATCTTCCCGCAGATTACGACAAAATAATACCGATAGCGAAGAAGTATAATTGATATGTCCTTGAGAGAAGCGCTTTGCATCGGTGCCGCTTTTAAGTACTGCGCAGTCCCCGAAGGCGGCATTCCGGTTTCGGAAAACGCCGCAAATGCGTTTAAAGTATTCCTTTACACCCTATATGGACTATGATATAATCAAATCAATAAGCGATGTAATAAAAAATATAAAGGGACGATCATATGTTGGATATTTTTAAGGGCAAGACGTTATTGATTACCGGCGGAACGGGTTCGTTCGGAAACGCGGTGCTGAACCGCTTTTTGAAAACCGACATCGGCGAGATTCGCATATTCTCCAGAGACGAGAAAAAACAGGACGATATGCGCCATCAGTATCAGAGCGACAAGATTAAGTTTTATATCGGAGACGTGCGCGATCTTTCGAGCGTCAAGAACGCAATGTACGGCGTCGATTATATTTTCCACGCCGCAGCGCTCAAGCAGGTTCCCTCCTGCGAGTTTTTCCCGCTGGAAGCGGTCAAAACCAATGTGCTCGGCACCGACAACGTGCTTACCGCCGCGATCGAAGCGGGGGTAAGGAAGGTAATCTGCCTATCGACGGACAAGGCGGCTTATCCTGTAAATGCGATGGGCACTTCCAAAGCGATGATGGAAAAGGTAATCGTCGCGAAATCAAGAACGGTCTCGCCCGACAGGACGACCATCTGCTGCACAAGATACGGAAACGTTATGTGTTCGCGCGGAAGCGTTATTCCGCTTTTTATTGAGCAGATAAAGGCCGGCAAGCCGCTTACGGTGACCGACCCCAACATGACACGCTTTATCATGAGCTTAGACGAAGCGATTGATCTGGTTTTGTACGCGTTTAACAATGCCGAAAGCGGCGACATTATGGTTCAGAAAGCGCCTGCCTGCACGATCGGCGATCTGGCGCAGGCTGTTAAGGAGCTGTTCCACGCGGACAACGAAATCAAAATCATCGGCATCCGCCACGGTGAAAAAATGTACGAAACCCTGCTGACCAACGAGGAGTGCGCGCGCGCGATTGACTTGGGCAACTTCTACCGTGTGCCTTCGGACAAGCGTGATTTAAACTATGAAAAATACTTCACGCAGGGCGACCAGAAGCGCAGCAGACTTACGGAGTTTAACTCGAACAACACCGTTCGATTAAACGTCGAGCAGGTCAAGCAGAAACTTTTGTCGCTGCAATATATCAGAGACGAAATCGCGGCATGGGAGAACAAATAAAAAATGAAAATACTCGTAACCGGCGCGAAGGGCTTTATCGGAAAAAACTTAATCGCAGGTCTGAAAAACAGAAAATACGTCGAAATTTTTGAATACGATTTGGACACCGACCCGGCGCTTCTGGACACATACTGCGCGCAGGCGGATTTTGTGTTCCATCTCGCGGGGGTCAACCGTCCGAAGGATACTTCGGAATATATGGCCGGGAACTTCGGGTTTACGTCGGAACTGCTGGACAAGCTGGTCAAGCACAGCAACAAATGCCCGGTGATGCTGTCCTCCTCGACGCAGGCGGCGCTGGACAACCCCTACGGCCAAAGCAAAAAGGCGGGGGAAGATTTGCTGTTTGAATACGGAAGGAAAAACGGCGTCGCGGTATATGTCTATCGTTTTCCGAATGTATTCGGAAAATGGTGCAGGCCGAACTACAACAGCGCGGTCGCGACCTTCTGCCACAATATCGCGCGCGGTCTGCCGATTACGATTAGCGACCGGAACAACCGATTAAATCTGGTTTACATAGACGACGTCGTAGAAGAGCTGGTGCGGGCGTTGAACGGCAAGCCGAGCATGACCGAAGATGGATTCTGCTACGTACCGGTTGTGCACAGCGCGACGCTCGGCGAGATTGTCGACCTGCTTTATTCCTTCAAAGCATCCCGCGAGCAGCTCGGCGTTCCGAATATGGCGGACGAGTTTACAAAGAAGTTATACGCGACATACCTTTCCTATTTGCCGACCGATCAGTTCTCCTATGCATTGAAAACCAACGTTGACAACCGGGGCAGCTTTACCGAAATTATCCGCACCGCCGACAGAGGGCAGTTCTCGGTCAACATCGCCAAACCCGGCGTTACCAAAGGCAACCACTGGCACAACACCAAGAACGAAAAATTCCTTGTCGTCAGCGGTAAGGGCGTCATCCGGTTCCGCAGAATAGACAGCGACGAGGTCGTCGAATACTATGTCAGCGGCGAAAAGCTGGAAGTAGTGGATATTCCGACCGGATACACGCACAATATTCAGAACATCGGCGACACCGACCTTGTCACGTTTATGTGGGCGAGCGAGCCGTTCGACCCGAACAATCCGGATACTTACTATTTAGAGGTGTAGGGAATGCGTAAACTGAAGCTAATGACCATCATCGGGACAAGGCCGGAGATTATACGGCTGTCTGAGGTTATCAAAAAGTGCGATAAATATTTTGAGCATATTCTCGTACATACCGGGCAGAACTACGATTATACGCTGAACCAGATTTTCTTTGAGGATTTAGGGCTGCGGCAGCCGGATTATTATTTGGACGCCGTGGGCGCGGATCTCGGCGAAACCATCGGCAACATCATCGCGAAAAGTTACAAACTGATGGTGGAAACCAAACCAGACGCTTTGCTGATTTTGGGCGACACGAACTCCGCCTTGTCGGCGATTTCGGCAAAAAGGCTAAAAATCCCGATATTCCATATGGAAGCGGGCAACCGCTGCTTTGACGAGAACCTGCCGGAGGAAACCAACCGCCGCATCGTCGATCATATCGCGGACGTAAACCTCTGTTACAGCGAGCACGCGCGGCGCTACCTCAACGCCGAGGGAAGGCCAAAGGAGCGTACTTATGTGACCGGTTCGCCGATGCCGGAGGTGCTGACCGCGAACCTTGAAAAGATTAAAAACAGTAAAATTTTAGAGGCATTGGGGCTTGAAAAAGGAAGATACATTCTTCTCTCCGCGCACCGCGAGGAGAACATCGACAACGAGCAAAATTTCTTCGCGCTGATGAACGCGGTCAACGCGCTTGCGGAGAAATACGATATGCCGGTCATCTACTCGACCCATCCGCGCAGCGAGAAGTTTATCAAACAGAGAGGGTTCAAATTCCATCCGAACGTACGGAGTTTAAAGCCTTTCGGGTTCTCCGACTACAATAAACTGCAGCTGAACGCCTTCTGCGTCGTCTCCGACAGCGGAACATTGCCGGAGGAAAGCTCATACTTCCGCGCCTTTCCGGCGGTCTGCATCCGTACGAGCACCGAGCGTCCGGAAGCGATCGACAAGGGCAACTTCATCATCGGCTGCATCACCACCGAGCAGGTGCTTCAGGCTGTCGAACTGGCGGTGGAAATGCAGAAGAACGGCGATATCGGCGTCCAAGTGCCGGACTACACGGACGAAAACGTCAGCACAAAGGTTGTAAAGATTATCCAGAGCTATACCGGAATCGTCAACCATATGGTCTGGCGGAAGTTTTAATAAAGAAAACCGCTTTTATACCAAGTCGGTATAGAAGCGGTTGTTTATTTTTCAATGTGAAAAGCCTAATCTCAATTTGCATTGTCGGACGGTTTATACTTTGCGATTTTGTAGGTGACATAACCGCCGGAGAGGTTATACAAGTTGGTAAATCCCATGCCCTTCAGAATCATCAGCGCGGTGTGCGCGCGCACGCCGACCTGGCAGTAAACATAAATCGGCATCTCTTTGGGCAGGTTTAGTTCATGAATACGCCTGCGGATTTGGTTCAGCGGAACGTTGCGGGCGCCCTCGATGTGACCGGCTGAAAATTCATATTCCGTGCGGACGTCAAGGAGCAGTCCGCCTTTTTTTACGACGTCGTCGATCTCGTAATACTGCGCGAATTTATAATCGCCGGCAAGCGCGTTGACCGCGACGTAGCCGAGGATGTTGACCGGGTCCTTCGCGGAAGAATAGGGCGGGGCGTAGCAGAACTCAAGGTCGGGCAGGTCATAGACGGAGCCGCCCAGCTTCATGACGGTAGACAAAACGTCCATCCTTTTCTCGGTCCCCGCTCTGCCGACGGCCTGCGCGCCGAGGATTTTCCCGTCCGTCGGAGAAAACAGCAGTTTAAACGATATATCGGCCGCGCCGGGATAATAGGTCGCGTGGTTTGCCCGGTGCACGTGGATGGCAAGGTAGGGAATATTTTTCGCCTTCAGCTGCGCTTCGCTGTTGCCGGCCGCGGCGGCGGTCAGGTCGAACACCTTGACGACCGAAGTCCCCAGCGCGCCTTTATAGGTTGCCGCTCTGCCGCTGATGCGGTCCGCGACGATGTGCGCCTGCCGGTTGGCATGCCACGCGAGCGGAATCGCCGTTTTGCTTCCGTCTATTAAGTCGGTTACCGCTATCGCGTCGCCGATGGCGTAAATCTCTTCGACGGTTTTTCCGGTTTCGGCGTCGAGGGTTTGAAAATGATGGTTTGTCAGAATATGCCCTTTCGGTCCGAGCGCGAGCGACGCGGATTTGGCAAGCGTGTTCTCGGGCGAGACGCCGATCGCGAGGACGGCCATATTGCAGGAAAGCGTTCTTCCGCTTTCTAAACAGACCGTTCTGCCTTTATCCTGAAACGCCGCGATGCCGTCGCCCAGAATCAGGTCGACGCCGTGTCTGTTCAACTCCCTGTGCAAAAACTGCGCCATCTCGAAGTCCAGCGGACGAATCACCTGCGGCAGTTTTTCGACAATCGTAACCTTGATGCCGAGCCGGCAAAGGTTTTCCGCCATTTCGAGCCCGATAAAGCCGCCGCCCGCCACGACCGCGGTTTTGGGCTTTTTCTCGGTCACAAACGCTTTGATTGCGTCCGTGTCGGCGATGTTTCGGAGCGTAAACAGGTTTTCGGCCGCATCGATGCCCGGTAGCGCCGGCTTTATGGGCTTTGCGCCGGGGGAGAGAATCAGAACGTCGTAGGTTTCGTCGTATTCGGTATTCTTAACCCGGTCACGGACGCGGACCGTCCTGTTGTTCCGGTCGACGGAAAGCACCTCCGAGAAGACGCGGATATCCAGCTTAAAGCGGACCGACATTTCTTTTGCGGTTTGCACCAGCAGATCGTCGCGGTCGGGTATGACGCCGCCGATGTAATAGGGCAGTCCGCAGTTCGCGAACGAGATGTACTCGTCCCGTTCGAACAGAATAATCTGAGCGTCCTCGTTCAAGCGTCTTAACCTTGTCGCGGCGGTCGCTCCGCCCGCGACGCCGCCTATGATAATGATTTTCTTTTTCAACGGAACATCCCTGCCTTTTCATTTTGATCGAAAAACAAGCAAAGCGGTTTTCGGGACAGAAAACCGCTTTTTTATAGTTATCCAAGCGCTACATCCAAAATCATCATCAAAGCGAAGCCAAACGCGACGCCGATGGTGCCGAAGTTGGAGTGGTCGCCCGCCTGCGCCTCGGGAATCAGTTCTTCCACGACGACATAAATCATCGCGCCGGCGGCAAACGCCAGTATGTACGGCAGCACCGGAATAATCAGCGAGGTCAGCAGGATGGTCAAAACCGCGCCGACCGGCTCGACGATTCCGGACAATGCGCCGTACGAAAAAGCTCTTCGCTTTGAAATGCCGTTTCCGACAAGCGGCATCGAGATAATCGCGCCTTCGGGAAAATTCTGTATCGCGATACCAATGGAGAGCGCGAACGCGCCTGCGGCGGAAATGCCCGCGTTTTCGGCAAGCATGCCGGCAAAAAGGACGCCGACCGCCATTCCCTCGGGGATGTTGTGGAGGGTCACCGCAAGCACCAGCATGGTATTTTTGCCCAGCTTTGATTTCGCGCCTTCCGGTTTATCGGTATCCATGTGCAGGTGCGGAATGACGCTGTCAAGAAACAGCAAAAACCCCATGCCCAAAAGAAAACCGACCGTCGCGGGGATCCACGCGGCGCTGCCCTGTTCCTCCGCCATATCGATCGCGGGAATCAGCAGCGACCAGACCGACGCGGCAATCATCACGCCGGACGCGAATCCGAGCAGGGTTTTCTGCAGAAGCGGTTTCATCTCGTTTTTCAAGAAGATCACCATACCCGCGCCGAGCGCGGTTCCTACGAACGGAATGATTACGCCGATGAATATTTTTAACGTGTCGCTCATAGATGCCTCTAATTCTTTATCTGCAAATGCAGTTTTTTAATCGCGTTGAAGGTTTCTTCGCTGATGACATGCTCAATCTTGCAGGCGTCCTCTGCGGCGACTTCCGCGCTGACGCCGAGCTGTTTGAAGAATTCGGTCAGCAGGGTGTGGCGTTCGTACGTTCTCTCTGCAGCTTCTCTGCCTTTTTCGGTAAGACTTAAAAAGCCGTTTTTATCCGTAACCACAAAACCGCCGTCCTTTAAAAGCCCGATCGCGCGGCTGACGCTCGGTTTTGAGTAACCCATATACTCGCTGACATCGATTGCCCGGACAGACGGGTTTTTCTTTAAAAGAATCAGTATGGTTTCGAGATACATTTCTCCAGATTCCTGAAGCTGCATGGAAATACCGCCTTTCCTTATCATCAATAAATCAAGTACATCATACCATAAAAATATCAATAATTCAAGGTTCGGCGCGCTGTCAATTCTCTTTCCGGCGCGCAGCATTGTATAACCTGCCCAATTGGTTAGCATACGCTAACCGCTTTTTCTTGTAAAATGCCAAAATTAAAGGCCGGTTCTTGACAAAGCGTGGAAAATATCCTATTATGGTATCAGTTAGCGGAAGCTAACTATTTTCAAACGCTTCGGTTAGCCTTTGCTAACCGAAAATATCGAAAGGTTGAGGGATATGCCGTTAACATACGCAGTTGTTGGCGAAGAGAACAGGATAAAAAAGATCGGCGGAAAGCCCGAGGTTAAGAAGCATCTGGAGAACTTGGGCTTTGTGCCGGGCAGTTCGGTAAAAGTGGTTTCCGCCATCGGCGGCAATCTCATTGTGAACATCAAAGAAGCGAGAGTGGCGATCAGCCGCGAACTGGCTTCGAAAATCATTATTTAGTTATAAAGGAGAAGCATGGATGAAAACCCTTCGGCAGGCTAAAATCGGCGAAACGCTCAAGGTTGTCAAACTCCACGGCGAGGGCGCGGTCAAGCGCCGGATTATGGACATGGGAATTACAAAAGGGGTCGATGTCTTTGTCCGCAGAGTGGCGCCGCTCGGAGACCCGATTGAAGTGAACGTGCGCGGCTACGAGCTTTCGATTCGGAAAGCGGACGCGGAAATGATTGAGGTAATATAGGGGAAACCCCTTCTTTTTTATCATCTTGAGTTAGCATAAGCTAACCGTATTCAGAGAGGACGGATTATGAGTTTAAAGATAGCGCTTGCAGGCAACCCGAACAGCGGGAAAACCACCTTGTTCAACGCTTTGACCGGCTCCAACCAATTTGTCGGGAACTGGCCCGGCGTTACGGTGGAAAAAAAGGAAGGCAGACTGAAGAAGCACGACGACGTCGTGATCGTCGACCTTCCCGGCATTTACTCCCTTTCGCCCTACACGCTTGAAGAGGTAGTGGCGCGTAACTTTTTGATTCATGAGCGCCCCGACGCGATTTTGAATATCGTGGACGGCACCAATCTTGAGCGCAACCTGTATCTGACAACCCAGCTGACAGAGCTTGGGATACCGGTTGTGGTGGCCGTTAATATGATGGACGTTGTCCGGAAAAACGGCGACCATATCGACACGGCGGAATTGTCCCGCCGGTTGGGCTGCAAAGTGGTCGAAATCTCGGCGCTAAAGGGTTTCGGTATACTGGAAGCGGCGGAAGCGGCGGTTGAAGCGGCGAAATCGGAAAAAACGGTTCCGGCGCACAGCTTCAGCGGCGTCGTCGAACACGCGCTGGCGCGCATTGAGGAAGCCGCGCTGCACGATATGCCCACCGAACAGCAGCGCTGGTACGCGATCAAGATTTTCGAGCGCGACGCGAAAGTTTTGGAACAGCTCAATCTGCGTCCAGAGATTCTTGACCATATCGAGCAGGACATTCAGGCCGCCGAAAGCGAGCTGGACGACGACGCGGAGAGCATTATCACCAACGAACGTTATACATATATCGCGTCGGTTCTGAAGAATTGCTACAAAAAGAAAAACGCGGGCAAGCTGACTGTTTCGGACAAAATCGACCGGGTTGTCACCAACCGCTGGCTGGCGCTTCCGATCTTCGCTGTCGTCATGTTTGTCGTTTACTTTGTTTCGGTCACGACCGTCGGCGGATGGGCGACCGACTGGGCGAACGACGGCGTGTTCGGCGACGGCTGGCATCTGTTCGGAATCGGTTCTTCGGAGTATGCGGAAGCGGCGGAAGCCTATGTAAAACCGGGCGCCGTTCAAAGCGCGTTCCTTGAAGCGGCGGAAGAAGCGGGCGCGATTGACGAAGAAAATTCTACAGACGGCGCGGTTGTTCTGATTGAATCGATCGCTGCCGGCATAAAGACCACCGCGCATATCTACGACGACGCGGGAAACATCGTCGAGTCTGTTCCGGTGGATTACGACGTTTATCGCTCCGTCGCGGACATCGAAGAACCCGACCCCGCCGATTACGGGGTTTGGGTGCCCGGCGTGCCGGTGATCGTGGGCAACTGGCTGGAAAGCATAGACGTCGCCGACTGGCTGCGGGGGCTCATCCTTGACGGCATGGTCGCCGGCGTCGGTGCGGTGCTGGGGTTTGTGCCGCAGATGCTGGTATTGTTCCTGTTCCTCGCGTTTTTGGAAGCCTGCGGCTATATGGCGCGCATCGCGTTCGTCATGGACAGGATTTTCCGCAAGTTCGGTTTGTCCGGCAAGTCCTTTATTCCGATTCTAATCGGCACCGGCTGCGGCGTGCCCGGCATTATGGCTTCGCGCACGATTGAGAACGACCGCGACCGGAGAATGACGATTATGACCACCACGTTTATGCCCTGCGGCGCGAAACTGCCGATTATTGCGCTGATCGCCGGCGCTTTGTTCGGCGGAGCCTGGTGGGTCGCGCCCAGCGCGTACTTTGTCGGCGTCGCCGCGATTATCGTCTCCGGCATAATTCTGAAGAAAATTAGAATGTTCGCCGGCGAACCCGCTCCGTTTGTCATGGAACTGCCCGCGTACCGCCTGCCGACGGTCAAGAACGTTCTACGCTCGATGTGGGAGCGCGGCTGGTCGTTCGTGAAAAAAGCGGGCACGGTTATCCTGATGGCGACGGTGCTTGTCTGGTTTACCTCCAGCTTCGGCTGGTCGGACGGCTCGTTCGGCATGGTGGAGATGGACGAGAGCATTCTTGCCGCGTTCGGTTCCGCGATCGCGTGGATTTTCGCGCCGCTCGGCTGGGGACATTGGCAGGGCGCGGTGGCTTCCTTGACCGGATTGATCGCGAAGGAAAACGTGGTCGGAACCTTCGGGGTTCTGTTCGGCGGCTTCGAGGAGGTTGCCGAGAACGGCTGGCAGATTTGGGCGAATATGCGCGAAGTGTTCACGCCGCTTGCCGCTTACTCGTTTTTGGTGTTCAATCTCCTGTGCGCGCCCTGCTTCGCGGCGATGGGCGCAATCAAACGCGAGATGAACAGCGCGAAGTGGACCTTCTTCGCGATCGGGTATCAGTGCGTGTTCGCGTACGCGGCCTCTCTGGTTATCTATCAGTTCGGTCTGCTGTTCAGCGGCGCGGGCAATGTTGCAGGCGCTGCGGCGGCGTTGGCGGTGGCTGCGTTCATGCTGTATATGCTGTTCAGGCCGTATAAGGAACCGGCGGTTTTGAAAGCGAAAGTAAAAGTATAGGCAATATAATATAAAACTTTATATTATATTGTTAGTAAGGAGGAATCAACATGCTGGCATGGGTCTCGGAGAATCTTTCCACGATAATCGTTTGCGCCATCCTCGCCGCTGTCTTTGCGGGCGTTATCCGCACCATGATAAAAAACAAAAATAAAGGCAAGTCCGCCTGCGGCTGCGGATGCTCGAGCTGCCCGATGAGCGGAAGCTGTAACGATAAACAAGAATAGACAATGCGATAAAGAAACGCTGCGGCAACCTGCCGCGGCGTTCTTTTTTTCGTTTGTTTTATGAAGAAAAATGGATTTTTGTGAATAATAATGGTTTTATTTGTGATATTATTGATATTTATTGCTATTATTGCTATTGCATAAATATAAGATTTCGTATATAATTATACAAGTTTTGCTTTTAAGGAGATGCGTAAATGAGTTCGAAAGTGCAGAATCGATGGATCCCCGTTATTGCAGGCATCGCGATACAGCTCTGTCTTGGTACTGCGTATATTTGGGGCGTTTTTCAAAAGGGTGTTGCCGTATATCTGTTTAACGGAAACAACGCGGACGCGGGTCTTGCGTTTTCCATCCTCTTAAGCATGCTGACGTTCGGCAGCACAATCGGCGGTTATCTGCAGAATAAGTTCAGTACAAGACCGGTAGTCATAACGGGAGGGGTCGTCCTTGCGCTGGGGTTTTTCCTCGCCTCATTTACTCCTCCGTCGGCAGGCTGGCTGATTTGGGTTACATACGGCGTCATCGGCGGTTTCGGCATGGGCATGACCTATTCGACAACCATCGCCTGCTGTCAGAAATGGTTTCCGGATAAACGCGGGTTTATCACCGGCATTATCGTCTCGGCGCTCGGGTTCGGCGGCGTCGTCTTTACCCCCGTCGCGGAGTTTCTGATAAAAACCACCGGCGGCGGCGTCGACGGTATCGGCGAGCTGTTATCGCTGCGCTGGTTTTCGTTGATTTTCCTTGTTGTCTGCACGGTCGGCGGACTTTTTGTAAACTATCCACCCAAGGACTACGCGCCGAAAGGGTGGACGCCATCGGTCTCGAAGTCGGGTTCAAAGCAGCATGATTTCACCCCGACGGAGGCGCTGAAAACACCGCAGTTCTACGCGATCACAGTCGTTTTGATGTTCGCCTGCATGGCAGGTTTGATGATGATTGCGTTTGGAAAATCCATCGCCAGCTACCAGCCCGAACTGAAAGACATTGCGGTCGCCGGCGTCATGGCCGTCACCCTGTTCAATTCGTTCGGACGCTTGTTCTGGGGCTGGGTTTCGGATAAATTGGGCAGAAGAAACACCATCTTAATTCTCCTTGTCTGTACGGCGGTGTTGGTTCTGCTTGTCAAGCTGGTCGTGACCAGCGTTCTCTTCTTCGTACTGGTCGCCGCAATCGGTTTTTTATACGGCGGGTATCTCGGCACGTTCCCGGCGCTCACGGCGGACTATTTCGGCGCCAAACATGTCGGAACGGTTTACGGAATGGTCCTGCTCGGCTTTGGAATCGGCGCGGTCGCGGCGTCCTACATCGGCGGATATTTTATGGATGCCGCCAGAGAAGCAAACCCCAATGTTTTGGATATCGACATTTTGCTGATCGCCTTTATCGTGGCGTCGGTCGCGTCCGCTATTGGCGCCTTGCTGATGCTTGTTACAAAACCGCCCAAAGCTAAAAAAGCCGAAGCAAATGATTAAAAAAGAAAAATACTCCCGGCGGCGGGAGTATTTTTTCTTCGCTGCGGGGATGTCTGCATAATCGCTCTCATTTCGCTTCATAATACAGTTGTGAACATAGCTTTATGGCGCGAGGTGAAGAAAAAATGGCAAAGCAGGGCATGAAGCGCCCGGAGATTGACGCGAACAAACCGCCGAAGAACGAAGTACCTCCCGTGCCGGAGATACAGGGTAAAGCGAAAAGGACCAAAGAAAAAGTAAAGGATAAGGGAAAATAGCCAAGCCAAAACGAAAAATCCCCGCTGACAGGCGGGGATTCTTTGTTAGCAAAAGGATTCTAACTGTAAAAAAGCACAGCGGTTCGCGCCGCAGGTTAAATTTTATATTGCTCCAATCTGTCCATGACTTTCGACACAAAACTGTTTGAAGCGCCAAAATCTAAGTTAAGAAGTCCGTTTCCTCCGCCGCTTCCGACCATGTGAACCCGTGTTTTCCCGTCAAAATTATCCAGCACAACCGTAAGCGTAACATAATTCTTGACGCGGAAATAGTATTTTTCATAAACAAGCACCGTGCATTTTTTTCCGTTCGGCGCTGTAACACTATAATTATCAATTAAGCTGCCGCTTACGCTGACAGATACGGCATTGTTGATTTTTAATACAGTCTCTTCTAAGCTTAATGAAACACAAAATGTATTCATGATGCTGCTTTTTTCTCCAAGAATATGTTTGATGATATTATATTTTATAAATAATTATGCGGTTCTTTTTTTGTAGAAATAAATAATTCCTGCTAAGAAAACTGCGAAAACGATAAACCAAAGGATTATTTTGCTTCTGTCGCTGGCATCCGGAGATGCTTCCTCGCTGCCGCTTTCTAAAGATTCCGCTCCGCTGCCGCCGGACGTTTCGGTCGAAGATTCCGCGCTTGCAATGCGAAATTCATGAAATGAAACAGAAGTGTCGGCTTCGGAAAACCAGATTGTGATTTCTTTAATATAAAACTTTCCGTTGGTAATCGCTTCGATGTGACCCCATCCCGCGTCCGGCCGGGTATTGATGTAATCGACAATTTGTCTGATGCTTAATCTTCCGGATTGTCCCCCGTGATAGTGGTCGGCGCCGCCTTCAAAATTGTTCGCCATCAGCTGACCGAGGTTTACCACGGTGGTGTTGGTCGTGTTGTCGGTATAGGACATTGTTATTTGAACCTTGCCGCCGGTAACATCAAAATCGTAAACAAGATAGGTGTCATCCCACAATTCTTCGGGTACAACAAAAGCTGCGCCCAAATTCAGCTTGGTGTTTTGATAAGAACTGCCCGCCGAAGCGGTAAACACGACTTTATTGCCGTTTGACGACGCGGCAACTGTACTGGAAATCCATGTAGAGGGATACTCGATAAAATCGGGTATATAGGGTTCTGCAGTTTTTCCGGCGGCCAAAACGGTAAGGGCAAAGGTTTTGGTGTCGGACGCTGCGCCTTTGGAGATGGTCGCGGTAAGCGTAACAAGTGTATCCGTATTCTGACGGGTTACGGTTCCGCGTTGGATATGACCGCCGGTTGATCGCTGCTCCATGTGACGGTGCAGTCCCTAAACGAAGACGGCAGGGCAAGCGGCAAGGTAACCGCGTTTTCCGAAGCATTCAATCCGCGGATGCTGCCCCAGGTCAGGTTTTCCTTTGCGATTGCGACATAGTTCGCGTCTGTCGGCTCATACTGACCTTCAAGCCGGAAAAGCGGTACATTTTTGGGCGTCTTGCGCGTAATTCCTAAATCCATGGTTAGGGTAAGCCCTATTTTATTTGCGAACGAAATAACTCTGTTTCGGACCGATTCGTTGTAGGCTCCCGGATAATGGGCGTCAACCCCGATTACGACGGTATTGCCTACTTCCTTGACAATCTTCCAGAATTCGGTGTAGCGTTCAAGGGTTTCCATATTGTCTATATATCCCTGATTCAGCTTGAGCGCCACGCCCTTTTCCTTCGCTTTTTCGCACATTGCCCTGACCAGGTCTTTCATTACGGGCGTGAAGTTTTGAACATTGCCGTATCCTTTTACAAAGAAAATTTCGGGGTGCGCCATAATGGTGAAAAGTCCGGTGTCTAACGCTTCAATTGCACCCGCAACATAGTTTTGAACATTTTCCAGCTCGTGTGCTTCGTCCTCGAGAGGGGCAATAAACCGGTTGCTGCTTGTATCAAATATTTGCCAGTGATTGCCGAGAATTAAATAGTCAACCAGGTTGTTGTCGACGAGGTACCTGTAGTAGTCCTCGAAAAGGCCGCCCAACGCCCATTCGCTTTCCCAGCCGAGGAGGATGTCGATTTTACCCTGGTACTCGTTCTGCAAAGCGCGAATCGTGTTGTAATACTCCGTGGATTCCCAGTATATCCCGCGCACGCTGTTTTCGTAGGTGATATACGGAAGCATGACATGGTCTGAAAAGCCGATGGCAGTATAGCCGTTGGAAATGGCGGCTTCTATATATTCTCTATCGGTATAAGAACCGGCGTGTCTGCAGCGGTAGGTGTGGTTATGATAATTGGTTTTGGCTGTCGTGCTCGGTTCGCCCGTATAAATGGTGACGGATTTGATGTAAGACAGCTTTCCGGCAACCGTGGCGGAAAGGCGTATGACAATCTCTCCGCTTTGACCGTTCACCGCAAACGCGTAGGCTTTGTTCACGTGCTTACCGCTACGTCAGACGCGACGGTTTTTCCGCCGACTGTGATAGACAGTTTGGTATCGCTGCCGCTGCCCATGGCGGCTTCCACAACGATGCCGGAGATGGACACATCGTTTACCGTGGTTTTTATAATCAACTCATGGGAAGGATCGTCGCCGATAGAAAATCTTGCGCCTCGTCCGGAACTGCCGCTTTCGATGGTTCCATAGCCTGCCATGCTGAAATTCCAGGTCAGCGTACCCAAAACATTATCGCCGGCAGCCGGAACGGAAGTGAAGGTATGCGTGTAGAAAACTTCAGACGCTGCGGTTGAAAACGTCCACATCGGAATCAGGGCAAGAATCAGCATTGCGGCAACGACGACCGATGCTGTCCTTTTGAAAAATCCCCGCATGAAACTGTTACTCCTTTTGCTCAATTTCTTTATTCCATATTATCACATCTTTCGACATCTTTGCAATATGATGTTTATTTATTTATCATAAAATTAAAATGATTTGTTTTATACTTATTCATATAAATTCACAAAAATTTATTTTTAGCTTGACAAGCAAATAGAGATATGGTAGTATTAACAAAAATTTTCCGACTCTTTTTGGTGAAAGTATATGAAGCTATTCTTCGGAATGATTGACAACGGATACAAGCCCGCAGACGCTTCCGTGGTGTTTTGGGGGCTTAGCCGTTTATTATCATTTCGAGGCAGATAAGCTGTATCAAGATATGGTGATAACGGTGTAAGCCTTAACAGAACAGTTAACGCTTACACCGATTTTTTATATAGATAAGAGGGGCAATCATGTTTGACAGAAGCGCGGTGGAGAAGTTTTATAACAATTACGGTGAGCGGGAGTGGAATCGGCTTGGTGCGACCGCTTACGGAAAGCTGGTGTTTCTGCTCCATGCTGATTTCCTTGATCCGTTTTTAGCGGAAGGAAAACATGTGCTCGATGCAGGCTGCGGCCCGGGAAGGTTCAGCATTTACATGGCGAGGGCGAAATGCCGCGTCACCCTGCTTGACATGTCGGAAACGCAACTGAGTATTGCAAAGGAGAAATGCGCGCAAGCGGGAGTAACCGATTTCATAGACGGATACATACATGCAAGCGTCACCGATTTGAGTGTAATTCCGGACAATACCTTTGACGTGACGGTCTGTTACGGAGCAGTGTTCAATTACCTGCACGAGCAGACCGAAACCGCAATGAAAGAACTGATACGGGTAACCAAAAACAGCGGAGAGATACTTATCAGCGTCAACAACATCGGCGGTATTTTCAGAACCATGTGCATACGGGAGGGATATGCTTCCTCCTTCTGGGCAAAGCCGGAAGAATTTGGTATTTTCGAGGTGTTAAATGAAGGGATTGAGCCTTCCCTGTATCCGGGGCAAAAACATCCGCAGCGGTTTTTCTACAATGCGAAAGCCATGAAAAAGCTGTTTGACCGCAAGGAGTTTACCGAGGTGGCCTTCGGTTCGGTGCCTTGCATCGCAACAGCGGCAGTTCCCCAAGTCGAAGAATTATACGGGAATAAATCAGCATGGGAAACCTTAGTACAGGTTGAAAAAGCTTTTTATTTGAACGACAGTATGCTGGATGCGGGCGAGCATCTTTTGGCGCGGGCAAAGGTGAGGAAGGTGGAGTAAATGGAAGACGAAGTAAGAACGGTAAGAGAATACTACAACAACGAAGTGCAGAATGAATGGGAACGGTTAGAAAAGCATTTTATTGAGTTCGAACTCACCAAACGCTTTCTAAACCGTTACATAAAACCGGGCGATAGGGTACTCGATGTCGGCGGAGGTCCGGGCAGGTATTCTCTTTATCTTGCGCAAAAAGGCTGCGACGTCACGCTCGCCGACCTATCGGAGGAAAACGTTCGGTTCGCGCAGGAAAAAGCAAAGGAAGAAGGCGTTTGTATAAAAGCGCATCAGTGTGACGCCAGGGAAATTGACAGTATCGTTGACGGACTTTTTGACAGCATCCTTTTGATGGGTCCGATGTACCATCTGCTTGAGGAAGCCGACCGTGTAAAGTGCGTTGAAGCCTGCCTGAAGCTGTTAAAACCCGGCGGTGTGATTTTTATCTCTTTTATCTCCTCGTATGCGGGGATTATTTATTCGATGAAGTATGAGCCGGAAATGATTTTAGTTCCTGAACTCGAATATCAATACCAGCTGTTCGCGGAGGATAAACCTTTTGCGGGGAATGCCTTTACCAAAGCGTATTTTATTCGGCATGCGGATGTTTTACCGTTTATGGAACAGTTTGGCTTGGAAAAGCTACATCTGTTCGGGCAGGAGAGCATACTTGCGCCGAACGAACCGAACATACAAGCACAGCCAAAAGAAGTCATTGACAAGTGGCTTGACATTGCGGAAAGGGTTTGCGAGCGGGAGGACCTGCTCTCATATTCCGAGCATTTGATGTATATTGGCAGAAAACGGGATACAGTATGAAAGCAATCATAATATTGTTTTGATGAGGGCAAGGTATGAGTATCATTAATCCGTATGAACATCATCGGACACAGTTGTCACGGATTTTGGATCGGGAAGAAGGTAGGAAGATGAGTTTTATAATCCGAAAAGCAAACATCCTGGACGCAAGGGATATTGCGATTTTACAAATCCGCTCCTGGATTGCGGCTTACAGCGGAATTGTTCCATACCAAGAGATTGCAGCAGTAAACGGCAGACGTCTTTCGTTATGGCAGAAAATTTTAAAGAATGATTCCGATGCGTTTGTCGGTGTATGCAACCATGAAATTGCTGGATTCATCGGAATGTCCGAATCCCGCGATGACGACGCAAAACCGGATACCTATGAAATCGCCGCGTTTTATTTAGTACCGGAATATTTCGGTAAAGGAATCGCAAAACCGATGATGGATTATGTGCTGGAACATATTAAGAAACTGGGATATAGTTCGGTTACGTTATGGACGCTGGAAGAGAATACACGCGCCAGGAAATTTTATGAAAAATGCGGTTTTCTGCCTGAGTTTAAAAAGGAAATTACCATCGGAAAACCGCTGATCGTAATCAGATACAGAAAGAATTTATCAACATGAGTACAGAACTGAAAATGTTTCACAAAGGAACGCAGCAATTAGAAACCGAGCGGCTGATTCTGCGCAGGTTCACTGCCGAGGACGCTGAGGATATGTATAAAAACTGGGCAAACGACGAGGAAGTAACCAAGTATCTGCGCTGGACGCCGTACGCAAGCGTCGAAGCGGTACGGGAATTTTTAGAGAGAAATATCAAGTTGTATGAAAACCCGAACAATTATTTCTGGGTTATTCAAATAAAAAACGGCGAATGCATTGGCACTATCTCCGCGCAGTGTTATGATAACGATTACCGGGCTGAGATAGCCTACTGCGCCGGCAGGGCATTTTGGGGCAAAGGATATATAACCGAAGCGGTAAAAGAGGTAATCCGGTTTCTGTTTGAAGAAGTTGGCGTCAATCGCGTCGAAGCGTATCATTCGGTAAACAACCCAGCATCAGGCGCGGTTATGCGGAAAGCGGGCATGAAGCTGGAAGGTCATGCCAAACAGAAGTATTACTGCCGCATGGGCTTTCAGGACTGCGACCTATACGGCTTGACAAAGGAAGATTATGATAAAAGAAAACGGAGTATAGAAAACTTGGTTGTTTTAAATACCGAAAGGCTGACCCTCCGTCCGTTTACACAAGCGGATTTTCAAGCAGTTCATGCTTATGCTTCCGACCCGGAAAATGTAAAGTATATGGTTTGGGGACCGAATGACGAAAAAGCGACAAGAAACTTTCTTTTAGAAGCGGAAGAAAAATGGCAGTGCGATCCGATTATGCAGTATGAGTTCGCGGTCGTAAAAAAGGACAGCGGAACTGTTATCGGCGGATGCGGAATTTACTTGAACAGAAGCAGAAGCGAGGCTATGCTCGGCTGGATTTTGAACCGTCATTACTGGAAACAGGGATACGGAACCGAGCTTGCGAAAGAGCTGATTCGGTATGGATTTAAAGAACTGAACCTGCACAGAATTTACGCCACCTGCAACACCGAGAATTACGGATCATATCGGGTAATGGAGAACTGCGGCATGCGCAGGGAAGCGGAATTTAAAAAGAACCGCTTCGGAAGAGTGGGCGATCAAGAGATTTGGTACAGCGAGTATCACTATGCAATTCTGAAAGAGGAGTGGGAAAATTAGATCGAAAGGAGAGAGGCGAATGGTATCGAACAGATAACATGTTATCGGTTTTGATTTGTCGGACAATATGCTGGCTGTATTTAAGCGCAAACTTAACAAAAAGATAAAAGCGGAATACAAATCAATCGAGAGCTCTTATTTGTTACCCAAAAGGCGGAATGCGTATGAAAATTAAATACCCCGATTATGATAACAGCATTTTGTCGCTGATTTCGTCCGTTTTAAAACATTACGGCGCGGAATGTAGTCACAAAAGCCTTTCACTGCTCGACGAAGTATTAGGGATTGGATATAAAAATGTTGTCGTGATGGTTTTTGACGGCATGGGCGTAAACATTTTGGAAAAACATCTACATAAAAACGGCCTTTTCCGAAACAATGTGTTGGCAAACATCTCCTCTGTGTTCCCTTCCACAACAACGGCCGCGCTCACAACGCTGGAGAGCGGGCTTTCGCCCGCGGAACACGGCTGGCTGGGCTGGAGTTTATATTTTGAAGAGGTTGACAAAAACGTCGTGCTGTTTCTGAACACCATTCAAGGAAGCGGCGGGGTTCCCGCGGCGGATTATCATGTTGCAAACAGGTATTTGCCGGTGCGCAGGGTTTGGGAGAAAATCGGCGCAGCGACCGCAAACGAGGTTCAGACCTTCATTGTTTCGCCTTACTCGCAATATAAAATCGGCAGTGTAGAAGGGATTGTAAACACTGTAAAGGACATCTGCGCGCAGAGCGGGCGAAAATACATTTATGCTTACTGGACGAACCCCGATAACGATTTGCATTTGGAGGGCACAGATAGTGAGGAAGCACAGAAAGAGCTGATTTTTATTGAAGAACAAGTGGAAGCGATGTGCGCCGAACTTGAGGATTCATTGGTCATCATCACCGCTGACCACGGGATGACAGATATCGAAAACAAGTATCTTACCGATTATCCCGAGATTCAAAAAATGCTTGTCCGCGCTCCGTCGATAGAAGCAAGGGCAAAGGCGTTCTTTGTAAAACAAGGGTATCATGCCGATTTCGAAAAAGCGTTTTTAAAAGAGTTCGGCAGTGATTATGTTTTAATGAAAAACTCAGAGGCGCTAAAGAACCGGTTATTCGGCACAGGGAATCATCCGAGAGTCAACGGATTTATCGGCGATTATCTGGCTGTCGCGGTGGGCAGAACCAATCTTGAAAATAAACATAGTCCTTTGGCGCAAACGCTGAAAGCTTCGCACGCCGGGCTTACGGAAGAAGAAATGATTGTCCCGCTGATTGTGATAACGTAAAACAAGATTCAAATTGCTATGGACAATTTCGGATATTGATGTTAATATACATTTGGCAGTGCGGACAGCGATAACATTGCGGCGATGCGGAAGGCGTCGGGCCGCTGATTTTTCTCCCACGAGGGTTTTATCATGAATGTAAAGTTTGAAAGATTCTTTTGTTTTGTTTTCGAACCGGAATATTTCGTCAAACATTTGGAAGAAATGGCGCTGAAAGGCTGGCGGCTGAAAAGCATCGGCCCGGGCTGGATTCTCAGGTATGAGCGCATAGCGCCGCAGCGGCTGTATTATGCCGCGGACGTACTGGGCTGCAGGCGCAAAGGTTCGGAGAAAGACAGACGGAAAGACCTGTTCACGCAGTTTTGCTGGAATTATGTGTGCTCAAACGGCATGATTACCGTGTATGTGTCCGAAGCCGGGAAAACCTACGATAGAGAGCTGGAGAATCCATGGAGCCGCGCGCCGCATTTTCTCGGCGTCTTATACTTGTTGTTCCTGATTTATGCCGGGCTGGCCGTGTGGATTACGAGGCAAAACTACATAGAAATTACCGCGAACCTTTATTTTCCGCTCATTCCGGCCGCGGGCGCGGCGCTCCTGGCAAAAGCGGTTGCCGGCACGGTTTATTATGCGCTGTGGCGGCGCTGGAAGAAAAAACAACTGCCTGTTTCGACAAAACCGCTGTATGCAAAGGCGAAAAACTTCGTAAGTCTGATTCCGCACATCATCATGCTGGGCGCGTTGATTTTCTGCGTTGCGGACGCGCGCGCGAATGCGGACTACATCGACCTAAAGTTTTACTCGGAGTTTCTTCTGCTCGGCTTTCTGCTTATATGCTTCGCCTGGCTGCTGGTTCGAAGCCTTCTCAAGCGCGATTTCAGCTTCAGAGCGCTTGTTCTGCTTGTCGTCGCGGCGGTTGTTTTCGTCTATGAAGTTTATACCGCGGATTACTTTGTAGTCAAGGACGAGTACAGCGACTATATGATTGTCAAAGAAAACTATCATTACGCCAAGCTGTATAAGGATAAACTTCCGCTGACCATGTCCGATATGGGCCGTACGGTCGGAAATTATTATGGAAGCACCTACATCCGGCATCGAAACGCTTTTGCTTCTTATGAAGAATACGAGGACTATTCGGTCAACCATCTCTCGGACCTGCAGATCAAGCGGGGTCGCTACGAGGTCTTTGCCAGCAAATTCGACTGCCTGATAGACGCGTACCTCCGCTGGGAACTGCAGGCGGACCGGGACTTCGTACGCACCGACAACCCGGCTTGGGGCGCGGACGCCGTATATGAGGAAAAAGAGTATCCTTATCGAAAAGCGGCGGTTTATGACGGAAAGGTTGTCGTTTTTTATTATTTCGAGCAGTTAAGCGACCAGGCAATTGATATGATTAAAGAAAAACTGATAAACAATCAAGCGCAGCCCGAAGGATAAACGCCTTCGGGTTTTTCTTTTGCCGCTTTCGATAAGAAGTAAGAGGTAAGAGATAAAAAGTAAGAGGTAAGAAGTAAGAGATAAAAAGTAAGAGGTAAGAAGTAAGAGATAAAAAGTAAGAGGTAAGAAGTAAGAGATAAAAAGTAAGAAGTAAGAGGTAAGAGATAAAAAGTAAGAAGTAAGAGGTAAGAAGTAAGGTAAGAAGCAGGGAGTTAGATTGAATACAGTCTGCTGCTCAAAAAAACGTACCTTTGGCGATTCGCGAAAGCGTACGTTTTTTATTTGGGGTTGTATTCTGTTATACGCTTCTTGTAAAAGCGGGATGGTTTCGGCAAGTAAGGTCGAAGAACGCCGCAGTCGGGAGCGATATTGCCCACAAGCAACTCAATCGGGTTTAAACGGCCTTCTTTCTTGATGTAAATTTCGGCAGCTTGCATCTAAGAAAGCCATGCCGCCGCCGATAAATCTCTCCGCTTCGATACTTAAAAAAATCCTCGAAAGATATTTCTTTCGAGGATCATTTTATATGTTCATATGCAGCTTATAGGCTGTAAGGGTGTTCTGCATCAGCATGGCTACGGTCATAAGTCCGACGCCGCCGGGAACCGGGGTTATGTAGGACGCCTTCTGCAAGCATCCCTCGAAATCGACGTCGCCGCACAGTTTTCCCTCGCTGCGGTTCATGCCGACGTCGATGACCACCGCGCCTTCCTGAATCATATCGGCGGTAATCATTTTCGCCTTGCCGATCGCGACCACCAAAATATCCGCTCTGCGGGTGTGCGCCGCGAGGTCGGGCGTGCGCGAGTGGCAGATTGTGACGGTGCCGTTTGCCGCGAGCAGCAGCTGCGCCATCGGCTTGCCGACAATGTTGCTTCTGCCGACCACAACGCATTCCTTGCCGCTGACGGAGATCGAGTACTCTTCCAACAGCCGCATGACGCCGGCGGGCGTGCAGGGCAGAAGTTTTGGTACGCCGAGCATGATTTTGCCGACATTGTGCGGGTGGAAAGCGTCAACGTCCTTGTCAACAGCGATTCGGTTGATAATGCTCTGCTCGTTTAAGTGCTTCGGCAATGGCAGCTGCACCAGAATGCCGTCCACGGCGTCGTCCCGGTTCAGCCGGTCCACCAAAGCGTCCAGTTCTTCCTGCCGGGTGTCCGCCGGAAGCAGGTACTCTAACGATTGAATGCCGACCGCTTCGCAGGCGCGCTTTTTGTTCCGAACATACACCTTCGAGGCTTCGTCGTCGCCGACTAAAATCACCGCCAGACAGGGAGCGCGGAAACCTTTTTCGGCAAGCCGTTTGATTTCCGCGGCTACCTCGTCCTTTACTTTTTGCGAAACCAGTTTTCCGTCAAGAATCTGCGCCATCTATTCTTTATCCTCCGCGTCTTTGTCCAGGCTGTCCTGTTCTGCGAGCGTTTCGGCGTCAAAATCCGCTTCGTCGGCGTTTTCCGCGTCCTCTAGTGTTTCCGCGGCGTCTTCTTCTGCTGTTTTTTCGCTTTCTTCTTCGCTTTCGCCCGGTTCTTCAGCTTCTTCCGCAGAAGGATCGCTGCCGGTCAGGACCGAATCGTCAATGGGCTTGAGCGCGTCGCCCTCGGACGCGACTTTGAGCGCCGAGAACTTGCTCTCGTAGCTGACCGCGCTCGCAAGCTCTTTCTTGGTCTTCTGCGCAAGAATAATAAACAGGATTAGGCCGACAACGAAGGAGGCAAAACCGATGATTGAGTTCAGCTTCAATCCCGCGACACGCAGGCTGTCGGTGCGCAGAAGTTCTATAAAGCCTCTGCCCAGTCCGTACCAGGCTATGTAGCTGCAGAAGATTTGACCGTCAAACTTCTTCTTTCTGTATATAAAGCTGATGATAATAAAGCCGATCAGGTTCCAAAGAGATTCGTATAAGAAGGTCGGATGGACAAACTGAATATCGCTTCTGTAGACATCGTCTATAAAAACCTCGTCCAGACCCATTCTCCACGGCAGTTTCTCAACGCCTTCGGAATAGCCGTACGCTTCCGCGTTTACGAAATTGCCCCATCTGCCGATGATTTGCCCGAGCATTACGCCGGGCGCGGCGGAATCCAGCACCGCGTAGGTGTTGAGTTTCTTGACGCGGCAGTAAATCAGCATGGATATTAAACCGAAAATGATCGCGCCGTAAATCGCGATGCCGCCGTTCGTGATGTTAATCATTTCCCAAAAGGAGTTGTATTTGTCTAAGTTTGTAACGACAAAGACAAAGCGTGCGCCGATGATCGCGATGATAACCGTGATGAGCGTGATATTATACACATGGTCCGGGTCGATCCCCTCCGTTTTGGACGCGCGGTTTAAAAAGTAGATAAAACCCGCGATAATGCCGATGCAGAGAATAATGCCGTACCATCTGACCTTTAGATCGCCGATGGAAAAGGCAATCTCGTTCAGTTGAAAATCAAGACCGAGACCGGGGAAGGTGACATGATTGATGTTTGCCATCCGCGTTTTGCCTCCTTATCTTATTTTTTCGGGAATATGATGCTTAAAACGCATTTGCCTGTGTCGTACGAAGCCGAGAGTTCCTCCATCGCGTCCTCATAGGTCACGTTGGATATTGCGGCCGGAAAATCCAGCATATCGGTATCGGCGAAAATATAGGTCAGAAAATCGGTCGCAATTCTCTCGGTGGAATCGAAGTTAAACAGGAAGTTCGCGTAAACCGCGCGCTTGGTGCGCTCGAACTCCTCTCTCGTAAAGAATTGCTCCTTGCGTTTCGTAATTTCTTCGCAGACCGCTTCCTTTACGCCGTCGGGGTTTTCGCAGCTTCCCGCAATATCGACAAAAGCATACTGCCGTTCCTGCTCGAAAGAAGCGGAGAACTTGCTGTTAATCAGCCCGCTCTCGTAATGGCGGTTGTAAAAGTCGCTGGATTTTCCAAACATAAGCTGTAAAAGAATGTTGTTGACCGCGCTTTTCTTCAGCCGCTCTTCAGGCGTTTTCGCGGGTGTTTGCTTGATTCCGATGCAGAACAGCGGCTGCGCCACTTCGAGGTTGAGCGTGACTCTTTCCTGATGAATGTGCTCCGGCTCGTCAACGGTCATGCGGGCGATGCTGACTTCCGGCGCGGGTTTTAGCACCTTGTCGCAGACCGCTTCCACCTGCTCGGGGGTTACGTCGCCGCAGACGCACAGCGCCATGTTGTGCAGGTTGTAGAAAGCGTTGTAGCATTTATATAGTATCTCGGGCGTAATTTGCGAGATGGACTCGATGGTTCCCGCGATATCCCTGCGGATGGGGTGGTTGACGTACATCGCGGCCAGCATGTTGAAGAAAACGCGCCAGTTCGGGTTGTCCTCGTACATTCTGATTTCTTCCCCGATGATGCCCTGCTCCTTCTTTACCGTCTGTTCGGTGAAGTAGGGATGGGTTACAAAATCCAAAAGCACCTCGAGGTTTTCGTTGAAATTATTAGTGCAGGAGAAAAGATAGGCGGTTCTTACAAAAGAGGTAAAGGCGTTCGCGTCGCCGCCGTACTGCGCGTAGCGGGTAAAAGCGTCGTTGCCGTTCTCGTCCTCAAACAGTTTGTGCTCCAGGAAGTGCGCAACACCGTCCGGAACCGTGACGAAATCCTTGTCGTCGGCGGTTTTGAAAGTGGAGTCGACCGAGCCGAACCGCGTGCCGAACACAGCGAAGGAGGTCGAATGATTCTTCGGGAAAACATAAATCGGAAGCCCGGTTTTGTGAACCTTGTAGTAGTATTTCTCGTTGATTTCCTTATTTTCTTTTACTAAAAAACACATAATTAGGCCTCCAGACTGTAAACAGTATCAAGAACCAGCTTCTTGGATATGTCAATAATATCCTGTTTGGTGACGGCGTTCACAAGTTTTGCCGCTTCCTCCGGCGAATCGGCGCGTCCGGCGATGATGCGCGCAAGATACCACGAGCAAATCGAAGCGGGGCTGTCGGTAATCTCGCGGTAAAAGTTTTCCAGCGATTTTCTGGCGTCTCTTAACTCCGCGTCGCTGATGTTGCCGTTCTGGATATCTTTAAGCTGCTCCATAATCGCTTCGAACGCGGTGTCTTTGTTCTTTATATCCACGCCGCTGGCGATGACCATGACGCCCTTGACGGCTTCGACTATCGGTTGGCAGTAATAGCAAAGGCTCTTTTTCTCGCGGACGTTCATAAACAGCTTGCTCGAGGGCGAACCGCCGAACAGCTCGTTGAACAGCGCGAATTTGATATAGTCTTTGTCCTTCAGGGTGGTGCCGGTGCGAAGTCCGATGGACAGCTTGCACTGGTTGATCTGCATTTTGTCGATATGGTATTTCACCTCGCCCGCCGTGGTCCTGACGACGGTTTCCATGGGGGCGGGCTTTCTTGCGTCAAAGGGCAGGTATTTTGAAATCAGTTCGGCGATATACGAAGGCTCCATGCTGCCCACATACAGCACTTCGACCGCCGCGGTGTTCAAAAGCGTCTTGTACTGCGCGTAAAGCTGTTCGGGGGTAATTTTTTCGACGATATCAATATCGCCGGCAACGTTGACCGAGAAAGGCTCGTCCGCGCACATAACCTCGTGGCAGCGCGTAATCGCGTACGTCGTCTTGTTGTTGATCTGCGCTTTGATCGAGTCGATCAGGTTCTTTTTTTCCTGCGCGACGTAGTCCGCGACAAAAACGCCGTTTTCCGTGATCGGGTTGAAGATCGTCTCGCCCAGCAGCTGCATGGACTGCTCGAGCAAATTTGTTTTATCAAAGGTATAGTTGTCGTCAATCGCGCTCAGCTCAAATACCACGGCCTGAACCTCGCCGCGTTTCTGGACATACGAAGCAAGCCCGAGCGAATACAGTTCGTCCTGCTTTTTGTTCAGACTCTGCATGGTCGGGTAATGGACGGTACCGCGTTTGATTACGTCGGTCAGCAGCGAGTTGAGCGAAGCGGTTTCTTTTCTCAGCGGAACAAGGAGATTGACGGTTAAAAGATTGGTTTTAAACTTGTTTGTTTTTACGGCCGAGAGGGATACACCCTCTTTGATTTGTGAACGCTCAAAAGTCATATGGTTTCCTTTCTATGCCGATAAAGCACCAATAGTAACCCAGTTTTTTTATAATACGAGCGCGGCGCTGTCCATATCCAAATAAAGCACCGCGTTTTTATGCCTGCGAAGAATGGACGCCGGGCAGGATTCGTCGATGGGACCGGTCAGCGTGTTCTTTACCGCGTCGGCTTTCGTTTTTGCGGGAACGACGCAGAAAACGTATTCCGGCGCGATTAGCGCGGGGATTGTCAGCGAAAGCGCGTATTTCGGCACTTCGTCTATGCTGCGAAAGCACCCGTCGTTGACCTGCTGCTGGCGGCAGACCTCGTCGAGCGAGACGACTTTGACCGTTTTCGGGTCGTCAAAATCCGCGTCGTGCGGGTCGTTGAACGCGATGTGCCCGTTCTCGCCGATGCCCATGCAGACGATGTCGCAGGGGTATTCCTTCAAAAGGGCGGCGTACCGCTCGCACTCCTTTTCCGGGTCGGGCGCGGTGCAGTCGATTATGTTTACCGATTTAAACGGCACTTTGTCGAACAGGCTTCTTTTTAAAAAGTTCGCGAACCGCTGCGGCGCGTCGGCGGGCAGCCCGATGTATTCGTCCATATGAAACGCGTTGATCTTCGTAAAATCAATACTCTTGTCGGCTGTGAGCGCCGCCAGAAACTCGTTTTGAGAGGGCGCGGCGGCAAAAATCATGTTAATCTCGCCTTTTGTTTCCAACAGTTTTTTGATCGCTTCGGCGGCTTCGGCTGCCGCGGCTTTGCCCATCTCGTCTCTTGTTTGGTAAATCTTATATGTCAAAAGGTCCTGTTTCCCTGTTTTTATCAAGCTCATAGTCCGTCCATGCCTTTCTTTGGCCTTATTACTTTTGATACACGACTTTGCCGTTGGAAACGGTCATTGATACCTCTACATTATCATCAAATACCGTAAAATCAGCGTCGAATCCTGCGGCGAGCGCGCCTTTTGTGCGCAGTCCGACCAGTTTCGCGGGCGTCATGGTCATCATCCGCACGGCGTCGCAGACGTCGGCGCCGGCGAGCTGCATCATGTTCCGCACCAGCCGGTCGGTCGTCGCGACGCTGCCTGCGAACGCCTTTCGGTCGGGCAGTTTGGCGACGCCGTCCTCTATGTAAACCGTCATTCCGTTTTTCAGCGAGCCTAAAACGGTTTCGCCCTCGGTCTGTCCCGCACCGCGCATCGCGTCGGTAATCAGCGCGACCTTGCCCGCGCCTTTCGTGCGGTAAACCAGTTTGAGCAGGGAAGCGGGAAGGTGACAGCCGTCCGCGATGATCTCGACGTCAAAATCAATCATGTATCCGCTTTCAATCAGTCCGGGATAGCGGTATCCGTTGATTCGGGTAAGGCTGCTCATGCCGCTGTAAAAATGGGTGAGCATGGTGTATCCGTGCTCATAGGCTTCCAACGCCTGCTCGTAAAACGCGTCCGAATGGCCAGCGGAGGGAAGAATGCCGCGTTTTTTCAGCTCGACGCCCAGCTCCATGCCGCCCTCCAGTTCGGGCGCGGCGGTCCAGCGGAGGATTTTGCCCTTGCCCGCTTCGAGCACTTTTTCGTAATGCTCTTTCTTCGGCAGCTTCAGATAACGCTCGTCCTGCGCGCCTTTTTGGGACGGCGCGAAGTAGGGGCCTTCCAAATGCAGACCGGCAAGATAGGAGCCGTCGTTTTCGGCGTTTTGCACCTTGTCAAAGATGTTGAAAACCTCGAAAAGCTCCTCGTCGGAGCAGGAGAGGGTCGTGGGCAGCATCGTCGCGGTTCCGTGCGACGCGTGCAGTCTTGCGGCGCCCAGGAAAGCCTCGGCAGTTCCGTCCATAAAGTCGTGCCCGCCGCCGCCGTGCACGTGAATGTCGATAAAGCCGGGCGCGACGTAACAGCCCGAATAATCATAAACTTTGTACTCGCCGTCGTCGTTTTTCTGAACGCCGACATAGGTGATGCGGTTTTCTTTTTCGTCAAAGCAGACCTCGCCGTTTTCGATGATCCGCATCGGCGTGACGATGTTTCCCTTAATTTTGCATTTCGCCATAAGCAATCATTCTTTCGTAGATTTATTGATAAATCAGCGCAACCGCGTGCGCGGCGATTCCTTCTTTTTTTCCGGTAAAGCCCAAACCCTCTTCGGTGGTCGCCTTGATGTTTACCTGCTCTGTTTCAATACCCAGCGTTTCGGCGATGTTTTTTCTCATCTCCGCAATATAGGGCGCAAGTTTGGGTCTTTGCGCGATGACGGTGGCGTCGATGTTGCCGACAGAAAAACCCTTGCTTTTGATTAATTCGTTCACTTTCGCGAGCAGTTTTAAGGAGGATATGCCCTTGAATGCGTCGTCGCTGTCCGGAAAATGATAACCGATATCCCGCAGCGCCGCCGCGCCGAGGAGCGCGTCGCAGACTGCGTGCAGCAGCACGTCCGCGTCGGAATGCCCGTCAAGCCCGGTCTCGTGCGGGACGCATACGCCGCCGATGATTAGCTTTCTGCCCGGGACAAGCCGGTGCACGTCGTATCCGTGCCCGATTCGAAAAGCGTTCATTTACAGCTCTCCTCTCTCCTGCAAAAACAGAATCGCTTTTGCGGTTTTAATGTCCTCGGGCGTCGTCAGCTTGATGTTTGTCCGCGGCGTTTCGACGTACGTGACCTGAAAACCGGCGTTTTCCACCATGCTGGTCTCGTCGGTCGCCGTCATATTCTGCTTTTGCGCAAGCGCGAAGGATACGGTGTATATCTTTTTGGAGAACGCCTGCGGCGTCTGCACCGAAACAAGGTACTTGCGCTCGGGCGTGTAGATGGTTTTTGCTTCCGGATTGACGTATTTAATGGTATCGGTTACCGGATGCGAAGCGGTCGCCGCCCCGCTTTGAACCGCGGCGTCGATGACTTTGTCGATCATCTCGGAAGTGACAAACGGGCGCGCACAGTCGTGTATGCAAACCAGTCCGTCACCTTGTTTGGAAGCGGACACGCCGTTATATACCGAGATGGCGCGGGTCTTTCCGCCCTCGGCAAAGCGAACCGGCTTTTTTAACTCCTTCGGGATCAGCGGCAGAAAAGCGGATTTGTCCGCGCAGACGACAATGATTTCGTCCACCGAGGAAGCCGCGAAAGCCTCTATGACGTATTCAAAAACCGTTTTTCTGCCGAGTTTGATCAGCGGCTTGGAGATGGTTCCGGCGGGCAGGCCCGCGTTCATGCGGACGCTGCTGCCGGCTGCCACGATAATACCGCTGACAAAAGGTCTTTTGCTGACTTTTGCGTCAGTGTTATCCTTCATAGTTATATCCAATCTCTAATGCCTTTGCGTTCATTTCTCCGAGCTGCGGCCTGGACTTGGGCGCCGAAGCCAGCAGACACGCGCGGAAGTAGTCAAACTCAAAAATGCCGGTCGCTTTTAACATCTTGCCGAGCATAATGACGTTCGCGAGCCCGCTCAGTCCGTTCTGGTCGGCAAGTTCGGTCGCGGGTATGTAGTACGCGTGAATGTCTGCGCGCTGTGATTTTACATGAACCAGCGAGCTGTTGACGATCATGGTTCCGCCGGGAACCACCTTGCTTTCGAACTTCTCGAACGAGGGCAGGTTTAAGACCAAAAGGATTTCCGGCCGGGTAACGACCGGCGAGCCGATCGGCTCGTCGTCGATGTTGACCGAGCAGTTGGAGGTTCCGCCGCGCATTTCTGGACCGTAGGAAGGGATAAAGCTGACCTGCTTATCCATTTTCATTCCGGCAAGCGCAAGCTGCTTTCCGGCAAACAAAACGCCCTGGCCGCCGAATCCGGCAATCAGAATCGCGCTCATTTCTGTTCACCTTCCTTCGTGACGTCCTTGTAAACGCCGAGCGGATAATAGGGCATCATGTTCTCGCGCAGCCACTCGACCGCCTTCAGCGGCGAGAGTCCCCAGTTGGTCGGGCAGGTGGAAAGCACCTCTACGATGGAAAGCCCCAGGCCTTTCTGCTGTATCTCAAAAGCCTTCTTAACCGCTTTCTTTGCCGCGAGCACGTTCTTGACGCTGTCAACCGAAACTCTTTCCGCGTACGCGACGCCGTCCAGCGTGGCGAGCATTTCGCAGACTTTGACCGGCATGCCCTGTATTTCCTTCTTTCGGCCGTACGGGGAGGTCGTGGTGACCTGATCGAGCAGCGTGGTCGGCGCCATCTGACCGCCGGTCATGCCGTAAATCGCGTTGTTGATGAAGATGATGGTGATGTTCTCGCCCCGCGCGCCGACGTGAACGGTCTCCGCCGTGCCGATCGCGGCCAGGTCGCCGTCGCCCTGATAGGTAAACACGATTTTGGACGGGTGGACGCGCTTGACGCCCGTCGCGACGGCGGGCGCTCTGCCGTGGGGCGCTTCTATCATATCGCAGTTGAAATAATTATATGCAAATACCGAGCATCCGACGGGCGCGATGCCGATTGTATCCCCCTCGACGCCGAGATCGTCGATCGCCTCCGCTACAAGCCGGTGCACAATGCCGTGCGTGCAGCCCGGGCAGTAGTGGAACGGCGTGTCTGTCAGCGCGTGCGGTTTTTGGAATACTACCATTAGTTTGCACCTCCAACCTTTTCAATATTCTCCAGTATCTCGTCGGGGGTGGGAATTACGCCGCCCGTTCTGCCGAAGTGAGACACATGTTTTTTGCAGTTGATTGCCACTTTAATGTCGTTGACCATCTGACCCATGTTCATTTCTACCGATAAGAACGCCTTTACATGCTCCCTGTCGGCGATGGCGTCCAGCTGTTTGCTCGGGAACGGATACAGCGTTATCGGTCTGAACAGACCCGCCTTGATTCCCTTCGCGCGAGCGGCTTTGACCGCGGTTTTTACGATGCGCGCGGTGATGCCGTAAGCGACGACCACGATTTCCGCGTCGTCCGTCAGGAACTCTTCGTATTTGACTTCCTTTTCTTCAATGAGCGCATATCTCTTGTAGCGTTCAACCACCGTGCGCTCCAGATCGTTCGGTTCTATGTACAGGGAGTTGATAATGTTGGGCTTCCGCTTTCCGCCGTGTCCGGTGCATGCCCAGTCCTTCGGCGGAATTTCTCTGTGCGGTTTTTCCTCGAAATCGACCGGCTCCATCATTTGTCCGAGCGCGCCGTCCGCGAGCAGCATTACCGGCGTGCGGTAAATGTCGGCCAGGTCAAACGCTTCGCCGGTCAGCGTCGCCATTTCCTGTACGGACGCGGGCGCTAAGACGATGATATGCTGGTCGCCGTGACCGAGACCTTTGGTCGCCTGATTATAGTCGCTCTGCGCCGGCTGGATTCCGCCCAAACCGGGTCCGCCTCTCTGCACGTTGACGATGACGCAGGGGAGGTCGGAACCGACCAAATAAGAAATTCCCTCGCTTTTCAGGCTGACGCCCGGGCTGGAAGAAGAGGTTAAAACCCTCGCTCCCGCGGCGGACGCGCCCAGCACCATGTTGATCGCCGCGACTTCGCTCTCCGCCTGAAGGCACAGGCCGTTTACTTTCGGCATGTTTTTCGCCATGTATTCTGAAATTTCCGTCTGCGGGGTGATCGGATAACCGAAGAAGAACCTGCAGCCCGAGCGGATCGCTGCTTCCGCGATTGCTTCGTTGCCCTTCATCAGTAATTTTTCAGCCATCTTATTTACCGTCCTTTTCTACTGTGATTACGACATCGGGGCACATGATCGCGCACATCGCGCATCCGGTGCATTTTGCGGGGTCAATAACGTAAGCGGGATGATAGCCCTTTGCGTTGATCTGCTTTTCGTCCAGCAGAATGATTTTGCGGGGGCAGGCAGCGACGCAGAAGCCGCAGCCCTTGCACAAATCCACTTTGAATGTTACCTTGTTCATTTCGATTCCCTTTTCTATGTAGAATATTGTTGTCAGAACAGTTGCTTCGTCTTGTTCTCGATCGGAAAAGCGCCCTCGACCGCAAGGCTTTTCAGCGCGGTCGTCGCCACGATGGGCAGTCCGCTCAGCCGAGAGACCTGTTCGGCAAACGGCAGGGAAGCCCGGACGGCCTTTGCCGTTGTCTCGGCGCCTATATTGGAGTTGTTGATGATGCCGCAAAATGAAAGGCGGGATTTTGCTTCGATGTGTTTTAGCAAAAGATAGGCGTCGTTCGGGTCTTTGGTCATCGGACGGTAGCAGTTATACACATAATACATCGAGTACCCGCATTGCTCGTACTTGTCGCAATCCACGGCGAGCACGGTCGCTCCGTCCGCGTCGCCGCCGACATCCACAATGCTGTACTCGTCTGTCGAGAATATCGAGTAATATTCTTTTGGCAGCGTGGGAAGGTCCACGTTGGAGTTTGCGAACTCCGGAACGATGGTCCGAACGCCGAGCGCGTTCAGTTCCGGCGCGTTGTCCGCGCTGCGGAAGTACGGATTGACGATATCGAGGTCGGTAACGCACACCTTTTTGCCCGCCTTCGCGAGCGCAACGGCGAGGTTGACCGCAATATTCGTTTTTCCCGAACCGTAGTGTCCGGCGATGATGATGATTCTGTTCTGCAGGAATTGCTCCATGTTTTTACTTTCCTCTGATAATATCTCCGGGTTTCGCTTCGTCAATCTCCAGGTAAAACTCCATTTTCGCATGCGGCGCGGACGATATCGGATTCATCTCCAAATCGTACATTCTGCCGATGACGATATCTCTGCCGGTCGTGCCGGGGGAGAGAATGTTCGCGTTGTCGCCCACCGAGAGCTTGTTGCGCTGGACGCATTTCGCCAGCTTCTTCTTGCTGTCGAATTCGCTGACCGTGCAGAGAAAGGCTTTGTCTTTGATATATTCGTTGCTTTTTACGATGTTCGCGTTCTCGCTCGGCGTCGAGAATAAATACCCGGTGGAATACTCCCGGTGGCTGACGCTTTCCACTTCGTCTAAGTATTTCGGGTTAAAAACATAGCCTTCCGGGTCTTTCAGGTAATCCTCCAGCGCCATTTTGTACGCGTTGGTGATTACCGCCGTATAATAAGCGCTCTTGACCCTGCCTTCAATCTTGAAACTGTCGATGCCGGCGTCGATCAATTCGGGAATATGCTCGATCATGCAGAGATCCTTTGAGGAGAAAACGTAGGTTCCTTCGGGATACTGCTCCGCTTCTATGACGTCGGCGGTTCGTTTTTCCTCGTACAGGTAATACTTCCACCTGCAGGGCTGGGCGCAGGCGCCGTTGTTCGCGTTCCGGTTTACATAATAATTCGACAGCAGACATCTGCCCGAGTAGGAAACGCACATCGCGCCGTGCACAAAACACTCCAGCTCCAGCTCGGGCGGCGTGTTTGCGCGGATACGCTTGATATCGGAAAGCGAAAGCTCGCGCGCCAGCACAATGCGCTGAACGCCGTTTTTATGCCAGAACCGGCAGGCGGCGGCGTTTAAGGTGTTCGCCTGCGTCGAGAGGTGTATGACCGCGTCCGGGATATACTCTTTTAGATATTCCAGCACGCCCGGGTCGGAAACAATATAGGCGTCGGGCTTCAGTTCCTCTGCGATGCGAAGGTATTCGGGCAGGACTGCAAGCTCTGCGTCCTTCGGCATGGTGTTGAGCGTCAGATACAGCTTCGCGTTGTGCGCGTGCGCGTACGCGATGCCCTCTTTCAGCTCATCCGGCGTAAAATTGTCCGCCGCCGAGCGCATCCCGAAGCGGTCGAGCGCGCAGTAAACCGCGTCCGCTCCGTAATTGACGGCGTATATTAACTTCTCAAGATTGCCCGCAGGGGATAAAATCTCTGGTTTTTTAATCATGTTAGTTTGCATTCGATAAAGCTTTGTTTTCTTCCGCTACTCTTTGCTTGTTGGCATCGTGTCCTGCTTTGGTAGTGGCGTAATAAGTTTTTCCAGCTTTATTGGAAACAAAAAACAAAGCGTTTATTTCCTGTCCTCTTTCGTTTAAAGGCTTTGTCGGGAAAAGCGCCGCCGCAATCGCGTCCAGTCCGGGATTGCAGATTGCTCCGGGCGGCAAACCCTGATACTTGTAAGTGTTGTATTGATTGTCAATTTCCAAATCCGCTTTTGTCAAGTCTTCACGGCGTTCGGTCAGTATATACTGAATCGTCGCGTCAGACTGAAGATATAAGAATTCTCCGCCGGTTTTTAACCGGTTATGGAATACATATGATATATATTCAAAGTCAATCGGGTTGTTTCCTTCCGCCTGAACCATGGAGGCAAGGATGATAATCTGGTCAAAATTCATTTTATACTGCTTAATGACTTCTTCGTATTGCGTCTTGTAGTCTTGCCAGAACTTGACATCGAAGTTGTTGAGCAGTTTGTTAATGACCAGATATTCCTCGGTGTCCGTATAGAAATCATAGGTGTCGGGGAAGAGGTATCCCTCCAGCCTGTATTTTCTGTACGGGGAATAACCGATTTTATTGAGCTCCTGAACAAACTCGTGCTTATACGGATAATTATTGATCGCGTCCACGTATTTATCGCGCGAGCCGATGCCGTTTTCCACCAGCAGGTCGATAATCTGGTCCACCGTATAGCCTTCGGGAATGACGACGCGCACCTGTTTTCTCGGCGTATAGAGGGTGGTGAGCTCCTGAATGATCTGCGTGTAGTTCATTTTGGAGTTGAGCGTATGCTCGCCGGGAATAAACGAAAACTCTTTGTCCGAGCGGTACTTCAGGTACAGCTTGAAAACCCAGGGATAAGAGATGACCTTCTTCTCGCCGAGCAGGGCGCAGACGTCGTCCACCGTGGCGTTCTCAGGCACAATAATCCGGGTTTCCTGATCGTCCTTGACCAGCGCGAAAACGTCGTTGCCGATGGTAATCACGTAATAGGATAAATATACAGAGATAATAAGAATAAACAGGATATAAAACAGCGCTTTGAAAAGGATAGAGCTTTTGCCGAGCGTGGCGAGCACTTTTTTCGGCTTTTTCTCCTTCTGCAGGCGCGTTTCCCTGCTGTTTTTCTGCGCTTTCATAAGAACTTCCTTGTCTGCCGCGTCCGAAAAGTGCGCGCTGTATCCGACGTCCGCGCGAATCGGTTCTTCGTCGGAAAAGTGGGACAGAATCGTGTTCGTAAACTCGGCGTTTTCGGCGGAAGCAGCATGCGGTTTCTTTTTTCTTGGGCTTTCCAATATAATCGTATCGCCGTTGTTGTCCGGCTGTTTTTTTATATCGGCACGGCTGTTTTCGTCCGCTTCGGCGGTCTTTTGCCCGTCGTCGGTCTGCTCTTCGGAACGCTCGGGCTGGCTGTGCGCCTTTCTGTAGTTTTCCAGTATTTCAAGAATCTCTTCGCTTGCGTCTCTTGAGCCGTTGCTTTTGTTGCTTTCCTGGCCGTTGTTCTGCAACAAAATACACCTCCTATCTCAGGACAGTTATAAATATGAACACTGCGATCAGCAATAAAAACGTAGGGGATAAAAACACCCTGGATATGTTCGGAAAACTTTTGGGAGGTATGGATGTGATCGGGGGCTTTTCTGCGTAGGAAAAATAGATTTGCTCAAGCTTTGAGAAGACGAAGAGAAGCGACAGACCGAAAACAACCAGTATCAGGAAAAACACAAAAAATTTGTTGCTTTTTTGTATGATGATTCTCAAAAACATATCGCTGCCGTAGATAGACAGCGTATTGCTGACCAGATGAATAATGATGGCCGAAATGATGGAACGGGTAACGACGGTTACGAATCCAAGCACTATTCCGGTAAAAAAGTAAATCGGAAAGTTATCCATCGAGCAGTGCAGCATGGCGAAGCACAAAGCGGAAATAATGACCGCGTTCGCGCTTCCCAGACTGCGGTATTCGCTCAGCACCAGCCCGCGGAAGAAAAACTCCTCGCAGACGGCCGGCACGACGATAAACGAAATGATGATGCCGATGTTGCTGTCTTCGGCGGAAAGGTCGGTCACCGAATCGAAAAATCCGGCGATGCTTGTTCCCTGACCTCCGCCGATGATATATAAATATTGTATGAGGATAGAACCGCTGATAAATAATAGCAAGGTAAATATTGTGAAAACAATATGGGAAGGCTTTAACACCGATAAAAAGACCGGCGTGGAGAGCTTGCGCTCCTTAATAAAATAATAGAATATGCAGGGGAGCACCAACACCGCAATCTGAACAATCGCAATATTTAAGAAAATATTGCCGTTCTGCTGGCTTGCAAGCACGTTGCTGCTCAGCCGAAGCATAATCAGAACAAAGATGACCAGTATCGGTGTGGTTACAGTCGGCGATTTGTACCATTTTATTTTTTCTTCGCCCATGTGAACCTCCTGCATACGTTTTGACAAAAAAACATTTGCTATGCGCGGATCGAGTTCTTGATGCTCTCCAATGTTTCGTTGCCGAAAAGAATTTCGATCAGCTTGTAGCCGAACTCAAAAGCGACGCCCATCCCCTCGGCGGTGATGAAGATGTCGTCGTGCTCGACCTTCTTGCCGGTGATAATGCTGTGCGACAGGTGGTCTTTAAAGGTGGGATAGCACGCCGCCCTTCTGCCGTCCAGCAGGTTCATATCGCCCAAAATCGAGGGCGCCGCGCAGATTGCCGCGATGTAAACGCCTTTCGCGACCGCGGCGTCAATCAAAGCCTTAACCTTTACGCTCTCGCCGAGCCGCTTGGTTCCGCCGAGACCGCCGGGCAGGATCAGGCATTCCATTTCATCTTTCGAAACCTCGTCGATCAGCATGTCGGCCTGTACCGTAATATCGTGCGAGCCTTTTACCAGCAGATTGTCGGATATGGAAACCAGTTTCACCGTTGCGCCGGCTCTTTTTAACAGGTCGGCGGGAACGATAGCCTCGCTTTCCTCAAAACCATCAGCAAGCAGCATGTATATTGTCATATAAAAACTCCTTTTATAGAAAGTTTAATTGTATAATATATTTATATATAGCTTGTTTGCTTCAAGCGTATCCGATTTTAGGGCGAACAAACGCTTGTGTTCGCAAGAAATTTGCTTTTTTGCTAAATACGGAAGAAACGACGCGGGCAGCACTATCGCGTTTGTCCCGTCCGAAAGCCCTTCCATCAACGCCGGCAGCCGGTCCTCTTCTCCGGCGGGAACGCAGAGTTCTTTTATATTTTTTCCGTCCGCGAGCGCGTAGAAACTGCCGTCGGTAACAATTGTTCCTTGATACAGCAGATGATATTCAATCGTCGAGAAAAACAGTTCTTCGGTTTTTTTCGGATATAGCGTACTGGCCCGGTAAATCCGATACAGCTGACGAAGGTCGGCCGTTTTTTTTCTTTTTTCCAAAAGACCGCCGTTTCCGTTCGTTTTTACCTCTAAAACGCCGCCGAACTTTGCAAAGCCCAGCTTTTCGTACAAAGGGAACAGGTCCGGCCTTTCGGGAATGCAGACGACAGAATCGCCGCTTTTGACCGACAGCTGCAGATTCTTTTTAAAAAGTCCCTGATTTTGATATTCCGGATGCGTGGCGGCGGCGAACAGGTATTTTATCCCGTCCTCGATCGCGCACAAGCAGAGCGTCGAGACAATTCTGCCGCCGTCGGAAAGAAAATGGATTTCGCCGTGTTTCCGCGCAAAACCCAGGACCGTCTGCGCTTCCTTTTCGTCCGTGTCAAAGCAGATTTTGTAGAGTTCTTTTAGCTTTTCAAATTCGGTTTCGCTGACTGTTTTCATAGGACGTCTTTTAAATACGCGACGATTTCGCCGTGGATATCCGTTTCCGAGCGCATCTTGCCGCCGATGTAGCAGTCGATTCTGTGCCAGCCCAGTTTCTCGGACGAGTACAGCACCGCTTTGTAGCTTTTTTCGATATGGGAAACGCTTTTTTCGTGGATGTCCCGTACGGCGCCGGTTTCTTTGCACCTTTTCTCAATCAGCTTTATAGACATCTCGGGCGGAACGGAAAGGTAGATGACCTTGTCCGGCTTCGGGATGCCGAGTTTTTCAAACTCGTAGTCATACAGCCACGCCAGAAAGGCGTCGTACTCGCTTTCCGGCAGTTTGGACAGCTGATGAACCGCGTTCGCGGTCGTATAGCGGTTGGCTACGATTACTTTCCCCGCTTCGTAGTCTTTTTTCCAGTCCAGCATATACGAGCAGTATCGGTCCATCGCGAAGAAGCTGGACGCCGCGTACGCGTTGACGATTTCCGGGTCCTCGCCGAAAGCGCCGGAGAGGTACATATTGACAAAGCAGGAATAGTCTTTGTCGTAAGTAGGGAAGTCGAGGTGGCGGTACGGAACGCCTTTTTTCTTTAAGTATTCGATCAGCAGATTCGTCTGCGTCTTTTTGCCCGAACCGTCCAGCCCGTCTATGGCGATAAAAGTCTTTTTCATCGGAGAATTGTCCTTAAAGCGTTATTTTAGTTCCGAAAACTTCTTTCTGACTTCCGCGGCTTTTCCGCAGGTCATGCTGCCCTCGCTGCAGGGACCCTTCAGGCAGGAAGGCCCGGCGTATTGAAACAGCGTCGGGTACAGCCCTCGGCAAAGCCGCAGCATCTCGGTCGCGAGCGCTCTGATTTCCCACTGCGCGCGGTTGCAGCAGCGCAGCCGGAAGAAGTTGTACAGCGAGCGGACGTTCATGGTCATGATAATTTTGGTGTCGCAGGCGTTCGGAAGCACGCTCCGCGCGTCCTCAAACGCCGCTTTCTGCGCCGCCTTTTCAGCCGCTTTTTCGTCCATGCCCTCGGCGATCAGCTTCGCCTTGTGGCTTTCGGTCAAAATTTTCGCCAGCTTGACATAATGCGCCCGGTCCTCCTCCATCGCCGCGGTGAACTCCGCGAGCGCTTCGGGGTTTTCCGAGATGGCGGGCGGAACAATGTATGTAAAATTCTCTTTGTTGACATAGCGCTGGCTCTGGACGCTGAACGAAGCGATCCGATGCCGGGTGATCTGCGCCAGCACCGCTCTGGAGACGCCTTCGATGCCGAACGTGATCGAGACATGCTCAAACGGGCTTTCGTGACCGAACGAGGTGAGCATATTGAGGAAGCTCTCTGTCTTTTCCGGCGTCAGGCCGTCCATAATGGTATCAATTTCAGAAGCCGAATAACAGAGCTTTGCTGCCGCGGCAATCAGCTTGTCTCCGTTCGGCGTGTACGAAAGTATCTCGACCTTCATCCCTGCATCTCCATTCTATTTTCTATTAATATTATAATATAACACAATAAGTCGGAAAAATCAATATTAAAAGCGGGATAGATGTGAAAGCGGCGAAAAATGCGGCGGCGCAGATGTGTTTTTTAAAAAAACAAAGGTATCTTTCGGGCTGTTTCCCAAAAAGATACCTTTTTTTATTTTTTAAACTTCGAGAAAAACGACTGTTTTTTGGCGTAGTTTTTGTCGTCGCATAGGTCGCCGAAGGCCGCGAGCGCGTCTCTTTGCTTTTTGGTAAGGTTTCTGGGCACCTCAATGGTTACGGTTACGTACAAATCGCCCTTGCCTTTGCCGTTGATGCTCTGGATGCCTTTGCCTTTGACGACAAAAACGGTTCCGTTCTGCGTTCCCTCGGGAATGGTCAGCTCGCCCTTGCCTTCCAGCGTCGGAATGGTGACCTTCGCGCCCAGCGCCGCCTCGACAAACGTGATGGGAACCTCGCACTTCAGATTATAGCCGTCTCTTTCAAAGATGGGATGCGGACGCACCGAAATGAGCACATACAAATCACCGTAAGGCCCGTTGTTTTCGCCCGCGTTGCCCTGACCGGCAAGCGAGATTCTCTGCCCGTTGTCGATGCCCGCCGGAATGGAAACCTCCAGTATTTTCTGCTTTTTGACAAAGCCGGTTCCGCGGCAGTCGGCGCAGGGATTGCTGACAACTTTTCCCTTGCCTCTGCAGCGTTCGCAGATGCGGCTGGACTGCATGACGCCGAAAGGCGTGCGCTGCTGCGTCGTTACCTGACCGGTTCCGTGACAGATCGGGCAGGTTTCGGGCGTCGAACCTTTTGCGGCTCCGGTGCCGCCGCAGGTGCCGCAGTGCTCAACTCTGGCGTAAGAAATCTCCTTCCTGCAGCCGAAAGCGGCCTCCTCGAAATCGATGGTCAGCCGATATGAGAGATCCTCGCCTCTGACCGGAGCGTCATACCGCCTGCTTCTTCTGGAACCGCCGCCAAAGAAACTGCCGAAAATATCGCCGAATATATCGCCGACGTCGAAGCCGGAATCAAAACCGCCGAATCCGTCGAATCCGCCAAATCCGGCGCCGTAGTTCGGATCCACGCCCGCGTGACCGAACTGGTCGTAGCGCGCCCGCTTGTCTTTATCGGAAAGTACCGAATAGGCTTCGTTGACTTCTTTGAATTTTTCTTCGGCTGTTTTGTCGCCCGGGTTGGCGTCGGGATGGTACTGCTTCGCCAGCCTGCGGAACGCTCGCTTTATTTCGTCTTCGCTCGCCGTTTTAGGGACGCCTAATATTTCGTAATAATCCCGTTTATTCTGAGCCATATAAATCCCCACGTACTAAGCATAGGTCCGTTTCTCCAACGACAATTCCGAATGAAAAAGCCGTTTGTCGTTGGGAAAACGGCTTTTTTCTACGATAACCCGCTAAAAAAGCGCTGCGCTGTGGTCGCGCCGCCTTTCAAAACGCGGGCGGTTTGTCAATCATGACGACTGTCTAATCTTAACGGATAAAACGCCTTTTATCTACAATTATATTGTAAAAATAATTCGTTGTGAAACGATGGCGTTACAGGGTCGAGGAAAGAATGCGGCGATTCTTCCCTCGACGGATATGACTTAAGATTAGCTGTTTGTTTTATCGGTAAACTCTGCGTTGTAAACGCCGTCGCCGTCCGGTCCGCTTGAACCGTCGCCGCTCGAGCCGGTTCCGCCTGCGCCTGCGCCGCCCTGCTGATACATCTTCGAAGAAATCTCATAGAACGACTTCTTGAGTTCTTCGGTATCCGCTTTGATGCGGGCGGTGTCGCCGGTTTTGATGGTTTCTCTGAGTTTCGCGATCGCGTCAAGCACGGGCTTCTTCTCGGCTTCGGTGACCTTGCTGCCGAGCTCGTTTAAGGTCTTTTCGGACTGGAAGATCAGGTTCTCGGCATCGTTCTTCGCATCAGCGGCCTCTCTCTTCCGTCTGTCTTCCTCGGCGTGCATTTCGGCGTCTTTGATCGCCTTTTCAATCTCCTCTTTGCTCATGTTGGAGGTGGACTGGATGGTGATATGCTGTTCTTTGCCGGTGCCCTTGTCTTTCGCGTAAACATTAACGATGCCGTTCGCGTCGATATCGAAGGTTACCTCGATCTGCGGAACACCTCTGGGTGCCGGCGGAATACCATCAAGAATAAATCTGCCGAGCGTAATGTTGTCGGCCGCCATCTCGCGCTCGCCCTGCAGAACGTGAATCTCAACCGAGGTCTGTCCGTCCGCGGCGGTCGAGAAGACTTCGCTCTTCTTAACCGGTATGGTGGTGTTTCTCTCTATAATCTTATGGAACACGCCGCCCAGCGTTTCGATGCCCAAAGAAAGCGGGGTGACGTCGAGCAGCAGGAGGTCTTTGACTTCGCCGCCCAGAACACCTGCCTGCACGGCCGCGCCGATGGCAACGCATTCGTCGGGGTTGATTCCCTTGAACGGCTCTTTGCCGACGAAGTTTCTGACCGCGTCCACAACCGCCGGAATACGGGTCGAACCGCCGACGAGCAGTACCTTGTCGATCTGGTCGGGCTTCAGACCCGCGTCGTTGAGCGCCTGACGCATCGGACCGATGGTTCTTTCGACAAGCGAAGCGGTCATTTCGTTGAATTTCGCTCTGGTCAGGGTCGCGTCAAAGTGCTTCGGACCGTTTGCGTCTGCGGACAGGAAGGGCAGGTTGATGTTGGTGCTGGTCATGCTGGAAAGCTCAATCTTCGCTTTCTCGGCGGCTTCCTTAAGTCTCTGCATCGCCATCTTGTCGCTTCTGAGGTCGATGCCCGTATCGGCTTTGAAGGTATCGACAATCCAGTCTATGATTTTCTGGTCGAAGTCGTCGCCGCCCAGTTTCGTATCGCCGGAGGTTGCGAGCACTTCGAAAACGCCGTCGCTGATTTCAAGGATGGATACGTCGAACGTACCGCCACCTAGGTCGTAAATCAAGACTTTCTGGTTGATTTCCTTGTCCAGACCATACGCGAGCGCGGCTGCCGTCGGCTCGTTGATAATGCGCAGAACCTCCAGTCCCGCGATTTTTCCGGCGTCTTTGGTAGCCTGTCTCTGCGCGTCGGAGAAGTATGCGGGCACCGTGATGACGGCCTGTGTGACTTTGGTGCCGAGATAGCTCTCCGCATCCGCTTTGAGCTTCTGCAGAATCATCGCGCTGATTTCCTGCGGCGTGTAGCTCTTGCCGTCGATGGAAACTTTATAGTTAGAACCCATGTGCCGCTTAATGGAAATGACGGTGCGGTCGGGGTTGGAAATCGCCTGTCTTTTCGCAACCTGGCCTACCATTCTTTCACCGGTTTTGGAAAACGCAACGACAGAAGGCGTGGTTCTGCTGCCTTCCGCGTTCGGAATGACGACGGGTTCGCCGCCTTCAAACACTGCAACGCAGGAGTTTGTTGTACCAAGGTCTATACCTATAATCTTTGACATATTCATTACCTCCGATAATTTATGTGGAATGGTTCGTTCTGGTGTGAAGATTTAGTTTAAAACTTTAACCAATGAATGCCGGATGACTTTGTCGCCCAACATATAGCCCTTCAGGAAGGTCTGCGTAATTTTGTTCTCCTCGCCGCTGTCGTCTTCCTCGTGGACCAGCGCTTCGTGCAGATTCGGGTCGAACTGCTTGCCGTCGGACTCAATGACTTTGACGTCCAGCGCTCTGAGTATGTCGTCGAACTGTTTTACGATCGCTTCGATATTTTTATCGTCCTTCGCGTACTCGCGCGCCTTTTCCATGTTGTCGAACAGCGGTAGGAAGGCTTTGATGGTGTCTATTTTCGCCTCGGCGTACGCTTCGATTTTTTCCTTTTGCGTGCGCTTGCGGTAGTTGTCGAACTCCGCGTACAGGCGGATATAACGGTCTTTCTGCTCGTCGAGCTCTTTTTTCATTTTTTCCAGTTCCTTTTTCAGCTTGTAGTCCGCGCTTTCTTCCTCGGCGGATTCTTTCGTGTCTTCCGCGCTGCCGCCGGATTCGTTTTCTTTTGCTTCTTCAGATGCCGTTTCCGTCGGGGCTTCCGCGCTCGTCTCAGCAGAAGCGTTTTCCGTTTCCGCGGATTTCTGTTCGTTATCCAGTATTTCCGGGTTCTGTTCCGTTTCGAGGTTCTCGTTTCTGTTCTTGCTTTCCATCGTCGTTTACTCCATCTTTCAAAGTATTTTCTAATAATGTCTCCGAAATACCGGAAACAAAATAATCAAGCGACGCGATAACTTTTTTGTAGTTCATTCGCTTCGGTCCGATGACGCCGATCGCGCCGATGACCTTTCTGCCGACTGTAATCGGATGGAACACAAAGCCGGTATCCGGGATGGTGATGTCGCCCTGTTCGTCGTCTCCGATCAAAATGCTGGTTTGCCCGGGCAGGGCGTTCTTGACAAGCTTGACGAATTTCTGTTTTTCCTCAAGAAGGCTCAGCACGCTCTGAACCTTCGAGACATTGAAGAATTCCGGATAAGACAGCAGCTTTGTGACGCCGTCGATATGAACCTTTTCGCTGTCGTAGGAATTCAGCATTTCATACACCACTCTGAGTACAGAGTTGGCGAACGGCCTGTATCTTCCCATTTTTTCTTCGAACTTCAGGATTATGGAAAGGGTAATCTCTTCCGCAGGCACGCCGGCGAGCACCTCGTTGAGCGCCATTTTCGTGACTTCGGTCATCCGTCTGTCAATCGGCTCGTGCATTTTGACATGACGGTTCCGGACCAGGCCCTCTTTGTAAATCATTATCAAAAGGAAGCTGTAATCGTCGATGAAAACCGTCTCGTAGCGGTCGACGACGCTGTCCGGGTTGCCCAGGTAAGCGAAGGAGGTGTAGTTGGTCATTTCGCTGATCGCGCGGCTCGCTTCCTCCATCAGCTTGCCGAACTCGGTCACCTTGTCGTCGAGCACTTCGTCCAGCACTTGAAGCTCCTCGATTGACAAAAAATATCTTTCCATCAGACTGTCAATGTAGGTCCGAAAACCAAGCGCGGTCGGCACTCTGCCTGCCGAAGCGTGCGGCTGCTTGAGATAACCCATTTGCTCAAGATCGCTCATCTCGTTGCGCAGAGTCGCGCTTGAAAGGTGGAGATCGGTTGATTCGGAAAGATATTTAGACCCTACCGGCTCGCCGGTGGCGATGTAGGAGTCGACTATGGATTTTAATATCGCTTTTTTTCTCGGGGTAAGCTCCAAGCTTCAACAGACCTCCTTTCCTTGAAATTAGCACTCTAAACCATTGAGTGCTAACACTGGGATTATTATACTCTTTTAGCAACATAAGTCAATAGTATCAAGAACTTCAATTTTGTAAAAAAAATATGAATAAGACGTTTAAAAATCCCGTTGAAATCTTGTTTTTTGGAATTATAATAAAAAATGTCACTTTATAGTTTTAGCAGCCGAACGTAAATAATGCCAAAATTCGATTGGTAAATATTGCGAATGGGAGTTTATCAAAAATGACGACGTTTGAGAAAATATACGAGCAGGTAAAAAAGATACCGAAAGGCAAAGTCGCGACCTACGGTCAGATTGCCGCGATGGCGGGAAACTACCGCTGGTCGCGCGTGGTGGGCTACGCGCTGCATGTAAACCCGGACCCGGCGCGCATTCCCTGCCACCGGGTGGTGATGAAGGACGGAACGCTGTCCCCGGCATTCCGCTTCGGCGGCGAGAACCGGCAGCGCGAACTGCTGGAGAAAGAGGGCGTCCGGTTTCTCCCCGACGGCAGGGTGGATATGGACGCGTGTAGGATGGCGTACAGTTTTGATTGACAAAACAAAAACCCCGCTTGCCAAAGAAGCGGGCGGTTGATGATCGGATAAAAACCGAACCCCGTCACAAGAGGAGCGGGCCGCTTTGTCGAAGCGTCATTTTTGTTCGCTCGGGAGATGGCCGCGCGTTTTTAGAAAGCAATCAACCGTGCTTTTCAGGTTGCGTGGCCGCTGGCTGCGGCAAGTCTTTAAAAAAAAAGAACAGACGGTGCGGGACCGTCTGCTCTTTGAGGGTTTTTTGGTTAATCGATGTCTTTGAGTTTTCTTTCCTTGATGATTAAGCAGAGCATTACGACCGCCGTCAAGCCGATGATCGAAAATGCGAGAATCGTGATGCCGTCGCCGGTCTGCGGCGGTATGGATTCGCTGGGAATGCTGGTCGCGCCCGTCGTGCCGTAAATGCTGATTTCGTCAACGAACACCCAGCTCGGCGTAACGGTTGTGCCGCCGCTCTCGTCGGTGATGGGCGCTCTGATTTTGATATCCACCTTGATGAATTGTCCGCTGATCGGACCGTCCGGCGTAACCGTCGTTTTATTGATCTGCGTCGAAGCGGGCTCGACAATCGTTTGCGTGCCGACCGTGGTATAGGTACCGTTTCTGGTGTCCGCGACCGAGAAGGTTACCGAACCGGGCGCGTAGATGCCGGCGTCGGTTTGGTGCAGATAGCTGATTTCAAACTTGGACAAATCGGTATGCACGCTGCCGAGGTCAATGATAATCTCAAAATCGCCGTTTGCGTTCGCGTTGCTCTTGTTGAAGCCGACGAACGCCGGATTGCCGTAACCCACGCCTCCGGCCGTTGCGGCGAAAACACCGTCTGTCAGTTTCTTCCCGTCGTCCGGGTAACCGGCGCTTGCGGGGGTAATCAGCTGATAGGACTTTCCGACGGATATGACACTGGACTGCGCCTGCGCTGTGATTGCGAACAAACCCAGAAGCAAGACAGCCGCCGCAATCATGATTCTTTTCATTTTTTTCTTCCTTTCGCTGTTTGATGGCAAATGTATAGATGTATTCCGATTATAATATTTCTCATATTGTCGGCTTTTATGCAAAATATGGAAGAAAATTTGCGGCGCACGCATACGCGGGTCTGCGTTTTGCAGTCCGTTGTTCCCGCAATCAAAGCGATCAGGTCTAATCTTCCTGCGGACCTTTTGCGTGCACGGAGGATAAATAAAATTAATTTTTGCGTTGGATAATGCTTTGACGCTATAAACGTGAAACATGCAATTTATCAAAATTAAACTTATAGCTAATATATAATAAAGAAAGCCAGCAGAATTTAAAACGCTGCTGGCTTTATCTTTTTAACTTTTTTCGCTGCTATCAAAATAATTATTTCGGCATCGAGCAATTCTTTAACTCTTTTTATTTGCTGTATTTAAATTTTTCTACCTTATTAGCTCTTTGAGTTGCTCCAAATCTGATTGATTCACTGGAATTATTATTGTTCTGTTGCCCAAAGATTATAGTCTGTTCGGTTACATATGTAGTTGCATTTTACTACTTGAGTTTTTATTAACCAGATTTGAAGTTAGAGACATGTTTAGTATTTTGCCTTCGCTATTGTTCGGTATTTTTTCATAATTATCATGCCACTCGTCAAGAATTTGCATAGCACGATTCTTTACTCGTAAAAGCAGTTCGGAACTTATAATCGGTGCCTGTTCGTAACTTTTTTCAGGAAAAATACCGTTGTCGTTTAGTTCTTTTATTACACGAGCCATAGTATCTTCCGGATTTCGATAGTACTCGCTCCCACGTATGCGAATAAATCGCCAACCCAATCTTTCAAGAATAGTCTGTCGTACCATATCTTCACGTATTTTTTCTTCGCCACTATGGTGTTTCTCTCCATCACACTCAATTGCAATCTTTTTCCCGTTATATTGAACCACTATATCAATACGATAGGCGCCGACTTCCCACTGTGGAGTAACATGATAACCCGCAGCAACGAGCGATTTCCCCACTGCCTCTTCAAATGGAGATTCAGCATTCGCATCAATAATTTTGTTCGAACGCAATACTGCCTTCGGATTTTCGCAATACTCAAGCAGATCGCGCCGTATGTCGCCGGGCTTTAGGTCTTTTGAATAGTCAAGAGAGTGGACAACCCAAAGCTGGTCTCTTGCTCTGCTAACTGCGACATTATACCTTTGCTTAGTGGATTGATCCATACCCTCCCCGGTGAATCTAAACGGGCTGTCTCCTTCGTTGCTGTCTACCATTGATAGGAACACAACATCTCTTTCGTCGCCTTGAAAATGAGACGCATTACCGCAAAGAATCCGTCTTTCTTCAATCACGTCGGGTTCGATAATTCTTAATATTAATTGCTGAATCAATTTGGCTTGGTCGTCACCGAGCAAAGATATTACGCCAAAAGTCTTGTTTGCGTACTTAGGCTGCTCAATGCAGGCGAGCATTAATGCGACAATTGTTTCCGCTTCTTGAGTATTGATTTTTCTGTGGCCTTCACGCTTTCCGTTATAAACCCTATAACTGACAACCGGAGGACCTATAACACAATTGTTTGCATCGCGCAACGGTTTAATTCTAAATTTATATGACAACTTATTGCTGTAGCCAATAATTTCGGGTACGCAGCGGAAATGCTCGAGCAACATGAGGGGTGGATATGTTAACGCAGTAATGTCGTATAGAGATGTTTTAGCGTCATAAAGATGCCATGTATCAAAAGAATCTTTTATATACATGTCGCGTAGTGCATTTATTCGGTCAACGTCAATGCCGACAGTCATTGGACTCACTTGCTGATTGTCACCAACAATTATAACTTTCTTTGCAAAATATAAAACTGCCAGAGCGGTTATATCGGCTTGGCTTGCTTCGTCAACTATTACAACGTCAAAACAGTTTTGAGAAGGGTCATAACTCTCGAGAGCTTTGCTTATAGGCATAATCCATGCAGGTACGGCCATCTGGCACTTAGCCATCAATTCGCGGGCCCGTCTTCTGAGCACCGGGGCTGTTTTCCCCGTACCTTTGCCTATCCTCTTTACCGTAAGTTTCCAATTCATTAGTGCCTGTCTCATCTCATAATTATTCTCAGTTCTTCGTATCAAGTTGTAGGCATAATCATATTTATCTGTTTTACCAAGACTGTAATGCCGGTTCTGCAACTGTGGCAAGCACACACCGTCAAGTATCAACAGTTTCTTATGCTTTCAATGTTACGACACGACTCGTTTTGATTCTGTTATCCCTCATTTTCAGAATCATAGGATAAGTGGCAAAAATCTATTTTTCCACAAGACGGACACTTAAAGACCCGGTCACTGTTTATATGTATGGATAACATAGCTTTCCACCATTTAGGCTGAAATGTATGCCCGCATGACGGGCAGGTATATTTTTTCTTTGAGATTGTTTTCCCGGCAATATAGAAAACCACAGCAGAAAAAACAATAACTGGAACAGCTATCACCCACCATGACACATCGTAGGTTGTACTGCCGAAATGTACCTCGCAAGAACATAATGTGATACTCATCAAGAACAATACTGCCAAACTGATTGCTTTTTTCAACGTAAAACCTCCTTTGATACTCAGAACGGCGCGCTTCCCACCGCTTTACTATATTTATGTGCTGAGGTATTCTTTGCACGGTAAGTATTTTGCTCCATAATATCTTCCGCTACAATGAATATTCTATTGAACTACTTGATTATGCGAATGAATTGAATGACTACTTATCAGCCAACACGCTGTTTAGTTTCTCAACGATCATCGAAGTTGCATTTTTAAGAAACTTATTATTCGTAAAAAATTTAAATCCCATTTTTCACTGTTGAATGCTTACTCAAACTCAATCGCTCCATTGTTGCCGTCGCAATTAAAAGCGAAAGCTGTTTCTAAACCTCATACAACATGCTGTGCATTTTATCCCAGTATTTGTCCTTTTTCTACACACTCTGGGTTTTCAATAACCCGGTTAGCGTTCTTTTTCTTCATCGGATTTCACACGCAAGCATTGGAACATTATCACCCACTCCCTTTCTATAATATTATCGATCCGATTAAGTTCTAAGAACAAACACATAATGAGGTTTTACTTATTATACCATAGTTTTTTTGTATGCGCAATTTTGAATTTTTCATATCTTCTATCGCTGAAATCAACATTTCCCACTTTTGTCTATAGCCGCCGCCTTTGTATCCGTCAACAGCTGCTTGAATCATCCAATCATCGATCGAACTAAACGAGTCTATGTATTCTTCTATTTCATCAAGGGCTTGTTTCGATGGATTTTGCGCCAACACATATTTTTTATAGTTATCTTCGGCTGTTATAATGCAATTATTATAGTCGCATTTTATTTGAGCAGGCAATGCTTCGCCTATACTATCAAGCGTGGCTAAACACTCGGCTTCTGCAGCAATATCTGCAGAAAATTTAGCAGGCGTGATAAGCGACTGCGGATTCGGTAAATCGCATGCCAGTTCATGTTCAATCATATATGTTATGTCGGCATTGCTTTGATATAACATACGGAGCTCGTCGATACTTACCGGCAGCGAGTAGTAAAGCCGTACTTTACCGAGAATATAGGACAATTCTTTAGCATATTGGTTAACAAATTCAGCGGCTTTAGAAGGCGAGTAACTTTCGCCGTTATATACAATAGGCTCAGACTCGCGGTACTTAATGGTATAAATCTTGCGCCGAACTTCGGAAAGCTGTTTTATAATCTCATTACGCTCTATGGCGGTTGTTTCTATTTTTCTTTTAAGTTCTCTCGATGTATATCTTGATATGTTCTCAGAAATACCGTCAATCGAACGAACCATATCCTCATTTGTATCATCCAGCACCGAGACACATAGATTTTGTATTTCCTCAGGCACCTGACTTTTGAGGACTGACAATGCCTTTTTTGTATAGCTCGTTACCAACACACTTTTGCCTTGAGCAAGAAAATGACCTAAAAGATTGGCAATAGTATATGTCTTTCCGGTACCCGGAGGTCCTTGGACCAATACAGCATTATAATGCTCAATTCGCTGTGCAATTTCAAGTTGCCCCCGATTGGCTTCCTTTGCAAGCAGGATGTCTACATTATCGCCGTTGAGAGCGGCTAATTGCTCGTCAATCGATGACTCACTATCATTAAGCTGTATTTCAACTTTATCAGAGCCAAATATTTCGGTTATAGGTTTAGGCACATAACCCGTTTTTTCAATAGTTTTTATTATCTCATCAATTGCAGAAAGCATACCCCCAATTCTTTTTCTTATAAAATAGACAGGAGCCCATCTAGTTACTATTTTGTCATCACGCCCCGGCTCGTCATTTTCAATCATAATAAACTTGCTTTCAGAACAGAGCCAGTGAGTCAGCGATTCTAAAAAATCAGGCGTATCAAATCGATCCAATGGATGATAAAAGTTTTCGCGAAGCTCATCCTTCAGTTGTTGAACAACACCATGGTTAATTTCTGCCATTTCCTGAAGTAATAGAGTATAAAGCTCCGGATCTGTATCCGTGTCGCAAATTCTAATAATATTGTTTTTGAATCGAAATCAAACTTAACTCTTTTTAAAAGGACGGGATGATTAACCGCTTGATTTTCTATATCGCTAATAAGACCATTTCCCACCATAAACTCAAGAGTTTCGGATTCATGTTCGAGATCTATATATGCGTGATAAAGGCGGTTAAAAAAGCCGCGTGTTTCACTTATGACCCGTTGCTTTTTCGCCCATTTGTCTCTGGATATTATCCATCTTTCATAAGCCTGAATTCGTTCTGTTGAATCTTCAAAATGTTCTATTTCTTGCTGTAAAAGCTTGTCATCACCTGATGCTTCATTAAAACCGTCAGAGAGTTTTTCAAAGTAGGAGTGTTTGTAAATTTTTCCCAACCGGGTTCGAGCCAATCCGAAATTATAGCCGGCGGTTCCGGGCATTTTTGAAATTCGGGTTTCTTTACCTCCAGCAATACTTTATTATCACTTGACTCTTCTTCAACACGGTCTCGATAGTAAACGGTAATATTATCTGAATCGTTTGGAATGTCTTTTAGAAAGCATGTCCAATATTGCTCATTAATATCGGTGACAATCGTATACCTCAATGCACAAAGCTGTCTAATGTATTTGTATAAACTCAAGATATTTTCAACATTATCCATCTTGAACACCCCAATCTAATTCCACTTTTATCTTACTTTTTATTTTACCATATACCATGCAACATTGCAATAAAATGTCGACATTTATTGATAAGTATTACATCACCAGAAGACTTTTAGGTTAGACGCTATTTACCAAGCGCAGGATTTTGAATCCTACAGCTTACGCCAAGATAAACGGCAAATAAATCAGACAGAAGAGACGCTGACGATGATTATATCTGGCGAAGCGGCACAAAAGCTCATAAAGGCTAGAGTTTTTAGGAAAAATGTGGTTGTTGAAGAACTGCTTCTCGACGGTATACGCAACATGAATAATAAAGAAATGGCATAGCCGGTAAATACATACCGAACTATGCCAATGTTTTTGCATCATAAAACCCCTATGAAGTACCCTCTAACGGAGCGGTTTTTTGATTTTTTATCTATTTTTTAATTCTACTCTTCTAATCTTGCCGCTGATGGTCTTGGGCAGGCTCTCGACGAACTCGACGATTCTTGGGTACTTATACGGCGCGGTGCGGTGCTTTACATACTCCTGAATCTCTTTCTTGAGTGCTTCCGTCGGCTCGGTGCCTTTGGTAAGCACGATGGTCGCTTTGATAATCTGACCTCTGATTTCGTCCGGAACGCCTGTGATGGCGCACTCGAGCACATAGGGCAGCTCCATGATGACGCTTTCGATTTCAAACGGACCGATGCGGTAGCCGCTCGATTTGATGACGTCGTCGGTTCTGCCGACGTACCAGAAGTAGCCGTCCTCGTCGCGCCATGCGGTGTCGCCGGTGTGGTAATAACCGTCGTGCCATACTTCTTTTGTTTTCTCTTCGTTCAGATAGTAGCCCATGAACAGGCCGGGCACTTCCTTGTCGGTCTTGATGACAATCTCGCCGACCTCGCCGATATCGGCTTTGGTGCCGTCCTCGCGCAGAATATCCACTTCATACGCGGGGCTGGGAAGACCCATCGAACCGATCTTCGGCTTTTTGCCGTAAAGGTTGCCGATGGTCAGCGTGGTCTCGGTCTGACCGTAGCCTTCGTAAATGACCAGACCGGTCGCTTCCTAGAAGCGGTTGAATACTTCGGGGTTGAGCGCCTCTCCGGCGGTGGTCGCGTACTCGATTGACGAGAGGTCGTACTTGGAAAGGTCTTCTTTGATGAGGAATCTGTAAATGGTCGGCGGAGCGCAGAAAGAGGTGATTTTGTACTTCGCGAACATCGGAAGCAGGTCTTCCGCCGAGAATTTCTCCAGGTCATAGACGAAAACGGCGCATTCGCACAGCCATTGTCCGTACAGTTTTCCCCAGAGCGCTTTGCCCCAGCCCGTGTCGGCGACCGTCAGGTGCAGGCCGTCGGGGTTGACGTGATGCCACCAGCGCGCGGTGATGATATGACCGAGCGGGTAGGCGAAGTTATGGGTCGCGATCTTGGGATAACCGGTGGTACCCGAAGTGAAGAACATAATCGAGGGATCGTCCTTGCTGGTGGGCACGCGCTCGAATTCTTCGCTTGCCGCGGCGACGCCGCTGTCGAAGCTGGACCAGCCTTCTTTGGTTCCCTTGACAATGGATTTGACGGTCAGCGTCGGGCACTGCGGAGCGGCTTTGTCAATCTCCGCAGTGCACCAGTCCTCGGCGGTGGCAATCACGGCTTTGATCTTGCCGGCGTTGAAGCGGTAGACATAATCCTTCTCCATCAGCAGATGGGTTGCGGGAACCGCGACGGCGCCGAGCTTGTGCAGCGCAAGAATCGCCATCCAGAACTCGTAATGCCGTTTTAAGACCAGCATGACCCGGTCGCCTTTTTCGATGCCCAGCGAGCGCAGGTAGTTCGCGGTTTTGTTGGTAAGGCTGCGCATTTCGGCAAAGGTAAAGCTGCGCTCGGTCTGCTTGTCGGCGGAAACCCACAAAAGCGCGCGTTTGTCCGGGCATTTTTCGGCCAGCGCGTCCAAAACATCGTACGAGAAGTTGAAATCCGGCGTCGGATGAATCTCGAACGACTGCAGCGTGCCGTCCTCCGCGACGGTCTCGGTGACAAACTTTTTATAAATCAGATGATCGTATCTGGATTCCGAAGCGCCTTTTTGAACTTCCGCGCGGATAACGGGAACCGGCTCGATATCCGTCGCGCTGCCGTCCTCGGCTTTAAAGACGACGGCAAGGAACACGCAGTCGCTTCCGCCGACCGCGATCATGCCGTGGCTGTGCGAGGCGTCATAGTAAATCGAGTCGCCTTCGTTCAGCGTGACGATATGGCCGTCCAGCTGAACCTTGAGCGAACCTTTGAGCACCAGATCAAACTCCTGCCCCTTATGTACGGAAAGCGGGATGGGTTTGTTCTGCGCTTCCTCGTCGTATTTTGCGGTAACGATAAAGGGTTCCGACAGCCTGTTTTTCAAAAGCGGGGCGATGTGTCTGTACTGGAAGCCCTCTCTGCGCTTAATCGGCATGCCCTCGCCGGCGCGCGTGATGTTGAAAAAGTTCAGTTTGGGGTTGTCGCCCGAAACCAGCTCGGAAATATCCATGCCGAGCGCGTTCGCGCAGTTGTACAGGAAAGTAAATGAAAAATCTTCTTCTCCCTTTTCAAGCGTCAGATATTTTTCCTCGTCAATTCCGCAGATGCGCGCCATTTCCGCGGTTGAAATCTCAGCGTTCAGTCTTGCTCCCCTGAGTCTTTCGGCGATTAATTTGGTCTGATTCTGGTTTTCCATTCAATACCTCCTCAAGTGATATAAAAAAGGCTTCATCTGCAACGAGATGAAGCCATTCAATGTGCCTTCATTAACCACTCATTTGCCGCGTCCAACAACGCTGCTCCATTTTTACGGCGGAGCTTTCCGTCAATACTTACTCATAGCATATATATACTTTCGGTATTGCTGCTCGGAGGTGATAAGCAAATGCAGACGGCTACTGCCTCGCACCGGCCGGCAGTTCTCTGCGCACCAGACTCTGAATTGCTCGTGTCCTCGTCAACGCATTTATTAAATTTTTCATTATTATATATTGCGAATTCGGTTTTGTCAATATATTTAAATGCAAAATTTTAATCCATTACGATGATGAAACGCCGGAAGGAACGCGCGCTGAACCGTCGGACGCGTCGTCGGGAATATACTTGTAAACGACGCCGTCGATTACGATGTCGTCGCCGCTTTTTTCAAACGGAAAGGCTTTGGTGATTTTCGCGTCTTTTAAAAGGGTGGTGATGGTAATGACGCCTTCTGAAATTTCGTATTCCATTAAAAAGTGTTCCTGAGAGATAATCTGATAACCGGTTCCGTCGGGAAAAAAGACATAGCCGACATTCAGATTGCCGTTCGCGTACATTCCGTCCAGATAGACTTTTTCTGGTTTTTCTTCGCAGGAAGATACCGACCAGCACAGGGAAAACAGCGATATGAAAATGAGAAGTCTGATTAGATAAGTTTTTCTTGCCATTTATGCAACGCCTTCACCGTATAAATCGTATGTACTTATGCAGTATTTTTTAATTCTTAAATAATCTAACGAATCGGGCGTATCCCCGCCGGTTACGCATACTGCTTTAACCGTCAAATCATCATACGCAGCTGTGCCTATAATGATTCTTTTCGCGATCAGGTAGTCGAGCGAATCGACGACGCCGTCGCCGTTCGCGTCGCCCAGCAGGAAGACGGTAACGGTGTTCGTTCCGGCGGTAACGGTACAGCCGGTTCCGACATAGTCGCTGCCGGAAAGCGGGTTGCCGTCCCTGTCAAGGATGGTAACGCTGCCGCTGAATTCCGCCTTGATTTCGTTTACGGTGGTCTCATCCCGCATGCCCTTCAGATAGCGCCGACCGTTATCGCTTTCAATCGTGAGCCTGCTGCCCGGTTTGAGCGTCAAATCCTCGTCTTCGACGGCAGGCTCGACCGCCGCCATTCCGGCGTTGCCGTAATGCTTTTTCAGATTCGTATCGACGCACAGGGTGCTTTTATGCGGAACCTGGAAGATAATCTTTCCGGTTGCGCCGCTTTTGACGTTGAAGGGCACCGAAATAACAAGGTCGCCGTGGTCGACCGCCGCGCCGTTGAAGGACGGATTCATAAACGAGATGTCATACCGGGCGTCGTTCTCGTCCAGCCTGCATATGCCTTCCCAGCTGTTCTTGTTGGGTGCTTTTTCAAGGAAGGACGACATCGCTTCGTTTACGTCTCCGTCGTTCTTGACGACCGGTTCGACCTTGTCTTTATCGTAATAAAGCGAAAGCTTTATGTAAGGATAGCCGCCCGCCGTTTGAATGTCGTTCAGCGTCATTTTGACCTGAAGGGTATCGCCCGGCATATAGGAAGCCGGCGCGGACACTGTGATGTTGTAGTCGGGGTTCTGAACCGGCGCGCCTACAATCAGCCCGTCGGTGGTGGCGTCCGAGAGGGTTATGACCGCGCCAGCGTCCATATTCTTGCCGTTTAAAATGCCGTTCTGCCATTCGCACATATTCGGCGCGGTTTCAAAATTCTCCTGATCGCCGACGGCATAGATCAGCCCGAGCCGGGTTCCGGCGCCGATGTTCTGCATGCCGAGCGCCGCAAGCGGGATTCTGGTTTCGTAGGTGGTAGTTTTATTCTCCTCATCCCGGCTTCCGCAGAAGTCAAACGTCTGCGCCGTAAAGTCAACGGCGCTTTGCGGGACGCTCCACATGAATTTTTGGCTTTTGCCGTCGTTGAGATAGACAAGACCGGCTTCGAGGTAATTCCCCGACCATGTGTTTGTCTGGTATTTTTTCTGATGGATGTCGGGCGCGCCGGTGCAAAGCATAAACTGCACGCAGGAGCCTAAATACATGTACGCTAAATCCGTACCGCCGATTTCGGCGTCCGCTTTTCCGTCGCGATTGTAGTCAATCGAAGCGTCGATGGGCGTGTGTTTCTCTGCGAAAACAACCCACGCCATGTAAAGGCTGTCCTCTTTCCAGGTCATGTAGAAATCCGCCCGGATATCTTTGTCTGTGTCGAACTCGGCAATAAATTCGTCGCTGCTGTAATCGACGGTGTGAATTTTCTCACCGTACTCGCCCTCGCTGACGACGCCGTCCAAAACCGGTTCGGTCGTGGACATTTTAACCGTCACGCCGGCATTGACCGGACTGGCCGAGATCGGCAGAGCAAAAACGCCGAGCGCCATAAAACAAAAAAGGACAACCGCTAAAATTCTTTTCATTGTAAAGCTCCTGATAAAATGTATTTATTATTTTATGATTTTCATCATAGCATTTTTTATTTAATTCTGTCAATAAAAAAATCCCGTAAATGCGCCTGCCGCTTTTTGACAGGTCATACGGGATCTTCGTGTCGGAATTTACTGCATTTGCGAGAATTTCTGCGCGGTTTGCGTAATTTTCTGCTGTTCGACCGGGGTGACCTGATACCAGCCTTTTTCGCTCATTTTCGCGTAAATGTCTTTTTGCATATTCATGGTTTTTTCCAGAACGCTGTCAAACGCGCTGCGAACGTTGGCCGTCGAGGATTCGATGGTGCCGTTGTAAAGCAGGCCGCTGGTGGCTTTGACGGTGATCAGCAGGTTTTCCATTAAGGTTTTATCGTCCATAATCCGTTTCCTTTCTTTTAAAAAAACTATTGTTTAAAGGACCTGATAAAGCTGATTGAAAAGCTGGGTGTTCTGCTGTATCAGATCGTTTACAAAGTTTTTCAAATTTTGGTCTTTAAGTTGGTTTGCGCATTCTGTACACTGCGTTTTTAAGAACTGAACATGATTGAGCGCGTCTTCTATATAAAGCAATTCCTTCGGACTCATCTGTTTCACCTCCTGATTCTATGTAAAACAAACGCTTTACATAATCCGCGACGTGTGATATAATAAAAAATGGAGATTTTATAAAAGTTAAAAACAAAATAAAATCGCCGCTTGCTGCTCGCGTTCTCGTTGCCTTATTGGTTGTCAAGATTGCAGAATCGTATGTTTGAACTGAGCAGTAATACTATTCCCGAACCTTTCGTGAAATATACTTAAAAAACTGATACCGAATCGTTAAAAGTGTATGATAACTGTAAGGAGAAGCAACAATGGGTGAGTATCTCATAAAAAAAGTCGAAGTCGGACCGGTGCGCACCAACTGTTATATTGTTCGGAAAAAGGACTCCAGGGACGCGGTTGTCATTGACCCGGGCGCGGAGATTACGGTCATACGCGACGCGCTTTTCAAAATGGACGCCGCCTGCCGGGTTATTCTGCTGACGCACGGCCATTTCGACCATATTCTTGCGGTGGGCGACCTGAAGAATCCAAACACTTTGGTCGGGATTCACAAGCACGACGAGCATTTCCTGACCGAGCGGGACATGTTTTCCGCGATGCTGCCCTATGATCCGCGCCCCTTTGAAAAAGCGGACGTTCTGTTTGACAAGGAGGGCAGCTATAAGGTGGGCAGTTTTGAATTTTACGTCATTCCCGCGCCGGGACACACGAAAGGAAGCGTCTGCTATATTTTCGACGACATTATGTTTACCGGCGACACGCTCTTTAAAAACAGCATCGGCAGAACCGACCTGTACGGAGACCCGCAAGAGATGGAAAAAACGCTGAAAATGCTGTATAACCTCCCCGGCGATTACGCGGTCTATCCGGGCCACGAAGGACCCACCACGCTCTCGGACGAAAAAGCGCGGAATCCCTATTTCGCGAAATACCGTGTACGTTGATTTAAAATTGTCAATAATCAATAGTAAGAAATTATATTGATAAAAAAGCCTGTTTTTGGCGATATAACCGATTTTACGGGACAATGTTTTTTTGTTAACACATGTGTGCTACAATTACTTCCGATTCTTGGAAGGGAAGGTGAATTCGGATTTTTCGGTTTTTTGCCGGTTGATCTTAATGCAGAGTATCAAATGAAAAAGGAATGCAATTTTTTGAAAAAATATATACAAACCGCTTCAATGCTGTTCTGCGATATTATCATTATCGCGTTTTCCTCCTACGCGGCACTGCTGCTTCGGTTTGATCTTTCGATTGAAAGGGTAAACCCGCATTATACGGAAAGGCTTGTTTCGTACCTGCCGTACAGTATCATCGTAACCCTTCTTGTCTTTTTGGCGTTCGGTCTGTACAACAGTATCTGGGAATTCGCCAGCATGAGCGAAGCGATTCGGATCCTGATCGCATGTTTTCTCTCGGCGATTTCCTTCTTTACCGGAAGCATGCTTTTGGATATGGGGCTTCCGAGAAGCTGCTATATCATATACATGCTGCTGCTGATCTGCCTGACCGCGCTTTTAAGGTTTTCCAACAAAACGTACCACCATATCTTAAAATTTGTTCGGAAACTTGGACGCTGCCATACAAACATTATGATTATCGGCGCGGGCAGAGCCGGCGACCTTTTAATCCGGGACATCAGCAGCAGCGCGAAGTTTAACAACAGCAGGGTAGTCTGCGTCATTGACGACGACCCGGAAAAAATCGGAAGCCGTATCTGCGGCGTCAAGGTCGTCGGAACCAGAAAGGACATCCCGGATGCGGTAAAAAAATACAAAGTCAACCAGATTATATACTCCATACCGTCCGCGCTCAGCGCCGACCGAACCGATATCTTAAACATCTGCAAGGAAACCAAGTGCGAGCTGAAGATGCTGCCGAGCATTTACGAGCTTGTGAACGGAGAGGTTGACCTGTCAAAGGTTCGTCCGGTCGAAATCGAAGACCTGCTCGGCAGGCGTCCGATTAAAATTGACACGGAAAGAATTCTCGGTTATGTCGAGGGCAAGACCATCCTTGTGACCGGCGGCGGCGGTTCTATCGGAAGCGAGCTGTGCCGCCAGATCGCGGGGCACAAACCGGGCAGGCTGATTATTCTTGACATTTATGAGAACAGCGCCTACGATATTCAAAACGAGCTGAAAAGAAAGCATCCGGACCTGAACTTAACGGTTTTAATCGGTTCGGTACGGGACGAAAAGAGAATCAACAGCATTTTCGAAAAATACCGTCCCGACATTGTCTATCACGCGGCTGCGCATAAGCATGTTCCGCTGATGGAGGAAAGCCCGAACGAAGCGATTAAGAACAATGTGTTCGGCACGCTGATAACCGTAAAAGCCGCCGACAAATACGGCGCGAAACGCTTTGTTCTGATTTCGACCGACAAAGCGGTGAACCCGACCAACGTGATGGGCGCCACAAAGCGCATCTGCGAGATGATCATACAGTGCTACAACCGCCGCTCCAAAACCGAGTTTGTGGCCGTACGGTTTGGAAACGTGCTGGGCAGCAACGGAAGCGTGGTTCCGCTGTTTAAAGAGCAAATCAAAGAGGGCGGACCGGTCACCGTCATGCACCCCGACATTATCCGCTACTTTATGACCATCCCGGAAGCGGTTTCGCTGGTAATCGAAGCGGGCGCGCTGGCGAAGGGCGGAGAAATATTCATACTGGATATGGGACAGCCGGTCAAAATCCTCGACCTTGCCGAAATGATGATAAAACTGTCCGGATTCAAGCCGTACGAGGATATCGACATCCAGTTCACCGGCCTTCGTCCGGGCGAGAAGCTGTATGAAGAGCTTCTGATGGCCGAGGAAGAGATGACGCAGACCGAGAACGACCTGATTTATATCGGAAAACCGATCGAGTTCGACGACGACGAGTTCCTCGCCAAGCTGGAGAAGCTAAGGTTAGCCCTTCGGAACGAAAACTGCGACGCGCGGGCGCTGATTTCGGAAATTGTGCCGACCTATCAGTATAAAACGCAGGAAGAGCAGGAGCTTGAAATGCAGCAAAAGCGCAATGCGTCATCCGACAAACCGCAGATAACGGTGATCAATCCGATCATGACGAAAAAATAAAAAAAGACCGCAATAGACCGACTGGTTTATTGCGGTTTTTGCATTGTTTTCAGCCCGAAACGGGCAAGGAGCTCGCGGTTCTTCTCCGCGTCCTTCTTATTGACCGAGCGGAAGTCTTTCAGCCAGGCTTTCGCTTTTTTATGCTGCCGGAAATAGACGGAAAAAATCCTTCTTATCCAGTAAATTGGCAAAAGGAACGGTAGCTTGACCAGTTTTGGATACTTCAGGCGCATGACGGCGTAAGAAGGGAAGAGGGTTGTCAAAACATATTTTCTTCGGCTGCGGTTGTAATCGCAATCAGCGCCCAGTTTGCTTTTGATATGGTTTTTCTGCGTGCCGTAGGTGCAGCTTTTGACAATATAGTCGCCCAGCTCTTGAAGCAGCGGCGTCATCTCGCCGTCTCCGAACCAGGCCGCCGCGAGCGATTTTAAGTTGTTGTAAAACTCCAAAAGCTGCGCGTGTCTTAACTCGCGGTTGAGCGTGATGATATCCAGCTCTTTTTGATAATGCTTCAGGTAAACGTAGATATCCATAACCGCGCGGATGCCGACGCCGCCGTTGATGAAGTGGTGGGCGGCGTGCGCGACAAGGTGGATCAAAAAGCCCTCTTTGGTCAGGTTGCGCAGCGGCTTGTCCTTGCCGGTTCCCACCGCGTACTGCCAGCCCGGGTTAATGGTTTCCGAAAAATAGGAGGGCGCAAGCAGGTTCGGGTGGAACTCGACTTTCATCAAAGGCTCTTTTAAGAAAACATAATGGTTCTCGGATTCGGTTTCGGGAATATAGCCGAGCTGGTACATGATCAGCTTGACGTCCTCGATTTTGCGGATATTGCACAAAAAATCCAAATCCGCCATGGTGCGCATCTCGGGCGACGGATACAGCTCCCGCAGAACGCTGCCTTTGAGCGGAATGCAGTCTATTCCGAACTCGTCCGCCTTGCTCAGGATCGAGCTGCTCTCGATATACTGGAGCGCGGTTTTGCGCCATGCTTTTAAATAATCTGTCTTAAACGGTTCGATAACCTGCGCGGGCAGCTCCTTTAAAGCCGGGTAAACCGCCGGCGTCACGGAATGCAGCGACGCCAAATAGTATATTTTTTTCAAATCAATCGCGCGCGGAATGCGCCGAACGGTTTCTTGGTTGAGCGAACAACGCAAAAGTTTTATGAGATACTCCGAATGAATCGCAAGATCGGTATTCTCCATTTTGCTCCTGTTCTGTTCTATTTTTTTATAAGTTTATTATCGATTCGGATCCTTTGGTTTTTTCTTCACGGCCGCGCCGCAGATTTTGCAGAAGGTGTCGTCGGGTTCCAGCGGATTTCCGCAGAACCGGCAGTGTCCTTCTTTCGGCGCGGTTTTGGAAACCGATATTTTCTTCTTCTTTTTCTTCCGATAGCTCGCCGCAAACGTCACGGTCAGCACGACAGGCGTAAAAATGCAGAGAAAAAGGACAAAGTATTTTACCCACGCGTATCCGCTGTCCGCGCGGATTGCCGTAATCGGGATGCCCCACTGTTCGATGTTTTGGGTTACGCTAAAGTACTCAAGCGCAAAAGCGCCGTCCCGATAAAACGTCGCTTTCTGCCCCGCCTCGATGTCGGTCAGCTCTTTGGTTTTCGCGGATATGACAGAGGCGGCGCCGGTAAACATCCATATCGCGGAATAGTCCGGTCCCTCTTCGACTGCGAAAATGGTGCCCTTGATCTTTAAATCGGCGTTGGCTAATTCCACCGTAAAGCTGCCGTCGTAAACGATCGGCTGAACATAAGCCCATGCTTTTCCGCGGACCAGCTTTACGACGGTATCCTTTAGCTCCGCATTGGATAGAAGCAGCTCGCTGTCGGATAAGATTTGAAAATAGGAGGTATCGTCAAAGTAGAGCGCGCACTTCGCGCCGGCTTCGGTTCTGACCGAAGTGCCGGCGGCAATCTCGTCGTTTTCCCTTAGCGCTTTTTGCGTTCCGTTAACGCCGTAGACCGCGCCGGAAATATCGCGGACGGCGGCTCTTCGGTTCGCCGGCTGCTCAAGCTCGTTTTCGGTCCGTTCCGGTTCGTTGACAAGTTCGTATCTATATTTCGTGCCGACGGAAAGGACGCCTTCGGCGCAGACGCAAAGCGCGATTTTCCCGTCGCCGCCGCACTTATCGGCGTTTCTTAAATTATCGTCTTCGATTTCAGTGGTTTTCGCGTATTCGATCGCTTCCCGCAATCCCCAGACATAACTTTCCTCCTGCGCCGCTGCCGCAAAAGAAAGGGAAGTTGCGAATAATAAAAGCAAAAGAACGCAGGAGAGCAATCTTCTCAACGGAACTCCTCCTATTTTTATTTATCTTGATTATTTTATCATATAAAGTTAATAATAGCAATAAAAAATTAAACCCCGCTTTTTTATATGGTATTTCACCACAAAAATGTTATAATAAGAATCGGAAATACTATAAAAAAATATTATTGCTCTTTAGAATAGATTCGGGTAAAATGATCTCAAAGAAAATATGCGGGTGAAAGGGGTATTGATTATGGAATTTAAAGAAGGCAAATGGCAGCATCACATCAATGTCAGGGACTTTATTGTCAGAAACTACACGCCTTACGACGGCGACGAAAGTTTTCTCGCTTCGCCGACGGAACGCACACTGGCATTGTGGAATAAGGTAAAAGCGCTTCTTGCCAAGGAACGCGAAAACGGCGGCGTCCTTGACATTGACGAGCATACGATATCCACAATCACTTCGCATAAACCGGGTTATATCGACAAAGACCTCGAGCTGATCGTCGGTCTGCAGACGGACGAGCCGCTCAAGAGAGCGATTATGCCGTTCGGCGGCATCCGGATGGTCAGATCCTCGCTGGAAGCATACGGCAGAAAGATGGACCCCGAGGTCGAGAAGATATTCCAGTTCAGAAAGACGCACAATGACGGCGTTTTCGACGCCTATACCGAAGATATGCGCAAAGCGCGCCACAGCGGCATTATTACCGGACTGCCCGATTCCTACGGCAGAGGAAGGATTATCGGCGATTACCGCCGCGTTCCGCTCTACGGCGTGGATTACTTGATTGCGCAAAAGAAAAAAGCAAAAGAAGACTATGTCTTTGACATTATGAACGACGAGATTATCCGGCAGCGCGAGGAGCTGTCCGAGCAGATCCGCGCGCTGGAAGCGCTGAAGGAAATGGCGTCGACGTACGGGTACGATATTTCCCGGCCTGCGCAGGACGTGCGGGAAGCCATTCAATGGCTGTACTTCGCGTACCTCGCGGCCGTCAAGGAGCAGAACGGCGCCGCGATGTCCATCGGCAGAATTTCCACTTTCCTCGATATTTACGCGGAGCGGGATTTGCAGGAGGGCAGATACACCGAGTCGGAGATTCAGGAGTTCGTGGACCACTTTGTCATGAAGCTGCGCATGGTGCGGTTCCTGCGCACGCCCGCGTACGACGAGCTGTTCTCCGGCGACCCGACCTGGGTAACCGAATCGTTGGGCGGCGTCTGCATCGACGGACGGCACATGGTCACCAAGATGACCTACCGCTTCCTGCATACGCTGACCAATTTGGGCGCCGCGCCCGAGCCGAACATGACGGTGCTCTGGAGCCAGCGGCTGCCGCAGAATTTTAAGAACTACTGCGCGCGCATGTCTATCGAGACCTCCTCGATTCAGTATGAGAACGACGACCTGATGCGCCCCGAGTACGGCGACGATTACGGCATCGCCTGCTGCGTTTCGGCGATGAAAATCGGAAAGATGATGCAGTTCTTCGGCGCGCGGGCAAACCTCGCGAAAGCGCTGCTTTACGCGCTCAACGGCGGCAAGGACGAAAACACCGGAGAGCAGATCGGACCCGAAATGGCGTTGATAAAATCCGACGAAACGCTGGATTTCAACGAGGTCTGGAGAAAATACGACCAGATCTGCAACTGGCTGTCCAGGCTGTATATCAACACGCTCAACATCATCCATTACATGCACGATAAATACTGCTACGAGAGCCTGCAGATGGCGCTGCACGACGAGGAGATTTACCGGACCTCCGCCTGCGGACTCGCGGGATTCTCGGTGGTCGTCGATTCGCTCAGCGCGATTAAGTACGCGAAAGTGCACCCGATCCGCAACGAGAAGGGGCTGACGGTGGACTTCAAAATCGAGGGCGACTACCCGAAGTTCGGCAACAACGACCCGCGGGTGGACGAGATTGCGCGCATGGTGGTCGAGCACTTTATGAAAAAGCTGTCCAAGCACAGCACCTACAGAAATTCCAAGCCGACCATGTCGATATTGACCATTACCTCGAACGTGGTTTACGGCAAAAAGACGGGCGCGACCCCTGACGGACGCAAAGCCGGCGAGCCTTTCGCGCCGGGCGCGAACCCGATGCACGGCAGGGATTCCAACGGCTGCATCGCTTCGATGATGTCGGTCGCCTCTATCCCGTATGAATACGCGAAGGACGGCATCTCCTATACCTTCTCGATTGTGCCGGCGGCGCTGGGCAAGGATCTGGAACAGAGAATCAAAAATCTGACCTCGCTCTTGGACGGATACTTTGCGGAGGACGGGCACCATATCAACGTCAATGTCATCAACCGGGAGGTTCTGCTCGACGCGATGGAGCATCCCGAGAAATATCCGCAGCTAACCATCCGGGTTTCGGGCTACGCTGTCAATTTTATCAAACTTTCCAGGGAACAGCAGCTTGACGTTATCAACAGAACCTTCCATACGCGGTTTTAATAGACTTTGAAAGGGTGTGACAGTATGGGCGTTACCGGACGGATTCATTCGATAGAAACCTTCGGAGCCGTAGACGGCCCCGGCATCCGGTTTGTCGTGTTTTTTCAGGGCTGTCCGCTTCGCTGTCTGTACTGTCACAATCCCGATTCCTGGGACGCGTCAGGCGGCAGGGAAGCAACAGCGGAAGAGTTGGTTGAGCAAATAAAACGCTACCGGAACTTTATAAAAAACGGGGGCGTGACGCTTTCGGGCGGCGAGCCGCTTCTGCAGAGCGAGTTTGCTTTGGAGCTTCTCAGGCTTTGCAAACAGAACGGTTTCCACACGGCGGTGGACACTTCCGGCTGTATTCCGCTTTCCAAATGCAAAGCCGCGGTGGACGAGGTCGATATGCTGCTTTTAGACATCAAAGCCATCGACAGCGCGCTTTCCAAAAGAATAACCGGCGCCGGAACCGAGAACGCCGTCAAACTGCTCGAATACTGCGAAAGCGTCGGCAAACCGGTCTGGATACGCCATGTTCTGCTGCCCGGCTACACGCTTGACAACGAACAGGCGCGCCGCATGGGAGAATTTTTAAAAGACTTCCGCTGCGTCGAAAAGATAGAGCTTCTGCCTTTCCATAAAATCGGCGAGTACAAGTGGGAAAATCATGAAATCCCGTACACGCTTGCCGAGGTTCAGCCGCCGCAGCCGGAACAGGTGGAAGAATATAGACAGATTCTGATGTCTTACGGTTTAAAAGCATAACAAAACAGGGACGTTTTTACGTCCCTGTTGTTTTTTTATGATTACTGAAATATCCGCAGTTTGGGAACTCCATCCTTCATAACCCAGATGTTTTCAAAGTCGAAGTGCTCAAAGTAGCTCTTGTCGTACGCCTTGCCTTTTTCGAGCGTGTAGCAGAAGTCGATGCCGGATTTGACGCTGTCTGCTAATGTGCCATTTTTAAACTCCTCTCGGTCGTAGACTTGTAAGAGTATTGCCTCGAGCCGCATGATTTCTTTTTTGGTTGCTTGCCATTCGAGAATATAAAACTCCTCATACTCGTCAATACTTCGCATCAGCAGATCGCGTACTATGGCGTGCGGCGGTTCTTTATGATAAAATGCGTTGAACACCTTCCAATCGCGGTCTTTGTTTGGACCGCCATTTATATTTGCTTTTTCGGTAAGTTTTTGATTAATTTCATTATATCTTTTTTCTGTAATGACATACGGCATAATGGTGTTGTAGTTTAAGACTTCTCCCGAACCGAAAGCATTTTCATTTAAGGAGATATTGCCGGTATAATAGGAGGTCACGATGTTGCAGGACATACCAGCAACTCCGCCGACTAATAGAAAATCGTTGCGGTACTTCTCATCCAGCTTGTTATTGACGTCATGAAATTTGATATCCACATCAGCATAACAGCTATCTATAATGTACGCTCTGCCGCATATACCGCCAATATAAAGAGCTCCTTTTAAAGAATACTGTTGATTTTCAATCGGCCCTTCTTTTTGAAAGTCAGGAAAGTATATATTAAACATTACATTTTCAGCGAAACAACCTGTGACATACCTTCCACTTGCAATAACAGAACCGATACAATAATAGTCCTCTACGCTTATTTCAATATTTGCTTTAACACCGTTCAAACCGAGATTCTTTATAATTCCGTCATATGCCGATTTGTAATAACTGTAATATTTGTCATTAATTTTTTTGAATTGGGATACACCGAAAAGACCCGTGTAGGTTTTACCCTGTTTTAAGGTAATGTTGCTGATGACATGCCCGTTGCCGTCAAACTCGCCGGTGAAGGGGTTTTCGTTATCGCCGATCGCGGTCCAGCCGCCCTCGAACCTTCCGCCCTCCGCGAAGTCGCTGTCGGAGAAGGTAAGGTCGTTCATCAGGATATACTTTCCGCCTAAATTATTGCGGATATTGTCAAGGTCCTCTATGGTATAAATGCCGATATATCCTTCGGGAACTTTATCTTTGCGCGGACTGCCCATAAACCAGAGGTTGATATAGCTCCGGAACTCCGGAGACATTGCGTAAACCGTAAAATATCCGGCAAAAAGGATTGCCGCAGCCGCTAATGCCGCTATCGCGCGCCGAAGCGGAAGGCTTAGCTTTTTGCTTTTCTTTTTCTTCGTAAGATCCGAAGAAAGAATTTCATTCAAAAGTTCGTCTTTTTTGATATAAAAGTTCTCTGCTGCTTTTTTGATGTCATTTTGCGTGATCATTCTGCAACCGGCTCCTTTCTTAAATTTTCCTGACCGCAGAACTGCTTTTGCAGTTCTTTGATGGTGCGGTATATCCGGTTCGCGACGCTGTGCATTGGAATCGACAGACATTCCGCCGTCTGCTCAAGGGATAAACCGTATGTGTATCGAAGGATGAAGATGCGGTATGTAAGCCCGCCCTTCTTTTGGATATAAGACCATATTTGCTCAAGCATCAGGCTGTCCAGCAGACTCTCCTCAAAGCTGTCGGAAGCGATTTCCTCGATGACAGACTGCGGAAGTTCCTCGTCTTCCAGCGAGAGCAGTTCTCTTTTCCGGATATAGCCGAAATGTTTGCCAAGCTCATGTTTTGCTGTGGTTTTTAAATAAGCGATGGCAGCTTGAGCGGGTATGGCACCTTTGTTCAGCAGACGCTTGTAAAATGAAGTATATGCAATCTGCAGCAAATCCTTTGCGTCGTCGATAATTCGGATTCGCGCGATTACATAGGTACTGAGCTCAGTATATGTTTTCTCATATATTTCGCCGAAATAAATGTCTGCTTCCTTTTTGTCCATTTCTACACCGCCTTTCTGCTTACTATAAGGAGGGTTACAGAACTTTTTTATCATCGGAATAATAAAACGAAAGGAATAATCCTTTCGTTTCGGAGCGCGAACCCGGTATCTTTTTCCGATTCCGCCCCTGTTTGCTTGCAGTTTCTTCTTGCGTTTCTATCTTGTTATCTTCCCGCGGGGGTCTTTTGCAATTTCCCGGCCAAGCGTTTTTTCGCTTTGATACCGTCTTTTTCGCCGCTGATTCTGCCTCTGTAGGACATCCAGGTGAATAATACCGAATACAAAAGCGAGTAGCAGAAAACGATATACCCGATCGTGCCGATTAGCCCGACGAAGATATAGTTTTTGCTTGCGATATCCGCGCGGTCTATGTTCGCCGGCAGGTTGGAGATATCGAACAAACCGAGCCACTTGCCGGTCAGCGCCGCCGGATACCAGAACTGAAAGCCGAAAGGACCGCAGAACGCTTTCGACAGACCGATATACATATTCCACAGATAAACAAGGAAACCGCATACGGTCATCTGCATTCTTGCCCTTCTTTTCGGCTGTTCGGTCCCCGTTTTTCTTCCGATTCTGAAGCCGAAAATATAGCAGGCGACGTAGCCGCCGATGAAAAAGGCAGCCGTTGTCAGCGCGAACACAATCGGATAAACGGAGTTAAGCAAACGGGTCGCGTCAAGCTGCGTTTCGACAACGCTCGGCGCATCTATGAAAAAAGACGCGATCGTTCTTACGGCATACGGGAAGAAGGAAGCGACGATCATCGCGGCCGTATAAATCGTTACATTGTAAAAGAAACCCCCGTACTTATTCTCTTCCATTCAAAACCCCGCTTTTCTATTTTATCAAAAAATTAATATGTTTCAATGTATACAATATATTTTTTTAATTCTTTCAACTTGACACAGGATGTTCTCAATTTTATAATAGATTTAAGTGTTAAAAAAGAAGCAAAAAAGGGCGGTCGGCGATGAACGGCGTTTACTTCGTATATGAAAAACTGAAAAAAAACATAGAGAAAGCTGTGGTCGGCAAAAGCGACGTGGTTGACCTCGCGATTATCACCCTGTTCTGCGGCGGGCATCTCCTGATTGACGACGTGCCGGGAACCGGGAAAACCCTGCTCGCAAAAACGCTTGCGGCATCGATTGACTGCAGCTTTAAGCGCATTCAGTTCACGCCTGACCTTTTGCCGGCGGATTTGACCGGCGTGAACTACTTCGACATGAAAAACTCTACGTTCGCGTTTATTCCCGGACCGGTTTTCACAAACATCCTGCTGGCGGACGAAATCAACCGCGCCACGCCGAAAACGCAGGCGGGTCTTTTGGAGTGCATGGAGGAAAGGCAGGTTACGGTGGAGGGCAAAACCTATCCGCTGGAAAGCCCGTTTATGGTCATCGCGACCCAGAACCCGATTGACAGCATGGGAACCTTTCCGCTGCCCGAGGCCCAGCTGGACCGCTTCCTTGTCCGGACTTCGATGGGCTATCCCGCGCGCGCGGAGAGCAACCGGATTATCCGAAACAACAGCGCGTATCGGCCGGAGGTAAACGCCGTCCTCTCCAAACGGGACGTGCTCGCGGCCGCGGAGGGTCTGAACGACGTTTTCGCACATGACGACATCATCGATTACGTCAGCGCCATCATCGAAGAAACCAGGCAGCACGGGGAAGTTCTGCTCGGCGCGAGCCCGCGCGCGGGCATCCACCTGTTAAAAGTCGCGAAAGGGTATGCGGCGATTTCCGGCAGGAACTACGTTCTCCCCGACGACGTAAAGAAAGCGGCGGTTCCGGTGCTCGCGCACAGGCTGATGCTCACAAGCGCCGCGCGGGTGAAGAGCGCGATGGACGTCGCGGTCGTACGCGAGGTATTACAAAGAGTGCCGGTTCCGACCGAGAGCGTTTTTGACGGAAGATAAGCGTATGCAAAGCCCCGTATCGAAACTCGGCGAACTGTTCGTATCGCTTGTAAAATCAGATTTTTTTCAGGCGCTCCTGCTTATCGCGGCCGCGCTGGTTCTGGCGTGGCTGATTTACAAGCTCGCGCTGAAAATCAGAAGGTACGCCATCGAGAAGATTGCTTACAAACGCTTTTTTTCGGAAGAAGGCGTGCATGCCGGGGATACGCTCACGCTGACGGAGGTTATCTACAACCCGACCATCGTGCCGCTGTTTTTTATCGACGTGGGCTGTTATGTTAGCACGGGCATCGAAATCGACGGCGTGACGGCGGAAAGGGACGAGAAAGTGCAGTATTTCGTCAGCCGCTTTCATTTGATGCCGTTCACCAAAATTACCAGAACGCACGACATAAAAACCCATATCCGAAATTATTATAGGCTCGACGAGGTGGAGATATATACAAACAAGCGGTTTGTCTATATTTCCGCGCCGGCGGAGCTTTATGTTTATCCGGCGGCTGTCAGCGACAAAAACAGCGTTGTCGCGCGGCTGAACTATCTCGGGAACGAGCTGACCCGCAGCAGATATATAAAGGACCCTTTTATGATTGCCGGATTGCGCAATTATATGCCCGGCGATCCGATGAACAGCATCAACTTCAAAGCCTCCGCGCGCTCGCTGCGGAACGGTATGCGCGAGCTGATGGTGAACAACTATGATTTTTCCTCGCAGATGAATGTTACCGTTTATATGGACTTCGACGCGCCGCAGTTTTTGCGCATCGAAACGCCGGAGTACGTTCGGCTTATCGAAGCGGGGCTGTCCTACGCCGCCGCGATTGTTGCCGAAGCTGCGAGACAGGGCGGAAAAATCGGTTTCGCGGCGAACACGAAGGGCAAAAACGGCGCGTTATGCGTGTATTTCCCGCCCGCGGCGGGCAGCGCGCAGGCGAAGGAGATTCTAAAATGCATGTCGGAGCTGAACTACGCTTCGGTGATGTCCTTTACCGCGCTGTTTGATCAGAACATCAAAAGAGAAAAATACGATACGGATATCTGCGTTATCAACTTTTATACCGACCCCGAACTGGAGAGCAGGATACGGGAGCTGAAACGGCTGGGCAGGGGCGTGACCGTTATTACGCTGGATAGACATAACGCTTCCCGATTTCGCGAATGAAAAACTGGCGGGGTGTCGAGCGCAAATACATTCGCATTGAAAATTGTGTTCAGATGGGAAAAGCTGTATGCGGACAATCATTGTAGAATCATATAACCCCGCGTGGCCCGAGGAGTTCAACCGAATTAAAGCGTATCTTTTGCCTTATATCGGCGATATCATCATAGATATTGCTCATGTCGGGAGCACTTCGGTGCCGGGATTGGCGGCAAAACCGATTATTGATTTTATAATCATTATTGATTCGTACGATGTCTTTCCAGAGGTAGCACAGCGGTTGCGTAAAATCGGTTATGAACATGAAGGCGATCTCGGAATTCCAATGCGCGAGTGTTTTAAACGCAGTCAGCCGGATGATTTTATGGACTATCATATGTATGTCTGCCCGAAATACAGTCCGGAGATGAAACGCCAAATCCTTTTTCGCGACTATCTGCGCACGCATGAAAAAGCACGAAATGAGTATGCCAATCTAAAACAAGCGCTATCAGAAGTTTACCGCCATGATATCAATGCATATACGAATGGAAAACATGACTTTATAGAAAATGTCCTCAAAAAAGCCGAACTGGAACAGGGATTGTTATGAAACCGCGAAAATACAAAGAGATGCTGAAATACTTCATCCCCTGCTTTTACTTTGTGCTCTTTTTTGTACTGCTCCAGTTCATGTTTGACTATAAGTCGGATACGCTCATCCGGTCGTTTATGTTTATTCTGATGGCGGCGGATGTGATTTTATTCTTCCGCGCGCTCAGAAAACTAAGGCGCAGACGCAAAAAAGGGTTTTTTGAAAAATTGGTGAAACGGATTCGAGATTTTATCCGCTATGTTCGAACTGCCGCCAAAAAAACCGCCGCGAAGTTAGGGTTTCGGCGCAATCTTGTTTATATCAAAGGAAGGGATAAAATCGAGTTCGCCTTCGGCGAGATCAGAAGGAACCGGGCGCAGGAAGAAAAGAAACGCAGACCCGCTTTGCCGAAATGGAAGGATTTGCAGAACAACCGGGAGCGGGTCCGGTTTATCTATATTATGTTCGTAAGAAAGTGCATCAAGCGCGGATTCCGGTTCGACAGCGCGATGACGCCGTCGGACATCGCGCAAAGGGTTGCCGAAACGCCCGGTCAGCGTCGGATTTTTGAATGTTATAACGGCGCAAGGTATTCCGACGAGCGCGCGGGGGTTCCGGACAGCGTTGTCAGAGAGTTACTGCAGGAAATCAAAAATAAATAAAAGGCGGTAGCGAAAAATGTTTGATTTGTATTCGGGAATGCTCAAAATGATGGATGTTTTCCGGGACGACGGGGCGGACGTGCGGGTAAAGTATCTTGTCGACGCGGATTACTCGGAGCTGAAAAACGCTTATCCGATCGAAAAGGCGGCGGAAGGGGGCAGCGATTTCGACAGGGCTGTAAACCTGCTGAACTGGATTTCGTCGCATATCTTCCATTACGGAAACTATGACAATCGCATCCGGAACACGGCGTTGGACCTGTTTGATTACGCGTTTGACAAAGGCGTCTATCACGGAATCAACTGCCGCTCGCTGTCGCTGGCGATGACCGAATGTCTGCTCGCGCTGGGCATGAAGGCGCGCGCAGTTTACATAATGCCGTTTTCGCCGTATGATTTCGACAACCACGTCGTTTGCGAATGCTGGATTAAAGAGCTGAACAAATGGGTAATGCTTGACCCCACCTATAATCTCTATCTTTCCGATAAAGACGGAACCCCTTTGGACATTTCCGAACTGCGGCAGAAAATCGCGGAACAGGAGGAGGTCGTATTCTCCGCGTCGGCGAATTATAACGGCGCCGCCGTCGATAAAGACGAGCTTTTGACCTATTACGCGAAGGATTTGTTCTGGTTTATGCTGTCCGACATTCAAGGCCCGGATTCCGAGGGCATCAAGGGCAGAAGAATGATTACCATCGCGCCGGTCGGGTTTGACGCGAAAAAATGCCTGATCGCCAACATTGATTTCCGCATTAAAAACTGGGGAGACAGCCCCGCGTTGCAGAACTGGAGGAAAAGCGAACAGGAAACGAACGTGATTTATAAAGGAATAGACCTGCTAAAATAAAAAAGAAAAAGCGGCGGAAGGTTTTCTTCCGCCGTAAGATTTTTTATATCGGTTATTCGAACAAGGGCGTCGAAAGGTACCGCTCGCCGGTGTCGGGGAGAATGGCGACGATCGTTTTGCCCTCGTTTTCAGGACGCAGCGCCAGCTCGGTCGCCGCCCAGACAGCCGCGCCGGCGGAGATGCCGACGAGCAGACCGTCTGTTCTGCCCAGCTCTTTGCCGGTTTTGAAAGCGTCCTCGTTCTTTACCTTGATAATTTCGTCGTAAATCTTCGTGTTCAGCACTGCCGGAACGAAACCCGCGCCGATTCCCTGAATTTTGTGCGAGCCCGCTCTGCCCTCGGAAAGAACCGGCGAATCGAACGGTTCGACCGCGACGATTTTGATATTCGGGTTCTTGGACTTCAGGTATTCGCCCGCGCCGGTAATGGTTCCGCCGGTGCCGATGCCTGATACAAATATGTCCACTTTTCCGTCGGTGTCGTTCCAAATCTCGGGACCGGTTGTTCTGCGGTGTATCTCCGGGTTCGCGGGGTTGTCAAACTGTCCGGGGATGAAGGAGTTCGGGATTTCCTTTGCCAGCTCGTTCGCTTTTTCGACCGCGCCGCGCATGCCCTTGGCGCCCTCGGTCAGCACGAGTTCGGCGCCGTAAGCCTGCAGCAGCTTGCGCCGCTCTATGCTCATGGTTTCGGGCATGGTGAGAATAATTCTGTATCCTTTGGCCGCCGCGATGCTTGCCAGACCGATGCCGGTGTTGCCGCTGGTCGGTTCGATGATGACGGAACCGGGTTTCAGCAGGCCGCGCTTCTCTGCGTCCTCAATCATAGCCTTTGCGATTCTGTCCTTGACGCTGCCGGCGGGGTTGTAGTATTCGAGCTTTCCGATCAGCGTCGCTTTCAGCGCGTGCTTTTTCTCGTAACCGGTCAGCTCCAGCAGCGGCGTGTTGCCGATTAACTCAACCAAATTTTTATAAACGCTTGACATGATGGCTACCTCCACAAAAACATATTAATCATATATGCGATGAATACATTACCAATATATACTTTTTTTCCGAATTTGTCAATAGCTTTTTACATATTTTTTTTGACAAAAAGGGAAAACTGATTTATAATACATATTAAAATAGTATGTAATGATAAGGAGAGTTGTATGAGAATTTCGGCAAAAGGCAGATACGCGCTCGCGGCCGCGGTATATATGGCGGCCTGCTACGAGAGCGGCGAGCATATAACGGTCATCAGCATTTCGGAAAGGCTGGGGATTTCCAAAATCTATCTCGAGCAGGTTTTCGCGCTGCTCAAACGCGGGGAAATCGTGAACTCCATCAAGGGCGCGCAGGGCGGCTACCATCTTGCGCGGCACCCGAAAGAGATAACCGCTTATGATATTTTATCCGCCGTCGAGCTGTCGCTTTTTGAAAAAGCGGAGGATACGGTAAAGCAGCACGCGCCCGAAATCAACGACGCGATCAATTGTCTTGTTTTCGACAAGGCCGACGAAACGCTGCGCGACGCTTTAAAATCGGTCACCCTCGAGATGCTTGCGATTGACGCGGAGAAGCGCAAGTCCGGTCCGGAAATTATGTATTATATCTAAAAGAAAAAAATGGAAAGCGAAAAAATAAGATATTGCTATTTTCCATATAGCTTTTTTGACAAAGATGTGCTATAACGAAACACAGCAGGCGCGGCTTCAAAAAAAGCTATTTTTTTCCTGAAACAATTCCATGCTTTTTTCGCCACTATTTCTATGCTGTATGTAGTTTTGCAAACGGAAGGATTCCTATATGGAAAAAAGAAATATCCATCGAAAGCCGAAGAAACTTCATAAAAAAAGATTTGCGCTCGCTTCCATTCAAAAGGGCGCAAAAAGGTCCCGTTATTCGTGCGTAAAGAAGTTAAAGCCGAAAGAAATCGAAATACTCAACCAAAGATATCGAAAACTGCATAAAAAACGCAGAAAGCGTCTTGCGCTCATGGTTGCCAGAAGGACGCTTTTGTTCATCCTTACGCTGCTGATACTCTGCGTTTTTGCCGTTTACCGGCTCGGTTACGTGCTTACGAACGGCCCGAGCGAGACCGCGAAGTACCAGCTTGTGCTGTCTTTGATGCAGGCGAGCGCGACCAAGTGGGTGCCCGAGCTGTTCCTGAGCAAGGAAGAGGTAGACAGCATCGTTGAAAAGAGCAAACAGCAGAGCAAAACCGTGATTAAGGTAGAGGATTTGATCAAAAACCCGTCGGACAACAACCCGAATCCATCCGGTCCGCAGGAGAACGACCCCGATTTCTGGGCGGACGCGATCGACGGGATGAAGCTGATTATCCTGAACGGCTCTACATACAAAGCCTATGTTTTATTGGTAAAGGACCCGGCGAATGTTTTTGTCGGCACTTCTACTTCGAATTACCAGTCCGCCACCATCGGCGCGCAAATCTTTACGGTTGTCAACCGCTACAAGGACATCGGCGCGGTCGCGGCGATTAACGGCGGCGAGTTCCCGGACATCGGCGGACACGGAAAAGGCGAGCGGCCGGTCGGACTTACCTATTCGCAGGGGAAATGCGTGTGGGACGACGGCATCCGGCGCACGTTTATCGGTTTTGATAAAAACAACAAGCTGATTGTGAAAAACTCGATGACGCGGGAGGAAGCCGACAAGCTGGGCATTCGCGACGCGGTCTGCTTTCAGACCGGAAACGTTTTAATCGACAACGACGGGGAAAACGTGCGGCTGTATTACGCGGACAGCGATGTCGGAACCGCGCAGCGGACGGCGATCGGACAGACTGCGGACGGCACGGTGATTCTTCTGGTGACCGACGGCCGGACAGCAAGCAGTTTGGGCGCAACCCGCAACGACGTCATCAATATCATGGTTTCGTTCGGGGCAGTCACGGCGGGAATGCTGGACGGCGGTTCGTCGACGCAAATGTATTACGAGGATTATTATACGAAATACAACATCGACCCGGACACGCTGGACGACAACCAGAAGAAAGGTCTTGTGAACAAGTATAAGGCGTTCACTCCTCCGAGATATATCCCCACTTACTTCGTGGTAAAAAAGCCGCAGGCATAGCCTGATTCAGGAGGATTTAGCAAAAATGCGCCGAAAAAACAGATTGCCCAAATTTTACATATTTTTAATACTGTTCATCGCGGTATTCGTCGTCGCGGTCGAATTGGCGATGCGGTACCTGAGCGATTATCTTGCCGATTACGAAAGCGCCCAGCCGAAGTATGTGGCGGAGGAAATCTTCAACCGGTATTACAAAAGCATGGATTTCGACGCGCTCATTACGCTCAGCGGCATCGAGATACCGGAGTTCGAGAGCAAGGAGAGTCTGGTTCAATACCTGCGCAGCCTGTATGACGGCTGCGAAGTGACCTACCACAGCGGCATCTCCGACGATAAAAAAGACGAAACCGATGTCAAAATCCAGCGGTACGAGGTTCAGTTCGGCGAAAGCGCCGTTGCCGGTTTCTCCATCAAAACCGGCGCGAAAAAAACCAAAAACGGTTTTGATGTGTACGAACCCTATCAGTTCACCCTGAGAATCGCGCCGGAGAAGTCGGTGCGCGTTACCGCCCCGTCCAATTACACGGTTTATATCAACGGAAAAAAGGTAGAGCCGCAGTATATAATAGAATCGGACATACAGACCGAGAGCTGCAAGCACATGCCCGAAGGCGTCAGCGGCATCACTTACTGCACCTATCAGGTCGACGATTTGTACTTTGACCCGGCGGTGAAGGTTCTAAACCCCGAAGGCAAAGAAAGCGCGCTTTCGTACAACGAGGAAAAGAAGACATACACGGCAGATATCGTTTACAGCGACAGCTTAAAAGAACAGTACGAAGAAACCGTGCTGACCGCGATGAAAAAGTACGCGGCTTATATGAGCAACGACGAGCGGTTTTCGAACATTAAGGCTTATTTCGACCCGGCCTCAACGCTGTATGACAACATCCGCACTTCGGAGACCTATTTCGTCATCGACCATTCCGGCTACCACTTTATCGACGTGAGCGCGAGCGAGTTTTACGCGTACGACGAGAACACCTTCTCCTGCCGCGTTTCGTTCACGCAGGTGCTGACCAAAAAAGGGAAGCCGGACTATAAGGACAGTATCGACAAGACCATTTACCTGCGCAAAGTGGGCGACAAGTTCTTAATTTACGACTGGTACGACCATTAAAAAAGCGGAACAATCCTTCGGGTAAGGATTGTTCCTTTTTTATCAGTATGCCTTTGCTTTTTTCTATACTCTATCACATTCGGAATGATGCGCGGCGCCCGTCGGCGGTTTGAGCTCATACGGCTTTGCATTTTTCGGACGATGTCGCGCCTGTTATGGAAGCAGAATAAAAAACAGTCCGTGTTCTGCAACACGGACTGCGTCTGTTTTCTTTTTTAGTACGCGAAAACCATATTGTCGATTCTTGCCGAAACCGGTCTGGAGAGCATCCATTGGTTCTTTGTCGAAGTGTCGTAATAGAACATGGCGCCGTTGGTGGGGTCGTACCCGCTCATCGCCGCCTTTGCCGCCCGGACGGACTCCTCGTTGGCGGGCTTGCTGATGGTTCCGTTTGCGACCGGCGTGAACTGGTAGTAGCCGTTGATGTTTTGATAAATCACTTCCGCGATGGTGTTGGGCCAATCGGGGCTTTTGACGCGGTTCATCACCACCGCGCCGACGGCGATTTTCGCGCTGTAGGATTCGCTTTCCGCTTCCGCCATAATCAGCCTTGCGAGCAGGTCAACTTCATTGGCGGAATAAGCGGGCGCTTCGGGCGCCGCCTTTACGCCGGGTATATTCAGAACCTGACCGACGTAGATGAAATCGGTATAAACGTTGTTCGCCTTCCGAAGGTCGGTAAGGGAAACGCCGTATTTTTTTGCGATTGCGTACAATGTGTCGCCGCTCTTGACCGTGTATGTAGCGCAGTCCACATACAGTTTTTGGCCGGGATAAATCATGCTGTCGGACAAATTGTTGCTCTTCATCAGGTCGGAAACGGTCGCGCCGAAAGTCTGGCTGATTTTATATAACGTATCGCCGCCGACAATCGTGTAAGTGCCCGCGGAAACCTTCGTAGTCATGAACGTCGCGCAGAAAACCACTGCCGCTATTATGATAGCTTTTATTTTCTTCATGATAAACCTCCTTCTTTTCATGCCTGCAACTTTGACGTTGCACAGCGTCGGGCAGTGGTTATATACTACCGTAAATTAGACAAAATATCAATGGAAATACTTTGTAATTTATCGGTTTTGTCAAGGGTTGAAAAAGTTGACATGACAAAATGAATATGTTATTCTGTCATATAAGGTTATTTTAAATTGCAGGAAGAAGGGAACGCGAAATGAACAAGATTTACTTCACCAAAGTGTTCAAAGGATACAGCCCTGAGGAAGTAGAAGCTTTTATCATCAAGCTGAACAACGATTTTCAGCAAAAGCAGCAGGAGTTCGCGGCGGAGACAAAAAGACTGAACAACGAGAACGAAGAACTAAAGCGGCGCTTTGAGGAAACGCAGTCCGAGAACGAAAGGCTGACGCAGGAGAAAAACGCGCTGGAAGAATTGATAAAGCAGCTCACGCAGGAAAAGCAGGAACTGTTGGATAGGATACAGGCGCTTCAAGGGAAAATGGAACGGGCGGCGGCATCCGAGCCGGAAGCGGTCGAAGCGCCCGAGCCGGCTGCCAGGCAGTGCGAACCGCCGGCGGAGGATCATACGGAGGATTATAAGAGCGAAGAATACAGACGTCTTTGCGAGCAGATGGGCGAGAAGCTCCTGATTGCGGATAAACGCGCGCAGGAGATTATCAACGAAGCGCGCGAGGAAGCAAATAGAATCATTGAAACCGCGGTTTCCGAGGCGAACGCGGAGGTCAAAAAGCTGATTGCGGAAGCAAAACAAAAAGCCGAAACCGTATATAGGATGATCAGCGAGTATGAAAAGAAGCAGACGGTCATTTCCGCGGGACTTGAACAGGCGCACAAGCATATTTCGGACGCGATAAGTGAGGTAGAGGCTTTGATTGCCTCAAAAAAGCATGAAAAAGATTAACACGGAAAATATTCGCGAATGGGCGCAGGAACTAAAGTGCGGCGACGAGGTGCTTTTGTCGGGCGTCGTATATACCGCGCGCGACGCCGCGCACAAAAAAATAGCCGCGATTCTTGAGAGGGGGGAGGAACCGCCCTTCCCGCTCAAGGATAGCGTTATCTATTACGCAGGACCGACGCCCGCCAAAGAAGGCAGGGTGTGCGGTTCTTTCGGACCGACGACCAGCGGAAGAATGGACTGCTATCCGCAGATGTTTGACTTTGGTCTTGCCGGCGCGATCGGCAAGGGCGACCGCAGCAAAGAGATCATCGACGCGATCGTGCGCAACAAATGCGTCTATTTCATCGCCATCGGCGGCGCGGGCGCCATCGCGGCAAAGCATATCAAAAGCTGCGAGGAAATCGCTTTCCCCGAGCTGGGCTGCGAATCGGTAAAAAGACTAATTTTTGAGGATTTTCCGCTGATCGTGGCGATTGATTCGACCGGTAAAGATATTTACGACAAAACGGATACATAATAAGACCGAAGCGGACTTTTTACTTTATCGGTTTTTTTAAGGAGTTATTGCCATGGACAAAAATCAAATCATAAAAGAGGCAGAAGCCTATTTGGACAGCGTGGAAAAAGAATTCGAGTCGGACCTTGCCGCGCTGATTGAAATCCCCAGCGTCGCGTGGAAGAAAGAGGGGGTTTATACGTTCGGCGCTTCGTGCGCGAAGGTTCTTGACGCCGCGATGGAAATGGGCAAAAAGTACGGCTTTAAAACCGAAAACCACGACTATTACTGCGCGAGCATCATCAGCGGCGACAAAAAGGACGAAATCGGCATCGTGGCGCACCTGGACGTTGTGCCTGCCGGCAGCGGCTGGCGCTATGAGCCGTATAAGCTGACGGTCGAAAGCGACAAATATATCGGCAGAGGTACGCTCGACGACAAGGGACCGTTCCTCTGCGGGCTGTACGCCATGCGTTTCCTGAAAGAAAAAGGCATATCGCTGCCGTTTTCCATCCGCTTAATCGCGGGCAGCGACGAGGAGGTTGGAAGCTCCGACCTTGAGCATTTCGCGAAAGTCGCAAAACCGCCCTTCTTCTCGTTTACGCCCGACGCGGAGTTTCCGGTCTGCATCGGCGAAAAGGGCATCCTGCAGGTGGACGTCATGCTTGGCGAATTGCCGCCCGAAATTGCTGAGATAGACGGCGGAACCGTTTCAAACGCTGTTCCGGGTTCCGCTTATGCGGTGATTTGGGACGACAATACGGATATTCAGAATTTGCCTTCGCAGAATAATATTCAAATCGAAAGACTCGACGAAAAGCGCATCAGGTTAACCGCGACCGGAAAGACGGCGCATGCCGCTCTGCCCGAAACCGGAATCAACGCAATCGGCATTTTAGCCGATTATATTCTAAAAAACATTCCAGTCGGCAGCAAAAAGCCGTTTGAGTTTCTTGCTTCCGCCTGCGGCGAGTATCTCGGCAGAACGCTCGGCATTGCAAGGGAGGATAAAAACTTTAAATATCTGACCTGCGTCGGCGGAAAGCTGACGGTTTTGGACGGCATTATGGTTCAGAACTTCAATGTCCGGTATATTCCGGACACAACCTATGAGCCGGTTCTGCAAAAGATAAAGGATACCTTGGCGCCGCAGGGCTTTGCGGTGCGGCCGGTGCTTACCTCGGAGGGCTATTACGTTTCCGCGGACGATAAAAAGATCAAAGCGCTCACCGAAGCCTGCGAAACCGTGCTCGGCTATGAATGCAAACCCTACACGATGGGCGGCGGCACCTACGCGCGCTGGCTTGCGAATACGGTCGCTTTCGGCGCGTCGATACAGGAAGAGCGCGGCAAGTTCGGCGAGGGCAGGGGCGACGCGCACCAGCGGGACGAGTATATCTCGAAAGCGGAGGTAAGAAAGACCATTCTCATCTACATCCGCAGCATCCTCAACCTTGCGGAAATCTGCAGCGAAAATTAAGTTTTAGAAAAAGAACAGCGCCTGCGCAAAAAGCGGGCGCTGTTTTTGTCGCGTTATGGGATGATTTGAATCGGCTTCCGTACCGCTATGTTTTTTAATACGATTACGGTTGCTGTCAGGGTGTAGGCGTTCTTTTGGCTGTCGAAACGCTCGTTGCACTCGTAGGATTTTACCTCGTCGGTCAGCCGGTTCAGGTATTGCGCGAAGGCTTCGGCGGCGCGGCGCTTCGCTTCCTCCTCGGTGATGGCATAGCGGTGAATCGTGTATTCGATAAAAGTGACTTCGGCGACCTCGACCGGAATTTTAATAAAGCCGAACAGCTTTTTTTCTTCTTGCGACGCGGTCATGTCGTAGTACTCATACGGCGGATTGTCGTCGAAGAACCAGTCGATCGGCTGTCCGAGCACCTTGACGTGCCGAACCGTTTTGGTTCTGCCGGTAAAAACCTTTTCGGTCTGCTCGAGCGGGATGGAAATGGTAAACTTTTCGGTGACGCGGGCGTACACGTTCCCCTTCGCGTTCGCGAGCCGGTAGGTTCCAAGCTCGCCCATCATAAACGCGTTGATTAAGAGCTGCCCCTCCACAACCGCGTCCCCTTTTTTGACCTCGGGATGCCCGTTAAGCGCCTCGACTTTTTCCACGATTCCGTCATGCGAGGCGACAATGTTGTAATAGGCGTTCTTGTCCTCGATTTCCGGCGGATAGGTTCTTTCCAGCACGTCCACCTGCGCGTAGGTGCCTTTTATGTTGATCGCGATGGATGAAATATCCTTGTTTTCAATCAAAAAGTCATCCTCCGCCACGACCACGTTCAAATCCGGGATAAAAGCGCCCCGCTTGACGCCGTACTTTTCCAGCGCGGCAATAATGGTTTGGCTGTCAACCGTATGGTTTCCGGTGACGTTGACCTCCCAGATGAACAGTTCGGAGAAAAAAATTAGAAAAATGCCCAAAATGCTCCCGATAATCAGCCCGTATCTGCCTTTGTACTTGTTGAACACAAACGGAACGCCGGTCGTCCGGATAATCTCTATCGGAATTCCTTCCGCCGCCGCGATTTTGATAATCGGTTCGCAGGAAAAAAGAGAGGCTTTGATGCGAAAGCCGTCCGCGTCGTTTTTTAAGCCCCAGAACAATATCTTTTCTTTGGTCAACCGGTTCACGAGCCGGATGCCGCTTTTGCTGTCGGTCCGCAGCGTGTACGCGCCGAATATTTTATGAAAAAGCTTATACATACTCGACCCCTTTTATGTAGCCGCTGATACCGATTTTCTTTTCGGAAAGGTACCGCATGGTCAGCCGTTTGCCCTTGATATTCAAGACCTGCTTGCCGACCTGCAGCGTAATCAGGTCTTCTTCGTAGCCGAGCAGTCCGTCGCAGCCCTCGATCAGCAGGTCGTTGTTTCCGCGAAGTTCGATATAGGCGCCTTCCAAAATGTCTTCTTTTTTTATGTATTTCATATATATGGAATACCTCCTGCGGTTTGCTGCCCCGGTATTAAATATACTGCTCTCGGAGTGATTTTATGAAAACATCCGTAAAAAGAGGCGCGCAGTCCGCGCTGAACCTGCTTGTTCTTGCTTCGTTTTTTTATCTTTTGTTTCATCCGTCGCTGGTTTCGGAGTCGGTGACCCGAAGCATATACCTGTGCGTCCGGGTCATCGTTCCGTCGCTGTTTATTTTTATGGTTCTGTCGCGGCTGATAATCGCCATGCCCTTTACCGCCGCCTTTTTTGGCAGACTGGGCAGGTACGGCATCGAGGCGATGGTGCTGACGCTCGGGCTTCTGTGCGGGTTTCCGGTTGGCGCGAAATGCGCGGTGTTTCTCTATGAAAGCGGCGCGGTCAGCAAAAAGCGCGCCGAGTTTATCAGCGCCTTTACAAACGGCGCGTCGGCGTCCTTCTTGATCGGCTATGTCGGCGGCGCTTTGTATTCGGACGTCGCGGTCGGCGTCCGGCTGTTCCTGTTCCAGATTGTCGCCGCGCTGACGACGGCGGTGATTTTGCGCGTTCTTTTTATGAAAAAAGAGGATTTTGCCTTTGCGCCCATCCCGGAGCAGGAGAAAACAGGAGGGTTTCCCGAGGCGGTCATGGACAGCACGTTTACCATGATTTCGGTCTGCGCCTTGATTATCACCTTTTCTCTGCTGGGAGAGCTGTTCTTAAGCGTCATAAAGGCAAATCAGATTTCTTCGGTGCTGATCAAAGGGTTTTTCGAGTTTTCCTCCGGCATCGCGTCCGCGGCGGCGGTCGGCGCCGAGCCTGCTTTTATCATGATTTGCCTGTTCGTTGGTTTTTCCGGACTGTGCGTGATCATGCAGGTCGTTACGGCGATGCGGGGGAAGCTGTCCGCGAAAATGTACCTCGCCGGAAGGCTTATCAATACGGCAATATTTGGAATGCTTTCTCTTTTATTCGGCATCGCTTGACACAAACGGAAAAAACGGTATAATGATAGCATAAAACAAGGAATGGAATGAATCAGGATGAAGCAAAAGGTCGACGAAGAACATAGAATCTGTTACTACTGCGAACATTCAATGCCGATCATGGAGTCGGACGCGTGCGTATGCCGGAAAAAAGGGCTTGTCTGCGCCGACGGCTGCTGCCGGCATTTCAGCCTTGACGTTTTTAAAATAAACCCCCGCCGTCCGAGAGCGTTCGAGAGCGCCGACCCCGATTGGTTCCATGTCTTTTAACGAAAGAAAAAAACTTTCTAAGTCAGAAGGGAAAAAAACTATTGACAAACGCCATTTTTGGTGTATAATAGTCCTTGCGCTGCAAAATGGCCCCCGAGAATAGGGGAGTGCAGAGCAAAAAGTGAATATGCGGCTGTGGCGGAACTGGCAGACGCGTACGTTTGAGGGGCGTATGGGCAACCGTATGGGTTCAAGTCCCATCAGCCGCACCAAAAAGAAGACACTCTGTAAAAAGGGTGCTTTTTTTCTTTTTCCGCAAAAAATGACTGATAGGACGCCGCGCAGCAAACGACGGCGGCAAAGTTTTTCCGCGTCGCCGCGCCGCTTTTTTTAGGCAGACAAGGCCGCCCGCTCGTAAAAAAGAATGCACTCTGTAAAAGAGTGCGTTTTTTATATGAATGAAACAGGCAAAAAAACGTCGCGCCGGCTGTTTTGCGTCGATCGGAAGGGTATATTCTTTGCCAATTTTTTTGCAGGCGCATATACTTTCATTAGAAAACAAAGACTTTTTTTATTATAAGCAAAGAATCGTAGAAAGGAATATACATAGTCATGGCAAGAGTATTTTTAAGCCCCTCCACACAGGAATACAATCTTTACGTTGACGGCAGCGGCAGCGAAGAGTATTGGATGAACCGGCTTGCCGATGCCATAGAACCTTTTCTGACAGCGAGCGGAATTCAGTTCGGCCGCAACGACCCCAGCCTGACAGTCGGCGGTTCGGTCAGGTTGTCCAATGCCGGCAACTACGACCTGCACGTCGCGCTGCACAGCAACGCTTCCGGCCCGGCAAGAGCGGGGCAGCAGAGAGGGATTGATATTTACTATTATGAAGGCAGCGCAGAGAGCAAGCGCGCGGCGGATTTGATCGTCGAGCAGCTCAAGAAAATCTACCCCAACCCGGATCTGGTCAGAGCGCTCCCGACAACCAGCCTGTACGAGCTAAACAACACCATTGCGCCCGCGGTTCTCGCGGAGCTGGGCTATCACGACAACCTTGAGGACGCTAAATGGATTCAAAACAACATCTATAATATGGCGAGCGCGATTTCGAGCGCGATCGCGGCGTATTTCGGCGTGCCGTTCAGAACGCCCGGCGGCACAACGCAGCCGACGCAACCGACGCAGCCAACGCAGCCAACCCAGCCGACGCAGCGGACTGGAACCGTCGTTACGCAGGGCGGGCGTTTGAACATAAGAAGCGGTCCGTCGATGGACGCGAACATCATCGGCCAGATTCCCAACGGACAGACGGTAACCGTTCTGTCGCAGTCGGGCAACTGGTACAGAATCAATTACAACGGCATCGAAGGCTATGTCAGCGGCCAATTTTTAAGAGTTCAGTAAAGTAAGGATAAGTCGAATCCGGCCGCTGTGCAAGGGTGCAGTCTGCGCGCTGCGCCCTGTTTTTTTATAAAAATTACCGCTCAAAAATAAAAAAACAGTATTGACAAAAAAAAAGTCGTATGCTATACTATCGCTTGTCGCGGACAGGAAATGCTGGTGTGGCTCAATGGCAGAGCAGCTGATTTGTAATCAGCAGGTTGGGGGTTCGACTCCCTTCACCAGCTCCAAAATCCGTTGCAAAGCAACGGATAAGAGAATTTCATAAATGAAATTCTCTACCACTTGAATGTAGCAAGAAATGCTACGAGAAGCGACAAGAGAGTTCAATTGAATGTATTGAATTCTCTTAACACGACAATTACTACATATTGAATATATATTATTTGGGGGAATTCCCGAGCGGCCAAAGGGGGCAGACTGTAAATCTGTTGTCACTGACTTCGGTGGTTCGAATCCACCTTCCCCCACCACAAAAAAGAGCGTCCTTAAGGGATGCTCTTTTTTTGTGTAACGAAAACCACGCGATAGTCGCGTGGTTCAAAAGAGGTTAACCGTTAAGAAGAAAACCTCCAATGTGATAGTATAGAGATGACCTGCCAGTCGACACAAAAAACACATTTGGAGGATTTATCTATGAAAAAAGTAAACATAGACGCAGATAGTTTAGCACATACAAAATGGAATTGCATAGTGTTCTCTCCCAAGTATAGACGAAAAGTGTTTTTCGAAGAAAAGCGGTTAGAGATAAGGGAAATAATGCGAAAGCCAATGGAAAGGAGTAGAAATAATTGAAGGTGAAGTGTGCCCAGAATCATATACATATGTTGGTGAGTATCCCGCCCAAAATGAGCGTTTCGGGGTTTATGGGATATAGGGGAAAAGTGCATTATTGGTTTTTCAAAAATGGGGAAATATGAAATTTCATACAGTAACCATGAATTTTGGTGTAAGGGATATTATGTTGATACCGTGGGGAAGAACACAAAAGCAATAAAAGAATATATAGCCGAGCAACTAAAAAGAGATAAAGAAAGTGATTAATTAAGCATTTTCGACCCACGGGAGGAACCCGTTTACGGGTAATAAGTAATAGTTGCGTGGCTGGCAGGCCAATTATTAACGCACTTGTGCGTCGCCAGTAGGGGTTAGGGCTTTGCTCGAAAATGAAATACCACCCGCTATGTGAACTGTACCCCTTTTCGTTATTCATGTGTTTATTATATCACATGCATGTCTAACTTTTTGGGTGCAGTTCATTTCCCTGGCCTTTTTTGTTGTTTTTTCAGGCTGTATTGTACGTCAGCCTTATTGTAACAGCTTCTTTTTTTGTGGATAAAATTAGATAGTTGATTAGTCAAATTCAAGTATGAAATATATTTAATATATCGAAATAATGTCGAATTATTGTTGTTGACAAAAATGTATTTTATATATAAAATATAATCGAATTACAACCAAAATATAAATTAAAACAAAGGAGAGGAAGTAGGCAATGAAAGTAAAAGCAAAGAAATACTAGCATTGGTTTGGTTTTATTCACGCGTATATGTAAATGTCGGTGAGAGTGATAATAAATTAAATTTTTATAAATTAGGAAAAAGATGAGTAAAAAATTCTCAAGAATTATAAACCAAAAGGAGTAAAAATAGAGTTTAAAATGGAAAGTATAGTGTATAAACCATCTAAGTTTAATGTATTAGTAAAAGATGATGAAACATTAATATTTTATAATTCGTTAAGCGGGAAAAAAGCGAAAACTTCTAATCCGAATACAATAAAAAAGTTACAAAAATTATTAAAAAACGATTATATAGAAGAATAGGATTCTAGTGAGTTCCATTATTTGAAAAAAATGGTTTTCTTGTTCCTAAAGAAGTTGATGAGTATAAAACAGCACAATTAATAAGATTAGATAAAGTTATGAGTAAAAGCTTACGTTTAATAATAATGCCTACTGAGCAATGTAATTTTCGTTGTCAATATTGTTATGAGTCGTTTAAGTTTGGGAAAATGAGTTTAGAAATGCAAGATGCAATTATAAATTTTGTACGTAAAAACATATATAAATATACTGAAGTACATTTGGATTGGTATGGCGGTGAGCCATTATTAGCATTTGATGTTATACAATATATTTCCGAGAATGTATTAAAAATATGTAAATGTGCAAAAAAACCATTAATAACTAGCGTTACTACTAATGGTTATTTTCTTACGCTGGATGTATACAAAAAACTTCAAAGCTATAATTTGGTAAACATACAAGTTACTATTGATGGACTTAAAAAGACACATGATAGACAACGTGTATTGGCAGACGGCAAACCTACATATGATGTTATTCTTAATAATTTATTGGAAATTAAAAATAAAACAAAAAGTGGTATTGCGAAAATTATAATACGAACAAATGTAACCAAAGATATATTTAATAATTTTACAGATTATATTGATTTTTATTATAATTGCTTTGGTGATGATAAACGATTTAGTTTTCTTATACGTCCTGAAGGCGAATGGGGTGGCGAAGCAGTTCATCAAATAGAAGAACAATTAATGAATAAAAACGCCTTTTCACAAGTATATACTAAGATAATACAAAAAAACAAACTAAACTTAAGCTTTTATGAAAATTACTTTGAACCAGCTGGTAGTATTTGCTACGCAGGAATAAGAAATTCATTTATTATTAGAGCTAATGGAAAAATTAACAAATGTACATGTGATTTGGATTCAGAGATTAATGATATTGGAAAGCTTCTGCCAAATGGCGATATGGAACTTGATATAAATAAACATGCAAAATGGATTTGCCTTAAAGAAAGATCCGAATGTTTTAATTGTAATTTCTTTGGATCATGTGTAAGTTCAAATTGTCCAATGAAAATGTTGGGACCAAAAGAATTTTATACCTGTGGTTATGAAAAAGTTTATTTAATACCTACATTAATTATGCTTAGTCGATCTGGAATTATTAAAGAATGGGGACAAATTATGTTAACTAAAAAATATAAAATAAAAAGCTGGAGAACAATTAATCTTTACTTAGGTGAAGGTTGCGTTTGTTGTTCTGGTTATTTCTGCGGTTGTATGTAAGAGTTGGAAAACAATTAATCTTTGCTTAGGTGAAGGTTATTATCTTTGATTGGTTGGAAGTGATCAAATTATTTTAGTTGAGAAAACATGTATATAATCATAATATAATATCGGTTTTTAAAACCGATATTATATTATATTTATATAATATTTGCTGAATCGAAAAAGAGGTATTATAAATAAAATGAAAAACATATTATCAAATTATATTTATTTTATAAAAGAAACATACAAGCATGATAAAAAGTATTTTATTTATTTATTTATAATGATTTTATTAAAATCGATTTCGCCTTTTATATTAGTAATATTTCCAAAATATATATTAAATGAAATTTTTGGGCAATCACGTATAAACATTATTTTAATCTATATCGCTGCAATGGGTTTAGTCAGTATAACTATAAATATACTTATAAATTTCTTTGAACCCAAACTTAGTAATCAAATACAACATTTAAGAACAAAATTATCATTAAATCTTTCTAATTACATTTTAAATATGGATTATGAATATATGGAAATGCCAGAAATAATTGATAAGAAACAAAAGGCAATTGAATTCATATATTCTGGTGTTGGTATTGATTCATTTACTTTTTCTGCAGAGACTATGATTTCTAGTACAATTCAGTGTATTGGATATATTTATTTGTTATTTTTAATTAATCCTTTTATAATTTTTATTATTATATCATTATCAATTATTAATGCCATATTCCAAAGTAAAACAGAAAAATATTCATATCAAGCTGAAATGGAAATTGTTAGACCTAATAGAAGAGGTAGTTATATAGATTATATTTGCTCTGATTTTGGATTTGTTAAAGAGATAAAAATTTATGGAATAATCAATTGGATATTAAATAAAAAAAATTATTATAACGAAATAAAATTGAAAGCGTTTGATAAGGTTTGTAATAAATTTGTATTTCTAGGTGTTGTGTCAACTACATTAAATACATTATCTAATATGTTAGTTTATTTATATTTAGTCTGGCAATTATTTGGCGGTAAAATATTAATCGGAGATTTTACAATGTATTTATCGTCAATAAATAATTTTTCAAATTCGATCTCAGTAATATTTTCTTCATTTGTAAAATTTTCGCAAGTTAATAGATACTTAGATAATTATATAGAATTTAAAAAATTAAAAAATAAAATAAATACATTAGAATCAAAGATAAACATTAAAAATTTTGATAAATATGAAATTGAATTTAAAAATGTATCATTTAAATATCCTGGTCAAGAAAATTACGTTTTGAAAAATATATCTTTTAAAATTCATCATGGAGAAAGAATATCTATAGTTGGTAAAAATGGAGCTGGGAAAACAACTTTTATAAAATTATTAATGCGCTTATATGATCCATCAGAAGGAGAAATATTATTAAATGGAATAAATATCAAACAAATTAATTATTTTGATTATATAAATTTATTTTCTGTAGTTTTTCAAGATTTCAAATTGTTTGCGTTTACAATTAAAGAAAATATTATGCTTGATAAAAGCGAATTAACATCTGATGATAAATGTAATCAAATTCTTAATGAAGTAGGTTTAGGTAGTAAAATTAACAATCTCGATAAAGGAATACACACTGGAATTGGTAAACAATTTGATGATAATGGAATTGAATTATCTGGTGGTGAATCACAGAAATTGGCTATTTCAAAAGCAATTTTTAAAGATTCTCCTATTGTTATTTTGGATGAACCAACATCTGCACTAGACCCTTTAGCTGAGTATGAAATTTATAAAAATTTTGATAACCTTGTTAAAAATAAAACATCTATATATATTTCTCATAGACTTTCAAGTACACGATTTTCTGATACCATAATTGTATTAGATCATGGAAAAATATTAGAAGTTGGTAATCATGATGAATTAATTAAGCTTAATGGTACTTATAAAGAAATGTTTGAAAAACAATCTCATTTTTATGTGGAAAGTAAAAGTGGTATATAAATGGAAAGAATAAACATCTTTATAATAGATAGTGGTGTAAATATAAATCATTCAGCATTTAAGAATGATGACCTTAAAGGATTTAGTTATAGTACTACAGGAATAAGTAATAATTTTGAAGATAAATATGGTCATGGTACTGCTGTATATGGAATTATTCGTAAAGTAAAGGATATCGCTAACATTACTAATATAAAAATAAATTAAATAGAAAAAGGAATTGAAGAAAATATATTATTCGATTTGTTAGATTATATTTCGACAAATTTTCACCCGGATATAATTAATTTAAGCTGCGGATTAAATATCTGTGAGAATCTAAATAAATTTAATCAAATATGCAATAAACTAACGAATAAAGGCACAATTATTGTTTCTGCATTTGATAATGCGGGAGCGATTTCTTATCCGGCTGCATTTAATAATGTTATAGGTGTAACTACAGGGCATTTTTGTAATAATGTTAATGAATTTGAATATATAGAAGATTCTATAGTTAATATAGCAGCAAAAGGTTCTATTCAAAGATTAGCTTGGATTAAACCAGAATATATTTTACTCGGGGGAAATAGCTTCGCTTGTGCTCATGTTACTGTGCAAATTGCTAAATATTTGGCAGAAGGATTGAAAACTAAAGAAAAAATATTAAACAAATTTAAGGTTAATGCTGTAAAAATATATACAGTTAAGGAAGGAAATTATGAATGTAAAATTCCATTCAGTATTAAAAAAGCAGCTATATTTCCTTTTAATAAAGAGATGCATAGCTTAATTCGATTTTATGATATGTTATCTTTTGAAATAGCGGATATTTATGATAGTAAATATTCAGCTTTTGTTGGATCTACTACAACTCATCTTTTGAATGACCCGACTTTAAAAGAATTTACAATAAAATCTATTTCATATATTGAATGGGATAATTTTGATACGTTAATATTAGGACATCTTGATAAATTATCAAATTTAACTAATAACAATAAATTGGTATATAATTTAATCAAAAAAGCAATCGAAAATAAAAAGAATGTATATGCTTTCGATGATATTTCTAAACTTGGAATTAATAATGAGAATATTTATTATCCAAAAGTAAATGATTCAAATTTGCCCCCTAATCGTTTTGGAATGTTATATCGTATTTCGAAACCAGTTTTAGGAGTATTTGGAACAAGTTCTCAGCAAGGAAAATTTACGTTACAAATGAAAATAAGAAGATGTTTACAAAAACGAGGATTTAAAGTTGGACAAATAGGTACTGAACCAAGTTCTTTATTAAATTTGATTATGTATATCCAATGGGATATAATTCATCTGTGTATATAAAGGAATTTGACGCGATAAGATACCTAAATTATATTATTAATCAATTATGCTTGGTTAACAAGGATATAATAATAGTAGGATAGCAATCTGGAACTTTACCATACGATACAGGCAATTTAGCATTGTTTAATATACCACAATATAACTTCTTGTTAGGAACCCAACCAGATGCTGTTATATTATGTGTTAACCCTTTTGATGATCTTTTTTATATAGAAAGAACTAAGAATTTTATAGAATCAAGCATAGAATGTAAAGTCATAGCATTAGTAGTTTTTCCAATGAATTTAAAAGATAATTGGGCAGGAATATATGGTGGGAAAATAAAAATAGATGATGGCTTTTATATAAGATTTAAGGATGAATTAAGTGCTTTATTTAATATTCCCATTTATCGATTAGATTATGATGATATTGAATGTCTTATCGAAAATATTATTAGCTTTTTCAGCTAATTAAAAAAGAATGGGTGCTAAAAATTATGGATGAGTCTTTAAAACTTTTAATAAAATGTCCTATACTTTCATATTGTCATTTTGTATCTGAAGAAAAAGAGGATATGAATTCATGTACAACTGCAGATAAATTCGAAAAAGACATACGATTATTATTAAGTAATGGATATACATCTCTATCTCTTCATCAAATATATTTATGTAAAAATAAAAGATTAACATGGCCAGAAAAACCTTTCTGTATAATAATGGACGGAGGTTATGAAAGTAATTATTTTATTGCCTTCGATATATTAAAAAAATATAAAATTCATGCTGATATATTTATCACTACTGATTTAGTAGGAATGAAGAATCATCCAAAATACACTAATTTAATTCCGCATTTCTCTTGGAAACAAGCGTCAGAAATGATTAAAAGTGGCTTAGTTAGCATACACAGTAAATGGCATGATTTGGATGAAGATAAGGGTGATTTAATTAGCATAGTTAAAAATAAAGTTGATGAAATTGAAAAAAATCTTGGTACATATGATTTTCAGGCATTTTTATATCCTCAATATAATGAGGATATAATTGATAAATTGTATAAAAATGGAATTAAAATACAAATAATTGATTATTTTAAATTAAATATTAATAATATAAAAAAAGGATGTGTAGGTAGAATTCCCGTATACTACACTTCCAATATTTTAGATGACATAGATGAATTTACTAATATACATTTAGATAATATTGAAAAAGAGGAAAGCATATCGCTAAAAGTAAATGTCGATAAAACATTAAATAAATTCATTAATAAAAACATACAGTCGATAGAATTACCAATTTATAAAAGTCCAATGATTTGCAATTATCCAAGAAATGCTTTCCCGTTAAGTGTTCTTTTTGTTGATAATGTTGATAGATATAATAATTTGATAGTGACAGATTATATTGATTTAGTAGCTGAAACAATAACTAATACTTTAGATTATAATAATTTTAATTATATCTTTAGAAAACGCTCATGTTTTGAACAATACAAAATAGGTGCTGACATTTTAAAATATAATAAAATAGATATTCTATCTTATATATACAATGGACTAATTAATGGATTTTATAGTGATATTTGGCTTGACTCATATTATATTCCTGGTAAACCTGCATATAAGAAATATCACCTAACGCATGGATTGTTAATATATGGATATAATCACGAAAATAAGGAATTCCATACAATGACATATACAAATAGAGGTCATTATGAAGAACTAAATGTAAATTGTCGCAATTTAATAGAAGGTTGCTCTAATAAATACTTTTTGTACATAAATTTATTAAAAAGAGATGTGACGCAAAGATTATATTATGACATTAAAAAAATAAAGAATAAATTATATAATTATTTGCACTTGATACATTATGATTCAGACGGTGCTAAAGAATGGGATGAATATCCAAATCAATATTATGGAATAAATGCGTGTAAATGGTTTGGCGAATATATTTACGATATAGGTAATAAAAAAGATGAAATCAATCTTGTAAATGCATACACTTTTGCTGAGCATAAAAGATGTATGACTTGGCGTATAAAATATATTATCGAAAAAGAAGGATTAAATTATCCTCAAAGCGAATCATTATGTAAAAATTTAAATTATTACAGTGATCTTATATTAAAGTTATGTATTAAGTATAATTATACAAAAAACGTTGAATTGGCAAAAAGAATTGTCGATTATATTAATTTATCTATTAATTTAGAATCAACTACAATTTCTGCACTTTTAAATATTCTTGATTCTAAGTGAATTTACTAGGCAAATTGTCTTAGGTTACTATAAAATATCCTCAATGAGAAATATTAAAAAATGCCGCTCTGATAAATAAAGATCTCGAAATCAAAACTAAAAGTGATATTACCCGTTACCCTAAGCGATAATCAATTGATTGAGAGCTTTTGGAAAACGCTCGAATTCGAAGAAGCCAGCCGTCCAATTTTGAGTACAAGAATAGTACATCAAATCGTAAGGGCTTCATTTGAGTAAAAATTATATTATACCTAATAAATACATTATAAATACATTGGATTTTTAACACTTTCTAGCAATTTGACGTATCTTCTAGTATTGCTAAGGGTAATATTAATTTAATATTATTAGTTTTGGTTCTTTACAAGAGCCAATAATATAATGACTGATAAATCAGCATGTCAAACACATTTTTTATAAAGGATGTTTAGCAAATGTACCGCAGGTGATAGTAAAAGTATCATGTTCAAATATTTAAATATAATATGATTTATTTAGAATAATTATTTGTAATCAGCAGGTTGGGGGTTCGACTCCCTTCACCAGCTCCAAAATCCGTTGCGAAGCAACGGATAAGAGAATTTCTGTAAACAGAAATTCTCCGATATCGATTCTATGTGGCATCAAATTTGATGCGTTTAGCGACAAGAGAGTTCAATTGAATACATTGAATTCTCTCAAAACGACAATTACTACATATTGAATATATAATTTGGGGGAATTCCCGAGCGGCCAAAGGGGGCAGACTGTAAATCTGTTGTCACTGACTTCGGTGGTTCGAATCCACCTTCCCCCACCAAAAAGAAAGCTCACGCATAAGCGTGGGCTTTTCGTTTGGTGCTACGCGGGGAAGGTAGGGTTCGAACGAGCGGACGAAGTCCGCGAAGCTCGTGGCTCGCTTAGCGAGACATTAGAATCCACCTTTCCCCACTTAAGGGATGCTCTTTTTCGTGCATAAACTTTGTGGGTGTATTCGAACTTCGAATAGCTGCGTCAGCTGCGTCGCCTTCCCCCACCAGATAACACCTAAGAAGTAATTGCTTCTTAGGTGTTTTTATGTTTGTTGGAAGTTCTGATGACAGGGAAAGAGGTTTGATGACAAAGTATTGGGCTATGTTGACAAGTTTATTATAAATGAAAGTTTGCGTTGAATTTGGGGTGAAAAAATATGATTGTCAGTTATAATAAAGGTCCTTTTTTAGTGCTCCCGAAATTCTTGCGACATTTTGGATAATATGATATAATATTACAACAATTTTTCTGAATATTTGACGTTTTATGCTGAACTTTACAGAAAAAAAGGAGATATTTCAATGGCAAGGCAAAAAAATACCACAACATCGGCATCAATAGAGCAGGTGCTTTGGAGCGCTGCGGACAAGCTCCGCAAAAACATGGATGCCGCGGAATACAAGCATGTTGTGCTTGGATTGATTTTTTTAAAATACATATCAGACAGTTTTTATGAATTATATTATAAACTTAAAGAAGGCAAGGACAAATACGAAGGTTCGGATCCAAACGACCCTATTGAATATCATGCGGAAAATGTATTTTATGTACCGCCGCAGGCTCGCTGGGATTACCTCCAAAGCAGAGCTAAAATGCCGACTATCGGAAAAGATATAGACGAAGCTATGGAGGCCGTAGAAAAGGATAACCCATCCCTCAAAGGCGTTTTGCCGAAAGAATACGCCAAAGAAAAGCTGGACAAGCAGTCTCTCGGTGGTCTGATTGATTTG
>Ga0134095_1000084_pt1 | contig 106533 bp, 94 predicted proteins | sample 6_2taG_FD_94449 | JGI IMG/M metagenome (GOLD analysis project Ga0134095, IMG submission 94449) | Switchgrass degrading microbial communities from high solid loading bioreactors in New Hampshire, USA - 6_20_20_110_A2 metaG | ecosystem: Engineered > Bioreactor > Semi-continuous > Anaerobic >... | reverse complement strand
GTGATCGCCGGGCTGGTCTTCAACTTCATCCTGCTCAAGGCCCTCTCGCCGGTGGTGATCCGCACGACGGCCTTCGTCAAGCGCTGGTGGGCCTGATCAACAGGTAGGGAACAGGGATCTCGCCGCCGCGCCCTGACGACCTGGGGATGCTGCTTTCCACGCCTCTCGATCTCCGCCGGGGTTGGGGCGCGGCACTGGAGCGTGAAACCTGCCGGAAAGGTAACCCGGTTCCCAGGGCTGCAAGGTAAGAGAGCAGCCGTGCCCGCTGACCACAGCTCACGCGATCCACGCGGCGAGCACGGCTGCTCGTGAGTCCGGTACACCGGGACCTGCTGCGTTTCCTGGAATGAGCGGTCAGGGGCCGGACAATGCTGCCTGCCGGGGAGCACGCGTCATGGGGCGTCCTTCCCGCAGGCCCTGAGGCCATTGTTGTGGTGCAGGCCGTACCATGCAGTGGCGAGGCGTTCGGAAATCTACTGCCCGGTCGCCAGGCAGTCTTAGCGGCAGGCCTGCTTCCCCGGTCGGAGACTGACTGGCAGCGCAGTCGAAATGCGCCTGGATGACGGGAAGCTTGTTTTACCAGAAGCATATGAAAGCGGGTATCAACCAAAATGAACCTGAAAACATGCCCTGGAATGGGCAGGGCTGCAGGGCAAAGGTGAGGCGCGCATGAATAAAACGATCCTGGGCTATGTTCCTGTCGAATCACCGATTTATGCCATCCATCCATTCGTAAAGCTCTTTTTTCTGCTGGTTGTCAGCCTGTTCCCTTTATTTATCTCTGCTCCGGAATGGAATATTGCCCTGGTGATCGTTCTGCTGCTGCTCATGTGGTTCAGCCGCGTGGACATGCGCACGCTGCGCATTTATGTCCCCATCGCGATCTCCATGGGCACCGTGATCCTGATTTCTTACACCCTGCTGGGCGGCGTGCACCCCGAATTTGAACTGCTGGCCCAGGTTGCCGGCGTCCGCATCTACTGGGAGCGCCTGCGGGATGCGGTTGTGGTCTATTTCCGCATCCTGCCCATGATCTTTACCATGGTCTTCTTTCTGTCCACATCCCGGGAGCGCGATATGATCGTCGCCATGCGCAGCATCCGGGTTCCTTTTGTAGTCACCTACGTGTTTGCCATGGCCCTGCGGGCCGCGGGTATGGTGCTGGAGGATTTCAGCATCGTGCGCCAGGCGGAACAGGCGCGCGGCTTCGACACCCGGGGCAAATCGCTGCCGTATAAAATTCGCAAGTACGTGATGTACATGATCCCGCTGTTCGCCCTCTCTCTGCGGCGTTCCGAGGAATTTACCAACGCCCTCATCGCCCGCGGGTTTGCCTTCACAGGCGAGGCCAGCAGGGTGAAACGCGCTGATTTTATTCTCACCCATTACCCGTTTAAACCTCTCGATATGGCCCTGACCCTGCTGATCGCGCTGTCCTTTATTGTGCTGCTCGTGATGCGCTACGGGTTTGGAAGCTTCGCCCTGGAAGATTCGCTCCTGATCGCCTGGCTGCGATCGCTGCTGACCTGACACCGGAGGCCCGAGTGACCGCGGTTATTCAAATCGAAAACTACACCTGGCAGTACCTGAACACCGAAAAGCCTGCGCTGCAGGAGATCAACCTGCAAATCGAAGCCGGCAGTTTTGTAGGCGTAATCGGCCCCAACGGCTCGGGAAAGACCAGCCTGGCTTATTCGCTCAACGGCCTGATCCCCGGACAGTATCACGGCATTAAACACGGCACCGTCACCGTGCTGGGGAAGGAAGTGGAGAGCTATCCCGCTGGCGCCCTGCAGCGGATGGTGGGCCTCGTCTTCTCCGATCCGGAGGCCCAGTTCACAGCCATGACGGTGGAAGATGAGCTGGTCTTCGGTATGGAAAACCTGGGGCTTTCGATCCCCGAGATTCGCGAACGCCTCGAGTGGGTGACAGACCTGGTCGATCTGGGGCATCTGCTGGCCAAACCCCCTTACGAGATCTCGGGCGGTCAGAAGCAGCGTGTGGCGCTGGCGGCTGTGCTGGCCATGATGCCGCAGGTCATGGTGCTGGACGAGCCCACCTCCATGCTCGATCCCCTCAGCCGCAAGCGGATCTTTGAAGTGCTGGCCCGTATGAAGCAGGAGCAGCAGAACACGATCATTGTCATCGAGCACAGCCTGGAGAATCTGATCCCTCTGGCCGACCGCATGATCCTGCTGGTGGATGGCCAGCTCGTCGTGGAAGACCAGACGCGGCCGTTCTTTCAGCGCCTGGAGCTGCTGCTGGAAAAGGGTGTGCTTCCGCCGGGGGCGATGCGCTTCTTCTATGAGCTCAACAGGATGGGTGCCGCAGCCGGGGCGCTGCCGCTCACGCTGGATGAAGCTGAAGTGCAGTTAAATGAACTGCTGCGCAGAGAACGCGCCCCGGGCAGCGCTCTGCCGGATGAATTTTGAAAACCAGAACACAGAATTAGAAGCATAAATGGAAGTACACGATGACCGCGCACGATGGTAAAAGTTCATCAGGAGAGCAGCCATGACAGAAGCGGGAGTGAACGGGGCCAGAATGCCCTCAGTCAGTGCCCCTGAACCCTTTATTCAGGTGAAAAGCCTCAACTACCTTTACCCGGACGGCACGCATGCCCTGAAGGAAATCAACCTGGATATTCCCCAGGGTGTGCTGATCGCCCTGATCGGGCAGAACGGATCGGGGAAGACGACTCTCTCCAAGTGCCTCAACGGCCTGTTGAAGCCGACCAGCGGTGACGTGATTGTGGATGGCTTGAACTCGAAGGAGACTTCGATCGTCCAGATGGTGCGGCGGGTAGGCTATGTCTTTCAGAACCCCGACCACCAGCTCTTCAACGCCAGCTGCTATGACGAGATCGCCTATGGGCCGCGCAACATCCTGCTTCCGGAGGATGAGGTGCACGAGCGCGTCATTGAGGCGGCGAAGGTGGTGGGGCTGCCGGAAGCGTATTTCGGCGAGCACCCTTTCTTCCTTTCCAAAGGCATGCGCCAGCGCGTGGCGATCGCATCTATTCTGGCGCTGCGGCCGCGGGTGATCATCGTCGATGAGCCGACAACCGGACAGGACGCGCGCCAGTCGTACGAGATCATGGATTTTTTGCGCGGCCTGAAAGAAACCCTGGGGCACACCATTATCATCATCACCCACGACATGCCCATTGTGGCTGCCTATGCCGAGCGGGTTGTGGTGCTGGGGCGGGGGCAGATCATGGCGGACGGCACTCCGGCACAGGTGTTCGCCCAGGCCGATGTGCTGCGGGAGACCTTCCTCGAGCCGCCGCAGATCACCCAGCTCGCCCAGCGCGCCCGAAATCTGGGCTTTGACCCCGGCACGCTGACGGTGTCTCACATGCTGGAGCAGTACCGCAGGCTGGCCGGCGAGCCGGCAGACTGAGGCTGTAAGTAAAATCAGCACAGGTTTCCCAGGGCCGCAGCAGTCCGCTGCGGCCTTTTTCTATTTCTCTCTGAGCTTTCCTCCCGATTTCTTTCCCCTCTTCCATTCCTGCAGCCATTCTTTCGCATGGAGACAGCGGCCCACCCGGGCTGTACACTGTTCAAAGGCCGGGCACGCTGCCTGGCCCGAATAACAAAAGGGGATGGAAATATAAATAAGGAGATTGGATAATGTTTGAGACAGTAGAACCGTTTGCAGGAACAACCACCCGGGCCGGTAAGCGCAAGCAGCGCCTGCTCACGCTGGTTGTGCTGAGCCTGGTGGTCGTTCTGATCACCGGGCTCGTTGGAGGAGCCCTGGGGGTGATCCCTGTGCTGGGCAGGGACGACGAGCGTGTATACCGGGTCGAACCTGGGGCTGGTCTGTGGAGTACGTGGCTGCTCAAATCGGGGGATCAATTTCGCCCGGCAGCGCCGCCCAACCGCCGTTCCACAGCGCAGGAGAACCGGGAGTTGAAGCGGCTGGCCGGCGAGCGGGATCAGACCGTGTTAGCCAGCATCGCCTTCTGGAACACCGGTGCCCCGGCATACCGCTGGAATGAAATCGCGGTCCATGAGACCCTCAAGCACAACCAGGGCGCCATCATAGGCAGCCGCTCCCTGGCCCTGCTCAACGCGGCCATATACGACGCCACCATCGCAGCCTGGGACGCCAAATACACGTACGGCCGGCCGCGCCCGGGCATGGTGGACCGGTCACTGGAAACCGTGGTGGCAGCTCCGTACAGCCCTTCTTACCCATCAGAGCACGCCGTCACGGCCGGAGCCGCCTCCGAAGTGCTGGCCTACCTGTTCCCTGAGCGTGCCGGTTTCTTTCGCGAGCAGGCGCAGCAGGCTGGTGAAGCCTTTCTATACGCCGGGGTTCAGTACCCCAGCGATGTGGAAGTCGGGCTTGAATTAGGCCGTAAAGTGGCCGAACTGGCGATCCAGCGCGCAGAGAATGACAGCTCGGACGCAGAATGGGACGGGAAAATTCCCGAAGGGCCTGGATACTGGACCGGCGAGAAACCGGCCGCTGTGATGGCTGGAACCTGGCAGACCTGGGTCCTCGAATCGGGCAGCGAGTTCCGGCCCGAGCCTCCCCCGCCCTATAACAGCCTCGAGCTGGCCGCTGAGATGGATGAACTGCGAAATTATGAACGCACCCCGCTTTCCAACAGCCACGCTTTATTCTGGGAGTACGGAGCCGGTGGGTCGCGCGTGCATGCTTTCTGGAACGAACAGGTGAGTAAAAAGCTCTTCGAATACGATCTGGGCAGCAACGCCCCGCGCGCTGCCCGGGCCTATGCTCTCGAAAGCATCGCCTTCTACGACTCAGCAGTCGCCTGCTTCGACGCCAAATACACTTACTGGCTGCTGCGGCCCTTCCAGATGGACGCGGATTTCAAACCGCTCTTTGCCACACCCAACCACCCCAGCTACCCGTCAGCTCACTCCTGCCTGTCAGGGTCAGCCGCTCAGGTTATGGCCTACCTGTTCCCCCGCGATGCAGACAGCCTGACAGCGATGGCGGGAGAGGCCGGAGAAGCCCGTATCTGGGCCGGCATCCACTACCGCACGGACATTAAGGAGGGCCTGGAACTGGGCCAGATGGTAGCTGATAAAGTTATCCAGTTTGCCATGAATGACGGTTCGCAGGAGTAAGCAAGCCGCCCCGTGCACCGGATGCAGGGATGACCCACCTGCAGCTTCTGTCCGCTGCAGGTGGGTTTGTTGTGTCAGGGAGATGAACATGTTACCTTTCGAGATTGAATATCGTGTTGAACGCCAGCGGCGAGTGGACGAGATGACAGCCGCACACCATGACCGGCTGATTCAGGAAGCGCTGGTTTCACTGCGGAGTTCGGCAGGATGGTTTACTCGCTTTGCCTGCCTGCTGCTGACTCGGGGTTCACGGTCTGTGAAGCTGCGCACCGCAGTCATCAGAACGGTGCCTGCATTTCGGGATTCTGCCCGGTGCTCGTGCGTGTGCTGACCCCTGGGGATGCGGGCGAGACACCGGAAACCTTCAAAGTCTTAACCAGTGCTGTGCCTACCGTGCCCCTTTCCTTGCAGCGGTTCCATCTGGGGTAGAGCCGCCGGAGACCTTGAAGGTTTTTTCAGGAAAGGATGGGGGACGCGGACGAGAGCGGATGACGCAGATAGTACGCGGAGCGTTGGATGATCCGCGAAAATCTGCGCCACTCCGCGTCCTGCCTCGCTCCCCCAGATTCCTCGAAACAGCGTAAAATGGAACTCCGGTGTGCCGGAATGCGGCTTCTCGTTCATCCAGGAGGGAAAATCAAATGAGCGCAGCGAAACCATTAACCGGAAAGGTCGCAGTGGTGGCCGGCGCCACGCGTGGAGCGGGGCGCGGGATTGCCTGCATGCTGGGAGAGGCCGGCGCCACGGTATACTGCACCGGGCGCAGCGTGCGCGGCAAACCCGCCACGCAGGGCCGTCCCGAGACCATTGAAGAGACCGCAGAAATGGTCAGCGGCTACGGCGGACAGGGGATCGCCGTGCAGGTGGACCACAGCGATGAACAGCAGGTTCAGGCGCTGTTCGAGCGTGTCAGGGCGGAGCAGGGCCGTCTGGATATCCTGGTTAACGATATCTGGGGTGGCGACGAGCTGACCGAATGGGAAAAACCGTTCTGGGAGCTGGACATCGCCAAAGGCCTGTTGATGCAGCAGCGCGGCGTGCACACGCACATCATCACCAGCCGCTACGGCGTGCCCTTAATGGTAGCTGCCCGGCAGGGGCTGGTGATCGAGATCACCGACGGTGACTCGCCAGGCTACCGCGGCAACCTGTTCTATGACCTGGTTAAAGCCTCTGTCATCCGCCTGGCTCTGGGCATGGCCGAGGAACTGCGCCCGTACGGGGTCACTGCCCTGGCCCTGACGCCCGGCTTTCTGCGCTCGGAGGCCATGCTCGACCGCTTCGGTGTCACCGAGGCGAACTGGCAGGACGGGGCAAAGGTAGACCCCCACTTCATTGCCTCCGAGACGCCTTATTTCGTCGGGCATGCCGTGGCCGCCCTGGCCGCCGATCCGGATGTGTTTCGCCGCTCCGGCGGGGTGTACAGCTCCTGGGGCCTTTCCGACGAATACGGGTTTACAGACATCGACGGCCGCTGGCCGCACTGGGGACGCTATTATAAAGAGCACATACTGGGTGAACAGGAATGATTTACTACCATAAAGCGGTCCGAGACCGCATCCCGGAGATCATCGAGCAGGAAGGCAAAAAGGCAGCTGTACAGATCCTGGAGCCGGCCGAGTTCGCGGCTGCCCTGCACCGCAAGCTGCAGGAAGAGGTGCAGGAATACCTGCAGAGCGAGGCGGTCGAGGAACTGGCCGACCTGCTGGAGGTCGTCTACGCGCTGGCCGGTCTGCAGGGGACCTCTCCGGAAGCGCTGGAAGCCCTGCGGCTGGAAAAGCGGGCGCGGCGCGGCGGTTTTGAAAAGCGCCTGCTCCTGGTTGGAGTCGAGGATGGCCGCGGGCAGTAATCAATCATTAACTGCACAGGGGGGCTGCGGGGCAGGAGGTTGTGATGGTCCGGAAAGCCGATCTGATCGCGCTGCTGGAAGTGGCGCAGGAGGAGATCCTGCGCTTTCGGTCGACCTTCAGCCAGGATGAGCGCAATCTATCCGGGACAGTGGACCAGTGGATGCCGCGCGATATCCTGGCCCATATTGGCGAGCGGCAGCGCCGCCTGGCCGGCCGCATCGCCCGCTCCCGCAGCGGCGAAGCTGTCCAACACCCTGCCGGCATTCCGGAAGAGAACGATCAGATTTTTGAAATGTACAGCAGCGAGCCCTGGGAGGCGATCCTGGCTGTCGTCGAAGCGGGCCACCGCGAACTGGTCGCACAGATCGAGGCGCTCCACGAGGAGGAGCTTAACACTCCCCATCTCTTCCCGTGGCTGGGCGACCGCCCGCTGTGGCGCTTTATCTACGGCGTGGTTTTTTCACACGCCATGACGCACCTGACGCTCGGGTATCTGGAGCGGCGCGACCACGCCAGCGCTGAACGCGTGCGCGAAATCGAAGCGCGGGAGGCTGCCCGGCTGGACCCTTCTCCCGAGTGGCAGGGGACCATCCGGTACAACCTGGCCTGTCACTATGCCCTGAGCGGCGAGCGTGAGAAAGCCCTGGATAAGCTGAAAACCGCGCTGCATCTTAACCCGGCGCTGGTCGAGCACTCCCGGCAGGATGACGACCTGCGCTCCCTGCACCATGACCCGGCATTTCTGGCGCTGCTGGAAAATTACCGCACCTGATTGCCAGAAAACAACTCGCAATCCTGCCCCGAAAAAGTCGATTCAATGTCTCTCCTTTTCCACAGAACGCCTCCGGTTCTCTAAAATGGAGAAAATCTGGCAAGGAGGAGTTTGACCATGCCTGTCCTGGAAGATTACCGGCAGTTCACCGGCCGCCATCCGGAAACCGGAAGCGTTCACAATATTCTGGCCTACCAGGGGGTGATTGCTCCCCACACGGGCCGGCCCTATTCAGAAGCCTTCCTCCTGGGGGTGAGCGGGGGGATCGCCTGCGGTTTTTTCACCTTTGATTATGCGGGCTACCCGCCCATCTTGGCCCTGCTCACCCGAAACACCTTTGATCCCCTGCAAACCATGCTGGAGCGCATGGGGATCGTGCAGACCGTGCTGCAGACGTCCCGGCCCGCGGCGGGGGAGAAGAACCTGCTCGAGGCGCTGGAAAACGGCCGGCCGGCGCTGGTCTGGGCCGACAGGTTAAGCCTGCCGTATAACGCTTACCCTGACGAAATCCACGAGTGGGACATGCAGCCGCTGGTGGTCTACGGCCTGGAGAATGGAATAGCCTGCCTGGCGGACCGCTCCGGCCAGCCCCTGCAGGTTCCCGCTGAGTCCCTGCAGGTCGCCCGGGCGCGGGTGAAGAAGGATAAGTTCCGGATGGTCACACTGGACCCTCCCGACGAGCGCAAGCTGCCGGCCGCCGTCCAGCAGGGGATCTGGCAGTGCATCCGCCTGTACACGGAGCAGCCGCCAAGGGGCAGCCGGAATAATTTCGGCTTCGCCGCCCTGCAGCGCTGGGCCGATTTGCTCACTAACCGGCGCAGTCCCCAGGGCTGGGAGCGCTTCTTCCCCGCCGGGCCGCGCCTGTTCGCCGCCCTGGCCGGCACAGCCTACCTGCCCGGAGCCTACGGCTGGATCGCCCACTGGGGCACCGGTCCGGCGGCCGACCGCGGCACCTGTGCCGCCTTCCTGGAAGAAGCGGCCCTGGTCCTGAATAAACCGGCCCTGGGGGAGGCGGCTGAGGGCTTTCGCCAGAGCGCCCGGTTGTGGAGCGAGCTGGCGGAGAGCCTGCTGCCGGACGTGCCGCTGCTGGGAGAAGCGCGCCGCCTGAAAGACCGCCGCCACGAGCTGTTCATCGCGCAGGGAGGGGCGGCACGGGAGGAAATCCACGCCATCAACCTGCGCCTGGGAGCGCTGCGCCAGGAAGCTGCAGACTTTCCCCTGGGAGGGGAGGAGCTGGTCCGCTTTCGCGCCGGTCTGAGCGAACAGGTGCGGCGCATTCACGATCAGGAGCGCAGCGCCGTCCAGGCCCTGCAGGAGGCCGTGATGTGAGAGGGGAGGAGTTAGAACCGCTGAAGCGCTGATAAATGAGGCGCTTTTTTGGGGACAGAATGGTGTTGCCCTGTGGAAATGGCCGCGCCAGGGGCTGGATCTCGCAGTGAAGAGCCGGCCGGGCTGGCATGCATACGGTATCCTCAATGCTCCTCTGCGGGTGTTACTGCTGCACTCGCGGTATTGACGCCGTAAACAGCCTCTTGCAGTGCGGAGGTTTTTCCGCTATCCTGTAAGGAAGGTTTACTGTCAGTACGAACGGAAAGTATAAGGAGGATCGGTTATGAGTCACCGGGCCTGTTCGACACACAGTCTGTTACAACCGCAGCGCTGCCCATTGCACTGCATTCTCCCCCCGTATATGCTGCGCAACATTGCGGAGCGTGGAACGGCCGAGCAGCAGGCCAAAGCGCTGCGCTCCTTACAGGTCACGGATGACCTGCACGAAAAACGCCGGGCGATCGCCAAGGGTGTAGAGCCCTCGCAGGCGCGTGCGGTGGGGGAAAAACAGCGCCTGGTATACGACGCCGAGTTCGGATTCAGCCTGCCCGGGCGCCTGGTGCGCAGTGAGGGCGGTGCGCCGACCGGCGACCCGGCGGCCGATGAAGCCTATGACGGCGCCGGCGAGACTTATGACCTCTACCGCCAGGTTTACGAGCGCAACTCGATCGACGGTCAGGGCCTGCAGCTCATCTCCACCGTCCACTACCAGCGCGGCTACGACAACGCCTTCTGGAACGGGCAGCAGATGGTCTACGGCGACGGTGATGAAGACCTGCCTGAATCGATGCGCCTGTTCAACCGCTTTACCATCGCCGTCGACATCATCGGCCACGAGCTGACCCACGGGGTCACGCAGTATGAGGCCAACCTGAACTATTCTTACCAGTCTGGCGCGCTGAACGAATCGATGTCCGACGTCTTCGGTTCACTGGTCAAGCAGCGCCAGCGCAGCCAGACAGCCGCCGAGGCCGACTGGATCATTGGCGAGGGGTTGTTCACGCCCAATGTGAACGGCGTTGGCATCCGTTCGATGAAGGAGCCCGGCACGGCGTATAACGACCCCGTCCTGGGCCGCGATCCGCAGCCCGGGCATATGAACGACTATGTCAACACCCCCAATGACAACGGGGGCGTGCACATCAACTCCGGCATCCCGAACCGCGCCTTCGTCATCACCGCTCTGGAACTGGGCGGGTATGCCTGGGAAAAGGCCGGGCGCATTTGGTATGTCACCCTGCGCGATAAACTGCGTTCCAATTCGAACTTCAACGACGCCGCCCGGTTAACCTTTGAAACGGCTGGCGAGCTCTACGGTGTGGGCAGCCTGGAGCAGCAGGCTGTGCGCATGGGCTGGCTGGAAGTCGGCATCGAGATCGACGGGGGTGGTGGCAGCGAAAACCCCGGCTGCCTGCCCGCACTGCTCAACCTGTTCCGCCCGCAGGCCGGCGGGCGCAAATGAGCGCCCCGGAGAGGTGAAAATGCAGATTTATTTTGAACGCAGCGGTGGTTTTGCCGCCATCCGCCTGGCGGTGGACCTGGACAGCGAAGACCTGTCTGTCGAAGAAGCCCGGAAGCTGCGGGAGGAAATCGAGGAAGCTGGTTTTTTCCACCTTCCGGCGGTGATCTCGGCCCCGCAGGCGGCAGGTGCCGACCGCTTTCAGTACCGGCTGAGAATCAAAGACGGCGACCGCGAGCACAGCCTGGAGGTGAACGAGGCGGGAATGCCAGATTCCCTTCGCCCGCTCATCGAGCACCTCACACTGCTGGCCCGCAGCCGCCGCGGGTAAGCGGAGGTCCGGCGCCTGGTTTTACTGCGCCAGCTTCGCATCCAGGGTGATTTCTACCCCGGTGAGCGCATTGGATACCGGGCAGCCCTCTTTCGCGGCCTGGGCAATCTCCTGAAACTTCTGTTCATCGATACCGGGCACAATCGCCTCGGTCTCCAGGTGGACGCGCGTAATGCGCGCTTTTCCATCCACCCTGCCCAGGTGCACCTGGGCGCGCGTGTTCACACGGTCGGGGGTGAAGCCGGCCTGTGAAAGCAGGTTGGCGAATGCCATCGAGAAACAGCCGGCGTGCGCCGCGCCAATCAATTCCTCGGGATTGGTGCCCGTCCCCTCTTCAAAACGTGAAGCATAGGAAAATGCCCCCTCGAAAGCGCCGCTGCCGAAGCTCATCCGGCCCCGGCCCTCCTTCAAATTGCCTTCCCAAACTGCTTCAGCGTTCCTCACAGCCATATTTATTTCCTCCTCTTTGAGATTTTCGTCATAATCCCCCTGACTGCTGTCAGGTCTGTACCGGAATTGTACCATTTTCACCTGTCCGGATTCCCTGTCGGTTTTGGCGCCCTGCATTTCACCGGTCTTTCTCCTAAAGGGGCGCGGCGCTGCATCGAGGTCTAGTTTTCTCCTTCCTGGTGACCGCCAGGACTGTGTCACTCGGCGTTTCATTTATTTACCTTAGTGTTTCAACGGTTCAAATGTTTATATAGCTGGCATGACGTTTAGAACGCTTGCGGGAGTTAAGCGGCTGTTCGCGGGACGGGTCCGGGCCCTGGTAAGGTCTCTGAACGGAACGGATTTCAGCAAGATCGTATCCTGCCAACTCCAGCAGGTCACCTGAAGCGGGCTCAGCAACCGGCTTTATAGGGAAATCCCTACCGGACTCTAGGACAAATCCCCATTGCTGCTTGCATCCTTCATCTCTATAGTTAAGATGGGTCATTGTAAGTGGGGTGAGTTACTGCTCAGAGGGAGGCATTTTTCCATGGATCGAGGCATACGCATTGCCCGGCTGTTTGGCATTAATATTTACATCGACTGGAGCTGGATTTTCATCTTTCTCCTGGTCACCTGGAATCTAACCGCTTTCGTTTTCCCGGCCCTGCATCCGGAGTGGAGTTTCGGCCTGCATCTGCTGACCGGCGTGGGGGCATCGTTTTTATTCTTTCTCTCGGTGCTGCTGCACGAACTGGCGCACTCGCTGGTCGCGAAAGCGCGCGGGCTGCCAGTGCGCAGCATTATCCTGTTTATCTTTGGGGGCGTATCGAACATTGAGCGCGAGCCGCCCTCGCCCGGGACGGAATTCCTGGTCGCTGTGGTCGGTCCGCTGACCAGCATCCTGCTCGGTATCGTATTTCTTATCCTGGGCGGGTCCACGGCCTTCAATAGCGGCCTGCCGCTGGACTCTCCAATGTTAGCGCTGCGCCAGCTCGACCCGCTCCCCACGCTGCTGCTCTGGCTGGGTCCGGTCAACATCGTGCTGGGCCTCTTTAACCTGATCCCCGGCTTTCCCCTGGACGGCGGGCGCGTGCTGCGCTCCATCCTGTGGGCCCTCACCGACAGCCTGCGCACGGCCACACGCTGGGCCACGCTGGTCGGGCGGGTTGTCGCGTGGCTGTTCATTATCACCGGTATTGCCATGGCCTTTGGGCTGCGCATCCCCTTCCTGGGCACCGGTTTCGTCTCCGGTTTGTGGCTGGCCTTCATCGGCTGGTTCCTGCACAGCGCCGCGTCGCAGAGCTACCAGCAGGTGCTGATCAATGACGTGCTCGAAGGGGTGCAGGTGGAGCGCGTGATGCGCCTCGGCACGCCCACCGTACCTCCAGGCATCACCATCGACCAGCTCGTGGAAGATTACCTGATGGGCACCGACGAGCACGCCTTCCCCGTGATGGAGAACGAAAACCTGGTGGGCCTGATCTGTCTGGATGATATCCGTAAGGTGCCGCGCACCGAGTGGAACAATACCCTGGTGAGCCAGGTGATGACCCCCGCCAGTGAGCTGGAAGTGGTCTCGCCCCGCCAGGACGTCATGGATGCGCTCAACCGGCTTACCCGCCGCGATGTGCGCCAGGTGCCGGTGGTGCAGGGCGGCCGCCTGGTGGGTATGCTGCGCCGCCGGGACATCATTCGCTGGCTGCAGCTGCATGGTGATCTGTCGACCAGCCGGTGAAGCCGGCGCTTGAAACCGGCAGCAGCACCCGGCGGTTTTGACCGCTGGCAGAAGGAGAATTGAATGGCTGAAGACGAAATGGATAAGCGGCCCCAGCGCAGGGATCTGCCGGAGCGGCCCGTGCGGGGGGAAAACTCCCCGGGAAAGCTGCAGGAAGCGGAGGCTGAACGCGAGGAGACCGCCTCGCTCGAGGATGCTCCGCTCGGTTTTGTACAGGTAAATACAGACGACAACCAGATCGAGGGCAACCCTCTGGACGACGAAACCCTCGAGGACTCGCTCCAGGTGGGCACCAACGCAGATGCCGTGATGGACCAGATCGACGACTACACGGATGACCAGGAGATCCTGGATGATTTCGCCGAACGCCAGATGACCAACGCTGGCAGCGAGCAGCTGCTTGAAGACCTCACCCATCACCACTCCCGCAGCCCCGGGATTACCGCCGGGGATGTCGACGCAGACTGGGAGGGGTCTTACCAGAGCGGTGAAGAGACGGTCGGCGGCACTGTGGCGACTCCCGACCAGGATATCGTCGAAGAACTGGGCGAAGCGGCCGGGATCACCTACGAGGATGACCAGGAACTGAACACCGAAGACAGGATCATCGCACGCGATACCAACCGCTGGGAGCTGAACCCCGAATCGACAGCCGAGGAAGAGGAAGAACTGCGCGGGGCAGGAGATGCGGGCCGATGGGGCGAAGACGACGATCTGGATGAGCTCGAGTAAGCTGCCATATCCGGGAAGGGAACGCAAAAATCGCCAGGCGAGATCCTGGCGATTTTTGTGACGCTGGTTACGAGATTTCCCCCATCGTGGCGAACCTGGCGTCTTGAAAAGTTGATGTTATTTCCTCACTTACGTTTCAAAGTCCCCCTCCGCAAGCGCTTCAAGCTATCACTTCTATCCCCCTTGGCTTCGTTCTAGCTGCCTATACTATACAGAAATCCACTTTCCGGTTCAATCAGGGAACCCCCGCTTCGAGGCTAGGGATTACCCTACCTTTCCTTTGGGGGTTTTCCCGCTTCGGGCCGGCGGGCGGAAAGTAAACAGCACCATAAATTCGGCCCATCTACCTCTTAATTACGCGGTTATTATCGGGATGGTGCGGTCCCATATGGTAGAATTCTCCCCTGTACAGGTTCGCCAGAGGAGAAGGTCATGATCGAAGCGCCGGCTGCCAGCAGTCCAACCCGGGGGATACTTCCTACCACCGCCCATATTCTGTCGAATGTCATCAGTCCGCCGGTCGTCTCGGCGGTTTTTGGTTTCTTGATCGCCTGGAAAGAGCACCCGCCGCTGCGGGCGGCCATGCTGGGCGTCGTCAACGGTCTGATCATGTGCATGCTCCCCATGGCGGTAGTGATTTATCTGTGGAGGACCGGGCGCATCCACGACCTGCACATGAGCCAGTCGCCGCAGCACAGGCGCCTTCCTTATCTGACTGCGTTCCTGGGCGCGCTGATTGCCTGTATGCTGTTCACCCTGCGGGGTGATTCACCCCTCCTGCGGGCGATGGCCGCCTGCAGCGCCCTCAGCCTGGCAGCGCTCTGGCTGGTCAACTATTTCTGGCTCATCAGCAACCATGCAGCCACCATCACCCACGCTGCAGTGTTCGGGACGTATGCCTTTGGCGCAGCCGCCGGGCTCTGGTCCCTTCCCCTGGTAGCCGTGGTGATCTGGTCGCGCTGGCTGCTGCGCAAGCACACCCTGCCCCAGCTCGCAGCCGGTCTGATGGTGGGCGCTGCTCCAGTTATCCTGCTGGCGCAGCTGGGCTGGCTCCAGCTGTAACCCCCCTTCTGAACCTGTCGTGCTGCGAGGCGCATAACAGCACTGCCGGCAGGCAGATCCATATCTTCCGTACGGCGAGAGGAAAATTGCCACCATCTCGAAAACCCCATATTGTGTTTATCGTCCTGGACACCCACCGCTACGACCGGTTGGGTGCCTACGGCTGCACACGCGGCCTCACCCCGAACCTGGACGCTTTTGCCGGCAGTGCCACGCTGTTTGAACACGCCGTCTCTCCAGCTCAGTGGACTATCCCCTCGCACGCATCGATGTTCAGCGGCGAGTTCCCCACCACGCATCTCACCACCCAGTCCGGCGATATGCTCGACCCCGCCTTCCGCACGCTGGCCGTATGGCTCAGGTGCAGCGGTTACGACACCACCGGTTATTGCAACAACCCGCTGGTGGGCGTGATCGATAACGGGCTGACGCGCGGCTTCAACACGTTCTACAACTACGGCGGCGCGGTGCCCACCACGCCGGCCAGTGACCTGCGCCGCAGCCTGCGCCTGCTCAGCCAGGTCTGGGAGCGCTATACCCAGCTTCTGCGGAAAATCTCCTATCCGGTCCAGAACATGGTCGCCCGCTCGGAGCGCGTGTTCCGCTTCACGCTCAACCCGGCGCTGGTGCCGCTGTGGACGCGCTTCGCCAACTTCAAGGGCGATACCCCGCGCTCGGCAGCCGATACCACCCGCTTTGTGCAGCAAAAAATCGGCCCCGGCCAGAAGCAGCCGCAGTTCCTGTTCGCCAATTTCATGGAGACGCACCTGCCGTTCAGCGCGCCGGAGCCCTTCTTCTCGCGCTTTGCACCCACGGTGAAGGCAGAGCGAGCTGCACAGGACTTTTTACGTGTGTACAACACCCAGGCGCTGCGCTGGCTGATGCCCATGGAGACGCCTTTCTCCGCGCTGGAAGCCCAGACCCTGAATGAAATGTACGATGTCGAGGCGGCGTACCAGGATCATCTGCTCGGCCGCCTGCTCGAGACTCTGGACCAGCCCTATCACCGCGAGAACACGGTGGTGGTCATCGCCGCCGACCACGGCGAGATGCTGGGCGAACACCAGTTGATGAGCCACGGCTTCGGAGTATATGAAGAACTGGTGCGGGTCCCGCTGATGATCCGCTTCCCCGGACAGCAGCAGGGTGAACGCGTGAGTGCGCGCGTCTCCACGGTGCAGATCTTCCACACCCTGCTGGAAGCCGCCGGACTGGACGGCCGCGAGGTGGAAGAGCACCTGGCCGCGCCGCTGGAAAAGTTCAGCCTGCGGCGCACCAGCCCGCCCCGCACGCTCCCGCTGGTGGTCAGCGAGGCCTACCCGCCGCAGAATGTGATCCGCATTCTGGAGAAAGAGAATCCGGGCCTGCTGGAGCGCTTCCACTGCCGGTCGGTATACCGCGCCGCTTACAACCAGTCGGCCGAGAAATTAATCCAGGTCGAACCCGGCCCGACGGCGCTCTACCGGCTGGACCAGGATCCGCGCGAGGAGCATGACCTGGGTGCTGCACTTAACGACGCGCAAAGGCACCCCCTGCAGGTCGGGCTGGATCTGTTCAAGGATTATGCCCTCGACCGGAGGCCGCAGACCTGGACGCGCAGAGATGTGCGCATCGAAGACCCGCGTGTGCTGCAGCGCCTGAAGGATCTGGGGTATATCGATTAAACAGGGAGGGAGGAGAGCATGATCGACCCGGTTATCTTTGAGTTTCAGCTGCTGGGTTTTAATTTCGCCCTGCGCTGGTACGGTGTGCTGATCATGCTGGCCGTACTGGTGGGCACCTGGATTACGTCACGCGAGCTGGGCCGGCGCGGGAAAAACCCGGAGATCGCCTGGGACGCCCTGATCATTGTGCTGATCGCCGGCGTGACCGGCGCCCGTCTGTGGTATGTGCTCAACGCTACCCTGGGCGGCAGCCGTTATTATCTGGACGATCCGGTCAGAATCCTGGCCATTACCGAAGGCGGGCTGCACATCTTCGGCGGTTTTCTGGCCGGCGGACTGGCGGCATATATCTATGCCCGCCGAAAGCAGCTCGATTTCCTCCTGCTGCTCGACTCGGCCGCGCCGGCGCTGCTGATTGGCCAGGCGCTGGCGCGCCCGGCTAACTTCATCAACCAGGAGCTGTACGGCCCGCCCACGGATCTCCCCTGGGGTATCCCGATTGACGCCGAACACCGCATCGGCCCCTGGCAGGATCTGGCGCAGTACCCGCTGGAGAGCACCCGCTTTCACCCCACTTTTGCCTACGAGATGATCTGGAACCTGGCGGCGGGCGGGCTGCTGCTGTGGATTTCCCGCCGCTACGGGGATAAGCTCCGCCCGGGGGCACTGTTTGCTGCCTGGCTGGTGCTCGCCGGCCTGGGCCGCTTTTTAATTGAAGCCTTCAGGCCCGACCAGCCGCGCATCCCCGGTACCGGTCTGAGCTATACGCGCCTGTTCGCCGGGCTGATGGCTTTGGCCGGGTTTGTCTGGCTGCTGGTGCGCTACCGCCTGCAGTCGCAGCAGACAGCCGGGGCACAGCGCTAGTGCATTCTGCTCATGGCACAGCGGCGGGGCGGTAAAAATAAAACCAGGGGGTAATCAAATTCACGGAGCAGGTCTGGTGCTAAGGCGGCGCGATCAGCAATCCAGCAAGGAAACTTCTGGCGGAATCTCCCGGCCGGACGCGGACATTTCCGCTCCGCCTGCACAGCAGCGCCGCCGGGCGCTCTTTTTCCAGATCTATGTGATCACGACCATCTTTCTGTTCGCCGGGCTGGCCCTGCTGGCCCGCACGCAGGCTTATCTGGATATTGACCTGTTCATCTCCCGCTTTCTGCAGTCTTTTGATGCCCCCTGGTTCGCCGCGCTGATGGCGGCGGTGAGCTGGCCGGGGTTTGCGCCCCAGGCGCTGTTAGTGATAGGCATTTTCTCCCTGCTGGTTTTCTGGCTGGGGGAACCCTGGGAGGGGGTGGTGAGCCTGGCGGCCGCGGGCGCCGTGCAGGCGCTGAACTTTCTCGTCAAGCTGCTGGTTGCCCGCCCGCGTCCGAGCGCAGACCTGGTAAGTGTAGTCGAAGAGCTGGCATCCTACAGTTTCCCGAGCGGGCATGTGATGTTCTACACCGCTTTCTTCGGCTTTCTGTATTTCCTGACCTTCTCACTGCTGCGCCGTTCGTTACGGCGCACGCTGCTGCTGTTTTTCTTTGGGAGCCTGGTGGTGCTGGTGGGCCCTTCGCGCATTTACCTGGGGCAGCACTGGGCCAGCGACGTGCTCGGCGGTTACCTGCTGGGCAGCCTGACCCTGGCGGTTGTGATCCTGGTCTACCGCTGGGGAAAGGAGCGATCCTTCCTGCAGTCCGGTGCAAACCCTGACACGGGCCGCTGATGCAGCCCGGTGTATGAGATTCGATATAATTAACACATCAGGCTCATTAAAGGCGGGGGAAAGAGGATCACATGACCGAGTTCTACCAACTCACCCGGGAAGAGGTAATCGAGGAACTGCAGACGGACCCGGCTGTAGGCCTGTCTGAGGAGGAGGCGCGCCGGCGGCTGGAGAAGTACGGCCCCAACGAGCTGAAGGAGGGTGAAGGCATCAACCCCTGGAAGATCCTGCTCTCCCAGTTCACCGAAACGATGGTCGTGGTGCTGATCATCGCCGCGGTGATCTCACTGCTGCTCCGGGAGTATGTCGATGCGGTAGCCATCCTGGCCATTGTGGTGATGAACGCTCTGCTGGGGTTCCGCCAGGAGTACCAGGCGGAGCAGGCCATGGCCGCCCTGAAAAAGCTGGCCGTCCCCACAGTGCGGGTGCGTCGAGAAGGCCATGTGAAAGAGATCTCGGCGCGCGAAATCGTCCCCGGCGATGTGGTTCTGCTGGAGGCGGGGAACACCATACCCGCCGACCTGCGCTTTGTGGAGGTGGCCAACCTGCGGGCCCAGGAGGCCGCCCTCACCGGTGAAAGCGAACCGGTGGTCAAACAGGCGGCCACCATCGACCGCGATGCGCCCCTCGCCGAGCGCACCAACATGGGCTATTTTGGAACCACCGTGACGTTTGGCCGCGGGGTAGGCGTGGTCACGGGGACCGGGATGAACACCGAACTGGGCAGCATTGCCACCCTGATGCAGTCCACCGGTTACGAACCCACGCCCCTGCAGCGCCGCTTGAACCAGCTCGGGAAGGCGCTGGCGCTGGTGGCTCTTGTGCTGGTGATCATCGTGGCGCTGATGGGCGTGGCGCGTGGCCAGGAACTGCTGACGACCTTCGAAGCGGCAATCGCCCTGGCAGTGGCAGCGGTGCCCGAGGGGCTGCCGGCCGTGGTCACCATCGCGCTGGCGCTGGGCGCCCGGCGCATGCTGACTCGCAAGGCGCTCATCCGCAAGCTGCCTGCGGTGGAGACTCTGGGCAGCGTGACCGTGATCTGCAGCGATAAGACCGGCACCCTGACGGAGAACCGTATGACGGTTACCGTGGTGGATGTGGCCGAGAACCGCGTCGACCTGACGCAGAACCAGCCGCGGCTGGGTTTCTACACCGCGGCTGGTCCCTGCGAGGCAAGCGAGCCGTCCGAGGAGCACCGCAAAACCCTGCACGATTTCCCCGCCCTCAGCCTGCTGTTGGCCGGCGGCTCACTGGCCAACGATGCCGTGCTGGAATGTGAGGAAGGCCGGCCGGGGACCTATCACGTCGTCGGGGATCCGACCGAAGGCGCACTGGTGGTGGCCGCGGCGCGCGTCGGCCTGCAGAAAGAGCTGCTCGAAAAGGTGTTTCCGCGCGTGGCCGAAGCGCCCTTTGAGAGCGACCGCAAGCGCATGAGCACCGTGCACCGCATGCCCGCACTCTCCGAGATCCCTGAATCACTGAAAGGGGCCTGGGATTGGGAGCGGTGGCAGGAAGTACCTTACGTGGTTTTCACCAAAGGCGCTATGGACAGCCTGCTGAGCGTATCCAACCGGGTATGGGTGGAAGACCGCTTCGAACCGCTCAACGAGGAGTGGGTGGGACGCATTGAAGCCAGCAACCGCCAGCTTGCCGAATCGGGGATGCGCGTGCTGGGGGTTGCCGTGCGGGCGCTGGATGAACTGCCCGACGAGGTATCCCCCGAATCGGTAGAGACCGACCTGATCTTTGTCGGACTGGTCGGGATGATCGACCCGGCACGCGCCGAGGTGAAAGACGCCGTCGCCACCTGTAAGACCGCCGGCATCCGGCCCATCATGATCACCGGCGACCATCCCCTGACCGCCCGCTACATCGCTCAGGAACTGGGGATTGCTTCCGGGGCTGATCAGAACGGCGGGCCGCGCGTGATGACCGGCCAGGAGCTGGAAAATATCTCCGATGAGGAACTGGAAGAGGTAGTGGGCAGCGTGAACGTTTTTGCCCGTGTGTCGCCCGAACATAAGCTGCGCATCGTGGACGCCCTGCAGAAAAAAGGCCACATCGCCGCCATGACGGGCGACGGGGTAAACGATGCGCCGGCGCTGCGCAAGGCGGATATCGGTGTGGCGATGGGCATCACCGGCACGGACGTCTCCAAAGAGGCTGCCGATATGGTGCTGCTCGACGATAATTTCGCCACCATAGTCGCCGCCGTTGAAGAAGGGCGCACGATCTACGACAATATTCGCAAATTTATCCGCTACATGCTCAGCGCCAATGCAGCGGAGGTGTGGATTATGCTGGTCGCGCCGCTGATCGGCATGCCCCTGCCGCTGCTGCCGCTGCAGATCCTGTGGATCAACCTGGTGACTGACGGGCTGCCCGGACTGGCCCTGGGCGTGGAGAAATCCGAGCCCAACACCATGCAGCGGCCGCCGCACCCGCCGAATGAGAGCGTGTTCGCCCGCGGCCTGGGCTGGAGCATTATCTGGGTAGGCGTGCTGATGGGGTCGGTCTCCCTGGGTGTGGGCTGGTGGTACTGGCAGCAGGGGGCGCCGATCGAGCTGGTGCGCACCATGGTGTTCACCACCATCGTGCTCTCCGAAATGTTCTACGTGCTGTCGATCCGCTCCAGCCTGTTCTCGCTCTTTCAAATCGGCATTTTCAGCAACCGGGCGCTGCTGGGCGCGGTCGTCCTCACCCTGCTGCTGCAGCTTGCCGTGATCTACCTGCCTTTCATGAACGTCATTTTTGAGACCACCCCGCTGACCCCCCAGGATCTGCTGGTAACGGTGGTTTTCGGGCTGGTGCTGTTTGCTGCCGTGGAAATTGAGAAATGGATTAAACGCCAGCGGCAGCCGCAAACAGCCGCTGCGGCTGCATAAGGCTCCCGCGGACTGAAAACGATCGCCTCGGGTATGTTTGGGTTATCAGAACAGGGAAACAGAATCGCTGGTCTCAGCGGTACGGAAGAGCGAGATCACCGGCTGTGAATGCTGGATATGAAGGGGAATAGACAGCGCCGGGTTGATCATTTTTCCGGCAGCCGGGTTTAGATGTCCTGGTCTGAATGCACCTTCTGGATGTGCTTTTCCAGACGGTCAGCGCGCACCGGGGCGCTGCAGTGTGGGCAGTGTTTCATTTCGGTTTTCGCCTGGGCGCCGGCTTCGGCCGGCCCGGCGTGCCGCTGGGACCTGTGCTCCTCCAGGCGGCTGCGTGGAACCAGTGCGCCGCAGATCTCGCACTGGTTCATTCCCTGAGGGATGTTGGGATCGCGCGGCGGCTGGGCTTCCCCTAAACGCTTCAACGTTCGCTCTGGCCCTTCATAGGGGGCTGAGCTCATATCGTCTGCCGGATAATAGTCGTTGTAATAAGGCCGTTCATAATCCGGACGGGGATCACTTCCGTAGCGGTAACGCCCGCCCAGCCCCGTTGACGACGGTCTGTGTACAGCGCGGTAGCGTTCAGTTTGTGCTGGGCGGCGGTTGTCCTGAGACGGGCGGCCGGCGGGCCGGTTGGAAGATCCTTTTTGCCAGCGGTCCCTGGACTGGTCCTCTTCGAACTGGTCTCTTCGGTACGGATTCTGTTTATCGTTACCTTGCATAAAGTTTCCCTCTTTTTCGTCCGCAGTCTGATTCAAGTTTAGGATAGAACGCCAGCATTGTCAAACTGCAGAGGTTTTTTGCAGCACGCAGTCCGGTCCTCGCTGGAGCAGGCCCCGGCACCTGCGGTGAATTGACTTCAGGACCAGAAGGCTATATACTCGAAGTATACACTGGCTGCCTGTCTATCTTACCAGATCAGAGCGCTTTACTGCAAAAAATGTCAAAGAATATATAGAAGGGGATCGAACTCGATGAAAACTGGCGGGATGTCGCCGGTTGAACGCGGCCTGCGCTCGCTGTGGGGCAGCGCCGCCGTTCTGGTCCTGCCGGCCGAGCCCGGATTACGCCTTGCCTACGGGCAGGACCCCCAGCAGTTTGGTGATCTGTATTTACCGGCTGGTCCCGGACCTCATCCGGTTGTGGCCGTGATCCACGGCGGCTTCTGGCGAGAACGCTACAACCTGGACCACATCAGCCGGCTGTGCGCCGCCCTGGTCGATCTCGATGTGGCTGTCTGGTCCCTGGAATACCGCAGGGTGGGCTGCCCGGGAGGCGGCTGGCCGGGGACTTTCCTGGATGTTGCCGCTGGTATCGCTTTTTTACAGCAGATCACAGGCACCTACTCACTGGATCTGGAGCGGCTGATTCTGCTGGGTCACTCTGCCGGCGGCCAGCTTGCCCTGTGGGCTGCGGCTGCTGGCCGCTTCCCACCTGGACATGAGCTGCACGTCCCCAGCTGGATCGCGCCGCGTGGGGTGATTGCCCTGGCCGGGGTGTGTGATTTACGGCGCGCCTGGGAACTGAATCTGAGCGATGGGGCAGCTGCCGAACTGCTGGGTGGCAGCCCCGGGGAGGTGCCAGAACGCTACGCTGCCGCTTCGCCGCAGGATCTGCTGCCGCTGGGTGTACCCCAGACCCTGCTGCACGGCACTGAAGATGAAGATGTGCCCCTGGAATTCAGCGAGCGTTATGTACGCGCCGCACGCAGCCGCGGCGAACAGGCTGCATTCGTCCCGCTGTACGGGATGGGCCACTTCGAGGCCATCGACCCGCGCTCTCTGGCGTGGGAGCCGCTCAGCCAGGTGCTCCTGGAGATGATCGAGCCTGGCACGAACTGGCCTGCAAAAGACATGACGACTGCAGAAGATTTCGGTTAAATCAGAGAAGAAATAATGAACCGATGGTTGAAAGCTGCAGTCCTTCTGGCTGCGATCGCGGCTGCGCTGTTCGCGGTCATACAGGCTCCGGCCCTGGCTGTATCGAGGCTGCCTCTGCCCGTTGTAAGCACCGTTCCCATTGCACAGGAAACACCGCCGGCTGCGCCGCAGGATCCCGGGTGGTATCTGCCTTTTATTTTCAACGGCATGCCAACCGCGTCCCAGCCAATCGTGAGCGCTTCCGTGCTGCTGGAAGATGGTTTCTGCTGTGCCGGCGGAATCGCCGGAGAGACCATCGAGATCACCGCCGCTTATCAGGCGCACAGCCCGGTGGGTGAAGTGGTTGAAATGCGCACTCGCAGTCATGGCGGCGCGGGCTGCCTGGAAGAAGCGGACCTGGCCGGCACAGCCTGGAAGCCGTTCAGTGAAACAGAAATCTTCACGCACACCCTGGCGATCAACTGGCAGGGGTTCTACGTCAGCGCGCAGTTCCGTGACGAGGCCGGCAACCTTTCAGCGGTCGTCTGTGACGACATTTCTCTGGAAGGCATGCCCGCGCCCACACCGTAACCCCACCCTCACTCAATTGATGAAAAACCTGCCCTTGAAAGGACCCAACCCGGGGGTTACTATTCTTCCCCGGTCCGCTGAACGGCGGTGACTTCCGGGTTTTGACCATACAGGAAAGCGCCGGGGAAATCATCTTCCACGGCCTTACGTTTGGCGCTCCAGCGTTCGATGTCAATCCGGTATACGCTGGTGCGCTTCATTTCCTCAGGCTGAATCGGCCGGTAATCCCTTTCGGGGCGCAGATGGGGGAAATACTTATCCAGGAGAAGCTGCAGCGCACGGCGCGCTTCAGCCTCGTCCTCGACCACCCGGGCCTTCCCAAAGACCACCACGCTGCTGTATTCCACGCTGAACTCCAGCGCAGTATCGGCGGGCAGCAGCCGCCCCATCTCGCCCACGGTGAAACAGACCTGGGGGCTGGTTTCGATATTGCTGCGTGTACGGCCCAGCCGGGCAGTGTGCAGGTAGATGACGTGCTGCGCCGGATCGTAGACGAACAGGTTGCTGTTGAGGAAAGGCTGCCCGTCGTAGACCGTAGCCAGCACGCCCCACGCGGCGCGCTGTAAATAAGCCCGAATCCAGGCTTCTTCTTCCACGGCGCGATCGCGCCGGCGGGGCTGGTGAATGGGATGCTCGTTGGGATCGTAAGCCACAGATATGTTCCTCCACTGGTCTGGCGCAGATAGCCCGGCGGGGCCGGTGCGCTGTAATTATATACACATCTGAACGGCTATAATAAAACAGCGATCACGGGAGAGACACAGTGAGGAGTTTTTAAGGGTATGGAAGAAAATGAGGAGATTTACGACAGTCCTACGGGCTGGGTAGCCGAACATGTCCGCCGTTATATCGAAACCGATGGGCGCAGCGGCCATATCTGGCGTGGGGCCCCCACGCTGCTGCTCACCACCCGGGGCCGGAAGTCCGGAAAGCTGCGCCGCACCGCGCTGATCTACGGCGTGGATGGCAACCGCTATGTGGTGGTCGCCTCGCGCGGTGGACATCCAAAACACCCCAGCTGGTACCTCAATCTGGTGGAAAATCCACACGTGGAAGTGCAGGTCGGCCCCGAGCGGTTTTCGGCTTATGCACGCACCGCCACGCCGGAAGAACGTAAGGGTCTGTGGAGACTGATGACGGCTATCTGGCCTGCTTATGAGGACTACCAGAAGAAGACCAGCCGTGAGATCCCGGTCGTTATCCTGGAGCGGACCACCAGTCAGGCCTGACCTTTAAACAAAAAAACCGCTGTAACCAGCCGGTTTTTTGGGTACCCGCGCGCGACGGCGCGTGATGATCTGCTATCGAAGATATGCTGCCTGGGGACCGGGCAGGCGGTCTCAGTTCAGGCTCATCACCAGGGCGATCAAACCGGCCAGCAGCAGAGCGCCGAGCGCCAGGTGTTTGATCTCCAGCGTTCCTGTGTCCTCTTCGGGGGGAAGGCGGCGCCCGTCGTTTTCGCGCGAACGTACGTAAACTCTGGCGTAGCGGCGCGACGGCGGTTCGCTGCGCTGCCCCTCGATCACAGCGGCTATGAACACCACCAGCAGGATCGCGATCAGATATAAGGTTCCCAGTTCAATAAAATTCATCAGGTGCCTGCCTATCTACCATCCGGTCGTCTACTCTTAATATAGAGGATCTGCCCGTAAATTTCAATGGGGATTCCTCCCTCCCCCTATGGGGGATTTCCTTTGTTTTGCAAAGGGGGGAAGATCCTGTACACCGGTAGGGGTTTCCCTAAACCTCAGTCCGCCTGCCGGCAGGCCAGTTAAAATTTCGCCCATTATACACATTTCTTCCCGGACGTAAAGGGGTCTTTTGGGTTAATTTTTCTTCATATTTAAACGAAAAGGTGACTGCTGTCTGGCAGCTCACCTTTTCGTTTATCTCCCCCGGGTCAGCCAGGAAACATCGTTAGCGTGTGCTGAATAAGTAAAAACTCTGGATGTGCTTCGCGGCCTCGCGTTCGGCCGTTTGACGGTCTGGCGCCAGGTACATTACCGACCGCCAGGTGCTGCCGTTAACGGTACGCTCCAGCTGCCATGTGTGCGTATCCTCATTCCATAGAAATTTGATCTGACTCTGGCGCAGCACCTCTTCCAGTTCACTCAGGAGTTGCGTATCCATTTTGAATTGCCCCTTATGCGGATAAGATAGCCCGGAGCCGTCTCCGGAATAGATCCAGGTTGCGGGCGTAAAGGACATTCAACTCCCGGCCCCTGGCTGCTGCAGCATATGAAATTTAATTATGTAAAGCAGTTACTGCGGCATTATAGGAGTCGGGCACTATCCTGCATAGTAGGGAATCCCCTACTTTCAGGTTAAGAACTGGATAAGGGCAGTTGAACAGGCCGGCTGAGTAGAGCCGGCCTGTCGTCTCACTCAGTTTCGAGAGATCTTGATTTCGCCCTCTTTCTTGTTGAGACCCGGCAGACGGAACTTTGGCATGTTGATTTTGATGCGCCGGATCCCCTTCTGGCTGCTTTCGGCTTTGGGGAGGGAAACCGTCAGCACACCATCGACCAGCTCCGCGCGGGCTTTGTCGATGTTCACCTCCACAGGCAGCCGGACCGTCCGCTGGTAGGCGCCGGCGCGGCGCTCGCGGATGTACCAGCCGTCCGAGCGGCGTTCATCATCGCTCTGGCTGCGCGCGCGGATGGTCAGGTAGCCGTCGTGCTCGGACACTTCGATATCGTCTTTGTTGAAGCCGGGCAGGGCGGCCTTCACCACCAGGGCGTCATCCTGCTCGTAGAGGTCCAGAGCCAGGTTATCCCCGGCGAAGAAATCCTGCCCCGCGATCAGCGACTCAAATGGCGCAAACGGATCCCGGATGACCGGCTCCATGAACGACTCGTCGAACATATCCATCATGCGGTCCAGCATCCGGCGCATGCGCACGAGTTCGCGGTAAGGGCTGTATCGGATCAATCCACTCATGCTTCCACCTCCTTTCAGTTCAGGAGTTGTTCAGGAGGGCCCCGGAAGAGCAGTCCGGGGCCCTCGCCAGGGAATGCCCAGGAGCTTATTTGGCGGTGCCTTCGATGATTTTGGTCGAAGCGCCAACCTGGACAGGAATGCGCTTCGGTTTCACCTCTTCGCTCTTGGGCAGGGTCAGGGTGAGAACGCCAGCCTCGTAATTCGCCTCGATGCGATCGGCGTCGATCTCATCGCGCAGGTACAGGCTGCGCTCGAAGGAGCCGGTCAGGCGTTCTCGCAGGTGGTAGCGGGAATCTTCAACGTCTTCCTGTGGGATTTCACCTTTAATGGTCAGCGTATTCTGGTTGAAGGTAATCTCCAGGTTATCGGGGTCAATACCGGGGATGGAGGCCTTAACCACGTAGTGGTCGCTGGTTTCCACAACGTCCAGCGGCAGTGTCAGGCTGCCACGTGAGCGGCGGCCGCTCCATGCCCGGTCAAAGAAGCGGTCGAAAGCTTCCTCGAATTCCATCATCTCACGGAACGGATCCCAACGGGTCAACATAGGCAACACCTCCTTTCCTATGCTATTTGTCTTTATGATTCATCGCTTTTGATTTCGCTTATCTTTATAAGATATCCATGTTAATAATCGATCAGAGGAGCGTTTGAAATCCGTAAATCTTGAATCAGCGTTTTGTTAAAACCAGAGGCTGTGTACATCCGGCTCTATGTCCACAGCCCGCCGCTGTTATGCACACAGGGAGCGAGCACGGCTGCACGCTTACAGCGATTACCTTGCAATACGCAGCTCATCCTCCGCGGCGGGATTTCCTCTCCCCTGCTTAATCCTTACAACATCAGGCGTGAATGGAGTGTTTGCTGTCCAGGTTCCAGCTTCCGGTGAGCCAGGGGGCACTGCCATCGTCCATGACCATCCTGGTCATTAAACGCAGAGATGCATCCCCTAACCGGGGATGCATCTCGTAATCATAAGATCCAACCGCTCAGCGGCAGATCAGGATCGGCAGATTGCTCTCGCGCAGCACCTGGTCCACCGAACTTCCGAGCACCACCTCCATCACCGGGGCGCGCCCGTAACCGCCCATGATGATGAAATCACAGCCGCGCGTGACCGCCGTCCGGATAATGGTCGGTGCCGCAGGACCTTCCTCGCTGACATAAGAAGCTTCCACCTGGTGCGCCTCGAGATAGCTGCGCGCCGAATCCAGCGCCTGCTCAGTGACTGAGCTTCCCAGCACGGTCACCACGGTGACGGCGATCTTCCACTTCTCCGCCAGATACGTGGCCACGAACAGGGCCTCGTGAGCTTTGGGACTGCCGTCGTACGCCAGCAGCGCACTGCTCAGCAGGGTGGTCACCCCGGGGACGGCCAGCACCGGGCGCGGGCAGCGCTGGATGATGTCACGGAAGCCAGAGCTTAATCGCGAAAGAAAGCGCGTGCCGGGGGGGTAGTTCAGGCTGGGGATCACCAGGTCGGTGAAGCGTGAACGCCCGCAGATCTCGTTGGTTACGTCGCCGGCTGCGATGGCCAGCTCGCCCTGCACGCCGGCTTCTGCACAGCGCCGGTTGAACTCTTCCTGAATGAGCTTTGCATCGGCACTTTCCTTCTGCTGCTCGTTCGGCGTCACGTGAAGGCCCTGCAGGTGCGTCCCCTCGCGCTGGGCGAGCACGATCGCCTGGTCCACCGCCGACCAGCCGCTGGGGGTCCCGTTGACGGGGACCAGCGCGTCGGCAAACAGCCGGTCCGTCAGGGTGCTGGACAGCCGTTCTTTGCGCCATTCCCCGGGCGGCGGGCCGGCCTCCAGCTTGCTGAACGTGATCGTGGTCAGGAACTTGCCGCCCAGGCGGGCCACCATCTGCGCCGGATCGCTGGTGCGCTGGCTCACCAGGTCGCTGACCGCCTTTTCGGGTTTGATCTGCCAGCCGAGGGAGTTCTGAAGCTGGGCCTGGTGTTCGGCGATCCACAGATACAGGTCGGTTTCCGTGCGATCCGGGAAGTAGTGCAGAATACCCCGCTCGCGGATCAGCCGCACCAGCGGCATGTAAACTTCGTCGTACCAGTGTGCCACAGCCTCTTCGTAAGCGATCTCGCGGTTGAAATCGATCCCCATGAAATAGCGGTGCACCGCGATGTGCTCGAGCAGGATTTCGTACTTGCCCGGAACCGTCACCTGCAGGTTGGCTTCGGGCCGCAGCTCGTCCAGCCTGGTTTTCTCCAGGAAATCGGCGTACTCCGCTTTAATAATCAGATCGTCGGGCTTGATATCCGGCGTCAGCGGCACGCGCGTGCGCACTTCGGTTACGTAGGCCTGGATATGGGTGGCGCCCATGCTGCGGGCCACGGAGACGCGGTGGTTGCCGTCGCGCACAAAATATACTTCGCCGATCTGGTATACCTCGATCGGCGGCAGGCCTTCCATCCGGGAGGTCGCAATTTTTACTCTCGCCCAGCGCTCCTGATCAGAATCGTGCAGCGGCAGGAAATCGCGCGTGAAATCTGCATAACGCCCGACGCTGCCAACGATCGCATCCAGGGGGATATCTTTGAGCCCGCGCTCTGCGGCGCCCTGCAGGCGCAGTTTTTCACGCACCTCGTCATAAGAAAGCAGGCGCGTCGGTTCTCCGGTGAAGCGGGCGAGGATTTCCTTCAACGCGGCGCGCGTGCGCGCGGCGCGAAAGTCTTCGATCGCTGTGGATAATAGTTCGTTCGCCATCGTACTTGCCTTCCAATCACTATCACCCCTGATTGAGATCGAGCGGTGGATATACCGGCTGACCTCAATCAGCGCAGCATTTTACCCCTTTGCTTCGATTGTGTCCACTTCTTTCGAGTATACTTTTCTGTAATCCGTTTCTCAGCCAGACAGCTTTGCTCCGCCCGGAACCGCGGTCTGGCAGGTTAAGCCCCTGAAGCAGGAAGTGTCTGAAGCAGCCTTACCCCGCTGGAGGAACCGACATGGCGGCACCGCGACTGACCTTTTTTGTCGAACTTGAAGTCGATCGACTGCTGGATCTGTTTGACGATTCACTGATCTCAGACCTGGTCGATATGCGCGCCGGCATCAGCATGGGCATGCTGGATTACGATCTCAGACGCGCGGAGGTGGTTCGCCGCCTGAACCAGGCCGGCATCCCGGTGACTGCCTGGCTGCTGCTGCCCAGAGACCAGGGATACTGGTTCAACCTGGAAAACTCGGCCCTGGCGCTGGAACGCTACCAGGCCTTTCGCGAGTGGACGCAGAGCAGCGGGCTGCAGTGGGAAGCGGTCGGCCTGGATATCGAGCCGGATATCCGCGATATGGAACAGTTGCAGTCGGGGAGGCTGCAGCTGCTGCGTAAGCTCCCCGGCAGGGTTTTTGGCAGGCGAGGTCTGCGCACGGCCCGCCAGAACTACCGCACCCTGGTTTCGCGGATCCGCGCCGACGGCTGGCGGGTGGAGAGCTACCAGCATCCTTTTATTGTCGACGAGCGCCGCGCCCGCTCCACCCTGCTGCAGCGGGTGACCGGGATGGTGGACGTGCCGGTGGATCGCGAGGTGCTGATGCTGTACAGCAGCATTTACCGCCCGCACGGCGCCGGGCTGCTGTGGAGCTACGCTTCCGAAGCGCAGGGGATCGGCCTGGGCATCACCGGCGGCGGTATCACGCCCGCGGTAGGTGACCCGCAGCCGCTCACCTGGGATGAGCTGGACCGGGATCTGCGGTTAGCCTGGTACTGGAGCGACCATCTGTATATCTTCAGCCTGGAAGGCTGTGTGCAGCAGGGCTTTCTACCCCGGCTGAAGGAGTTCGTCTGGGATAAGCCCATTCTGATTCCGGAAGTGAGTGTAGAGCGCGTAGCACGCTGGCGCGCCGCCCTGGCCTCGCTGCTGTGGGTGAGCGCTCATTTCCAGTGGCTGCTGGCCTCAGCCGCAGCCTCCTTCGTACTGGTACGCCTGCTGCGGCGCTTCCTGCGGGGGCAGCGCGCAGAAGCGAGCTAACCGGCCTGTGCCAGGAAGGCCTCTACCTCCTGCCGCCGGGGCAGGGCCGGGATGGCCCCGCGCCGGGTGGTGGTGAGGGCGCCCACGGCGTTGGCGAAGCGCAGGATTTCGTGCAGGCGGGTCTGATCCAGGCTGGCTAACAGCTGCTCGCTCAGGCCGGCCAGCATCCCGGCGACAAACCCGTCCCCGGCCCCGGTTGTATCCACTGCATGGACCGGGAACCCGGGGATTTCCCCGTTAAAATCGGGCGTGAAATACGCACAGCCATCCTTCCCCCGGGTCACCACAAGCAGCTTCAACTCCGGGTGCCACAGCGCCTGGGCACCCTGCGTAATATCCTCCATCCCGCTCAGAAAGGCCAGCTCTTCCTCGCTCACCTTGATCACGTGGGCCAGCGGCCAGCCCAGGCGAATCCCTTCGCGGGCGGCATGCTCATCCGCCCACAGGTTCAGGCGCAGATTCGGGTCGTAGGAGATCAGCGCTCCAGCCTGGCGGGCGGTTTCCACGGCGTACAGGGTGGCGCTGCGGGACGGCTCGGAGATCAGGCTGATCGAGCCGAAGTGGAAGACGCGCGCCTGCTGCAGCAGCGCGGTGTGCACTTCTTCGGGGGTATACAGCATATCGGCGCTGGGGCTGCGGTAAAACTCGAAATCGCGCTCGCCGCTGGCCTGCAGCGAGACAAACGCCAGCATGGTGCGGGCCTCGCGGCTGAAGCACAGACCCGAGATGTCCACCCCGTTTTCTTTCAGCGTGCGGGCCAGGAAGCGGCCGAACGCATCCTCCCCAACCTTGCCCAGGAAGGCGCTCGTCACGCCCAGCCGTGCTGTGCCAACGGCCACATTGGCCGGTGCGCCCCCGGCCGCCTTTTCGAACGCAGGCGCCTCCTCCAGCGAGACGCCTGCCCGGGTGGATACAAAATCGATCAGCAGTTCTCCCAGGGTGATGACAGCGGGCATATCCTTCGTTCTTTCTCCTGCAGTGGTAAATCTGTTCGTCGGCGGTGTTAAGTATATCAGCGGTAGGGAGGAGAATGCTCTATGGCAGGTTTTCCACCTGCCCCCTTTTAGGAGATTGTGCCCCCCTTAATTTCTTACGCAATAAATTTTTCTGTAAGGGCACGGCGCTGCGTCGAGATCCGGTAATTTTCCTCGGGTAACTGTCAGGCAGGCTGCACAGCTGCTTTTGACGCGCCGTGCCCCAAAACACGTAAGGGACTGCACCCTCGTAAGGATGTGCCTACGTCCTGATGCAATCCTGTGAGGATGTGGAGCACACGCGCCAGGACTGCGGATAGTCGAATATCGTCTTTGACGATCGCGGCATGTTGCGATATACTCACCCCTGGGGGATAACAAAAGTACACGTGTCTGTCATTCTGCTCCATCGCTGCTTGAATTGAAGCGCACTGCTGTACAAGTATAAAGTAAGCACACCGCCGGTGTCGTATCGCCTGAGCACGCCTGCCGGACGGTGGTTAACAGTCCTACCTTTCAGGAGGGAGCTGGTATGTTCGCCCATATCCTAATTCCGCTGGACGGCTCACCGCTGGCGGAGGTTGTCCTGCCGTATGCAGTCGCCGTAGGCCGGTCATGCCGCTCGCGCCTTACCCTGCTGCGGGTTCTGGATTCCAACAGCGAAGCGACACGTCCCCGGGCGGTGGACCCCTTCGAATGGCAGATCCGCCGGGCGGAAGCCGAAGCCTACCTGCGCGACAAGGCGATGATGCTGGAGAACGCCGGGCTGCAGACCGGTTTTGAGGTGCGGGAAGGACGGTCGGCCGAGACCGTGGTTGAATTTGCGCGCAGCGCTCAGGCGGACCTGATTCTGCTCAGCTCTCACGGCCGCAGCGGGATCAGCGGCTGGAACGTCAGCAGCGTGGTGCAGAAGATCATCATGCGCGCCCGCCGGTCAGTCATGATCGTACGCGCTTATCAGCCGGTGGCGGCCGGGCTGGAGGATCTGTGCTTTCACCGCATCCTGGTCCCGCTGGACGGCTCGCAGCGCGCCGAAGTGGTGCTGCCGGTGGCTGCCGCCCTGGCTCATGATAAAGACGCCGAACTGCTGGTGGTGCATGTGATTGAAAAGCCGCACATGACCCACCGCACCCCTCTTTCTGTCGAAGACATCGAACTGGTCAACCAGCTCACCGAGCGCAACCGCATCGAAGCCGTGCGTTATTTCGAGGAGCTTCAATCCCGCCTGGATGTGCGCGTGCAGTTTGAAGTGCTGCTGGGGGACAGCGCGGACCTGACCCTGCACGAGACGGTGGAAAAGGAGCAGGTCGATCTGGTGATCCTGTCCGCGCACGGTCATTCCGGGCATGTGAAGTGGCCTTACGGAAGCACGGTGGTCAGTTTTATTGCCTACGGCACGTCCCCGCTGTTGATCGTGCAGGACCTGCCGCACGACCAGATCGAACGCTCCCGGGCTGAGGTGGCGGCCGAGGAGCACGGAGGACGCTGATCCATGCCCCAACAGGCTGCTGAGCTGCAGGACAACCCCACCAACCAGCCGTATGATGAAGCGGAGACCGGAGGCAGCCGTCTGGAAGAACTGGCGCGTGCCTCCGCTGCTGCACAACCGGCCGCTGCAGGGCTCACACCGGGTCTGCTGCTGGCGGACTATCTGGACGACTACGAAAAGATCATCCAGGATGCCGTGCGCCACTTCCAGCGCATGAGCGAGCAGGAAACCTTTCTCCCCTATTCGGCTGAATGGCTGCTGGACAACCACTATATCGTCAACCAGGCGCTGCGCGAGGTGCGCGAGGATTACCCGTATGGTTACGCCCGCCAGCTCCCCAGGATTACCGCGGGCGAACTGGCCGGCCAGCCGCGCGTCTACGCCCTGGCCCGCGATCTGATCATTTTTGAAAAGGCCAGCCTGGACATGGAGCGCGTGCGGCGCTTCACCGGCGCTTACCAGTCTACCTCCCCGCTCACCATGGGAGAGCTCTGGGCAGTGCCGATTATGCTGCGCCTTGGCATCATCCAGACCCTGGTGTTCGCGCTGATTGAGCTGACCCGGGATCTCGAAGAGCCCGGCGCTGTGGAGCGCTCGATCCCTCTCATTGACCTGGGCGCGGACGTGCCCCTCGACGAGCGTGTGGCAGCCTGCATTGTCAGCCTGCGGGCGCTGGCCGCCGAGGACTGGAAGGACTTCTTCGAGAGCCTGAGCCACGTTGAGCGCATCCTGCGGCGCGAGCCGGCCAACCTGTATGCCGGCATGGACTTCGAGACCCGCGACCGCTACCGCAAGGCCGTTGAGGAACTGGCGATGGCTGCGGGGAGGTCCGAACAGGATGTGGCCCGGGAGGCAGTGCGCCTGGCCCAGAGCCGCTGGGATGATGCGCTGCGCCCGTCCGGGCAGAACAACCGGCGCGGGCACCTGTATTCTGAGCAAATCCCGTATTGGGACGGTTTTACCACCAGGCGTGAAGAGCATGTGGGCTACTACCTGGTCGACGAGGGTAGGAAAGCCCTGGAGGAAAGCCTCGCCTTCCGCCCGCGAGGCCTGCAGTCGCTCCGGCGCTGGATCTTCGCTCACCCGGGGCTGTTTTACGGCAGCCTGATCTTCCTGCTGACCCTGCTCCTGATCGCCCTGCTGCTGGCATTTCTGGTCGCCAGCCAGGCCACCTTCCTGCAGCGCCTGGGGGCTGTGCTGCTGGCCCTGGTTCCGGCGGTGAATCTGGCGGTGACCCTGGCCAACTGGCTGGTCACCCATTTCGTCCCGCCGCGCGTGCTGCCGCGCATGGATTTTTCCAGAGCGATCCCGCCCGACTGCACGACACTGGTGACCATTCCTGCGCTGATCAGCAGCCCGGAGGAGCTGGATTCGCTCCTGCAGCAGATCGAGATCCACTACCTGCGCAACCAGGACAACAACCTGCTCTTCGGTCTGCTGACCGATTTCAACGATGCTGACAGCCAGCACCTGGATGGAGACGATGAACTGCTGCAGGCTGCCGGAGCAGGTATAGAAGCGCTCAATCGCAAATACGGGCGCGGCTCCCAGCATCCGTTTTACCTTTTCCACCGTGAACGGCGCTGGAACGAGAAGGAACGCATCTGGATGGGCTGGGAGCGCAAGCGCGGTAAGCTGCAGGAGCTTAACCGCCTGATTCTCGGCCGGCAGGACACATCCTTCACCCGGCTGGTCGGCAACTTGAGCCGGCTGGCTGACGTGCGCTACGTGATCACCCTGGATGCCGACACGGCGCTGCACCGCAGCAGTGCTGCAGAGATGGTCGCCACCCTTGCCCACCCGCTGAACCGCCCCGAGTTCGACACATCGGGAAGGGTCACGGCCGGCTACACCATCCTGCAGCCGCGCACGGAAATCAGCGCTCCCAGCGCCAACCGTTCGCTCTTCACCCGCATCTTCGCCGGCGACACCGGCCTGGATCTGTATACACTCGCTGTATCCGACGTGTACCAGGACCTTTTCGGGGAGGGGATTTTCGTTGGCAAAGGGATCTACGATGTGGCCGCCTTCGAGCGCAGTCTCGAAGGACGGGTGCCGGAGAACGCTTTGCTCAGCCACGATCTGTTCGAAGGCATCCACGGGCGCGCCGGCCTGGTGACCGACATCGTGCTCATTGAGGATTACCCGCCGAGCTACCTGGCTTACGTGAGCCGTCTGCACCGCTGGATTCGCGGCGACTGGCAGATCCTGCCCTGGCTCTTTCCGACCGTTCCCGCGCAGGACGGGAAGCGCATCCGCAGCCGGCTCTCGCTGATCAACCGCTGGAAGATCCTGGACAACCTGCGCCGCAGTCTGTCAGCGCCGGCGCTGCTGCTTTTCTTCGCCGTGGCCTGGGCCGCCCTGCCCGGTTATCCCTGGATGTGGACGCTGCTGGGCAGCCTGACGCTGGCGGGACCGCTGCTGACCGGGGTGCTCTCGACGGTGCTGGGCGTGCTGCGGGGCGCCTCGATGACAGAAAACATGCCTTCGCTGCGCCAGACGGCACTGCGCTGGCTGCTCTCGCTGGCTTTCCTGCCCTTCGAATCCGTGGTGGTGCTGGATGCCGTGCTGACCACCCTGGTGCGCCTGCTGCTGCGCCGGGGAGGTATGCTGGAATGGACGCCTGCGGCGCTCTCCGCTCGCCGCTGGGGGAGCGAACGGTCGCTGCTGACCGTCTGGCAGAACATGATCGAGGCTCCGCTGATCGCCTTACTGGCCGCCCTCATGCTGGTGGTCCTGCGCCTGCAGGCGCTGTGGGGGGCGCTGCCGCTGCTGGGAGCCTGGTTTCTCTCGCCGCTGGTGGTCGACTTCCTCAGCCGGCCGCTGCATGAGGGCCCGGACGAACTGACCCCGGACCAGACCCGGGAACTGCGCACCCTGGCGCGCCAGACCTGGCTGTTCTTCGAACAGTTTGTCGGCCCGGAGGATCGCTGGCTGCCGCCGGATCACTATCAGGAAGCGCCGCGCGGCATTGTGGCGCACCGCACCTCGCCCACCAACATCGGATTGTCGCTGCTGGCTGCCTTAAGCGCCTACGACTTCGGTTATGTGGGGATGCTCAATCTGGTGAGCCGCCTGCAGGTCACCTTCGAGACGCTGGAAAAGCTCGAACGCTACCGCGGGCACTTTCTAAACTGGTACGACACCCGCACGCTGGAGCCGCTGCAGCCGCGCTATGTTTCCACGGTGGACAGCGGCAACCTGGCAGCCTGCCTGCTGGCGCTGGGGCAGGGCTGCCTGCAGGTGCCGGGTGAGCCGGTGCTGCGCTGGGAGACCTGGGACGGCCTGCTGGACCTGCTGCGGCTGTTGAGGCGGGAAGTGCAGCAGGCCGGGGAGGACGACCAGAGCCCGGATTCCGCTCAACTGCAGTCCCGCATCGACGCGCTCTGCGACCAGATCAGCGCGCAGCGCTACTTTCCGGAGCGCTGGGCCGGCCTGGTGACGCGCCTGCTCGAAGAGCACATCCCCGCCCTGGAACTGGCCCTGGTGCGCCTGGTCGAGGCGGAGGAGGATGGGGCGGGCAGCGAAAGCCTGCGCCGGCTGCGCATTTACTCGCGCAACGTCCGCCGCCACCTGGAAAGCGCCCGTCGTGAGGTGGAAGTGCTGGTCCCCTGGCTGGTCACCCTGGATGCCCTCCCGCTTCCGGTCGAGCGACTGGGGCCCGACCTGGGCCTTGAATGGGAGCGCCTGCGCGCTGAACTTTCGACGGTGCCCACCCTGCAGGAGATCCCCCTGCGTGCCCGTACTGGCCTGGAACGGCTGGCGGAGTTTCGCACCCGGGTGGAGCGCGCCGGGCTGCCTGCGGAAGCAGGGCAGGCCCTGCTGGATTGGGCCAACCGTCTGGGCGAGCAGTTATCGGAAGCATCGTACTCCGCCAAAGCGCTGATGATCGGTTTTGAGACGCTCTACCGCCAGGCGAACGAGATGGTCCAGGAGATGAACTTCTCCTTCCTGTTCAACCCGCTGCGTAAGGTTTTCCATATCGGTTACAACCACTCGCTCGGCCGGCTGGACAGCAACTTCTACGACCTGCTGGCATCGGAAGCACGCATCGCCAGCCTGGTGGCGATTGCCAAAGGAGACGTGCCTTACAGCCACTGGCTGCACCTGGCACGGCCGGTCACGCGCATCGACGGAACACAGGTTTTGCTCTCCTGGAGCGCCACCATGTTCGAGTACCTGATGCCGCTGCTCGTCCTGCGTTCGTACGAAGGCACACTGCTCGACCATACCATGAAGGCCGCAGCAGGCTACCAGATCGAATACGGTCGCAAAAAGCGGGTGCCCTGGGGGATCTCAGAATCAGGTTACTACCGCTTCGACGAAAACCAGAATTACCAGTACCGCGCGTTCGGCGTGCCCGGGCTGGGGTTCAAACGCGGACTGGGCGACGACCTGGTGATCACGCCCTACGCCTCGCTGCTGGCCCTGCCGCTGCAGCCCCAGGCTGTGATTGATAATCTGCGCGACCTGCGTAGCATCCACATGCTGGGCATTTACGGCCTTTATGAGGCAGTGGATTTCACCTCCACCCGGCTCCCTCTGGGGCGTGATTACGAGATCGTGCGCTCGTACATGGCGCACCACCAGGGCATGATTCTGCTTTCCATCGCCAACACCCTAAAGGGGAACGTGATGGTGCAGCGCCTGCACGCGCATCCCCTGATCCAGAGTGTCGATCTGCTGCTGCAGGAGCAGATCCCCCAGAACCCGCCGGTGGAGCAGCCCCAGGAAGCGCAGGAGATGCACATGCCCCCGGCGGAGCCGGTTATCGCCCAGCCCTGGGCTGTCCCGGTCGAGAGCTTCCAGCCGCGGGTGCACGTCCTCTCCAACGGGCGCTACAGCGTGCTGATCGATAACAGCGGCGGGGGGCGCAGCACATGGAAGGACTTCGAACTGACGCGCTGGCGAGCAGACACCACATTGAACAACTGGGGGACCTGGTTTTATATCCAGGATACAGACAGCGGGCGCTGCTGGTCTCCCACGGTGCAGCCGCTGGGAGAGCCGCCGGATGAGTATGCCGTGCGCTTCAGCCCCCAAATGGCTGAGTTCCGCTCGCATGTGGAGGATATCTCTGCTGTTCTGGAGGTCGCGGTCGCCCCGGACGACGATGTGGAGGTGCGCCTGCTGACCCTTACCAACCACTCGTCCCGGCCGCGCCGCCTGCAGGTCGTCAGCTACGCAGAGGTATCGCTGGCCGCGGGTGGGGATGAAAGGCACCCCGCTTATAACAAGCTCTTTATCGAAAGCGAGTGGCACGCGGAGCTCAACGGGTTGATCTTCCGCAGACGACTGCGCAAAAGCACCGAAGAGCCGGTTTTCCTGATCCATTTCCTGACCACCGGGCCGCAAACCACCCTCAGCGGCCGCTACGAGAGCGACCGCTTACGCTTCCTGGGGCGGGGCCGCACGGCGCGCCGCCCGCAGACGCTCTTCGATCGCGGCGGGTTGAGCGGAACCACGGGCGCAACGCTGGACCCGGTGCTGTCGCTGGGCCAGGAGATACACATCGAGCCGCACGACACCCGGCAGCTCGCCTTCCTCACACTGGCGGCGTCCTCACGTGCTGCGGCGGTCAGTGCGGCGCGGCGCTACGCATCCTGGCACCAGATCGAGCGCGCCTTCGACCGCGCCCGTTCGCAGGCGGAGGTGGAACTGCGCCGTCTGCACCTCTCCACACCCCAGCTTGAGGTCATCCAGAAGCTGCTCTCGGTGCTGGTTTATCCCTGCCCCGGTCTGAGAGCGCCCGGAGACGTGCTGGCTGCCAACCGGCTGGGCCAGCCCGGCCTGTGGCCCTTTGGCATTTCGGGCGATGATCCCATCCTGCTGGTGCGCGTCAGCAACGCCGATGAACTGGTGATGCTGCAGGAGGTCCTCACCGCTCACCGCTACTGGCGCAGCCGCGGCATGCGCATGGACCTGGTGGTCCTCAACGAACAGGGCACAGATTACGGGCAGGAGCTGCAGAACCTGATCCACCGCCTGCTGCACCGCACCGCCTCCGACGCCTGGCTGCAGCGCCGGGGCGGCATCTACATCCTGCTGCGGGACCAGCTCAGCGCGGCGCAGTATGTCCTGCTGCAGACTGCCGCCCGGGCAGTGCTGACGGGATCCGGTGGCGCCCTGAGGGACCAGCTCGCTGTTCTGGATCCCCTTCCCACTTACCTGCCCCCCTTCACGCCTGCCGTTCAGGAGGCAGGTTCGCAGCCATCGCCGCTGGTGAGCCGCCCGGCGGAGCTGCTCTTCGATAACGGCTACGGCGGCTTTTCGCCCGACGGGCGTGAATACCAGATCTACCTGGAGCCCGGCCGCAGTACGCCCGCGCCCTGGGTGAATGTGATCGCCAACCCCGATTTCGGCTTCCTGGTCTCCGAGTCGGCGTTGAACGCCACCTGGGCGATCAACAGCGGCGAGAACCGGCTGACTCCCTGGAGCAACGACCCGGTCTCCGATCTGGCGGCCGAGGCCGTCTACCTGCGCGATGAGGAGACCGGCGAGGTGTGGACGCCCACGCCGCTTCCGGCCGGGGAGGATGCACCTTACCTGGTGCGTCACGGCGCCGGTTATACGATCTTCGAGCACGGATCGCACGGCATGAAGCAGACCCTGCGCCTGTTTGCCTCCGCCGGTGAGCCGCTGAAGTTCGTGCAGCTGCGCCTGGAGAATACCTGGGAACGCACCCGCCGGCTGACGGTGACCTACTACGCCCCCTGGGTGCTGGGGCTGACGCACGAACAGAGCCAGATGTACGTGGTGACCAGCTTTCACGACGACCCGCAGGCCCTGCTGGTCCGCAACACGTACAACATCGAATTTGGGGAGCAGGTGGCCTTTGCCGCCGCCTGTAAAAACCTGCACAGCCTGACCGCCGACCGCACGGAGTTCCTGGGGCGGAACGGCAGCCTGCAGACGCCGGCCGGCCTGCGCCGCATTGGCCTGTCTGGCGCCGTGGGGGCCGGGATGGACCCCTGTGCGGCGCTGCAGCTTCATATCGACCTGCACCCGGGCGAGGTCGAGGAGGTCTACTTCCTGCTGGGCGAAGCCGCCGGAGAACAGGAAGCTCTGGCCCTGGTGCGTAAATATCAGGATCCCGATGCGGTGACGGCTGCCTGGGAGAAGCTGCAGGCCTGCTGGGACCGCATTCTGGGCAGCGTGCAGGTGCGCACGCCCGACCGGTCGCTGGACCTGATGCTCAACCGCTTTTTGCTCTACCAGTCGCTGGCCTGCCGCATCTGGGGGCGCACGGCGTTTTACCAGTCCAGCGGCGCTTATGGCTTCCGCGACCAGCTCCAGGATGTGATGGCACTGATCTTCGCCGCCCCGCAAGAGGCCCGCGCCCATATCCTGCGCGCCGCCCGCCACCAGTTCGAGGCCGGCGATGTGCTTCACTGGTGGCATCCCCCTTCGGGGCGCGGCATTCGCACGCGCATGTCGGATGACCTGCTCTGGCTGCCTTATGTGACCGCATATTATGTAAAGGCGACGGGCGATGTCTCCATCCTGAATGAAGAAGTCCCCTTCCTGCAGGCGCCGCTGCTGGAGCCCGGTGAGGAGGAGCGCTACGGGCAGTACCCGCACGGCGAGGCGCGCTACACCCTGTATGAGCACTGCCGGCGCGCCATCGATAAAGGCGTCACCTCGGGCGCGCACGGCCTGCCGCTGATCGGCACCGGCGACTGGAACGACGGCATGAACCGGGTGGGGATCGAAGGGAAGGGCGAGAGTGTCTGGCTGGGCTGGTTTATCTACGACACGCTGATGCGCTTTGCCGAGACGGCCGAGTGCCTGCAGGAAAGCACCCAGGCGGCGGCCTACCGCCAGCGCGCGGAGCGGCTGAAAGAGGCCCTGGAAGCCCATGCCTGGGACGGGAACTGGTATTTGCGCGCCTATTACGACGACGGCACACCGCTGGGTTCGGCGCAGAACCAGGAATGCCAGATCGATGCCATTGCCCAGTCGTGGGCGGTGCTCTCGGGGGCGGGGGACCCGGAGCGCACGCAGCGGGCCATGCAGGCGGTATCTGAAAGGCTGGTGCGCATAGATGACGGCCTGATCCTGCTTTTCACGCCGCCTTTCAATAAGACGCCCCGTGACCCCGGCTACATCAAGGGTTATCTCCCGGGCATCCGTGAGAACGGCGGGCAGTACACCCACGCCGCCATCTGGACGGTGTGGGCGTTCCGGGAACTGGGCCAGGCGGAATATACCTACCAGCTCTACCGGCTGCTGAACCCCGTCCTGCACGCCGACACGCCCGAGAAGGCCGGTCTGTATAAAGTGGAGCCGTATGTGATCGCTGCGGATATCTACGGGGTGCCGCCGCATGTGGGCCGCGGCGGCTGGACCTGGTACACCGGCTCCTCGGGGTGGATGTACCGCCTGGGGCTGGAGGGGGTTCTGGGGCTGCGCCGGCTGGACGACCATATCCGCATCGACCCTTCCATCCCGGCGGACTGGCCGGGCTATGAGCTGTGGGTGAACCTGGATGGCGCCCGCTACCACGTGCAGGTGGAGAACCCGCAGCGGGTCAGCCGCGGCGTTCGGCAGGTCTTCCTCGACGGCCAGCCGCTGCGTGACGCCCTGGTCCCGCTGCGCCGCGCCGAAGTGGGCGGGGCAGGGGCGGATGGAGATCAGCATACCGTGCGCGAACACCATGTGCGCGTGATTCTGGGCAGCGGCGATTCCCCCGCGCCTGAGGCATAGAACCCATACGGAGGGTCGTACTTTTCGTCAGGAATATAGGACACGGATGTACGCCGCCCACGCGGATGGAAATGGCCAATTCCCTCCCCTGTATGGCAGCCTGTCTGTTGGCAGGTGGCTTAAATGGGGGAGGGTCAGATGCTTTCAGGGGCATGTTTTTTATACGAGCATCCTGCTCTCACACGCACCTGATCCAGTCGTGCCCACCTTCACGGTCATCCTGCGTGAACTTCAAGTAACCCATACCCAAACCCTGCTTTCGTAAGGGCACGGCAATGGAGATCGAAAGCGGCCCAGTCAAAAAGGTTTGCTATTCCCGAAGTCTGCCATGTCGGAAGTTAGCCGTGCCCGCACCGTGGAACGAAAGAACTGTGGTCAGCGGGTACGGCTGCTTTCAGGACAGGGTTATCGGGCCCTGGTGCGTTCCATGAAAGGAGCGGTCAGAGGCCTGTGAGCCGTGCCCCTGGGCGTATGCCAAACAGCATCAACAGGAGCGATTTTCCCGATCCCTACCGGTGCCGCCGTTCAATGCCCATTATCCGTCATTGTTTATACAGCCGCAGGTCCCGACCCGCTTAACCGGTCAAAATCCGTCTCCCAAAACGTCTCCGGAGGGGTAGAATCATCCCCGGGGCGCAACTTTTTTTGGCACATCACGTATAAAATACAGAACTGTCCGTAAACGAAAAAGGAGTAATGCAAATGAGGCGCAGTACCCTGTTCTGGGGCGGAATCCTGATTCTCGTGGGTATTCTGCTGCTCTTAAACAACCTCGGTATCTTTAATGTCAATATCTGGTCCATCCTCTGGCCACTGCTGTTGATTGCCTTTGGCCTGTGGATCCTGGTGAACTCCATCTGGCGCCCGAAAAACCTGACAGAACATGCCAGTGTGCCGCTGGAAGGCGCCCGAAGCGCCAGCCTGCGGTTTCAACACGGCGCCGGGCGCCTGGAGCTGACCTCCGGCGCCAGCGGTGACACGGCCATGGAAGGCGACTTTTCCGGCGGGCTGGACCTGAGCCAGCGCCGCACCGGCGATGAGCTGGACCTCGTGCTGGCGGCTCCGGTGAATATCCCGTTCGGCGGGCCTGAATTCGGCAACAACTGGTCCGTACGCCTGGCCTCCGGGGTGCCGTACCGCCTGACTCTGAACACCGGCGCCGGCGAATCGCGCCTCGACCTGCGCGACCTGCAGGTCACCCATCTGGAGATCAGCTCGGGCGCCAGCTCCACCGATCTCACTCTACCTGAGCGCGCCGGGTTCACCCGGGCGAAGATCTCCACCGGCGCGGCCTCGGTGACGGTGCGCATCCCGCAGGGGGTGGGCGCTTATATCCGCACCCGCGGCGCGCTGTCCAGCTTCAATGTCCCCACCGGCGTGTTCACCCGCGTGGACGATACCTACGTAACCCCCGGCTATCAGGATGCCCCGAACCGGGTGGAACTGGATATTGAAACCGGTGTGGGCTCGGTCGAAATATTAATGATCTAAATAAACCAGGGCAGGCGCCTGGATTTCGGTGGGGGAGGGCCAGCGGCCAGGCGCTCAGCCGTGATAAGGAGGATGTGGATGAATCGAGAAGAGCAGGCCACTGCTGAGGGGATCCTGTTCACGGATATGTACCAGATCACCATGGCTCAGGTGTATTACCGTATGGGCCTGCAGGATAAGCCGGTGCAGTTTGACCATTTCTTCCGCAGTTATCCCGATTATGGTTCGCACAAAGCCGGCTACTGTGTGGCCGCCGGCCTGGAATGGTTCCTGGACTGGCTGCAGTCCTCGCATTTCCGCGACGAGGACATTGAATATCTGCGCACGCTGAAGAGCCGCAGCGGCGATCCCCTCTTCGCCGATGATTTCCTGGCCTGGCTGCGCAAGAACGGGGACTTTTCGGGCATCAGCCTGATGGCTGTCCCCGAAGGGCGGGTCATCCACCCCAACACGCCGATCACCGTGGTGCGCGGTCCGCTGGCCATGGCGCAGATCCTGGAGACCTCGCTGCTCAACCAGATTAATTTCCAGACTCTGATCGCCACCAAGGCGGCGCGCATCAGCGAGACCGGCCGCGGCCAGTTAATGCTGGAGTTCGGCCTGCGCCGCGGGCAGGACCGCGGCGCAAATGCCGCCGCGCGCGCCGCCCTGATTGGCGGCGCCGACGCGACTTCCAACGTGGGGATTTCGGCCGTCCTGGGCTATAAACCTTCAGGCACCCACGCCCACAGCCTGGTCCAGCTCTTTATGGCCATGGGCATGAGCGAGCTGGATGCCTTCCGCGCCTTCGCCGAGGTGTATCCCGACGACTGCCTGCTGCTGGTCGACACCATCAACACGCTGGAGAGCGGCGTCCCCAATGCCATCAAAGTCTTTGAAGAACTGCGCCGCAAAGGCCACCGCCCGCTGGGAATCCGGCTGGATTCCGGCGACCTGGCGTATCTCAGCATCCAGGCTTCGCGGCAGCTCGACGCTGCCGGGTTTACGGACTGCTCGATTGTGCTCTCCAACAACCTGGACGAGCTGATCATCTGGCAGATCCTGACCCAGATCACCGAAGAAGCGCCGCGCTACGGCGTGGACCCCGACCGCCTGATCAGCCGCCTGGTGTACGGAGTGGGCACCCGCCTGATCACCTCGTGGGGCGAGCCGGCGCTGGGCGGCGTGTACAAGCTGGTGGCTGTGTATGACGAAGGCGAGTGGAAGCCGGCGATCAAGATCTCCGAATCGCCTGAAAAGACGCCCAACCCCGGCGATAAGCGCCTGTGGCGCATATATGACCGGCGCGGGAAAGCCACGGCTGATCTGGTCAGCCTGCACGAAGAAGACCCGCACCAGATGGAAAGTATCCTCCTCCGGCACCCCAGCGACCACACCAAGTGCCGCGTCCTTACCAGGGAAGATATTTCGGCGATTGAGCCGCTGCTGGAGGATGTGCTGGTCGAGGGCCGGCTGGTGCGCGAACACCCTTCCATTGAAGACATGCGCCGCCGCCGGCAGGAAGATGTGGAACGCCTTGACCCCGGTGTGCGCCGCATTATGTATCCACACATCTATCATGTGTCGCTCACTCAAACGCTGTGGGACCTGAAGCAGCAGTTGATTGCAGCGGCGCGCGGAATTTCTGTATAAGGAGCTTTGTAATGACCAGGTGGTTCGAATCACGTGTCTTCTGGGGGGTGCTCCTCGTCCTGGGCGGGTTCGCTTTCCTGCTGCAAAATCTGGGGTACCTGACCTTCGGCGGACTCTTCTGGGCCCTGCTTTTTGGTTTAGGCGGGCTGTTCTTTCTGTCCTTCTTTTTCCAGGGTCGTGAGAACTGGTGGGCGGTCATCCCCGGCATGGCCCTGATCAGCATCGGTGCCTTGATGGCACTTGAGTCGCTCCTCCCGCTGGCAGCGGACAGCTGGGGCGGCGCCATCGTGCTGGGCGGCATCGCCCTGTCGTTTGTCATCATCTACCTGATCAGCCGGCAGAACTGGTGGGCGATCATCCCGGCCGGCGTGCTGCTCACGCTGACCCTGGTGATCCTGCTCGAATCGTTCTTCTCCCTGGAAACCGGGGGCATTTTCTTCCTCGGCCTGGGCCTGACCTTCGCTCTGGTGGCCCTGCTGCCCACCCCCGAAGGCAGGATGACCTGGGCCTGGATCCCGGCCGGCATCCTGCTCGTGCTGGGTGTGTTGATCTTTGCAGCCGTGGAACGGCTTTTCAACTATATCTGGCCGCTGATCCTGATTATCGCCGGCGGGGTGATGATCCTGCGCACGTTGCGCGCCCGTTGAGCGTGCTGGTGAGCGAGGCAGGGTTGAACGAGAAAGGAGAATACCGTGAGTGAGGAAAGCAGCCCAATTAATGAAGTTCCGCGTCGTGCCCCACGCCGCCGCGGCAGCCTGATGGGCCCTCTGCTGCTGATTATTCTGGGTGTGCTCATCCTGCTCAACAATCTGGGGGTAATCCAGACCGATCTCTGGGGGTTGATCGTCCGGTTGTGGCCGCTGATCCTGATCGCCATCGGGATTGACAGCATCTTCAAACGCGAAGGGCTGGTCGGCCCGACGATCATGATCGGCCTGGGCATCGTGTTCCTGTTGAGCAACTTTAACCTGCTGGCCATCAACGTCTGGACGCTGGTGCAGTACCTGTGGCCGGTCGTGCTGATCGCCATTGGTTTCGATATCGTGTTTGGTCACCGTTCGGTGATCGGTTCGCTGATCGGTCTGCTGGTAGTGCTGGCACTGCTGGTCGGAGCGATCTTCTATCTGGGGCTGGATTTCAGCCGCGGTCAGGTACTGCAGGGCGAGGAAATCCGCCAGGAGCTGGGCGATGCCGAACGCGCCCGGGTGCACCTTTCGCCCGCCGTAGGCTCCTTACGGGTCGAAGCCCTGGAAGAAGATGGCGCCCTGGTTGCCGGTCGTGCTGCGACGGGGCGCGGCCTGCGCCTGGTGCAGAACGTTTCGCAGCAGGGCGACACGGCCGTGTTTGACCTGGGTGCCAGCGGTGTGGCGTTCTTCCTGCCCTTCGGCGCCCCTGCGCTGGAATGGTCTCTGGGGATTGCTCCGGATGTTCCCCTGGAGCTGCACGCCGAGATGGGGGCCGGCGAAGTGGAGCTCGACCTATCCGGCCTGAACGTGGAGGAAGTGGAGGTCGATCAGGGGGTAGGCCAGGTGGAGATTATCTTCCCGGCGGAGGGTGAGATCCGGGCAATCGTTGACGCGGCCATCGGCCAGACCGTGCTGGTCGTTCCGGAGGAGCTGCCGGTGCGCATTGAAGCCGACACCGCCATCGGGAACCTGAGCGTCCCGGATGGTTTTGAGCGCGACGGCGACGCCTACATCAGCCCGGACTACGACCCGTCCAGGGATCACCTGGATGTGGATGCCTCGCAGGCCATCGGGCAGATCGTCGTGCGCCGGCGCTAGCCAGGCGAGGCAGCACCGGCAGGAGATGATGCAGCCTCCCCCTGGTCGGGGGAGGCTGTTTATTGCAGGGCTCATATCGTTCCTTGCTGCTAAGGCGAAGGGGCTCGATTTGTCACCACCGGTTCAGGATACCCCCATTCTGCAATATCGCGCCTGCCATGTGGAATGAAGATCGACTGCCCCGGTTCTGGCTGAAACGTTTCTACGGTGACCGTATCGTCCCCATTTGAATTCTCGGGATACTTTAGAATTTCTTCGGGCGCGACTCCAAACTGCCTGGCCACTTCTGGGAGCCGGTCTCCGGTTGCCACTCATAAATCAACCCATCCCCGGGGGGGATCCTCAGCACCTGCCCTTCCACAAGCATATGAGGGTTATCCTCAAGTAGATCCACATTTGACCAGAGGATCGTTTCGGACTGCAGTCCATATCTGTCTGCAGTGCTGAAAATCGTATCCCCGGAGCTTACCGTGTAAGAGATGGTTTGTGTTCTGGCCTGTGACTGCTCTTGCTTTTCCGTATCCGTTTTCCCAGGTTCCTCATCCTGGCGTGATGAAAAATCTTCAGTGGTTTACGATGCTCCTCTCGTCAGGTGGGTGGGCGTGACCGAAAAGCTGTCTGGACTGTTCCATTCGGATCTGGGCAGGGCTACAAATTCAACCAGCGCGCTGCAGTGTGCGGCAGGTTCGCCAGCGGGCCGACGCGCGACGTGCAGGTGGGCAGCGAGTCGAGAAAGGCCCGCCCGTAGCGCTTGGTCAGGATGCGGCGGTCGAAAATGGCGATCACCCCGTGATCGAACTGGGTGCGGATCAGCCGCCCGAAGCCCTGGCGGAAGCGCAGGATCGCCTCAGGCAGCGAGTACTGGTAGAAAGGATCCTCGAAAGTCTCGGCCCGGGCGGCGATGATCGGATCGCTGGGCACATCGAAGGGCAGCTTCACAATCACCAGCACCGACAGGGCGTCTCCGGGCACATCCACCCCTTCCCAGAAGGCGCGTGTGCCCAGCAGCACGGCGCGTTCACTGGCACGGAAGTTCTCCAGCAGGGTGTTGGCCGAAGCGCCCTCGCCCTGCTCGTAGACCATGATATCGTCGCGCGCCAGGGCCGGGGCGATGGCCTGCGATGTGCGCCGCAGCTGCTCGTACGAAGTGAACAGCACCAGGGTCCGGCCGCCGGTGGCCCGGCAGAGATGGATCAGCCCGGTCTCCACGGCGCGCTGGTGCCCCTGGCGGTCGCCCGGCTCCGGGATGTCGTTGACGATGTACAGCAGAGCCGAGCGCTCATAATCGAACGGCGAGCCTAAGGCCAGCTCGTCGGCGTCTACGGCATTCAGGCGGCCGCGCAGGTAATCGAACTCCCCGCCGGTGGTCAGCGTGGCGGAGGTCAGAATCACCGAAGCCTTCTCGCGCCACAGGTAGTGATCCATTAACGGGCCGATGTGCAGCGGGGCGGCGTGCAGCGCCAGCCGGTAGCCGTTGGAGACGGCCTCGGCCCAGTAGATGCGGTCGGGTTCGGGCTGGAAGACCATGGCATCCAGGTTGGTCTTCACCTCGGTTAACCGGCGGTACACATTGGCCAGGCTGCCGTACAACGCTTCGTCGTCTTCGTCGAGCTGTTCGATGATCTCGGCCAGGCCGGTGGCCAGTTTACCAAGGTGCTCCAGCAGCGGGCTGAGGGTGTGATCGGCTTCGTCCCAGGCCAGCTCCACCTCGCCCCATGCGGGCAGTGTGCGGGTGGCGGGCAGGATGCGCTCCTGGTGAGCATACGATCCCACCGGACGGCCCTCACGCTGGTCGGTGAGGAACTGGTCGATGGCAGAGAAGAACTGGCGGATCAGGTGCTCCAGGCGGAAAGCCAGGTCTGTGGCCTGCTGCACCAGGTGGTTGAAGGCGGCGAAGTCGGAGGGCTGGAGCACGTCCTGGGTTGCGCTGAGCGTCCAGCCCAGCAGACCGGCTGTCGGCCCGCCCAGCTCGCGCAGCAGGCGCTCGATATCGCCCTGGGTGACGCGGAAGGACAGCGCGCCGGTGATCGCTTCTTCCAGATGGTGCGCTTCGTCGATGATCAGGTAATCGTACTCGGGGAGCACGCGGCTGCCGCTGGCCACGTCGGCCAGCAGCAGGGCGTGGTTGACGATCAGCAGGTGTGCGCTCTGGGCTGCCTGGCGGGCGCGGTAGAACGGGCAGGCCCCCCCGGTGCGCTTCAGGCAGGTCTCTGCGGTGCAGCCCTCGTCGTCCGCCGAGATGCGCATCCAGATCTCGCGCTCGATGGGGCCGTTCAGGTTGATCTCGCCCACGTCGCCGGTCTCGGTGCCCTGCAGCCAGACCATAATCTTGGCCAGAATGCGCATCTCATCGCTGTTCTGCGGGCCGCGCCGCCGCATGGCCTCCAGACGCCGCGGGCACAGATAGTTATTGCGCCCTTTGAGGACCGCCGCCTGCACCGGGATCCCCAGTGCGGCGCGCAGGTCGGGGATGTCCTTTTTAATGAGCTGGTCCTGCAGGTTGATAGTGTTGGTGGAGATCACCACGCGCCGTTTGTTCTTCAGCGCCCAGAACGCCGCCGGGATCAGGTAGCTCATCGATTTTCCCGTGCCGGTGCCGGCCTCCACCAGCAGGTGGCGGCTGTTAGAAAGCGCCTCACAGACAGCGCGCAGCATGGCGACCTGCTGGGGGCGGTATTCGTAGTGCGGGAAGTGCTTTGAAAAAGCACCGCCCAGCTCCAGCACGGCGGCCACCTCATCGACGTCCAGCGGCACAGGCTCGTCGGTGGGCTGCAGCGGAGGCTGCGGCCGTCCGTTTTTCTCTACAAACAGCGGCCCGGTGTAGCTGTGCCGGATCGACTGGGTGGAGACGATCTCGCGCGAGCGTGATTTCAGCACCTGGCGCAGCGGCCAGTAGCCCTCCCACTCCAGTGGTTCGCTCAGGCGCAGGATCTCGGCCAGGATCGGCAGCGGGAGGTTGCGGGCTTCTTCATACAGGCGTAAAAAAACCCCTCGTGTCGCCCGGGCATCGTCCAGGGCCCGGTGGCTGTTGGGGAGCGGGACGGCCAGTGCCTGCGCCAGGGCGCCCAGGTTGTAGCGGCCTGCGGTGGGCAGCAGGATGGAGGCCAGCTCGTAGGTGTCTAAGACGTCGTTGTTGATCAGGATTCCATAGCGCCGCAGGAAGGCCAGGTCGAAGCGTACGTTGTGGCCCAGCACCGGACAGTTTCCAGCGAAGGCGGCCAGTTCGTCGATCACGGCGTGGATGGGTGGCGCCTTAAGGACCATCTGGTCGGTGATGCCCGTGAGTTGGGTGATAAAAGGGGGAATGCGCCTGCCCGGCTGGATCAGCGTGCTCCATTCCGCTTCGATCCTGCGCTCGTTAAAGCGCACTGCGCCGATTTCGATAATGGCGTCTTTCGTGGGGTCGAGCCCGGTCGTTTCGATATCGATGGCGATGATGGAATCCATGGCTGGGATTATACCTTTATTACTGGTAAACTAGAAAAGCTTCTTCGAACCGCCAAATTTACCGCGTTGAGGACCTATGATTGCAGAAGTAGCCCGCCGTATACGGGAAAACATCCAGAAAGTCATCATTGGAAAAGATGATGTCATCGATTTGAGTCTGGTCGCCGTGCTGTGCGAGGGGCATGTTCTCATGGAAGATGTGCCCGGCATCGGCAAGACCACGCTGGCCCGGGCGCTGGCGGCATCGCTGGGCTGCTCCTTCCGCCGCATCCAGTTCACTCCCGACCTGCTGCCGTCCGACGTGACCGGGCTGAACTGGTTCAACCAGAAAGAGCAGGCTTTCGAGTACCGCCCGGGGCCGGTGATGGCCCAGGTGGTGCTGGCTGACGAGATCAACCGCGCCACGCCGCGCACCCAGTCGGCGCTGCTGGAAGCCATGCAGGAGCGCACGGTGACGGTAGACGGGGTCACCCGGCCGGTGCCGCGTCCTTTCCTGGTGATCGCCACCCAGAACCCGGTGGAGCTGGAAGGAACCTTCCCCCTGCCCGAGGCCCAGGTGGACCGCTTCCTGCTGCGCATCGCCATCGGCTATCCCAGTGAGGCCGAGGAGAACCAGATCCTGGAGCGCTTCCGCCGCTCCGACCCGCTGCCCGAGCTGCAGCCCGTGACCACCCCGCAGGAGATCCTGGCCCTGCAGGAAGAGCGGCGCGAGGTGCGTGTAGAAGAATCGCTGCGCGATTACATTGTGCGCATTGCGCGCCTCACGCGCAGTCACCCCGAGGTGGAGCTGGGCGCCAGCCCGCGTGCCACGCTGGCCCTATACCAGACGGCCCAGGCCTGGGCCGCCCTGCAGGGGCGCGATTTCGTCCTCCCCGACGACGTCAAACGCATGGCGCCGCACGTGCTCACCCACCGCCTGGTGATCTCTCCCCAGGCGCAGCTGCGCGGGCGCGAGCCGCGCGAACTGGTTTCTGCCATCGTTGAGACCGTCCCGGTGCCGGTGGAGGGCTAATTTGGCTTCAACAGCCTGGTGGCCGTTCCTGGGCCTGATCTTTCTGGTGGGGGTGCTGTTTGAAATTTACCCCCTCACGGCCTTCGCCCTGATGCTGGCGGTCGTGGCCGGCCTGGCACACTGGTGGCAGGGGCGCGCCCTGCAGGGGGTAACCTACCGGCGGCGGCCGTTCTACCGCCGCGGCTTCCCCGGCGAACTGGTTGAGACCAGAATCGAAGTCGCGAACAACAAACTCCTGCCGCTCTCCTGGCTGCGCGTGGAGGACCGCTGGGCCAGCGCCGTCGGGCCGCAGGACGAAAGCCTGTTTGCCCCCTCCCACCGTCCGGAAGAAGGCCTGCTGGTCAACCTGTTCAGCCTGCGCTGGTTTGAAAAAGCCCGCCGCACATACACCCTGCTGCTGCGCCAGCGCGGCATCTACGCCCTCGGGCCGGCGCGCCTGATCTCGGGCGACCTGTTCGGCCTGTTCGAGAGCGAGAAAGAAGACCCGCAGGTCGATTACCTGACCGTTTTCCCCGAGCCGCTGTCGTACCTGGACCTGAACCTGCCCACCGACGATCCCTTCGGCGAACAGCGCTCCCGCCGCCGGCTGTACGAAGACCCCAACCTGCCGATGGGCGTGCGCGATTACCACCCCGAGGATGATTTCCGGCGGGTGCACTGGCCTGCCACCGCCCGCACCGGGAGCCTGCAGGTGAAGGTTTACCAGCCGGTCTCCGCCCGGGTGGCGGTAATCTGCCTGAACGTCTCCACCCTGGCGCACACCTGGGAGGGCACCGACAGCGACCTGCTCGAATACCTGGTGCGCGCTGCAGCAGCCCTGGCGCAGCGCGGCCTGGAGCTCGGCTACCGGGTGGGGCTGGTGTCGAACGGCTGCCTGGCCCATGCCGACCAGCCTTTCCGCGTACCGCCCGGGCGCTCCCCCCAGCAGCTCGCGCGCCTGCTCACCACCCTGGCCAGTGTGACACCCTTCGTCACCGGCCCGTTTGACCGCTTCCTGCTGGCTGAAGCCCCGCGCCTGCCTTATGGCGCCAGCCTGCTGGTGGTCACCGGCCTGGTGACGCCCGCACTGGCCGAGACGATGCTGCGCCTGCGCCAGCACAGCCGCCGCCTGACCCTGATGTCCTTTGCCCGGGAGTCACCCCCGTCCATACCGGGCGTCACCTGCTATCACCTGCCGTTCAACGGATGAGCGGTATGATGACTGAGCATCCCTCCCCGCCTGTGATCCAGAACCCCACCCGGCCCGGGCGAACGGCTGGGGCGCTGCGCCTGTGGCCGCACCTGGCCGCGCTGCTGCTCCTGGCCGCCGAAACTGCCTGGGCAGCGCCCTGGTTTCACCTGGTCGCCGGACAGGGCGTGGATGCACCGGTCCTGGCGGCCTATCTGTTCTTCACCGCCAGCGCTGCCCTGGCCTACGTGTTGACGGCCGCCCTGGACGCCTGGCAGATCAAAGAGGGGGTGCTGCGCGGCGCGCTGACAGCTTTGCTTATCCTGGCCCTGGCAGCCGGTACGAACTGGCTGCTGGCCGGTGCGGGTGGGTGGTTCTCGAACCCCGCCGTCCTGTGGCTGGCCGCCGTGCTGCTCTGGCTGCTCTGGCGGGCGGTGACCCTGGCGCGCAGCAGCGCCGGCCCGTTAGTCGCCTGGGGGCGGGTCCGCCAGGGTCTGCTGGCGCTGGTGGCATACATTTTCGTCTTCTGGCAGGTGCAGGGCGAATCGCCGGGGTATGTCCCTCTGATCCTTTACCTGTTCTTCGGCCTGCTGGGTATGGTCTTCGCCCGCATCGCCGGGAGCAGTATGCTGCACGGGGTGCGCAGCAGTCCCTTCAGCCGTGCGTGGCTGCTCACCACCCTGGGCAGCGTGCTCGTCAGTGTGCTGCTGGCCGTGTTTGCCGGCAGCCTGGTCACCGGGATGCTCGCCGCGCTGCTGGGGCAGACCTCGAACGTGATCGTCGCCGCGCTGCGCGCCCTGCTCTTCATCGTCGGGATCCCCTTCCTGCTGCTGGCATATCTGATCAGCCCGCTGATCTCCGGCCTGGATTTCCGCTTTGAGGGGCTGCAGCCGGAAGGGGAGATCCGGCCCGAAGTGGAGCAGCCTGCCCTGGAAGAGCTGCTGGAAGGGGCCGACCTGGCGCCGCCGGCCCTGCTCAACATCCCCTCGTGGGTGTTTGCGGCGGTCTTCTGGGGGATCGTGCTGGTGGTGGTATTGCTGCTGGCGCGCCGCACGCAGCGTAGGCTGCGCCGCCGCCGGGAGATCGCGGTCGAGACGGAATGGCTGGCGCCGGAAGGGGGGCTGTTTGCCCGCCTGCGGGACCGTGCGGCGGAGGCGGCCGCATTGCTGGCCGGCCGCTTTGGCGCCGGCCGCCTGCTGGCCGTAGCGCGCATCCGCCGCATTTATGCCCGCCTGATGCAGCTCGCCGCCGAACTGGGTGCCCCGCGGCCCCAGGCACAGACTCCCCTGGAGTACCTGCCGGCGCTCGAGGCGCTGTTCCCCGATCACGCCGCCGAGCTGCGCCTGATCACGGATGCGTACCTGCGTGTGCGCTACGGCGAAGTCCCCGAGACGGAGGCCGAGGTAACGGCGATCGACGGCGCATGGGAGCGCGTGGCAGCCGCCGGGCGGCAGTTAAAAACCAGGGGAGCCGGTTAAGCTCCCCTGTGTGTTATCTTCTGGGCCTGCCTGATAGTCAGGCGACGCGGATATCGATAATCCGTTCGACCAGATCGGTGATCAACTCGCGCACCCGGGATTCTTCCACGCCGGCCACTTTGAATGAAATCGTGCGGTTGGCGGGGCTCTCTCCGTAAAATGAGCCGATAGAGATGATATTGCCCCCGGCTTCGGCGATGCACTGCGCCAGTTTGGCGAGCTGGCCGGGCTCATCGCGCATCAGCGCGGTGACGCGCACCCCCCGCTCGCGGGCCCCCATGAACTCAAGGAATATCTTGAACAGGTCGGTCTCGGTGATCATGCCCACCACCTGCGTCCCGCGCATCACTGGCAGACCGCCGATCTTCTGGTCGGCCATGATGCGCGCCGCTTCTTCAATGGGCGTGTCCTCGGTCACCGTATGCACCTCACGGGTCATCACGTCTTTGACCTTGATGCGGCTGACCAGGTAGTTGACCTCCCAGATGGAGAGAGAGGTGGCCTGCGAGGGGGAAGCGTTGAGCAGATCTTCATTGGAGACGATGCCGATCAACTGCCCGTCTTTGACCACGGGCAGGCGCCGGATGTGCTCGCTCTTCATCAGGTTGAGCGCCTCGTTAATCGGCATATCGGGGGGGACGGTGATCACCGGTTTGGACATGCGTTCGCCGACGAGCATTGAACACCTCCTGGGAAACACTCAGCGGGTAGGATTAGGGGTTGCCAAAAGCATAGATTACGCGCGCCATGTGGCGGGCGTGCTGCTGGTAAAGATCGATGCGCAGGTTCTCGTTGGGCGCGTGGGCCTGCGAACCCGGGTAGCCGGCGCCGGCGGTGACGACCGGCAGCCCCAGCGTCTCGATGAAGGGATGGTTCGGGCCTGATCCGCCCGTCATGGGCACTTTCTGCATGGGCATGCCGTAGACCGGTTCGGCCAGCTCCACCACCTGGTTCACAAAGGGGTGGTTGGGGTCGGTGCGCGCCGGCGGCTCGGCGCCGAGCAGTTCGACATGGACATCGCTGAAGCCTTCGGCGTCCAGATGAGCGCGCAGCTGGGCCAGCACCTCTTCGGGTTTCTGGTTCGGCACCAGGCGGAAGTCCACCTTGGCCGAGGCGCGCGCCGGCAGCACGGTCTTCGGCCCCGGTCCCTGGTAGCCCGAGTTCAGCCCGCAGATGGTGCAGGTCGGCTCGAAGACCTCGGCGATGCGCAGTTCGGGCCCGCCGGTCATCCCTTTCAGGAAGTATTCGATCCCGTAGCGTTCTTTATATTCATCGGCCACTTCGTTCAGGGCGGCCATCAGCTCGCAGTCATAATCGGAGGGCGGCACCACGGAATCGTAGAAACCCGGGATGCGGATGCGCTCGTCGGGTCCTTTGAGGCTGCTCAGCGCCCAGGTCAGCCGCCAGGCGGCGTTGGGGAATATGGATCCGCCCAGCCCTGAATGGGCGTCGATCTTCGCCGTTTCCACTGAAAGCTCCACATAGCAGATACCGCGCAGACCCAGATACTGCATGGGCACACCGCGGTGGTCCACCCCGCCGAACTCCCAGATGCAGGCGTCGGCGGCCAGCTTTTCCTGGTTGGCTTCGATATAATCTTTGAGGTGCAGGCTGCTGACCTCTTCTTCGCCCTCGACGACAAATTTGATCGTGCAGGGCAGTTCGCCGAAGGTCGCCAGCAGGGCGTCAATGGCCAGCAGGCGGCTGGTGAGCTGGCCTTTATCGTCGCTCACCCCGCGGGCATACAGCTTCCCGTCGCGGCGGGTGAGCTGGTAGGGCGGCGACTCCCACAGTTCCAGGGGCTCGGGCGGCTGCACATCGTAGTGGTTGTAGATCAACAGGACGCGGTCAGCGCCAGGCGTGCCCGCGCCGCCGCGCTGCGCGAAAACCACCGGCGCGCCGTCAGTAGGAGTGATCTCCGCCTGGAAGCCGCGCTTTTCCAGCATGGCCTGCACCAGCTCGGCGCATTCCCGCAGACCCAGGTTCTGGGCAGCCACGCTCGGCTGGGCACAGTACTCCGCCAGCTCGGCGATGCTTTCCTCCAGATGGTCCGCGATATATTGATCTACCGCTTGAAAACCTGGCAGGTCGTTCATATCCCCTCCTGTATGAAAAAATGCAGGTTAACCCCCGAATAGATCCAGCAGCCATCCCAGGGTTGAAGAACCCAGGAAGGCGAATATCAACATTTTAATGGTCTCCCCGATCCACACCCAGAAGAGAAAGCGCTTCACCGGCATCTTCAGCGCGCCAGCTGCCACGCCGGCCAGGTCAAAGAATGGATTGGGGATGGCCGAGAGCAGCAGCACGGTCAGCGGGCCGTTGCGCCGCATCCAGTCCAGCAGGCGGTCGTAGATGCTGGTTTTTTCGACCACCACCTGGCTGCCGTAACCGGCCAGGAAGCCGGAAATCTCGCCCAGCGCGGCGCCGGCCCCGGCTGCCAGCGCCACCCCGAGCGGGTTGAGCACGCTGCCCATCGCAAAGATCACCGCAATCCCGGGGGCCGGGAGCAGTACGGTGGCATAGGAGAGAAATGCCATCACGAATACCCCCGGGTAGCCGTAGGCGGCCAGGGTCTCCGCCTCATCGCGGATGCTGAATATGAACACGCTGATGGCGATCACCAGGAGGATGGCGATCACGCGCAGCAGGTTCTGGTTGGTTTTAAAGAAAGCCTGTACCGAACTAAAAAAACGATCCGTTCCTGCTCCCAAGCCTGCAACCTCTCTGGTCTTACTTTTCTTCGATCGTCACCGAATTGATCACGACCGCGGGAGCGTCAACCCGGCTGGGGTCACGCGGCGGGATCGAAAGCAGCACTGCCAGATCATCTTCGGATACCACCTCGCCGAAGACGCTGTGCTTGTTGTCCAGCCAGGGGGTGGGCACGTGGGTGATGAAGAACTGGGAGCCGTTGGTGTTGGGTCCGGCGTTGGCCATCGAGAGAATGCCCGGCCGGTCGTGGCGCAGGCCGGGGTGAAACTCGTCTGCGAAGGTGTAGCCCGGGCCGCCGCGGCCGGTGCCGGTCGGGTCGCCGCCCTGAGCCATGAAGTCTTCGATCACGCGGTGGAATTTGGTTCCGTCGTAATAGCCCTGACGGGCCAGGAAGACAAAGTTGTTCACCGTGCGTGGGGTTTTGTCTGCAAACAGACGCAGGCGGATATCACCCTTATCGGTGTGCAGGGTCGCAATGTATTCCTTGCTGGGGTCGATCGTCATCTCAGGCGGTTGACTCCACTGTTTCGTCGCCATTACGGTTTCCTTTCATGAATTAAAATCAGGGTTCGGCTGGTCGGGCGGGCGCGCCGTGGAGCTGGAGAAGGGCTTCCACGCGGGCCACGACCATGTCCATAGCTACCTGGTTCATCCCCCCTTCGGGTATGATCACATCCGCATAGCGTTTAAATGGTTCTACGAATTCCAGATGCATTGGTCGCACAGTGGTCAGATACTGGTGCACCACCGTCTCCGTAGATCGACCCCGTTCGGTGATGTCCCGGGTCAGGCGGCGGATGAAGCGTATGTCGGGATCGGCGTCGACGAAGATCTTGACGTCGAACAGGGCGCGCAGGTCCGGCTCGGCAAAGATCAGGATACCTTCCACCATGATCACCGGTTTCGGTTCGATGCGTTTATACCGGCCGGTGCGCGAGTCGGTTTTGAAGTCATAGATGGGCATGTCGATCGCCTGGCCCTGTTTCAGCAGGCGGATGTGCTCGATGAGCAGGTCGGTGTCCAGCGAGTCGGGATGGTCGAAGTTGACGGTTTCGCGCTGGTTGGGGGGCAGGTCTTTTAAGTCTTTATAGTAGGCATCGTGCGGCAGGTAAGAAATCCGGTCAGCGCCCACCCGTTCGAGGATCAAACGGGCCAGGGTCGTCTTTCCGGAACCCGACCCACCGGCAATGCCGATGACAAGAGGGGTTGCAGGCTGGGGCATAGTGAAATTATACCGGAGGGCGGTTGAATCATCAGGACAAAAGGGGTGTAAAAATAAAAAACCAGGCTGTGGAACCTGTGCGCCATCGCCTGGTTTATCGTTGAGAGCCACCGAAGGGAATCGAACCCTTGACCCGCCGCTTACGAAGCGGCTGCTCTGCCTGCTGAGCTACGGTGGCGGGGAACTTGCGGACCGAATTTTACCACAAAGTGGTTAGGGTACAAGGTTTACGGCGAAGGATTTCTCTGGCAGTTGGGGTAGGGGGACACTTTATCGGCGTGAGGTGTATCACTGTGTTACACGAGCTTCTGATATGCTCAGCGGCCCCCGTTCTATCGGGTAATCGATGTGCGGGTCCTCGCAGATCCTGGTCAGAAGCTGGCCATCTGTGCCGGGGTCGCCTGCAGCTAAATCAGTTATACTTAGACCATTACAGTTCGTAACCGGCCAGCCAATGCTGTCCCCCAACCCCTGGCAATAGAACCTGACCGGTGGATGGGTCACCCGTTCACCTCTGTCCCTGGCGGGGCTCATCCAGTGCTGTATTTTCCTCGCAGGATCTCTTCACGAAAGAAGAATACAGCCTCAAGAAGGGGAAACTGATGACGATAACTTCAAGCAGCGGCCATGCTGCTTTTATGAACGATTAAGAGGTGTATGTTGCGCATCGCGATGCTTTCTTACCACACCTGCCCGCTGGCGACGCTGGGTGGTAAAGATACCGGCGGAATGAACGTCTACGTGCGCGAGCTGACGCGCCAGCTCGGCCAGCTGGGCATCCAGGTGGACGTGTTCACCCGTTCGCAGGACGAGCACGTCCCCCATGTGCTGCACGACCTGGGCTACGGCAACCGGGTGGTGCACGTGCCCGCCGGGCCGGAGATTCCTCTGGCCAAGGAGGAACTTGCCAGCCACATCCCCGAGTTTGTGAGCCGGATCAAGGAGTTCGCCCACTTCAAGGGCATCACCTACGACCTGATCCACAGCCACTACTGGATGTCGGGCATCGCCGCGCGCGACCTGAAGGAAGTCTGGAACGTGCCGGTGGTGCACATGTTCCACACCCTGGGCCTGATGAAGAAGCGGGTCGCCCGCCAGCCTGGCGAAGCCGAAGGCGATTACCGCATGCGCGGCGAGCAGGCTGTGCTCAACCTGGCTGACCGCATCATCGCCGCCACCCCTGCCGAGCTGGCACAGCTCCAGTGGCTCTACCAGGCCGACACACGCAAGGTGACCATTATCCCTCCCGGGGTGGACACCAGCCATTTCTACCCCATCCCGGCCGACGAAGCCAAAGAGTTTATCGGTATCCCCGCCGACAGCAAAATGCTGCTCTTCGTGGGCCGCATCGAACCCCTTAAAGGGGTGGATACGTTGATCGAGACGATCGCCCTGCTGCGCCGCTCGGGCGCCCTGCAGGGGCCCAACGACTGCCTGGTGGTGATCGGCGGCGAGACCGACGTCAGCCCGCAGAACCTCAGCGACGAGATGCTGCGCCTGCAGGCCCTGCGCGAACACTACGGCCTGAGCGATTTTGTCGCCTTCCTGGGCCGCCGCAGCCAGGACACGCTTCCCTACTACTATTCGGCGGCCGAGGCTGTGGTGGTGCCGTCGCACTATGAATCGTTTGGTATGGTGGCCTTAGAGGCTATGGCTTGCGGCACGCCGGTGGTGGCCTCGCAGGTGGGCGGGCTGGCTTTCCTGGTCAAAGACCAGGAGACCGGCTTCACCGTGCCGGTCGACGACCCCGAATCGCTGGCGCTGCACCTGCGCAAGCTGATCGAAGACCCCGAGCTGCGCCGGCGCCTGGGCCGCCAGGCAGCCGAGTTCGCCAGAGGCTATGCCTGGGAGAAGATTGCCGCCCAGATCGTGAAGGTGTATGAAGAGGTGCTCGCCGCCCACCGGGCCGGAATGCCCGTCGCCGGACCGGAAAAGGAAGCGCCGGCCTGATGGCCGGCGTTTGGTTTAAGCGCTTTCTCCGGGTGAGGTGCGTTCGTAAAATACCAGCAGGGTGCTGCCGTATTTGCGCTGCTCGATCTCGACCAGGTTGTTCAGCTCGACGGGCTGGTATTCCACCGGGTGGATCTGTACAATGACCCAGGCGTCCTCCTGCAGCCAGCCGGGGTGCCGGTCGATGCTGGTGAGGGCGCGCTTCCACAGCTCTTTGTACTGCGGTGGGGCGATATAAATGTAGTCGAACTGCCGGTCAGGCGTTCTCTCCAGCAGGCTGAAGGCGTCCATGCGCAGCACCTCGGCCGACCCGGTCAGGCCGGTGTGCGCCAGGTTCTCGCGCACCGTCTCCGCCGCCCGGCGCTCCAGGTCCACGAAGCGCACAAAGGCGGCTCCCCGGCTGAGGGCCTCAATCCCCACGCTGCCCGTCCCGGCGAACAGGTCCAGCCAGGTCGAATCCTGCAGGTCGGGCCCCAGGATGTTGAACAGCGCCTCCTTGGTGCGGTCGGTGATCGGCCGGGTGGTGTCTCCGGGGACCGATTTCAGCCTGCGGCCGCGGGCTCTGCCTGCGATGACGCGTAAACCGGGCATATCCCTTACTCGTAATTTTCCACGCTCTGTCGGGCTGCCATCAGGTTGCCGTGCGGCGCGGTGATGGGAACCACACAGCCGGTGCCCAGGATGAAGCGCGTCCCGCCGGTGGCCTGGATGGCCTGGTGGGCTTCATTATGAACCTGTTCGGGCGTACCCAGCACCATCGTTTCCTCACGCCGCAGTCCACCGCAGACCACGCCCGGGAAGCGCAGCTTGCCCTCGACCAGGGAGGGGAAGGTCTCGCGATCGTGCCAGTTGATGATGTCGATAGAATAATCCCGGAACAGATCAAACATCACGTCGGTGCCGTGCAGGTGCAGCATGTTCAGCCAGAAATCGCGCGCCGGCTCCAAGAGCTGCATGTCGTAGACCTTGCCGAAGGCCTCGTATTCGGACTGCGAGAGCAGGGAGTACTGCGCATGCTGCACGGCGTAAAAAATACCCGCGATGCCGGTGTCCCGCAGAGCTTCGATGAAACGGCGTGTCGTTTCGGTGATGGTGGCCAGGCCGGCGTGAAGCTGATCCGGGTAGTGGCGCAGGTGTACGAGCAGATTCTGCCCGCCAACCAGGTTTTTGGCCTGGGCCAGGGGATTGAAAATTGTCTGGATGACCGGCGTCTCCGGGCCGGCTTCCTGCACGATCAGGCGCAGGCAGGCGATCTGTGCGGCCAGGTGCTCCGCGGTCGGGTCCAGAACGGGCAGGCGGGTCCAGTCGTCAGGGTGCTGGATGATGCGCCGGGTGTAGGCGCGCGTGCCTTCGGTCGCCCCCTGCCAGACGTCCACTGCGCCCCAGTCTCGCAGACAGTAGGAGGAGGCGGGGGTCACCTTCACCAGGTCCCAGTCATAGGTGCGTTGAAAGGCAAGGGTCGCGGCGGCCAGCCCTTCGGGAGTCTGGTCGTCCACGGGAAAATGGCGCCACAGGGCCACTGGTGGGCGGTCGAGCGGACCCTGACTCAGGCAGGCTTCCAGGCGGGCGCGGTGCGATAGTTTCGATCGGATCATGGCGCCTTCCACTCCTGCGCGCTGATATGGTCCAGGTGTGTCTGGGCGAGATGGCGCAGCATAACAGCGCGCTCGCGCTGCTCGGCCAGTGCGCCGCCTTCCACCAGTTCGATCACTTTGCGGAAATGCTCACTGGATTCGGCGTTGCTGCCCCTGGCCTTCAACAGCAGCGCCAGGCCGTAGTGGCTGTCGACCGCGCCGGGATCGAGCGCGATCGCCTGGCGGAAATCGGCTTCGGCGCGCTCATAATCGCCCTGCACATACAGGCTCCAGCCCCGGCGGTGATACTCACCGGCGTCTCCTGTCTCGATCGGGGGCATACCAGTGGATTCGGTTGCCATGATGATCCTCCTCGTTTGCGGTCTGTGTGCCCGTCGCACGGGCGGGCCTGATAATGGACTGTGTTAGCGGGTGCTCTCCTCGACAGGTTTTTGCTCTGTGTGTTCGATGCTGCGCCCGGCTGTGCGGCGGCTCTGTGCCAGGCGGTAAGCCTGGCGCGCTTTCCCCTCCTCCATGCGCTGGCGCTGTTCCTCGGTCTCGGGGATCAGGGGCGGCACAGGGGCTGGATGGCCGTCATCATCCAGAGCCACGTACACACAGTAGGCTGTGTTGGTGTGGATACGTTTGCCGGTAATGGGGTTTTCGGCGGTGACCTGCACTTCGGCTTCCATCGAGGTGCGGCCGACGTAGCTGACCTCCGCCGTCAGGGTCACCAGGTCGGTGATCAGGATCGGGTGGCGGAACACCATCTGGTCGACAGCGATGGTGACCACGCGCTTCCCGGCGTGGCGCATGCAGGCCAGCGCGCCGGCCTCGTCAACCAGCTTCATGATCCAGCCGCCGTGCACATTGCCCTGGTTGTTGGCGTGCTCGGGCTGCATCAACTGCGCGATGATCGTGCGCGATGCACTGACCGGCTTTCCTTCGCTCAGATTGCTCATATGGGTTTTTATTTCCTCTCCTGTGGTATGAACGCAAGCGCGTACATGGTTAACCCAGGAGAAAATTATACCCTCTCTGAAGTGTGAGCAGATTCTGACTGCAGATATAAAAAGGGGGGACGCAGATGCACACGGAGCCCGCTGGCGAGTGCGGAATTTTTATATTTTTCCGCATCCCCGGCGTTTTCCGCGTAAATCCGCGTCCCCTCTTAACCGTTAGCCAGAAAGGCCTATTCTACATCGCCGTAGGTCCAGAAGCGGTTGGCGAAGAAGTTCCAGAACATCACGATGATCACGGCGATTGCCAGGGTGATGTTTTTGGCCAGCAGCTCGGGCGTGATCGGGCTGACCGGCAGCGGCAGCTGGCGCGTGAGGCGCAGCACCGGGGGCTCCATAAAGGCCAGGACAGGCACGCGAATGCCCAGTCCTACCACGCTCACCACGGTGAACTCGAGAAGCTGTCTGACGACCGGCTTGGAACGTGAATCGGGGTAAGTCCAGAAGCGGTTCCAGGTGAAGTTGCTGATGACGGCGGCGATGAAAGATACCGTACCGGCGAGCCACAGCGGGGCGTGGAAGAGCGCCACCAGCAGGTTGGCGACCCCGAAATCGACCACGGCGCCGATCACGCCAACCACGGCGAAGCGCAGGAAACGCCCTCGCTCGCGTGGATTGTTGAGGATCATGGTCATGCCAGCCCCAGCTTCTGCTTGAAGTATGGAATGGTGCGCGCCAGGCCTTCTTCCAGGCTGATGCGCGGCTCCCACCCCAGCGTCTGGCGTGCCCGGGTAATGTCCGGCTGGCGGCGCTGCGGGTCGCCCTCGGTGCGCTGGGATTCTTTGAAAACGATACCGGCGCTGTTGTTGGTGATGCGGTTGATGGTCTCAGCAAACTGCAGGATGGTGGTTTCGCTGGGGTTGCCGATGTTGACCGGTTCGTGCTGGTCGGAGAGCAGCAGGCGGTAGATGCCGTCCACCAGGTCGTCCACATAGCAGAAGCTGCGCGTTTGCGATCCATCGCCGTACACGGTGAGCGGCTCGCGGCACAGGGCCTGTTTGAGGAAGTTGGGCACCACCCGGCCGTCATCCAGGCGCATGCGCGGCCCGTAGGTGTTGAAGATGCGCACGATGCGCGTGTCCAGCCCGTGGAAGCGGTGGTAGGCCATGGTCAGCGCCTCGGCGAAGCGCTTGGCCTCGTCGTACACCGAGCGGATGCCGATCGGGTCCACATGCCCCCAGTACTTTTCCGTCTGGGGATGCTCCAGCGGGTCGCCGTAAATTTCGCTGGTGGAGGCCAGCAGGAAGCGGGCCTTGTGTGCCCGGGCCACACCCAGGGTGTTGTGCGTCCCCAGAGCGCCGGCCTTCATGGTCTGGATGGGCAGGTTCACGTAGCCGAACGGTGAGTCGGCGTTCGGGCTGGCCGGGGAGGCGAAGTGCAGCACGGCGTCGACCTTGCCCGGGACGAAGATGAAATTCGATACGTCGTGCCGGATAAACGAGAAATCCGGGTTGCCGGCCAGATGGGCAAGATTTTCCGGACTGCCGGTGATGAAATTGTCCATGCCGATCACCTGATGACCTTCGGCCAACAGGCGGTCGCAGAGATGAGAGCCGAGGAAGCCGGCTGCGCCAGTGACGAGTACTCGCATAGATAAATCCTGTTTATGAGATTAGTTTCCGGGTGTTCGCCCCCGGGTCCGACGGCCTGCAGATTAATAACCGCGGCCGGATATACCTGATTAACGCTGGAAAACCCTGCCCGTTTCAGTTAAAACGGGTGGAATTACTTCCAGATCACGCGCTCGGTCAGCCCGTCCCCTGTCACCTGCTGGGCCTGCCCGCTGGAGGTATCCACGATCCACAGGTTGCCTTCATAAACCAGCGCGATGGCGTGGCTGCCGCTCGCCGGCATGGGGGCAGGCGACCACGCCCCCCAGCCCTGGCGGGGTGCGATGCCGCCGGAGCGCTCTTCGGTGGGGAAGAGCACCCGCTGGTTGGAGCCGTCGCGGTCCATCACCACCAGGCGGTAGCGGCTGGTTTCGCTCTGGTCGGGGAAAATGGCCTGTAGATAGGCGATGCGGTAACCGCTGGTGCCGTTCTCTTCCTCCAGCGCCGGTGAAGTGATGGGGAAGGAGAACATGCCGCTCTGCGACACCAGGCGCAGCGTCCCCGGGCCCTGGACGGGCAGGGCAACCAGGTCGAACACCTGCGCCTCTTCAGGGTTGGGCGAACCTTCGGGCGGGTTGTGGTCGACGACGTACAGGAAGTTGCCGTCGGGCGCCCAGGTGATGCCGGGCACCCAGGCCCAGTCGGCGCCGGTCTGCAGGGGGACGACGTTCTTCAGGGCGGTCTGTGCACCGTCGGCGGAGTTGATCAACCCGATGCGGTCCGGCCGGGAGAAGGCGAGCTGCTGGCCGTCGGGAGACCAGGCAAAGGTCATGCCCCACCAGCCGTACACACCCCCGGAGTTCGCCTCCAGGACCGGCTCGCTGCCCCACTTCGTGGTCCATCCCGAGGGGCTGAAGGTAAGGGCGTGCAGGTCGTTGTTGGCCTGCCAGCCGGGCGCTGCCGGGCGCGGCTCGACGGTGGAGAACACAATTTTGGAATTCGACCCGGGGACGAAATCGGCAAAATGTACCACGTTGGGCACCCCCAGGTCGACCATGCGGCCTTCAGGGGAGGTCAGGTCTTTGGCCCACAGGCGGTTGATCTCGCCCTCCACTTCCGAGCGGCGGGTGAAAAGCAGCCAGGTGCCGTCATCCGAGAGGGCCAGAATGCGGCCGTCAAGATCGCCGGTGGTGACAACAGCAGTACGGCTGCCAGTGTCCCCCTCGATCACCCAGACGCTGCCGTCGCGCAGGTAAACGAGTTTCCCGGGGATGTCGAAAGTGACGAAGGGCGACTGCACGCCGATCATGATGATCTCGGGGACGGGCTCTTCCAGGGTTACCCGTTTGACGATGGAATTCGAGACCTCCACGCCATCTTCAAAGACCCGGCGGTAGGTGATCTCTTCCAGCCCGTTCCGGCCGCGCTGCAGGTAAAGCTCCTGGTCGATCGCCAGCGTTTCGTTACGCAGGGTCTGCTGTTCGAAGGGGATCACCGCCTGTTCGACAACGTACTCTTCTTCGACGCGGATCACACGCACATGGTCGCCGTCGGTCAGCACGGAGTGCAGCGGCGGCTCCACGCGGTCAAGAGTTCCCAGTGTCAGTTCAGCAGCGTTCAGGGCCTGCTGGACAGTGCTGCCTGCGAGCAGGTCGACCTCCCGGATCTCGCCTTCCACTTCGATCTGGACGTGAATCTGCGCCGGGCTGACGCCGCGCGCGGAACCGGCGCAGCCGGCCAGCAGCAGGCACAATCCGGTCAGAAGCAGGATGAAACAGCGACGATGGTATAATCTCATTTCAATCTGAGCCGCAGAACACCTGACAGCGGCAGCCTTACCTGCAGTCCGGGTGGATGATCCGGCAGGCCGTCAGGAGAGAACTTTTCAGGACCGCCTGCGTCCGGTGATGGTCATCTTGCCCTGGTCGATGACGATGCTCTCGATCTCCAGGTCTTCCGTCTTAGCATTGATGCTTGCAAGCGAAGCGTCCATCCGCCGGGTCAGGGCGTCGAGCATGCTGTCGGGCAGCTCTACCGGGCCCAGGTTGGCGGACACGATATCATAATCTGCCTGGCCCTGTGCGTTGACCGAAACGGTCATTACCATCTTTAATGGCAGCGTCAGCCCGCTCTGTTTGACATCACCATGCAGCTCGATCTGCCCGCTGCGCAGGTACACCTGCGGGTTGGTCAGGGCCGGTTCGGTCTTGTCCTTCAGTTCGAACGCCACCAGCGAGGTAAGCTGCTCCTCGGTCACCACGATGCTGGCGACCTCACCCTGGCTGGCCTGCGTGGCAGCCGCGCGGATCTGGTCTTCAAGGGACTCCACGGCCTCGGTGGAGACAGGCACCGGAACATCCGTGGGTGTGGGGCTGCTGGCACGGCCGGCAGCCGGCAGGTTACAGGCCAGGCTGGCTAGCACGAAAGCGGCCAGTGCCAGAATAATTGTCAATTTGCGATGGTCAAATACCATTTAAACGTACACTCCTTCACACCGTCAGATGGGAGAATTTTATCACAGCATGATTGACGGCCAGACTGACAGCATTGCAGGGCCCCAGAACGGCGCTGCAATGGAACCCCCTTTAGAACTTCCCCTGCAGGCGCGCCTGGAGGCGCTGCTTTTCGTCTCTCCCGGGCCGGTCACGCCCGCCCAACTCGCCGCAGCTCTGGAGATACCGGCCGCGGAGGTGGAGAGCGCCCTGCAGGCGCTGGAATCCTGGTACCGGGAGAACCGGTGCGGCCTGCGTGTACAGCAGCACCACGGGCGTGTGCAGCTTACCACAGCCCCTCAGGCAGCAGCGGTGATCGAGCGTTTTCTGGGACTGGAGGCCAGCAGCCGCCTGAGCCGTGCTGCGCTCGAAACCCTGGCGATTATCGCTTACCAGCAGCCCGTCACCCGCCCGCAGGTGGACGCCATCCGCGGGGTCAACAGCGACGGTGTGATGAAGAGCCTGCTGAGCAAGGGCCTGATCCAGGAGGTGGGGCGCGCCGAAGCCCCCGGACGCCCGATCCTCTACAGCACCACGACAGATTTCCTGCAGCACTTTGGTCTCAACTCGCTGGAAGAGCTTCCGCCCCTGGACAGCGGACTGGAATCCGGCGATGCTGCCGGAGAAGAAGCTGCACCTGAGATATTAAAAGGATAACCATGGCAGAAGAACGACTGCAGAAGATCCTCAGCCGGGCCGGGCTGGGTTCGCGCCGGGCCTGTGAAGAATTGATCACCGCCGGACGCGTGATGGTCAACGGGCGGATCGCCGAACTGGGGATGAAGGCCGATCCCCAGAAGGACCGCATCCTGGTCGACGGAAGCCCGGTCAAACCGCCCGAAGAGCTGGTTTACATCGCCCTGTATAAACCGCGCGGCACGCTGTCGGCGGTCACCGCTCCGGATCCCCGGCCTACGGTGCGTGACCTGATCCCCCTGGAGGGTCATTTTTACCCGGTCGGCCGCCTGGACGTGGACAGCGAAGGCCTGATCTTAATGACCAACGACGGCGAGCTGGCCAACCGCCTGACTCACCCGCGCTACGGGCACGAAAAGGAATACCGCGTGCTGGTCGCCCGCCGCCCCGATGCAGAGCAGCTGGATATCTGGCGGCGAGGGGTGGTGCTGGAAGACGGCTACCGTACTGCACCGGCCGAGGTGAAGTTCGAGACCGGAATGGGCAAAGGCGCCTGGCTGCGGGTGGTGATGCGCGAAGGGCGCAAGCGCCAGATCCGTGAGATCGGGCGCACCATCGGCCTGCCGGTGGTGAAAATTGTGCGTGTGCGCATCGGTACGCTGCATCTGGGCAGTTTAAAGCCGCGCGAGTGGCGCCTTCTGACGCCCCAGGAGATCGCCGAGCTGAAAGGCATCGTCACCGGCGGCCGCAAGCCGGCGGCTGCGCGCAAAGATGCGCCCCGGCCTGCCGGTTTACCGGCCGCACGCGCAAAACGCCCGCCTGCCCGGACGGGGCAGAAAGGTGCACAGGGGCAGGCTTCAGCACGGAACAAGAAAAAGAGATCCTGAAAGCGATATAGACAGCGTGGACCGGCTCTGGTCCACGCTGTTCGTTCGACCCAATTCTCCAAACCGCAAATCCTGTAGAAACCTCATCGATGTGCTGGGCCAGCGGACAGATCCATATTCAGGGAGGAAAAAGCAGTGTCCGATCTTACCCCATCCGGTTCACATTCAACCGGCGCGGCAGGCAGGGATGCCGGCGCCAGTCTTTTTGAAGAGGCGGCGCGCCGTGCGCTGCGCTATCTGCAGGAGCTGGAGAGGCGCCGCGTGTTTCCCTCGCCAGAAGCTCTGAACGGGCTGATGGCCTTCGAAGAGCCGCTGCCGGCAGGCCCCTCAGACCCGCTCGAAACGCTGGCACTGCTCGACGAGCGCGGATCGCCGGGCACCGTCACCTCGCCCGGCGGGCGCTACTTCGGCTTTGTCTTCGGGGGCTCGCTGCCAGCTGCCCTGGCCGCAAACTGGCTGGCCGGTGCCTGGGACCAGAACGCCGCGATGGAGGCGGCCTCTCCCGCAGCAGCGAAGCTGGAACGGGTGGCCATGAGCTGGCTGCTCGATGTGCTCGGCCTGCCGGCGGACTGCGGGATCGGGTTTGTCAGCGGCGCCACCATGGCAAACTTCAGCGGCCTGGCCGCAGCCCGGCACGCCCTGCTCAAAGCGCAGGGCTGGGATGTGGAAGCCATGGGCCTGTTCGGCGCACCGCCCATCACCGTGGTGGTGGGGGAGGAGGTGCACGTCAGCCTGCTTAAGGCGTTGAGCCTGCTGGGGCTGGGGCGCGAGCGCGTGCTGCGCGTGCCGGTGGACGGCCAGGGGCGCATGCTGGCGGATGCCCTGCCCCCGCTGAGCGAGTCAACCATCGTCTGCATCCAGGCAGGAAACGTCAACACCGGCGCCTTCGACCCCGCGGCAGAAATTTGCCAGCAGGCCCGTGCCGCCGGCGCCTGGGTGCATGTAGATGGGGCTTTTGGCCTGTGGGCGGCAGCCGCCCCGCAGCGCGCACACCTCGCGGCCGGCTTGAGCGAGGCGGATTCGTGGGCCACCGATGCGCACAAATGGCTCAACGTGCCTTACGACTGCGGGCTGGTTTTCTGCCGCCGTCCGGAGGACCTGCGGGCCGCGCTGACCCACAGCCCGGCGGCTTACCTGGTCACCGACGGGCGGCGCGATCCCATGGAATACACCCCGGAGATGTCGCGCCGGGCGCGCGGGATCGAGGTCTGGGCTGCGCTGCGCTCCCTCGGGCGGGCAGGCCTGGCGGAGATGATCGAACGCTGCTGCCGGCATGCCGCTCGCTTCGCGCAGGGCCTGCAGGCCGCCGGGTTTACGGTGCTCAACGATGTGGTACTCAACCAGGTGCTGGTTTCCTTTGGCTCCCCCGGGAAGACCGGGCAGGTGATCCGTGCGCTGCAGGAGGAGGGCACCTGCTGGTGCGGCGGCACCGTCTGGCAGGGCCACACCGCCATGCGCATCAGCGTCTCCTCCTGGGCGACCACGACAGAAGACGTGGACCGCTGCCTGGAGGCCATGCTGCGGGCCGCGGCCCTTTAAATGCGCCTCCAGCAGTCTGAACGGCCAGGGCATGCTTCGCTTACCCGGTCGAAACGGTCTTAAGGCTAACCCGTTGTGCGAGTCAGGTTAAACGATCCCCGTCCTTCTCATAAGGGTAGATGATTTCTGCGGGCACGGCGCTGCGGCGAGAGCTGGATATCTTCTTCAGGAACCGGTCAGGATGGCTCGTTTGATGCGCTCTGCGCGCCGTGCCCCACGGCGCATGAGGAATGACAGCACCGAAAGGAAGACCCTGATGCCTGCATTAATACCAGTACTTATGAGTTTCTCTCCTCTGGAGCTGTCAGGAGTGCTGCACATGCACGGGGGCTCGCTCATGCATCAGGCCGCCGCCAGGCCTGAGACTGGCGAAAATGGCTAAATTATGTAAAATGGTAGGCCAGAAGGCCCCAGTTCTACCGGTCCAGGAGTGGGGGAAACGTTATGCAGAAATGGGTGGATTTTCGCGCTTACAACCTCAAAGACGGATCGCTGGATAAGTTTCACCGCCTGGTGATCGAAGGCTCGCTGCCGCTGCTGGCACAGCACGGGGTGGACGTGGTGGCCTACGGGCCCTCCGCCGATGGGAGCAGCTCCTACTTCCTGATCCGGGCTTACGACAGCCTGGAAGCTATGCGTGCCGCAGAAGAGGCTTTTTACGGCAGCGACGCCTGGCGGCAGGGCCCGCGCGAGGCGATCCTGGCTCTGATCGAAAGCTACACCTCGATTGTGCTCTCACTGGACGCAGCCGCGGTCGACAGACTGCGGGCTGCATCATCCACCGGGAACCTGAAAGGAGGGTAACCTGTGCAAAGCCTGCGGATTTTTTCGATTCTCGCCTGGACTGCCATCCCCACCGTTTATTACGGCGGCTGCCCCCTGCTGGGGATGATCAACCGGGGCGAAATTTCTGAATTTGCGCAGACCTGTTTTCGTGCCGGGCACGCCTATTCCGGCGTGCTGCTGATGGCGCTGCTGAATCGCCGGTATATAGATAAGACCCGCCTGAGTCAGGGGGTGAAGGTGGGCATCCTGGCCCAGTCGAGCGGCTTTTTCCTGCACATTTTCACCCGGCAGCCCGGGGCGTCATTCCCCGGCACCACGCTGACCGTCGTGGGGGCGCTTTTGCTGGCCGCCGCCGTCCTGGTGCTGGTCTACGGTTTAATCGTCAGCCGGGAAGTGACGGAGCGAGCGCCATGATGCGCCTGGCAGTGCTCTCCGATATCCACGGCAACGGTGTGGCCCTGGATGCCGTGCTTCAGGACCTGCAGCGTGACAGGATCGAGCAGGTCGTCTGCCTGGGGGATACCATTCAGGGCGGTCCCCAGCCAGTGGAGGTGCTCGCACGCCTGCGGGAGCTCGGCTGCCCGGTGGTCATGGGCAACACCGACGCCTGGCTGCTCACCGGCGAGGACAGCGGTCAGGAGGTCGTTACAGAAGAACGACAGCGCATGCTGGATGCCGTGCGGGAATGGACGCTGGCCCAGCTCTCGGAGGACGACCTGCAGTTCATGCGCAGCTTTCAGCCCACCGTTGAGATGACTTTAGAGGGGGACCGCAAGCTGCTTTGCTTTCACGGTTCGCCGGCTTCATTCGACGATGTGATCCTGCCGGATATCACCCGGCAGGCGCTGGGGGCGTATCCAGCGGATGCGCTGACAGGCGGGCACACGCATGTGCAGTTTCTGCGCCGCATCGACGCCGGGCCGCGCTTTTTCTTCAACCCCGGCAGTGTGGGCTTTGTGTACAGCCATCACCAGGAGGAAGACGACTTTCGGGCAGATCCCTGGGCGGAATACGCCGTGCTCAGCGTGGACGGCGGACGTCTGGCCCTCGAGTTCCGCCGGGTACCGTTCGATGCCGCCCGCCTGGTCGAAGTTTATTACGCCAGCGGCCGGCCATACGCGGAACAGGCGGCTGCACAGTACGGCGGCTGATCAGGGTCTCAACGGGGCGGGCTGTGCGCGATCACCACCTGGATGCGCAGTTTCTCGTCTGGGGAGGCGCGCAGCAGGTAATGGTAGTGTTCCTGGTGCAGGCTCTCTCCGGCTGTAGACAGATATCCCCAGTTCACCTCGGCCAGCCAGACTTCACTGCTCAGGGAGTAGGAGGTAACCACCTCCGCGCGGGCGCGGGTCAGACCCTGGCTGCGGTACTGTTCTGCGGCATCCGCAAAGGCGCGCTCCACCTCCGCCAGATCGGATATGGGTATGCTCGCCCCGCTGCCCAGCACCAGGCCGGGCACCATATAGCAGGCCGCGATCCCTGCCAGGTCGCCTTCGGATAAAGCTCGACCGTAGCGTTCGAAAAACTGCTCAATGGTTTCCATACCTGTTTCCTCCCTGAATGAACCGGTTTTCGATTGTACATTTTATGGAAAGCCGGTGTCAAGTCGATTGCATACCTGGAAGGAGGTTGAAATGATCGTGCGCATCTGGCACGGGCGGGTGCCCACTCCCAAGGCAGACGCTTACCGCCGCTTTTTACAACTGCGCGCCGTCCCCGATTACCAGTCGGTGCCGGGAAACCTGAGCGCCTACGTCCTGGAACGGCCGGAGGGCGAGATCACGCATTTCCTGACCATGACCTTCTGGGAAAATATGGAGGCCATCGCCGGGTTTGCCGGCGAAGATGTCGAGATGGCCAGATATTACCCCGAAGATCAGGATTACTTGCTCGAGTTCGAGCCTGCGGTGCAGCATTACGAGGTGGTGGGCGGCAGCGAACGGCGTCCGGATTAAGGCAGCCGCGGCGTCCCGTGTTCACCTGCTGCCTTTCAGGCGCCTCTGTTCCCCTGATTGATTAAGAAACTTTCATGTCTGCAGGCGGCGAACAGGCATCCGCCTCGCTGTTCCGCGCGGCGCGCCGGCCGCCATTTGGTGTAAAATACGGCATTGAGCATAAGACTGAGGAGAAAAACGGTAACAAAACGCATGGCACAAGAAGTCTCCCTTCAACCCCCACAAGAACAGAGTGCATCCTGGTTAGAGCGGCCGGTGTTTACCACGCTGGTGCTCAACTGGGAACGGGTTCTGTTTGCCGTGATCCTCGTGGTCGCCGTGTTCACCCGCTTCTACCTGCTGGAGAACCGGGTGATGAGCCACGACGAAAACTCGCATGTTTATTACTCCTGGCTGCTTTACCGCGGCCAGGGCTACAGCCACGACCCGGTGACTCACGGTCCGCTGCAGTTTCACCTGGTGGCGCTCTCTTACTTCCTTTTCGGTGACAGCGACTTTTCGGCGCGCATCCCCGCTGTGCTGTTCAGCATTGCCACGGTCGCCTTCATGTGGGCGTACCGCCGCTATCTGGGGAAGGCCGGCGCGCTGGTCGGCGCGCTGTTGATGGTGATCTCACCGTATATGCTCTACTACGGGCGCTACGTGCGCAACGAGGCCTTCGTTGCGCTCTTCGGCGTGATCATGCTGTGGACCATGCTGCGCTATCTGGAGAGCGGCGCGCCGCGCTATCTGATCTATCTGACGATCGTCACCGCGCTGCACTTCACCACCAAAGAGACCTCCTTTATTTACCAGGCTCAGGCGCTCATCTTCCTGGCCTTCCTGCTGATCTACCGCATTTCGCTGAAAGAATGGGCGGTCCCGGCCTACCGCAACCTGTTCCTGATCGTGCTGCTGGCCGGGCTGCTGCTCCTGGGCGGCGCAGTGGCTACCGGCGTGATCGACACCGGCCCCCCGCTCAGCGAGGCCTCTACCGAACTGGCCCCGGCCACGCCCTTACCCGGTGAAGGGCAGGGTATGTCATCCGGCCTGCCGCTGGTGCTGGCCGGGCTGGGTGCGGCAGCGCTGCTGGCCAGCCTGTACCTGTTGATTCGCGGCTACACCTGGAAAGGCCTGCAGTCCGAACGCTCCTTCGACCTGCTGGTCATTCTGGGGACCCTGGTGCTGCCCATGCTGGCTCCCTTCCCGGTCAAAGCCCTGGGCATCAATCCCATCGATTACAACAACCCGACGGCCATCACCGTCAACGTGGTCTTCATTGTGATCCTGACGCTGCTCGCCGTGGGCGTCGGGCTACTGTGGAACCGGCGCCTGTGGGTGATCAACGCGGCCCTGTTCTACGCCATCTTCACGGTGTTTTACACCACCGTGTTCACTAACGGCTTCGGCTTCCTGACCGGCCTGGTGGGTTCGCTGGGCTACTGGCTGGAGCAGCAGGGCGTCAACCGCGGCAACCAGCCCTTCTACTATTACGCCCTGCTGCAGGTGCCGTTTTACGAGTTCCTGCCGCTGCTGGGCACCTTCCTGGCAGCTGGTGTGGCGGTCTTCTGGGGCCGGCTGCAGTCGCAGCCCGATGAGGAGCCTGCGCAGCCTGCCGCAGATGTGCGTGTGGCGCCAACCGGAGCGCGGCGCGTCGAGGGAGAGGTACAGCCCGCGCCCGTCTTCGCCCTGCTGCTTTACTGGGCGGTCACCAGCCTGGCGGCTTACACCATCGCAGGCGAGAAAATGCCCTGGCTGACGGTGCACATCACCCTGCCGCTCATCCTGCTCACCGGCTGGGGGCTGGGGCGCTGGATCGAGTCTATCGACTGGGCTTTCTTCCGCCAGCGGCGGGGGTGGCTGGTGCTTGCCCTGCTGCCGGTCTTTCTGCTCAGCCTGGCCTCCACGATGGCGGCTCTGCTGGGCACCACGCCGCCGTTCCAGGGCAGCTCGCTGGCGCAGCTGCGCGTGACCACCACGTTTATCACCTCGCTGGTCATGGCCGCCGGGAGCGCCGCCGCGCTGTACTACCTGATCCGTCCCTGGCAGCCGGCGCAGTTCTTCCGGGTGCTTGTCCTGGCCGGATTTGCTCTCCTGGCGGTGCTGACGGCGCGCTCGGCTTTCATCGCTTCGTATATCAACTACGATAACGCCCGTGAGTTCCTGGTATACGCTCACTCGGCCGGCGGGGTGAAAGAGGCCCTGGCGCAGATCGAGGACATCTCCCGCCGTACGGTCGGGGATAAAAACATCGTGGTCGCTTACGACAACGCCACCACGTATCCTTACTGGTGGTATCTGCGCGACTACCCCAACCAGCAGTATTACGGAGAGAACCCCACGCGCGCCCTGCGTGACGTGCCCGTCATCCTGGTGGGGGATGAAAACTACGGCAAGATCGAGCCGATTGTGGGCCAGGCTTATTACCAGTATGACTACGTGCGCCTGTGGTGGCCGATCCAGGACTATTACGACCTGACGTGGGACCGCATCTGGCACGCCATCTCCGACCCCACCATGCGCTCGGCCCTGATGAAGATCTGGCTGTACCGCGATTACAGCGCTTACGGGCAGATCAAAGGCTTCGATTACAGCCTGCCGAACTGGAGCCCGGCGGCGCGTATGCGCCTGTACGTGCGCAAAGACGTGCTCGCACAGCTGTGGAACTACGGCGCCGTCCCGGCCGAGGTCGAAGAGGTGGTCGCCGATCCCTATGAGGGCAAAGATGCAGCCCTGACGGCCAGCCGGGTGATCGGTTTCACCGGCAGCGAGCCGGGCCAGTTCCAGCGTCCGCGCGACCTGGCCATCGCCCCGGACGGCAGCCTGTATGTCGCCGATACCATGAACCACCGCATCCAGCATCTGTCGGCGGACGGCGAGGTGCTGAACGTGTGGGGCAGCTTCGCCGATTCCAGCCAGGGATCGGCCCCGCCCGGCACCTTCTACGAACCCTGGGGGATCGCCGTCGGCCCCGACGGCTCGGTTTACGTGGCCGACACGTGGAACCACCGCATCCAGAAGTTCACGCCCGAAGGCGAATTCATTACCGCCTGGGGCTACTTCGGCCAGATGGAAACGCCGGACGCCTTCTGGGGTCCGCGCGATGTGGAAGTGGACTCGCAGGGCCGGGTGTTCGTCACCGACACGGGCAATAAACGCATCGCTATCTTCGATGCCCAGGGCAACTTCATCACCCAGTTTGGCAGCGAAGGCTTCGCGCCGGGTGAGTTCAGCGAGCCGGTCGGGCTGGCCGTAGACGCCGACGGCCGTGTGTTTGTGGCCGATACCTGGAACCAGCGCATCCAGGTCCTGGTGGAGAGCGCGGACGGCGTGTTTGAGCCGCAGACCTCCTGGGACGTGGTGGCCTGGTACGGCCAGTCGCTGGACAACAAGCCCTACCTGGATGTGGACGAGAACTACATCTACGCCACCGATCCCGAGGGTTACCGCGTGCTGCAGTTTACGAAAGACGGCGAATTCGTACGCTACTGGGGCGACTTTACCACCGGCGCGGACGGCTTCGGCCAGGCCGGGGCGGTGGCGGTATCGCCTGACGGCAGCGGTGTGTGGGTAAGCGATGCCGGCAACGGGCGGGTCATGTTCTTCCCGCTGGAACAGGAGCCCTGAAGCGCCCGGCTCTGAATCTGGGTAGAAAAGCAAACAACCTGCAGCTTATGGTGAGGCTGCAGGTTGTTTGTTTAACCCGGCGGCAGATTTACCCGGCTTCGATGTGAAGGGCTTCACTGTGCACCTGGCTGTACGGTTTCCCGATCATCTGGCGGGCCTGGTCTGCCTGCCCCCAGACGTTCCACAGCAGCACGCCTTCGATGCGCCCGTCTTCCAGGTAGTACAGCGTTCCCTCCCGGAAGGGCTCCTTCCATTCGCTGGCGATCTCCATCTGCGCGCTCAACCGCCCGACGGCTTCGTATCCCAGGTCGAAGAGATCGGAGTAGAACAGGGGGATGTGCGTATAGGCGTGAGATGCGCCCGCCATGTTCATGCCGGCCGTTCTGCCCATCTGCAGGGCGTTGTCTTCGTGTTCGACGCGCATGCGGCGTTCCAGTGCCGGTGCAAAGAAGTTGGCCACGTCGCCGGCTGCGTAGATATCCGGGGCGCTTGTGCGCAGGAAAGAGTCGACCAGGATGCCGTTCTCGACTGCCAGGCCGGCTGCTTCTGCCAGGTCGCTGTTGGGCCGGATGCCAATGCCGGCAACCACGTGGTCGACCAGGATCGACTGTCCGGAGCTGGTTTGGATGACGGCGCCCCAGTTTACGCCCTGGATATTGACGACCTGGAGACCGGACAGCACTTCGACTCCCTGCTCCTGGAAGTGGTCTGTGATGAACGCGGCCAGGTCGCCGGGGAAGATGTTGGCGCCGATCCCGCTCTCGGGGAAGAGCATGACCACTTTCTGTCCGTTCATGCGCAGCGCCGCGGCGATCTCCGAGCCGATAAAGCCGCCGCCGATGACGCCGAAGCGAGCATGCGGGCCGGTCAGGCTGCGCAGGCGCCGGTAGTCTTCCAGGTCGCGGTAGTAGGTCACCTCGTCTCCGCCGAAAGGCAGCCGGCGCGGCGTGCCGCCGGTCGCCAGAAGCAGTTTGTCGTAGGCATAGGCCTCTCCCTGGTCATCGCGCACGATTTTGCGGTCCGGCTCCAGCTCCACAGCCTGCCGTCCCAGGATGATCTCTGTGTTCTCTGCGGAGATTTTGCGCCAGATGCTGTCGAGCGGCTTACCCTTCCACAGTCCTTTGGAGAGTGGGGGGCGGTTGTAGGGCAGGTGCTTTTCGGCGCTGAGCATTACGATCGACCCCTGGGGGTCGATGGAGCGGATGCCCTCCACAGCCGCTGCACCGGTCATCCCGCCGCCGATGATTAGATAGGTTGCTGTCTTCAAAATGGCCTCCTGTGAAGAATGATGTCATGTCTTCTATCTATAGGTCGCAGCAGGAGGCCATTTCTTACCTGCCGGCGCTGTCCCGGCAGTTAACAGCGCAGCGGCGCCGGGGATTCCTGGCGCCGCTGCGCTGCAGGGGCGGCGTGCATGATTTCAGCCGGCTGGCCCGGGGTGCGGGTCAGAAGATGCCGCGGAAGACCAGGAACATCCCGACGAGGAACAGCGGCACGCCCACGATGAGCCCGACCACCGTCAGGCTGACCAGGATCCCGGCAATCATCAAAACGAGGCCCAGGATCACCGCCACCAGCCGGCCGGTGAGGGTTACGATCCAGGAGATGAGCTGCCAGAGCGCCCAGAAGGGCCATAAAAACCACGGTACACCTTTACGCTGAGATTCCGATGACATCTTTCTCCCTCCTGAACCCTGAAATACGGGTTCGAGTGTGATTTGTAACTGCTTTCATAGTTTTCTACGCAGGAGGAGTGTAAAGGTTGCAGGGGTAGTGACGGATAACAGCAGGCAGTTTGAGCTGGATGCTGCGCATACCTGTGCTTCGCCAGCCAGGTCGAAGACTGCCTGCTGGCCTGGCGGAAGGAACGTGAGACTGAAGAAAAATGTCCTGTATAGATCGCCTCCGGCCTCGAGGCATCCTGAGCGTAGTCGAAGGATGCCTCGAGGCCGGTTCGGGAGAAGCCCCGTACCCGGGTCGAAAGCGCCTGCCTGCTCATTCACAGGAGCATGGCTGCACTCCGCTATGAAATATCACTCCGCAAACTTAACCTGGATCCTGCCCTGCCCGTCGTAACGCAGGTGGGCAATAAAGGGCGGTTGGCCGCGCTCCATCGCCAGCACCCGCGGCAGCAGCACATACAGGTCCTCGACCAGCGGCAGGCTGTTTACAGCTTCAAAGGGGACCCACTCCAGGGTCCCCTCCTGAGACTCTGGCAGCGGGCTGGCGTCCGCTGCCAGCTCGCCGCGCAGCACATAAATGCCGATGCCGGTGTTCTCACCGATGTCCACCGTGATCACGCCGCACAGCCACAGCTGCGCCTCTTGCAGGCCCGTCTCCTCTGCCAGCTCCCGGCGGGCGGAGGCGAGAATATCTTCCCCGCGCTCCACATGCCCGCCCACGCCGTTGTAAAGGTTCGCCCACAGGCGTTTGTGCGCCGCCCCCTTCAGCAGCAGCACCTGCCCATCTCTGGTGAGGAAGATCAGGGTGCGCGGGATCAGGCGGTAGCGGTCGGGTGAGACGCCCTGTTGAGCGGCAGCGTTGTGATCAGTCATGCAGGTCGGTTTTCCTGTTAATCGGCCAGGTCGGAGACGTCCTCTCCCACCACTTCGGCGCCGGCGTAGGCGCGCGGGTCGGGCTGGATGACCACCGGCCGGATGGTCTGTTCGACGTACTGGCGGGTGCCGGGCAGGCCCAGCAGGAGGAAGAGGCGCGTGAACTGCTCCTCCCAGGCCTGGCCGATCTCGGCCTTCTTCTCCGGCGCCATGTTCCACAGTTTGGTCTTGAAAGGTCCGATGGCGTTTTTGCGGGTCTTGTAATAGAACTGCTCGTCCGTCATATCGGGCTTGCGGTCGGCAGCGAACTTCTCATCCAGGTAGGCGTACATCTCCTCGCGCAGGCTGGCCGGCAGCCGGTCGAACATCATGTTCTGGAAGTTGGTCGCCAGGTGCACTTCCACGGCCTGCGCCTCGACGAATTTGCCGAACGCTTCTTCCGGAAGGGTGGAGGCGCCGTGCTGCACCGCGCCGCCCATGTGGTATTCCTGGCGCGCGATCTCGCTGAGGCGGCGCAGGGTATCGAAGTCGACGCTCACCTGCTTGATCGAGCCATCCGGCAGCACCACACCGCCGTGCGAAGTGCCTGTCTGGATGCTGATCTTGCTCAGCCCCACCGCACCCGGAGCACAGCGCTGCAGTTCGGCGTTGTAGCCTTCCATATAGGCGCGCAGCTCCGGTTCAGTGGAGTTGTGGCCGCCCACCTCACCGATCTCGCCGCCGACTGAAATGGTGATCCCCTCCGGCTCGACTTCGCGCACATAGCCGGTGAGCATGGCGGAGAGCCGGGTGTTGAGGGCCTGCTGCTCTGCCAGGCTGTCTTTACTGATATCCACCAGCGTGGAGGTATCGATATCGATGTTGTAAAACCCCGCGGCCACCGATTCCTGGATCAGGTCTTTCACTGCCTGTACCTCGACTTCGGGGTCGCTGGCATAGCGTTTGGCGGAGAGCTGGAAGTGGTCGCCCTGGATGAAGACCGGGCCCTCATAGTCTTCGGCGATAGCGGCAGCGAGCACGTTGGTCACATACTCGGACGGCCGCTGGTCGGTGTAGCCCATCTCCGAACGGGCGATCTCGAAGATGAACGCACCCGCATCGGTGGCGCGGGCGGCGCGGAAGACGGCGCACGCGGCGTCGAAGGAAAGCGCCCGCAGGTTGATCGCCGGCACGGTGAAGCTGGCCGGGATCTCGCCGCGGCCGCGCGCCATATATAGATCATTGATGGAAGAAGGTATGATACCGCAGGCTAATGCAGCCAGGCGAGTCAGGTAGCGGGCCAGTCCCTGACGTTCCCCGCTTTCCAGGGCGGACACTTCCGCCAGGCGGTGTATGGTAGCGCCCAGCCGGCGGCGGTCGGTGACCTGCGCTTCGCCGCCCGATACGCTCAGGGAACCATCCAGTAGGTTCAGTAGATCCTGCAGATGTGTACTTTTCATGGCCTCCCTCCCGAATCACATTTAAGGTTGTCTTTGTGGATTATATCATTTGCCTTCCGGCCGGCACGCGGGCCGGAAGCGTACAACTTTTTTGCACGCCAGACGTACATACAGTGAAAAGGGAGCCCGAAAATGCAGCTGTTTTTACGTGGGAATGCGCTTATCTGCCCGGAACAGAATACTCATTTTCAGGGGCTCCAGTTGATGTTGATTTCAGTTCGATCTGGGGCTATAATCATTGCAGTATCCCCAGTAAATGAGAATCACCACTAAGCCTTATTCTTCAGGAGAAAAATTCATGGGCGACCTCCCCGGTAAAATTTACGGCAAAATGAGCGAAGACCTGAATCCGTTCAAGCGGATTCTGGCCCGCATCCCGGGTTTCAGCGGCTACATGGAAGCGACGACCCGGCGCGTTTCCGACAAAATGCTGCGTGAAGCGATCGCGGAGCGCTACGAAGAGCTGTGGGGGCGGGTCTCCGGCCTGCAGCGCGAGTTTATTCGCAAAGGCGAGATCGCCTATGTCGACGATCTCGAAGCCGCCGCCGTCAAGCTGCGCACCTTCGCCGACCGCATCCGGCGCGCTTCTTACGGTTACAAAGGCCTGTTTGCGGATGTAAAGATTGAAGAGGACGAACTGGCGCGCATTTACGAGCACGACGCAGCCATGCTCGACATGGTTGACGAGGTCGCCCGGGCGATTGACCATGTCGAAGCATCGATGGGCACTGACGGCCTGCCCGCAGCCATCCGCAACCTGGAGACCGTTTCGCAGCAGCCCATCGAGCTGTTCGAACGCCGGGAAGAAATGATCCTGTCCACCGGCGAGTAAGCCTGTGATTTACGCCGCGCACCCGGCGGCCGCAGGAGCGATTTCGTTTTCGTTGTTTAGACTTTGAAGCCCAGGAGTAAAGTCAATGGCAAGGATTTTTGATGTAATTGAGTACGCCAGCGCGATGGCGGACGAGCTTGTGCACCGCTTCCCCGAGAGCGGTCCGGGCAACTTCCGCATCGGCTCGCAGGTGATCGTGCGTGAATCGCAGGCAGCGGTATTCTTCCGGGATGGCCGTGCGCTGGACGTTTTCGGCCCCGGCCGGCACACCATCACCACCGCCAACATCCCGCTTCTGATCGACGTCATCAGCCGGGCCTTCAACGAGCGCACCCCCTTCCCGGCAGAGGTCTACTTTGTGTCGATGCGCGAGTTCCCCGACCGCAAATGGGGCACCCCGCAGCCGATTATCGTACGCAACCCGAACATGGGATTGGGCGTGGCGCTGCTGCAGGGTTTCGGCACCTATGCCTTCCAGGTCAACGACCCGCAGCAGTTCGTCAACCAGATCGTGGGCGTGCAGGGGGTCTACCGCATCACCGATATCGAAACCCGCCTGCGTTCGATGCTGCTCTCTAAACTGCAGGACCTGCTGGGCGAGACGGCTGCCAGCCACAGCGTGCCCGAGCTGATCGGCCTGACCGAAGAGCTGGGCGCCGGCGTGCGCGCCAAAGCCCAGGACGATTTCCTGGCCCTCGGGCTGACCCTGAAAGCCTTCTACATTGAGAACCTGAAGCCCTCCAGCAAATCGGCCGAGGAGCTGCGGGCGATGGGTATGCTCGATATGCAGACCTACACCCAGCTGCAGGCTGCCGACGCGCTGCGCGATGCGGCGCAGAATCCGAGCGGCGGTGCCGGACTGACGGCCGGTATCGGCGCCGGTCTGGGCGTGGGCAACGTGCTCTCGCAGTCCCTGCAGGGGATGACCGGCGGGGGCGGGGCGTCCGCCCCGGCGCAGGGCCCCTCAGGCGGCGCTCCCAGCGGCACGCCGCCGGTGATGACGCCCTCCGAGGCGGCCAGCTACCTGCGCGTCTCGGAAGAAGACGTGATCGCCGCCATCAACGCCGGCGAGCTGAAGGCCAAGAAGATCGGCAACGCCTACCGCATCAGCAAAGACGCTCTGGACGAATTCCTGAACAGCTAGGGCTGAACCGCTGAACGACCAGCGCCCGCGATTTTTCGCGGGCGCTTTTTTCTTGAACTGCTGGCCTGCTTCATGGGCAAGGAGCCAGTTCAACTCATCAGAGCAGGTTTTTAAGCAGGTAACAGGGGATTCCTCCAGGCGATGCTGTCCCCCACGTATCCGGGGGGCATGGCACGCAGCAGACAGCAAAAGTCCTAGATCAACCCTCTGCGCCGCGCCTGGTCGACCGCCTGCAGGCGGCTGTGGACGCCCAGCCGGGTAAAGATTTTTTTGACATGCGAACGCACAGTGCTCTCAGCGATGTACAGCGCGGCAGCTATCTCAGACGTGCCCAGGCCCTGCGCCAGCAGGCGCAGCACTTCGAGCTCCCTCTGGCTCAGCGGTTCGACCAGCGGTTCCAGCCCCGGTGGAGGCGCAGGAGTATCCTGTGCCGGAACGGCGGCCGCAGTCCCGCCGGAGGGCGCAGCTTCACAGGCCTGGATCAGATCCACGAGCCGTGCGGCAAGCGCCGGGTCTTCCGGGGTGGGAAGCCGGCGCAGCACCCCGGCCGCAGGCGCCCCCAGGTCGACGAAGGTGCGGTATAGTTTCTGCCGCAGCGCGGCGGGCAGTTCCGGCGTGAGCAGCTCTGCCGCGCGCTGCGGGCAGGCCAGGGCCTGCAGCAGGCGCAGGCGAAAACGGGCCTGGCGCCAGGCAGGCGCGGTCGTCAGGGGTTCCAAACCGGCCAGCAGCTGGCGGGCATCCGCATGGCGGCCGGCCGCCAGCGATACCCGGGCCCTGACCAGCAGCGGCAGCGGGTCGAAGGGATCCAGTCCTTCGGGGCCGGTGATGCGCTCCGCCCATGCGGTGGCTAGCTCCAGGTCGCCCATGGCCAGGGCGACCTCTGCGCAGCAGGCGGCGTTGAGGTGCTGGAAGGAGGTGCCCAGCCCCAGTTCAGCGGCTGCCTGAACCGCCTGCTGTGCGGCCGCCCAGGCTCCCCGGGCGTCTCCCCGGGCTGACAGCAGACGGGCCTGTATGCGCAGGCTGTACGAACGGATCAGCAGGTTCCCGCTGACGCGGCTGGCGGACAATCCCAGCTGCAGATAGTGTTCAGCTTTATCCAGCTCGTTCCACTCGGTGTACAGCGCTGCCAGGTCGAAGGCCGGCGTTTCGTTCCCGGGCACCAGCTGGGGCTGCGGACCAGACCCGATGGCCTCCAGTGCGAGCTCTTCGGCCGCCAGCAGGTCCATCTCCAGCGCCCGGGCGCGGCCCAGGTAAGCGGTGGCCATCTTGTACACCCGCGGGGCATTCGTCCGTACGGCCGCCCGCCGGGCGGTCTGCATGGCCTGCTGGCAGGCTTTCGGGTCCCCCGTGTTCCAGTGGACCAGGCCGAGCACCATGGCCGCCACGCTGCGCATCCACTCGTTTTCCGGTGCGATCAGCTCCAGCGCCTGCCGGGCGAGCGGCAGGGCGCGCTGCAGGTCGAAGCGGTAGATGGCGGCGAATGCCATCCCGGCCAGTGTCTCGCCTGTGAAGTTGGGGTCATCCCGCCGGGCTTCGGCAGCCAGCTCCAGGTAGTGTTCGGCCTGATCCAGGTCATTTGTCAGCGCCAGGCCCCACCCCAGGTCCTGCAGAAGCTGTGGGTGGCTGTGCAGCACCTCTTCCGGCAGGGATTTCAGGGCGGAAAGGTAGGTTCCCAGCGCTCCGGTTTTGAAGAACTCATTGCCCCAGTGAGCGAGCATCTCTGCGGCCGCCGGCCAGTCGCCGCCGGCCAGCGCGTGGTGAATAGTCTCCAGCCCGTCGCCGGCCGCGTGGTACCAGCCGGCTGCCCGCCGGTGCAGGCGGGCGATCTCCTCCGGGCCGGCGGTCTCTTTTAACCGGCGGCGCAGCAGATCGGCGAACAGGTGGTGGTAGCGGAACCACTGGCGCTCGGGGTCGAGCGGGGTGAGGAACAGGTTCGCCCGCTCCAGATAGACCAGGGTCCCGGCAGCCGGCGGGTGAGGGTCGTCCAGCAGCGCGTCGCACAGTGCTGCGTTCAGACGGCGCAGCAGCGAGGTGCGCAGCAGGAAGGTCTGGATCTCGGGCGGCTGGGTCTCCAGCACCTCCTCGATCAGGTATTCCAGGATAAAGCGGTGGCTTCCGGAGAGCGACTGGATAAAGGGGCGCGGGTCGGGTTGTTCGAGCAGCGACAGCGCGGCGAGCTGCAGGCCAGCCGCCCAGCCCTCCGTGCGCCGGGTGAGGGTCTCCAGGTCGCTGGGAGACAGGCGCAGGCCCATCCTGCGTTCGAGGAAATCGGCGCTCTCCTCTGGCGAGAAGCGCAGCTGTTCGGCGCGCACCTCCACCAGTTCGTCCTGTGCCCGCAGGCGCGCCAGGGGGATGGGCGGGTCGCGGCGGGTGGCGATCACCAGATGCAGATGGGCCGGCAGATGGTCCACGAAAGCGGCCACAGCCTGGTGCAGCGCCGGGCTGCGCAGCGCGTGGTAATCGTCCCACACCAGCGCCAGGGGCTGTCCGGCCTGTGCCAGGCTGAGCAGCATGTGCTGCAGGGCGGCCTCCGGCGGCAGCTCGGCCAGGTCCGCCAGGGCCGGCCAGTCCGGACCATTGAAGACGCGCTGGATGGAAGCCCACAGCGATGCGGTGAAGCGGCCGGGGTCGTTGTCTCCGTCATCGAGCGCCAGCCAGGCCACCGGAAGCGGCACACCTGCCGCCCACTCGGCCAGCAGGGTGGTTTTCCCGTATCCGGCAGGGGCGGACACCAGGGTCAGCCGGCGCTGCAGCCCCTGGTTCATGCGCTGCAGCAGCCGCGGTCGAGCGACAAGCGGCGCCCGCACCGGCGGCGGGGTGATTCTGGTGCTGAACAATGGGGCGGAGGTGGGTGACATCAGGCGCAGGGGAGAACAGGCATAAAGGTATGATGTGCCGGCCGCTCCAGCCGGCACCCTGTTATTATATCCCTTCCCAGCTGGGACAGCTTCGTGTCTCAGCTGGGACAGACTCCACGCTAAACCAGGAAGCGCTGCTGTTTACTTTTATCGTTTTAACTTTTTGGGGCGGCACTGGAGAGGAAAAGCGGCCGGGTCGAAATGGCCTACCCTACCCGGGATTTGCCATTTAAAAAGGCAGCCGTGCTCGCGCCCTGGATCGGGTAGGCCGTGGTCAGCGGGCACGGCTGCTGTTAGAACAGGGTTTTCGGGCCCTGGATTTTTTTCAAAGGAGTGGTCAGGCGCCTGATGCCCCTACCCGCGAAGCGGGTAAACACCTCAGCGCTCTCCGCGTGCCTTCCAGGCTCCGCTCAATCGGCGGCCGCCGGGGCAGGCCTGTATTCCGCAGCCCGCAGGGGCTGGCGCTGGCGGTAGGTCAGCGAGCGCCACAGCCACTCCAGCGGGCCGTACATGAAGCGCTTCATCCACCAGCCGCTGAGTACGACCTGGCCCAGGTAGATCACGGCCGTGATCCCCAGCAGCCCGGCCGCCCCCACCTGTTCGTACCAGCCCAGTCCAACCCCGTAAAACAGCAGGGCGCACACCAGCGACTGCAGGATGTAGTTGGTCAGCGCCATGCGTCCCACCGGGGCCAGTGGAGCCAGCAGCACCGCGCCGCGCGGGCGCAGGGAGAGCAGGGACAGCCCGGCGATGTACGCCGCTGCCAGGGCCGGCCCGCTGACCGCCAGCCCCAGGCCCGCAAGCCAGGAGGCTTCCGCAAACACCAGCAGGGTGCCGCCGGCCAGGCCAATCAGTCCTCCAGTGACCAGCACCCGCTGCGCCAGCCGGCGGTGCTGCGCCAGGTTTGCGAAGATCCGCAGCCGGCCGGCCAGAAGACCCAGCAGAAAGAGCGCCATCACCCCCGGCCCCTGGGTGAAGGTCAGGAAGATGAACACCCCGATGGCGCCGAAAAACTGGAAGGTGAGCACATCCAGGTACGAGGTGCTTTGATAGGCATAGCGGGCCAGTCCGACCAGATCCAGGCCGGGAATCGCCCCGGTGCTGCCGCCGGTCTGGCCGCCGAAGAGCGAAACCAGCACCAGGCTGAGCCCAAAGAAGGCGCCCGCAGCGATCAGCAGCGTACGGTTGGAGCGTTTACGGAATGCCATCAGGGCAAAGCCCAGCAGGGCGTACAGGCGCAGGATATCCGCGGTCCAGAGCAGCACGCTGTGCAGCAGGCCGAAGCCCAGCAGCAACAGCAGGCGGCGGGGGTAAAACGAGCGGATATCGGTGCCCCTGGCCTCCGCCCGCCCGAGCTGCACGGCAAAGCCCAGGCCGAACAGGAAGGAGAAGATGGAATAGAACTTTGCCTCGGCCAGGAACTGGACCAGTTTGTGGGCCAGGCTGTCATACCAGGGCATCTCAGGCGCGACATATCCGGGCCAGATGGACGGGGAGGCGAACCCGGCGATGTTGACCGCCAGGATGCCGAATACGGCAAAACCGCGCAGGATATCCAGTATCTGGATGCGTTCGCCCGCACGTACGGGCGTCATGACGGTATCAGTCTGATTCATTTTCGCTTTCTCCTTTTTCAGATTCATGAGAAACCGTGCAGCACACATAGATCAGGGTCAGCCCCAGGTTGTGGATGGCGTCGAGCACGCCCAGCAGCGCGCACTGGTCAGGCAGCGTTCCGGAGAGCAGTGTGTTGCCGTTTACCGTTTCCTGCTTCAGTCCGCCGAACCAGTCTTCCCACCCGGGCGAGGCCAGACCCTCGAAGCAGATCTGGTAATAACGGGGTCCGCGCACAGGTTTCTCCGTGGGACAGTGTGTTTCAGCCATGGCCCCAGTTTAGCGGCGCCGGCAGCAGGTGTAATCCATCAAATGGGGGATTAAATGGGGGAATGTGTCTACCGTAAGTGGGGGATTGAGACACCTTAAATTAACAACGGGCTGGCCGCATCATCGCGGCCAGCCCGGACATCATGTCAGTGACTGCGCTCAGCTCAGGAGCTGCTCCAGCCGGTCGACATAGCCTGCCAGGACGCGGAATGCCTCCTCCACCGGCTCCGGCCGGGTCAGGTCCACCCCGGCCATCTGCAGCGCTTCCAGCGGGCTCACCGAACTACCGCTCTTCAGGAACTTCAGATAATCCTCCACCGCTGGCTTGCCCTCCTCCAGCACCCGGTGGGCCAGTGCATGGGCCGCGGAAATCCCTGTGGCGTACTGGTAGACGTAGTAGTCCGAGTACAGGTGGCCGAAGGTCGCCCAGGTGATCCCCATCCGCTGGCGGTCGAACTTCATCTCCTCGCCGTAAGCCTCCTGGAAGAGGTCCGCCATGCGCTCGATCATCAGGTCGGCGGTCAGGCTCTCACCCTTTTCCACCCGCTGGTGCATCTCCAGCTCGAAGCGCGCCAGCGTGGGCATGATGAGGAAATAGCGGTGGAAGTTCGACATGGCTTCCTCGATCAGGTTGATCTGGAAGCTGGCGTCGTCGGTGTTCTGCAGCAGGTGACCGCGCACCAGGGCCTGGTGGAAGTTGGAGGCCACCTCGGCGACGAACAGCGAGTAGTCCGAGTAGACGATGGGCTGGGTCTTCCAGGTCAGATAGCTGTGCATGGAGTGGCCCAGCTCATGTGCCAGGGTGCTCAGGTCGAAGATGCCGCCGTTGAAGTTCATCACGATAAAGGGGTGCGTGCCGTAGGCGCCGTACGAAAAAGCGCCGGCCGTCTTACCCTGATTGGGATACACGTCCACCCAGCGGTCCTGCAGGCAGCCTTTCCGCACCACGCTGACGTAGTCCTCGCCCATGGGAGAGAGCCCCTGGCAGATCAGGTCTACCGCCTGCTCATAAGTGAGCTGGGTTTTATGCGCGGTGAGCGGCGCCCAGACGTCGTAGGGCTGCAGGTCGTCCACGCCCAGGGCTTTCGCCCGCACGCGCCAGTAGCGGTGCCAGGTGGGCAGGTTTTTGCGGAAGGTCTCGATCAGGTTGTGGAAGACGTCTACCGGGATGTTGTTCTCGAACAGCGCCATCTCCAGCGTGGAGGAAAAACGCCGGGCGCGCATCATGTACACATTCTGCTGCATCGAGGCGATCAGGCTGCTGGCCAGGGTGTTCTTGAAGGCCAGGTAGCGGTCGCGGTAGTTCTCCCAGGCGGATTTCCGCACCTGGCGGTCGGGGCTGGCCATCAGGTGGTCGATGGAGCCCTGGCCGACGGCGGTTTCGCGGCCCTCCTGATCGACAGCCGGCGGGAAATCCAGGTCGTTGTTGGTGAGCATGTCGTAGATCTGGCCGGGGCCGGAAAACGGTTCCGACAGCATGCCCAGCAGCTCTTCCACTTCGGCGGAGCGAATATGTTCCTGCTTACGGAAGAGCTCGTCGATATGGTGTTTGTATAGAGCCAGGTCAGGGTTATCCGCCATCCAGGCCTGCAGGGTCTCTTCGCCGGTGGCGATGATTTCAGGGTCGTAGAATGCCAGGGCGGCCATGGCCCTGCCGTACAGCGCCTGGGCCTGGCCCATCATGCCAATCGCCTGCTGGTCGCCGCTGTCCACCTGGAAAGACATCACCGCGTACATCACCACTTTGCCCAGGCGTTCGAACAGGGCGTCGCGCTTCTGCAGCGCCTCCAGCAGCAGCGCAGCGCTCTGGTTCAGGCAGCCCTGATAGCGGCTGAACCCGGGCAGCTCGGCCGAAACCGCTTCCAGCTCGCGGCGCCAGTCTTCGGGGGTTGCGAACACGCTCTCGGCGTTCCAGGTGAACCGCCGGTCGATTTCGCTTCTTTTCGGGATCACTGCTTCGCTCATCTTATACGATTGCCTCCTCGATCGCGTCCTGAATGGTCAGCGCTTTTTCCATCGAAAGCGCCTTTTCTTTCGCTCTCTTGCGGATCATGTCCTTCAGCTTGGACAGATGTACGGTTTCGGCCGGAGGATTATCTTCGGGATCAATATCGATGATGGCATCCGGGTGGGTGAATACGAGTGCGCCATAAACAGGGGGCACCTCGCCTTCGGGGAGCTTCGACTGCAGATAGCTTTTAAGCCCTTCGATTTCGGCGGCGATTTCCAGGTCCGGCCGGCCGATGCCCTCCTGGGCGAAGATCTTCATATACGTGCGGAACAACCCACCGCCCACCTGGCGCCAGCGTCCGTTGGAATAGCGAATGGTGCCGCGCTGGTAGTAGGGCACCAGCACCCACACCCCAGCCGGCCCGACCAGGATATGGGAGGCGGGTTTGAGGTAATGGTAGAGCTTAAAACGTTCGTCCAGGCCTTTGAGCCCCTGGTTCAGCAGCTCGTCGAGCCTGGGGCGCCGGCCCCAGCGGTTGGTGAAATAAATACCGATCTGCGACAGCACAAAGCCGAACAGCAGAGCGCCCAGCGAAAGGGCGAACTGATCTGGCATCTGAAAGGAGATGAACATACCGGCGGCCAGCACCAGCAGCCCGCCCAGCATGGTGATGCGCGCGATGCGGCTGTTGCGCTTCACCAGCGCCTCGTTGGTATACACTTTTTTCATGCTGTGAGAAACTCCTCCGCTCTCTGTGATGGTTCGTAAAAAGGGTGGGCTGTATGCCCACCCTTTCAGGGTTGGTTACTGGTAGCGTTTTAAGATCAGGCAGGCGTTTTGCCCTCCCAGACCAAAGGAGTTGGAGAGGGCGGCTTTCACCATCTGCTGGCGGGCCTGGTTTGGAGTGCAGTCCAGGTCGCATTCGGGATCCTGCTTCTCCAGGTTAATGGTGGGGGGGATAATACAGTTTTTGATCGCCAGCGCGCAGGCGATGGCTTCCAGCGATCCGGAAGCGCCCATCGCATGGCCGAGCATCGATTTGGTGGAGCTCACTGTGAGTTTGTATGCGTGCTCACCGAACACCATTTTGATGGCTTTGGTTTCGGTGACATCGTTGAGCGGGGTGGATGTGCCGTGGGCGTTGATGTAGTCGATATCTTCCGGCTGCATGCCGGCGTCTTCCAGCGCCCAGCGCATGGCACGGGCTGGGCCGATGGCGTCGGGGTCCGGCGCGGCCACGTGAAAGGCGTCTGAGGACGAGGCATGGCCGGCCACCTCGGCGTAGATGCGCGCCCCGCGCTGCAGGGCGTGCTCCAGGCTCTCGAGCACCAGGGCGCCGGCGCCCTCCGAGAAGATAAAGCCTTCACGGCGCACGTCGAAGGGGCGCGAAGCCGCTTCGGGGTTGTCGTTAAAGTTGACGGGCAGGGCGCGCATGGAGCAGAAGCCGCCGATGGCGAAATCGCGGATCAGCGCTTCGGTGCCGCCGGTGATCATCACGTCGGCCCGGCCCTGGCGGATGTAATCGGCCGCCACGCCTACGGCCTGGGTGCCGGTTGCACAGGCAGTCGTCACGGTGCTGTTGGGTCCCACGCACTGGAATTCCTTGGCGATCAGAAAAGCCGCCAGGTTGGGGATGCTGGCTGGCAGCACGAAGGGGTTTAATTTGCTGTACCCGTGCTGGCGCAGGGTTTGAATGCCCTCGTCCACGCGGTCAATCCCCCCGATGGCCGTGCCAAACACCACGCCGCTGCGTTCGGGCTCGGGCATGGGGAGGGGGAGGCCGGCGTCGTTCACCGCCTGAATGGCCGCCGCCAGGGCGATCTGCCCCGAGCGCGGGATGCGGCGTGCCTCTTTGCGGTCCATATAATCGGTGGGGTTAAAATCGGGAATTTCGCCGGCAATCTGACAGGGCATATCGGATGCGTCGAACTGGGTGATGCGGCGAATCCCGGAGCGGCCTGAGACCAGGCCCTCCCAGTACAGATCGATTGAGGATCCCAGCGCAGATACCACCCCCAGCCCTGTAATGACAACACGTCTCTTGTTCATGCGACCTCCTGCACGTTTTGCGCAGCGTTCAGGCGCTGCTGGATGGCGGTTTGCATGGAACCAAGCAGGTTGGCCTCCACAGCCTGCCGGGCACTGCGGATCGCGTTGACCAGCGCGTGCGCGTCAGAGCGCCCGTGACCGATGAAAACCAGGCCGTTGATCCCCAGAAGGGGGGCTGCCCCGGTCTCGCCGGGGTCCATCATCCGTTTGATTTCTGCAAAAGCAGGTTTGGCCAGCAAGGCACCGATTTTTGTGCGCGTGCTGCCCATCAGTTGATCGCGCAGTTCCTCCACAATCAACTTGCCCACCGCCTCACTCGCTTTCAGCAGGATGTTTCCCGAGAAGCCGTCGGTCACCACCACGTCGGCATGGCCGCCGAAGAGCTCCTTGCCTTCCACGTTGCCGATGAAGTTCAGCCCGCTGGCTTCCAGCAGGGGGTAGGTTTCTTTCACCAGTTCATTGCCTTTACCGGGCTCCTCGCCGTTGGAGAGCAGGCCGACGCGCGGGTTTTCCACCCCGCGCACGCGCCGGGCGTATTCGCTGCCCATAATGGCAAACTGGAGCAGATGCTCGGGCTTGCAGTCAGGGTTGGCGCCAATGTCGGTCACCACGCAGTACCCGCTGCGGGTGGGGAAGAGGGCCGTCAGGGCCGGTCGTTCCACGCCGGGGAGCACACCCAGGCGGTAGTAGGCGGTTGCCAGCGCACCGCCGGTGTTCCCTGCGGTGACAAACGCCTCTGCCTGCTGGTTCTTTACCAGGTCAATACCAACGGCCATGGATGTTTTCGAGCCTTTGCGCTTGGCTTTGAGCGCCAGCGCCAGGCCTTTATCTTCCATGGTGATTGTTTCTGGCGCGTCGACCACCCGCACCCGGCTTTGCGAACTGTTGATCGCGTTCAGGCGCCTCTGCAGCTCGGCGGCCGGGCCGACCAGGATGATCTCGTCGCCAAACAGCTGAGAGGCTTCGACTGCAGCCTGTACTTCAGGCCCGGGGCAGTCGTCGCTTCCCATTGCATCCAGGACAATACGCATAAACACTCCTTATTCGAGAGGGTCTCATAATAAGCGAAGGTGATTGGGATTTCCGTTGAGATATGAGATTCAACCCGGCCTGCAGCAGGGCTGCAGACGACCAGCCGCCGGGGACTGCTTCTTGACAAAAAGGTAGAGCTGATTATAATACGCTTGCTCCCGCGCTGGTGCTGGAATTGGCAGACAGGCATGGTTGAGGGCCATGTGCCGAAAGGCGTGTGGGTTCAACTCCCACCCAGCGCATTGAGTGAAGCCGCCCGATGGCGGCTTTTTCATTTAATGTCCAGCACCATCTCTGCATGTCCGGCCTGGTGAGAGGGCCGGTAGCTCATAACCGCTTAAGGATAGACCATCTTTATGTTTTCGGCAAGACTCTGTCATGCCGCAGCACCGGAACTGGCGCGAAAATTCTTTTAATCTGTTCAGAATCCAGACCAGGTATAACCTTTTTCTAGACAAAAGGGTAGACATGCACTACTATTTATAGTAGACTACTGCATAATTTTTTTTGGGCTGGCCTGTTCTCGTTATCCATCAGGGAGGAGAGGAGGGGTAAGTTCTCAAATCATACCAGTCGCTTCCCGTCAAATCTGATCGCAATCGCATAAGGAGTTCAGGAGGAAACAGTGAAACGCCAAATCTTATTCATTTTGACGATCCTGCTGCTGGGCGGCTTGTTAATCAGCGCCTGTGCGCAGCCGGCTGCCCCAACGGAAGCACCGGCCGGCGGTGAAGATGCACCCCAAACCGGCGGAGGGGTGGTTCAGGTGGGAACCGACGCGACCTGGCCTCCGTTCGAATACATCGATGAGAGCACCAACGAAATCGTTGGCTTCGACATCGATCTGATGAAGGCCGTCGCCGAACGCGCCGGTCTTGAGGTCGAGTTCGTCAACGTCGGCTGGGATGCCCTGCTGGCTGGTGTGGCCACCTGCCAGTACGACGCCGCCATCTCAGCCATGACGATCACCGAAGAGCGCGCCAAGGAATTCCTGTTCACCGAGCCGTACTTCGCAGCCGGCCAGGTTGTCTCAGTGCGTCAGGAAAACACCGATATCAACAGCAAGGATGACCTGGCGGGTAAAGTCGTTGGGGCGCAGATCGGAACCACCGGCGCCATTGAGGTCGAGAAAATAGAAGGCGCCACGCTGCGCACCTATGATGACGTCGGCCTGGCATTCCAGGCGCTGCTGAACGGCCAGATCGACGCAGTGGTGGCCGATAACCCGCTGGCGCTCGCCTATGTGGGCCAGAACGAAGACCAGCTCAAGACGGTGGGTGAGGTCTTCACCGAGGAAAACTACGGCATCGCCGTGTGCAAGAACCGCGCGGACCTGCAGGCGTCCCTCAATGAGGGCCTGGCAGCCGTAAAGGCCGAGGGCCTGATTGAGGAACTTCAGGCCAAATGGCTGGAAGGAGCTGTCGAATAGTTCGCTTTCAGGTTTGCAGTTTATCCGGCAGATTCACGGCTGAATGGGCAGCGGGCGTTTCCCTGCCCATTCAGCCCGTGCTGTCTGGATAGGCTCCAGACGACCGGGAGGATCGATGGATAAAGAAGTGAGTCAGGCTGCAAATCTGCCGGCACAGAAGGAACTGGCGAAGATTCCGGGGGCTGTAAGGGAGACAAAGTTTGACGCATGGTGGGTGCTGGTCGCAATTGTTATCCTTCTAGTTATCTTTCTGGCGCTGGTATTCCCCGACCCCTACCTGGACCTGCTGCGCTTTGTGCGCAGGGGCCTGATTGTCACCATTACAATCACCTTCATCTCTTTCTTCCTCACCCTGATCCTGGGACTGTTTGGGGGACTGGCACGTGTTTCTAAAAATTTTATTCTAAACGGCATTTCCACCCTGTATGTTGAGATCATCCGCGGCATCCCCCTGCTGGTGCAGTTGATCTGGTGGTTTTTTGCCTTTCCGGCCCTGATCCGCAGTTTCGGAGCGGCGCGCGGCATTCCGGCGCTGGCCAATTACGTCGCCAATGAATGGCTGATGGCGGTGGTGGGGCTGACAATTTGCTATGGCGCGTATATGAGCGAGATCTACCGCGCCGGCATCCAGAGCATCCCCGTCGGGCAGATGGAAGCTGCCCGCAGTCTGGGGATGACGTATTTTCAGGCCATGCGCTTTGTGATCATCCCCCAGGCGGTGCGCGTCATCCTGCCGCCCGTGGGGAACGAGTTCACCGCTTTGTTGAAGGACACCTCGCTGGTCAGCGTGATCGCGGTCTCCGACCTCACCCGGGCCGGACGCGAGTTCATGTCGACGCACTATAACCCGATCGAGACCTGGAATATGGTCGCCCTGCTGTATCTGATTCTGACCCTGTTTTCATCGCGTGTGAACGCCTTTATTGAAAGGCGGCTGAGCGTCACGCAGCGTTAGCGCCGCGTGATGGCTGGTTAACGCCCGGAACGGTTTTCACAACGGCACAACTGAATTTAAAAGGAGGTCGGAATGGCCTGTTTCCCGAGCGCAGAATGGCTGCAAGCGCTGCAGCACAAGCTGAACAGCGACGCGCGCTATGCAGAGGTGGCGCGCAGCTGGGAAGGGGACATGCTTTTTCAGATCGAGCCGGGGGAAGCGCTGGCGGAAGAGCAGCGCTATTATCTGGATCTGTGGCACGGGAAATGCCGCCAGGCCTTTGCCGTACAGGACGACCAGCAGCTCAAACCGGCCTTTACCCTGCGGGCGGCTTATCCCCAGTATAAGCGCCTGTTGAAAGGAGAGGTCGATCCGGTCCAGGCGCTGCTGACGCGCAAAATCAGCCTGCAGGGCAACATGGCATACATTTTGCGCAGCGTGCCGGTGGTGCTGGATTTCGTGCGCTGCTGCCGTGAGGTTACCGACGCGTTTGTGTAACCGTCAAAGGCATACATTTTCCCGCTAAACGGGCAGGGGCGCGGCTCATCAGGATCAGCGGCATGCAAGCATGGGCATGCTTATATGCTTGCCCTTCTGGTTTTTCACCTGCCAGACCGCTGTGCTGTGCCTTTCTCAGATTTTTTGCCTGACCGGGCGCGCAGCGGGTGGCACGGGGCTTCGTGTTTTCTGGCCCCTGAGCATAGGATCCCTGCCGGTCTGCACGGGCAGCCTGTCAATCAGGTGTGATGGGTTGGATATGAAGACCGCGGAGCGGTCCAAATAAACGTTCCCACGCGAAGCGTGGGAACCAGAAAAACTCGGAAGGGAGCTGGCAGGTCTATATTTTGTGTGCCTGGAACGAAGCACACCTTCCGGCTGCGCTAATGAGAATCCGTGGATGCATCCAAACTCGCCCCGTCCTTGCTCTGCATCTGCTGCAGCAGCAGCGGAAACGCCTGTGAAGTATCGCGCGGCGACTGGAATACGAAGAGCAGGCGGGCCGTCTCGGTGCCCCGGTTGCGCCAGTAGTGCGGCAGGTGACCGGCGAAGAGCAGGCTGTCGCCGCAGGTCAGCGTATAGACCTGATCGTTAATGCAGTATTCCACTTCCCCCTCCAGACAGTAAATAAACTCATAACCCTTGTGGTTGACTGGACGCGAACTCTGGTCGCAGCCGGGTTCGATCTCGAACAGCAGGGGCTCCAGCTCCATCCGCGGCGTGCGCCGGCCGCGGTGTTCGACTTCATAGCAGCTGGACTGCACACGGGGGCTGGTGCCGCTCTTATGGAAATCAGCCGCCTTGCCCGGGTTTTCGGCAAAAAAATCGGTAATGGGGATTGATAGAGCAACGGCCAGCCGCTGTAGAGAAGAAACCGTTGGACTGTTTTCTCCGCGTTCGATGCGGCTGATTGCGTTGATCGAAAGACCGCAGCGCTCCGACAGCATTCTCAGCGACCACCCATTCCGCTCTCGAAAATTCCTCAATCGCGCCCCCACATTTGCCGGAATCTCCTGAGTCATTTCCTCTTTCCCTCCCTGAATGTGCGGCTGCTTCTCTATTCACCACAATATATCATAAATTGGACAAATAGTATACGAAATATATTGCCTGCCCAATCAGGCAGGGGTGTTCACTCCCCTCAGGCGCCTTTTCAAGGGCAGGCCTGCATCAGACATGTGTGATGTGCAAAGCATTTCTCTCCTGCTTCGGATGCAGGACAGCACGCCCGCAGGCGCGCGGAGCGGCATGCTTTACATGCCCGGTCGAAGCGGCCTGCGGGCGATTTTTTCCGCAGCCGGCGTTCGCCTGCCAGGGATGCAAAACATGTCTGACATGCGCAGCATGTCTGTGCCGCTCCAGATGTCTGGCGGCGGTATTTTATTTGCCCGGGCGGTGGGCTGATGTAACGACCTAAGGGTTTTCCCTACCCCTGTGTAGGAACATTCCCCCTTGAAGGCCCCCGGTTGAAACGATATAGTATCAAAACTCAAATGGTTTCGCACAGCTCCTGCTAACGGTGCAGGGAGTGGGGAAAATGAATTCTGGAGAATGGAATGGCGCTACCGGATCCAACAGGAGCATGGATTTATTTCAGTAAAGAAGAGAAGGAAAGCGAGCCCTGGCTGCCGGACAGGCTGGCAGTGACCCTGGTGCAGCCAGTGTGGGAAGGGAATCTGCCGGTCCGGATGCCGCAGGCTTTCCCGCTCCAGGCAGCCGCACGGCCGCTGCTGGTGAAGCCGGATCCACTGGAGCCCGGTATTCGCAGCGTCGCGGTGCTGGCCGGCGCTGGGATAGGTGAGTTTCTCTCCGTTCTGCCGGCGCTGCAGTCGCTGCGCAGCGCTTACCCGCAGGTGGAGATGACCCTGCTGGGGACGCACTGGCAGGCCGGCTTCCTGGCCGGCCGCCCCAGCCCCATCGACCGGGTGCTGGTCGTCCGCGAAGACGAAAAACCGGCTGCCTGGCAGCAGCCAGACAGGGATGATCCGCTGTCCGGGGAACGCTTCGACCTGGCACTGCAGTTCTGCGATACCGATGAGCAGGCTGTTGATGTGCTGCAGCGTCTGCACGCCCGCCTCTCCGCCGGGGTCCTCTCTCCGCTGGCCCCCCAGCTGGATCGCTGGGTGCCGTACGATGAATACCAGCCGGACGTGATGCGTTATCTGGAGGTGGTCTCGCTGCTGGGCGTGGAGACTGGCGCTGTGAAAGCCCGGCTTTCTCTGGTGCAGCGCGATTTTGACGAACTGGAGCCTTATCTTTCCGTGGATGAACGGTACGCCGTTCTGGTTCCCGGGACGCAGGATCCCCGCCGGCGCTGGCCGGTAGATAAATTTTCCGCCGTTGCCCGGGCGCTCACCTGGGCCGGCCTGAAGGTGGTGCTGGCCGGCGAAGAGAAGGACCAGGCGCTCTCCCGGGCGGTGCTGCACCAGACCGCATTCGATGCGCTCGACCTGACCGGCCGGCTTTCGCTGGGCGGGCTGGCCGCCCTGATGCGGCGCGCCAGCGTGGTAATCGCCTGCGATTCCTGGCCGCTCCAGCTTGCCCGGGCTGTGGATGCGCCGACGGTGGGCATTTACTGGTGCGCAAACCTGCTCAAAACCGGTCCGCCGACCCGGCTCCACAACCGGGTGCTGGTTTCCTGGCGCCTGAACTGCCCTGTCTGCGGGCTGAACGTCAACCAATCGGGCTGCGAACACCAGGCCTCATTTATGGACGAAGTCTCTCGCGATGAAGTCCTCGCTGCGGCTCTGGAGCTCAGTGGTTCGGTCTGGGGCGAGATCCCGCTGGGAAGCCCCCATCTGGCGCTGGAGGCTCAGGGAGATTGAATGTCCTCTGACGTGCTGACTTCATCTCTGGAGCTGCTGCACGACCAGCCGGCTGGTGAACTTGCTGCCCGCGGCCTCTGTTCTCGCTGGCTGCGGGATTAAATTTATAAAGGTAATGGAAGGAGAATTGTTATGGCCAGTTTGAAAACTTTACTGACCTCAATCGGACTGGGCGCTGGAATCATGTACTTCTTTGACCCCTCCCGCGGTGACCGGCGGCGCGCCATGGTGCGCGATCGCTTCACCCGCATGCGCAACGAGGTGGATAATGCCATCATGGTGGGCGTAGATGATCTGCGCAACCGCACTCGCGGCGTGCTGGCGGAGGGCATGGCCATGCTCAGCACCGAAGAATCGCCGGATTGGATCGTCGAAGAGCGCGTGCGTGCGGAATTGGGGCGCCTGGTCAGCCATCCGCGAGCCCTTGAAGTCAGCGTCAACAACGGAACGGTTACGCTCAGCGGCCCGGTCCTGCAGCACGAAGCCGACTATTTATTGAAAAAGATCGCCCGCGTGCGCGGGGTGAAGAGCGTGGAAAACCATCTCCAGATCCATGCGGAGCCGGGCGATGTGCCCGGGCTGCAGGGCGGACCCAGCACAGGCCGGATGCGCCCCGAATGGCAGCAGGAGAACTGGTCGCCCTCGATGCGTCTGTTGAGTGGAATGGGCGGCAGTATGCTGGCATTGTACGGCATGTTCCGCCGTGGTCTGGTGGGTTCGCTGTTCAGCCTGGCCGGTCTGGGCCTGGCGGCGCGCGGTGTGCTCAACCTGGATCTGCGCAGCATGCTGGGGATGAAATCTGCCCCGCGGCTGGCGGTTAACATCAATAAAGCAATTAACATCAACGCTCCCGTAGAAGATATCTACAAATTCTGGAGTAATTTCGAAAACTTCCCGCGCTTTATGGCGCATGTGAAAGAAGTGCGCAGCCTGGGCGAGAATAAGTCACACTGGAAGGTGGCTGGCCCCGCCGGGTTCACCGCCGAATGGGACGCCGTCATGACGCGCAATATCCCCAACCAGGAGATCGCCTGGGAGAGCATTGAAGATTCAGAGGTGAAGACCAGCGGCCGGGTGCATTTCCGGGAGAACGCCCGCGGCGGCACGCGAGTGACCGTCCACCTGAACTACACCCCGCCGGCCGGTGCAGTCGGCCATGCCGCTGCCATGCTTTTCGGTGCCGATCCAAAGAGCGCTATGGATGAAGACCTGGCCCGCCTGAAATCGCTGTTTGAGACCGGCAAGACGACCGTACAGGGCCGCGAGGTGACTGGCGAGGAGTTGGGCGGGGCGGAATCCGGAGCGGCGGCGTAAAGCGCCGCCGCGATTTTCTGCAGCGCAGGCTGCCCTGCATGCCCGGCAGTTGTGACCGTCCAGCGGAAGCGCCGGGGGAGCACCGGGAGGTGCTCCCCCGCGCCGCCTGAATGGAGGAGATCGTATGGCCGGGAAATCCATCAATCAGAAGCGGATGCGCTCATATCCGCACAATGGGGGAGAAGGCCGCTTCAACAGGTTGACCCGCCGGGGTTGACCCCGGCTGCTGAGAGGCTGTCATGGCAGGGGGCAAGAAGAGCAAAAACCATCCAATCGATGAAGACCTCGATTTTCAGCAGAAGATGTGGCGCATCCAGCGCGCCGGTTGGGTGGTTCTCGCCCTGCTGATGCTGGTCACTGTGCTGGGCCTTTTCGGCGGTGGGCCGCTCAGCTCTGCGCAGGCGCTCGACAGCAGCGGACTGCTGCAGGTGGATTACAACCGCTTCGTGCGCATGCAGTCTCCACAGACGCTGCACGTCAGCCTGGATGAGGCGGCTGTGCACGACCAGCAGGCCAGTGTGTGGGTCTCGCAGGCGTTCCTGGACCGTGTACGCATTGAGCGCATCCACCCGCAGCCAGAGCGAGTGACCGCACAGGACGGCGGCCAGATTTACCAGTTCTCCGTCCGGGGTCCGCTGCAGGTGACCTATGACCTCCAGGCGAAAGGCCCCGGCGTATACCGGGTCGAGCTGGGCCTCCCCGGTGCGGAGCCGGCCGTTTTCACCCAGGTGGTTTATCCCTGACAGGGAGGTGCCGCATGGAAATATTGATTCGCACCGCTGCTGTTTACTTCTTCTTACTGCTGCTCTTTCGCATTGGGGGCAAGCGCTCGCTCTCGCAGATCACCACGTTCGATTTTGTCCTGCTGCTGATTATCAGCGAGGCTGTACAGCAGGCTCTGCTGGGGGAGGATTTTTCGGTCATCAACGCTTTCCTGGTGATCGCCACGTTCTTTGCCATCGATATCGGCATTTCCATCCTCAAACAGCGTTCGAAGGCTGTGGAAAAGGTGATCGACGGGGTGCCGCTGATCATCCTGGAGGACGGCAGGCCGATCCAGGAGCGCATGGACAAAACCCGTGTGGACGAGGCGGATATCCTGGCTGCGGCCCGGGAACTCCAGGGGCTGGAACGCCTCGATCAGATCAAATACGCAGTTCTGGAACGAAGCGGGGGGATATCGATTATCCCCATGCCAGAGGCTAAGTCTGGCTGAAATAGAAACCCGGCTGGGCCGGGCTTTATGAAGTCGTATCCGTTTAAAGGTTATAAACAGGAGGTAAATATGGGTGTGCGCTATTTTTCTCTGGTTCTGGGTATTGTCTATACCCTTGTTGGCCTGATGGGGTTTATCCCGGGGCTGTTATCCGAGCCGCCTGCGGGCGCGCCGCCGGTGTCGCTCGATACCCTGTATGGATATCTCATCGGGCTCTTCCCGGTGAACATCCTGCATACGATCGTCCATCTGGTCGTTGGGATCGCGGGGCTCCTCGCTTACCGGAGCTGGGACGCCTCGCGCACCTATGCACGCATCATCGCGGTGGTGTTCGGCCTGCTGGCGCTTATGGGGCTGGTGCCCGGGCTCTCAACCACCTTTGGCCTGATCCCGCTCTTCAGCCATGACATCTGGCTGCACGCGCTGACTTCGCTGACGGCGGCCTACTTCGGCTTCGTCGCGCCGGCCGAGCGCGAGACGATGGCTGCCCCATAATCGCGCAGGTGGAGCAGGGTGCGGCATATAGCGCCTCCGGGCGTGGATCGCGCCCTGCTCCCTTTCCGGGAAGGAGGACAGCAGGTGATCCGGAAGTATAATAGACTGGGAGCTCCGTCACTCCCGGCTTCCACCCTGCCGGCGCAGCCCCCGCACATCGCGCAGCCACAGGTATCACTCCCGCAGGTGCTGCTGACCAGCAGCGCGGCGGGGATCATCTCCGCCGCGGTCATGTCTGTGGCGATGAACGTGATGTTCCACCTGCTGCCGGCCTGGCAGCAGTATGCCCTGCCGCCGCGCCAGATCACACGTGTGCTCACCCGGCGGGTGGGTGCTGGCGAGCTGGTGGAGACCGGGCGGCGTGAATGGGCCGCTGCAGCTCTGGGCCACCTCGGGTACAGCGTGTTCAGCGCCTTCCTCTATACATTATCCCTGGCCCCCATTCGATCCCACCCGCTGGTCAAAGGGCTGCTGGGGGGCCTGCTGTTGTACACCGGCTCTTACCAGGGCTGGATCCCGGCGCTGCGGGTCCTGCCCCCGGCCGCGCAGCAGCCGCCTCAACGGGTCGCGTTGATGGTGCTTGCCCACCTGATCTGGGGCAGCGTCACCGCCCTGACCGTCGACCGGATGCTGCGATGGACCCGGCGCGGCGGCTGAAGTTGGGATGTCTGAAGGGGGCTGATTTGAAATTATTCGCTGAGAATTCACAGTGCAGGAGGTAAACATGACTCACATGCCGCAGACGGTTACCCGTCAGACAGTGAATGTTGGCCAGAACGAACGCCTGGTATCCATCCTGGCCGGTACTGCGCTGATCATCCGCACACTGGCGCGGCCTTCCCGTGCTGCGCTGCTGACCCTCGCCGGTGGGGGCTATCTGCTCTACCGCGGCCTGACCGGGCACTGCCTGATCTACGAGCAGATGGAGATTTCACGCGCTGGAAAGCAGGGGCAGGCGGGGATTCAGGTCGAGCGCACGATGACGGTCAATAAACCGCGCCCCGAGGTCTACCAGTTCTGGCGCAATTTTGAAAACTTCCCCAGCTTTATGCAGCACCTGAAATCCGTACAGGTGCTCGACGAGCGCCGCTCGCGCTGGGAAGCGAAGGCGCCGTTTGACCGCACCGTGGAATGGGAGGCCGAGATTTACGAAGAAGTGGAAAACGAGCGCATCGCCTGGCGTTCGCTGCCAGGCTCGCAGGTGGAGAACCGCGGCATCGTTGAATTTAGAGATGCCCCGGGAGGGCGCGGCACCGAGGTGCACGTCAGCCTGAAGTATAACCCTCCCGGCGGCTCGGCCAGCGCGGCGATTGCCTATCTATTTGGAGAAGCGCCCGCCCAGCAGGTGCGCGATGACCTGCGCCGTTTCAAACAGGTGATCGAGACCGGGGTGGTCGCAACCGTGACCGGGCAGACTTCGGGCCGGGTGGAGCAGGTGGAGCGCGAGCGCGAGGAGATCCGTGAACGCAGGCGCATCGATGTGGTTCAGGAAGCCTCGGAAGAGTCCTTCCCGGCCAGCGATGCTCCCGCCTGGGTCAGCGGTCCAACGCTGTAGCCCGATACTGCGATTAAGCTCAAGGAGGGTTTAATGAGAGCTGTTTGCTGGCGAGGAAAGTATGATGTCCAGGTGGAAAATGTGCCCGACCCCATGCTGTTAACCTCGCGCGATGCCATCATCAAAGTGACCTCAACCGCAATCTGCGGATCTGATCTGCACCTCTATGATGGGTTCATCCCTGCGATGATGCCCGGCGACATCCTGGGCCACGAGTTTATGGGGGAGGTGGTAATGGTCGGGGATGAAGTCCAGAACCTGCGCCCGGGCGACCGGGTGGTGGTGCCGTTCGCCATCGCCTGCGGGAACTGCTATTTCTGCCAGAAAGGGCTGTGGTCGCTCTGCGATAACTCTAACCCGAACGCTGCGGTGGCCGAAGGTCTGTACGGCTATTCGGGCGCCGGGCTGTTCGGTTATTCGCACATCTACGGGGGCTATGCCGGGGGGCAGGCCGAATATGTGCGCGTGCCCTTTGCCGATACCGGTCCCATTAAAGTGCCCGAGGGCCTGCGCGACGAGCAGGTACTCTTCCTGAGCGACATCCTGCCCACCGGTTATATGGCCGCCGAGAACGGGAATATCCAGCCTGGCGATATCGTCGCTGTCTGGGGCTGCGGCCCGGTGGGGCAGTTCGCCATACAGAGCGCCTATCTTTTGGGCGCTGAGCGGGTGATCGCCATCGATCACGTTCCCGAGCGGCTGCGCATGGCGCAGGAGTACGGCCGGGCAGAGGTGATTGATTTCCGCGGGGTGGATGTCGTCGAGGCCCTCAGGGAGATGACCGGCGGCCGCGGCCCCGACGTGTGCATCGATGCTGTCGGCCTGGAGGCCGAGGGGCATCATCTGGACACGCTCTACGAGCGCGCCCGGCACGCCCTGCTGCTGACCACCGACCTGGCCCATGTGCTGCGCGAGGCCATCCAGGCCTGCCGCAAAGGCGGCACGGTTTCGATCCCCGGGGTTTACGGCGGTTTAGTGGATAAGCTGCCCTTTGGAGCCGCTTTCGGCAAGGGGTTGACCTTTCGCATGGGGCAGACGCACGTGCACCGCTACATGCGGCCGCTGCTGGAAAGGATCGAGCGCGGGGAGCTCGATCCCTCCTTCGTGGTCACGCATGTGATGAGCCTGGATGATGCGCCGTATGCCTACGAGATGTTTAAGAATTACCAGGACGAATGTATCAAAGTGGTCCTGAAACCATCGTCGTAAGTATGATATATACTTGATAAGCATTCACCGTAAACTGCCGGTGAGCACAGACGGGGAGAATCATGCGCACGCTGCCGTCCAGAACACGGCTGGCAGGTTTTCAGGGGCTGGTCTACATCGCTACCGGGATCTGGCCCCAAGGTCGACATCTGGCTGGTCAACACCGTGGGTCTGCTGATCACCATAACCGGGGTGGTGCTGGCACGCGCCGCACTGCGGGGCCAGGTCACTGAAGATGTGGAACTGCTGGCTGCGGGAAGCGCCGGCGCTCTTGCCGCCGTTGATATATATTACGCAGGCAGAAGGCGGATCTCGCCCGTCTATCTTCTGGATGCTGCACTGGAAATCACACTGGCTGCACTGTGGCTGCAAAGAGGAAACAAAAGATGAATAGAAAGAAAAACAGCGCCTGGCCCTGGCTGGCCGGCGCCGGGATCGGTCTCACACTGGGAATGCGGATCTTCCGCCGCTTATGGGGTCGTGAAGATTTTGACGGTCAGGTTGTGCTCATCAGCGGCGGTTCGCGCGGGCTGGGTCTGCTGCTGGCGCGTGAGTTCGGCCGGCAGGGAGCCCGCCTGGCCCTGTTTGCGCGTGACCTGGGCGAGCTGGAAGCCGCCCGCAGCGACCTGCGCGCACGAAATTTCGATGTGCTCGCTGTCCCCTGTGACATCCGCCGCCAGGATCAGGTGCGGCAGGCAGTGGGGCAGGTGCTGCAGGTCTACGGGCGGGTGGATGTGCTGGTCAACTGCGCCGGTGTGATCCAGGTCGGCCCGGCGGAGAACATGACCCTGGAAGATTACCAGGACGCCATGGACACCCATTTCTGGGGCTCGCTGTATACGACGCTGGCGGTGATCGAGCCGATGCGCCAGCGGGGCGGCGGGCGGATCGTCAATATCACCAGCATCGGCGGCGAGGTGGCGGTGCCGCATCTGCTGCCCTATACCGCCTCAAAATTCGCTCAAGTTGGACTTTCAGATGGTCTGCGCACCGAGCTGGCCCGCGACGGGATCTCCGTTACGACCGTCATCCCCGGGTTGATGCGCACCGGTTCCTACGTGAACGCAGGGTTCAAAGGCCAGCACGAGAAAGAGTACGCCTGGTTTTCGATCGCCGCGGCCAATCCGCTCACGGCGACCAGCGGAGAGCGGGCAGCGCGCCAGATCGTCGAAGCCTGCCGCTACCGCCAGGCAGTGCTCGTGATCACCTGGCAGGCGCGCCTGATCATGCTGCTGGATGCCCTTTTCCCGGGGTTGACGGCACAGATCATGAAAGCCGCCAACCGCTGGATCCTGCCCCCGCCGCCGGTGGAAGGCGGAGAGGTCCTTCGCCGGGGCTATGAAAGCCGCTCGGACTTTTCGCCCTCCCCCCTCACTTTTATAGGCGACCGTACCGTGGAGGAGACCAACCAGATACGCTGAATGGCCTGGTAACACAGACCAGGCTGCGTCAGACTCAGCTGCAGCAGATTCGGCCACAGCACAGCCCAATCAAGCTCATTCACAGCAGGCCCTGCCGCAAGCAGGGACTGGAGGACATCATTTTCCAGGAGGAAGCAGCATGTTGAAGGCCGTGATATTCGATATGGATGGCGTTCTGACCGCAACGGTCGAATACCACTACCGTTCCTGGAAGAAAGTCTGTGACGAATTTCAAATCCCGTTTGGACGTCCGCAAATTGAGAAGCTGCTCGGCCTAACCCGCCGCCGCGCGCTGGAGGTCATCCTGGACGGCCGGCGGCTGCCCGAGGAGCAGATGCGCCTGATGCTCGAAAAGAAGAACACATACTTCCTCGAGTACCTGCGCGAGATGGGGCCTGCCGACCTGATGCCCGGGGCCGGTGAGCTGGTGCAGGAGCTGAATGAGTCCGGAATACTGATCGGGGTCGCCTCGGCCAGCCGCAATGCCCGCCCGGTGCTCAAACGGCTGGGGATCGCCCACCTCGTGGATGCGATTGCCGACAGCAAGCAGGCTCGCCGCTCAAAGCCAGCCCCAGACGTGTTTCTGGAAGCGGCTTCGCTATTAAAAGTGCAGCCGTTTGAATGCCTGGCGATCGAGGACAGCCGGGTGGGCGTACAGGCAGCCCTGGATGCCGGGATGTGCGTGGTGGGCCTGGGGCCAACGCAGCGGGTCGGTAAGGCCCATGCGGTCATCTCGAGTCTGGCACAGGTAGGGCTGGCCGACCTGGTCGCCATCTACAACTGGTGGGACGCCTGCCGGCCGGAGGAGGTGGGGGATGCTGACGTCAGCGGCCTGGCGCACCCCGGTTGAGGTGTTCGCTTGCGCCTGTCAGTCCGCTCTGCACGTCTGTAAGGGGATGTAGATCCTGCAGCACCGCTGCAGGATCTACATCCCCTTAACTAATCTACTCTTAATACCATCATAATATTTCTAATAATCCTATAATGTTTGTAAAATTTATAGGTTGCGTTATAATCATGATATAAGCTGGTGCGGAGGGAGAAATACATACAGCACCGCCTGCCTGTCTACAATGCTGCATCACTGGCGGTCGAAAGAAACTCATTGACCGGAGGGTTTTATACGATGTCCCCCACTCGAGTTCTTCTAGTTGATGATCATCCAGTGGTGCGTGCGGGCATTCGGAATCTGCTGGAGCGTGCTCCTGATATTGTTGTCGTTGGAGAAGCCAGCGACGGTGCAGAGGCGCTGCGCATGGTTCAGGAGCTGTCTCCTGATGTCATGCTGCTGGATATGGAAATGCCCGGGTTGAATGGAAATGAAGTTGCGTCTCAGCTCCAGCAGGCCGGTTCTCCGGTACGCATCCTGGCCCTGAGCGCCCATGACGACAAGCAGTATATTCAGGAGCTGCTGGCCAATGGAGCTGCAGGCTACCTGATTAAAGAAGAAGTCCCGGAAGCGATTGTTGAAGCCGTGCGCGGCGTCTCCCGCGGCGAGCAGGGTTGGGTTAGCCGGCGGGTCGCCGCCCAGATGACCACCTGGATGCGCGAGGAGCATCAGGACGACCGCATGGGTCTGACCTCCCGCGAGGTTCAGGTCCTGCAGGCGGTTGTGGCCGGTAAGACCAACCAGGAGATTGGCCTGGAACTGGGTATCAGCGAGAAAACGGTCGAGAAGCATCTCGAAGGTATTTTTTCTAAGCTGGGCGTCGCTTCTCGTGTAGAAGCCGCCGTGCACGCCGTGCGCGAAGGCTGGGTCTGAACCGTCCGCACCTGCTTTTCCTTATCCTTTATCTCTGCGCTCCCTCACCCCTGAGGGAGCGTTCTTTTTAATCCTAAGGGAAATCCCTACCGGTATCACAGGAACATTCCCCATTGTTGCCCCTTCCTGCAGCAGGTATATTCTCCATAAATACGTACGCCTTTCTTTGATACGCCAGCGGAGCAGCACCGCCGCAGCAACGCATTCCTGCCGGGCAGTTTGGACGTGGGCGATCAGGGGGAGAGCGAGGGACGTATTTGCGGAGGAGCAATATGATTCGTGTTCTCGTTGTCAGTGAGGACAACCGGGGCTGTCAGGCCCTGATAAAGAACCTGGAGCTGCAGCAGGACATCTGCATCGCTGGCTGCGCGGCGGATTACGGCGAGGCCCGGCACTGGTTGGATGAAGTAGACGCCGTTCTGGCGAGCGCCGAACTGCCCGACGATGGGGCGTATATCCTGCTTCGCCGCCAGCTTCTGGACGAGTACTGCCTGCCGGTAGTGGTCTACAACCTGCCCGACAATACCGCCGCGATCCTGCGATACATCGAAGGCGGCGCGCGTGGTTACGTGCTGGAAGGCGCCGCCCCCTC
>Ga0134095_1000082_pt1 | contig 107289 bp, 94 predicted proteins | sample 6_2taG_FD_94449 | JGI IMG/M metagenome (GOLD analysis project Ga0134095, IMG submission 94449) | Switchgrass degrading microbial communities from high solid loading bioreactors in New Hampshire, USA - 6_20_20_110_A2 metaG | ecosystem: Engineered > Bioreactor > Semi-continuous > Anaerobic >... | reverse complement strand
ATTGTATGCTATGGCTTAAATTTATACATAAAAAGGCAGACGACCAAACATGATCGCCTGCCAATAATTCATATGCTACTCCATTTTACTTGGTTCAACCCCAACATTTGACGTTGAGCCTTTATTTATGCGATTTCGTCCTTGTTAATTTTCTCTCTGATTGAAGCCAAAGCTGATTTTGCCGCTTCGACTATTGCAGGATCTGATTCTTTTTCAAGTACTGCCCTAATAAATTCCATTGCCCTTGCCGAACCGATTTTGCCCAGTGTTTCTATTGCAGCAAGGCGGACATCGAATTCGGGATCGCGGACGAAGTTGACCAACTGGTTTATAATGTCGTAATCAGTAATGCCCGCCAGGGCACGTATCGCCCGTGCACGGATTTCAGCCTTGTTTTCACTGCTTACGACACGCATTAGTTTTTTTGCTTTTTTCTTTTTTTCCCATTTTTCAATTTTTTCTAATGATACACCCACTTTTAACCCTCCCTTTTATGCTTCTGATTGTATTATATACCAACATTAGCCAAGTTTCAAATTTTTTAACGGATTTCCAAGGTGAAACAATTACCGGGAAGAAAGCAGCGCTTTTCTGAAGGAAGCTACGAAATATCAGATAAGTATGCTTCATGCACCTATTGTATTGTCATCATGAATGGTAACGGGATTAAGCTTTGGAAAATCGTATTGGTTTATTTCTGTATTCTTCAGAAATTCCACAGCAGCGCCAAAATCTTTTGCAAATGTAATACCATCTTCACGCATGGCCATGATCAGTTGCTTGTTTTCCCATTCAAGAAAGCAGACATAATTATCTCTTTCCCTTATATAGGGCTCCAACTTGTCCTTATAAATTGGGTTGTCTAAAATTTCAGAACACAAGAAGAAATTGCATATGTACGAACGGTAACGCGGCGGCAGAGTACAGCCCAAACCGGAAAGTACAAAAGGACATGTCTTGAAAAAAACAGAAGTATCCTTAACATTTTTATCTGACGGAACAAGACCGTCTTTCAGCATTTTATGGTGCAGTATGATATCATAACTTCCTTTAACAATGAGATGATCATCGTATATTACAACATCGGGCATGCTAATGATTTTATTCAGCAATGCCATTCCGTCTTCCGAGTGGCACATCCTTTGAATTTCAACCGGATAAAACTTCGGAAAGTAATAGCAGCACCCTCTGTTTTTATTTTGCACAAACTAACGCCTATTAAACTTGAACACCGGGAACAACCGGTGTATGCGAGCCTCGGAACTCCGTTATCGAAATCAATATAAATATAAGCCATATAAAACCTCTGTTCAATAATAAATCATTCACATGATAAAACATTTTATGGAAAATAATCTTAATTCTAAAAGTATGATTGCATAAAATCAACGGTTATTTTATCTCATTGTGACATGTTTTTTTTACATGGGATTTTTCTAGCTTGTCCGCTCTTTTATTTTTACAGCATTTTTACTGAAAATGCCGCCCGCAGCATAATCTGAATCCCAAATCTTAGCATAGATTAACGGTAATTATGTTAAGCTTTTATGGTAAACTTTTTTTCAGTCAAGCATACTATGGTATGGAACGGGGTAAAGTGATTCGAAAGGAGGTTACAAGGGTGCTCGAGCTTGATTATCTTGAACTGAAAAAACAGTTAAAGGATGAACTGAAAGCCGAATTGGAATCGGAACAGGAAGTGGAAATTAAAGATAAGGACACCAACAACCAGAAACAGATAAACAAACAGATAAATTACAATGTCCTCACGCAAAAACAAATACAGGGTCAGAAGGCTGAAAGCGACAGCGATACGGACAGTGATTTGACAAATGAAGCTTTAAACGTATCAAAAAGCAAAAGCGAAGCCGACAACTGGCTTAATACAAAGATTAAAGCCGATTCCGACAGCAAGGCTGAGGCGGAAGGCGAAGCTGAAGCTAAAGCTGACGCAAAGGCTGCCGATGGCGGTAAAAAAGTAAAATATTATTAATGATATGATAACGTTCGATTTATTTAGGGGGAAGCTGCAGTTTATGTGCTGTCAATAATAAAGGCTGTTTGACAGGGAAGAAGGTTATTGCGGATGGAACAGGTAAAACCCGGAACAATTAAGGAAAGTTTACAATATAATTCACAGGACATGGATCAGGAACAGGAAGTAAATTTAAACCCGAAACAATACAATAAACAAGACGTCCGTGTATTCCTGGTCAATGAAAAAGCAGACTACAGCTGTAAAATTACGGGCTCCGTATATGAACGAAAAACAAGAAGCACTATAAAAGGAACAGAGATACTGCTGTTCTTCGGCTATGATAGCAGTATGCCTGTCCACAAAACAACTTCGGATGAAAACGGAAATTTTACGATTGATGATTTGCCCCCTGGTTTTTACAGTATTATGGCTGTATACGGCGATCTTCGTTCAAAATTATACTATTTGAAGATTCTTCCTGAACAAAACGCCTTTCAGGTGATTCTTATATAAAAATGTATGGCACAGCGGCGGTTTCCTGCCGTTTTTATCTATATTCTTTATTCTTGTTTTTATTTTTAACAATGCTTATCCGGTCGTTATTTCAGATTTCGGCTTATCTATGCGATGGCCTTTTTCTTATTCTATTTTTTTATTGTAAATAACGCTTTTTTAAGTTATAATTATAACCAGGTAATAATATCTATTAATATGATGGAGGGATAATTATGGCCAAGGGTGTGCTTATTGAAACAAAGGAAGGGAAAAGAATTGTAAAAGGCCTTGGTTATTATGAAACGCCTGAGATAAAAAATCTGAAACACCTCGTGAAGAGAAGCGTTGAAAGATATCGCGATGCCGTAGCTTTCAGGTTCAAGGATAAAAATGGGAATATTACCGGAAAAACATATATTGATTTTGACAGGGATATCGACTGTCTCGGCACTGCCTTAATTTCATTGGGTCTTAAGGGAATGAGGTTCTCGATAATCGGCGAAAACCGTTACGAATGGGGGGTCTGTTACCTTGCTGTTACGAACGGGAGCGGTATAGCGGTGCCGCTTGACAAATACCTTCCGGAGAATGAAGTCGAGACGCTGATTGAAAGGGGAAAAGTGGATGTTATCTTTTACAGCCCGTCCTTTCATGATATGATGGTTTCAATATCAAACAAGAATAAACGGCTGAAATATTACATTTGCATGGAACAGTTGGAAAACATGCCAGGCGACACAAGATTCATGAGTTTGCCCGACCTTATTGACAGGGGCGAGAATTTGCTTAAAACGGGGGATAAATCGTTTGTTAATGAAGAAATAAACAGCGATGAAATGTCGGTCCTGTTGTTTACTTCAGGAACTACAAGCTTGTCAAAAGGGGTTATGCTTTCGCATAATAACATTGTGAGCAATGTTATTTCAATAACAGCCACCCTTAAGGCAGGACCCGGTGATGTGCACCTGTCGCTGCTGCCTTTGCATCACACGTTTGAAAACACCGTAGGTTTTTTGTTTATGGTAAGCGCCGGAGTCTGCATCGCGTACTGCGACGGAATTAAGCACATCGCACAAAACCTGAAGGAGTATAACATAAGCCTGCTTGTTGCTGTGCCCGCTGTATTTGAAACACTCTACAGGAGGCTTACGGAAGGAATAAAAAAATCGGGAAAGGAAAAGCTTGTTGAATCGCTGTTCAAAGTATCCGGAACTTTGCGGTCAATAGGGATTGATCTTAGAAGGGTGCTGTTTAAGAGCATATTCGACCAGTTTGCGCCGAAACTGCGACTGGCTGTTTCCGGAGCCGCGCCTTTGGATCCTGAGATTGTGGTATGGTTTGACAATATCGGTTTCAGGCTGCTGCAGGGATACGGGCTTACCGAGGCATCCCCGGTCGTGGCTACAAATAACGATTTCGTAAATGAACCCGGAACAATAGGGTATCCGATAAAAGATGTGGAAGCAGCGATTCTTGACCCTGACGATAGCGGAATGGGTGAATTAATAGTCAGGGGACCGAATGTTATGCTCGGATACTACGAGGATCCAGATGCGACATCGGATACGCTTATAGATGGAGGCTGGCTGAGAACCGGTGATCTCGCGACAATAGACGAGAAAGGGTTTATCCGAATTACGGGAAGGGCAAAATCGATGATTGTATTCACAAACGGGAAAAAGGCCTTTCCTGAGGAATATGAAATACTGTTAGGAAATATACCGTACGTGAAGGATTCCTTTGTCTGGGGGAATAAGGCGCCTGACGGCGATATCCAGGTCTGCGCGAAAATCGTTATCGACAGGGATGCTTTATCTTCCGAAAACAGTGTTTCCGAAAATGATATACAGGAAATAATCGATTCGGCAATAAAAGAGATAAATAAAGGACTGCCGCAGTATAAGATTATCAGGTATTTCGTTTACAGTTTCAAGGATTTGATAAAAACCACGACACTGAAAACGAAAAGAAATATCGAACTGGAAAGAGTTTTAACGGCGATAAAAAATTCGGGTCTCGATATGAGAAGGATGAACGGGAAACTGATAGATACTTTCGAAGAATAACAGACTAATAAAATATTATCTTTGCGTTATTTGAATCGGAGGCGATTGTGGATTTTTTCAGGTATTTGGAGGATGAACTGAATATCCGCCTTAACAAACAGCAATCAGAAGCGGTAAAGGTATCCGGAAGGAGGGTTTTGCTTGAAGCCTGTCCGGGCAGCGGCAAGACAACAACGCTCGTTTCAAGGAATGCGTACCTTATCCTGTGCGGGAATGCGGAACCATCGGATATATTAACCCTTTCGTTCAGCCGCGCTTCGGCGCGCGACATGGAAAAAAGGTTTTACAGCCTTTTTGGGAATGTCATAAACAGCCCTGTGCACTTTTCCACTATCCACAGCTTCTGTTACGGGTTTTTGAAATACTGCGGCAAAAAACAAATTCTCCGCGTTCCTGAACTTCTGGAAGGGAAACAGGATGGAAGCAAACTTAAAATATTAAAAAATATTTATTTCTCATTAAGCGGTGAATATCTCAGTGAAGATGCGCTGGAAGAAATATCGAATGCAATAAGTTTTGTAAAAAATAAACTTATACCCCCAGAAAGTTATAAAAGAGAATTACGGGATTTTCCTCTTATATTCGAAAAGTATGAGCAGTACAAAAAAGAGAAAAACCTGATCGACTTTGATGATATTTTGTCCCTTGCATATTCGGTGTTGAAAAGCGACGAGGGCGTATGCGCGGGGTATGCGGCGCACAGGTTTGTACATGTCGATGAAGCCCAGGATGTCTCGCTCCTTCAGCATAAAGTAATAGAGCTGCTGTCAAAAAACGGGAGCTTATTCATGGTAGCAGACACGGACCAATCGATATACGGTTTCAGGGGCGCAGATCCCGAATATATTGTAAACATTAATATGATTTATCCCGATGCTGAAATAATAAAACTTGAGACAAATTACAGATCAACCGCGTGCATAGTCGAACTGTCGAACAGTTTTATATCACGGAATGTTTACAGGCATCCCAAGAGAATGGATACATTAAATGAAAAAGGGAAGTATCCCTGCTATATTTCGGCTAAAGATTCAAAGGATCAGATCAGAAAGGTTATTGAACTGTTAGCGGACGGATATGCGAAAAAAACCGCCGCCGTCCTTTACAGGAATAACCTGTCGGGAATACCCGTAGCATATGAGCTTATAAAAAACGGTATTCCATTTTACATGCGCGACAATTACTCGAATTTTTTCAGGCATCCTGTTATCGCGGACGTTTTTAATTTCTTTCATTTTTCAGAAAATCCGGACGATATTGAATGTTTTAAGAAAATTTATTTTAAGATGGGCGCTCCGTTTTCGAAAACCTGTATAACATACCTTGAATCAAATGCCGGCGCGAGCAGGAATATAATTATTTCGTTATTTGATATCTACTGGAAAAACAGGGATATGAGGGAGCATCTGTTCAGGATTAGAAAAGCGATTAAGAAAATCCGGCGCTCAAAACCATCAAGAGCTTTTGATATTATTTTTAATGACCTTTGTTACGAAGAATATATTAAGCGCAACGCAGGTTTTTCAACCGTTTTTTCAACTCTCAAACAGTTGTCCGACGGGGCAAAAACAATATCGGAACTGCAAAAAAGGCTTGGGATAATTAAAAGGGAAATAGAGCGAAGCTGCCGGACGGACAGCGATTCCGCCGTTTGCCTGCTGACGCTGCATGGAAGCAAAGGTCTCGAGTTTGATAAAGTTATTCTTATTGATCTGATTGACGGTTTGTTTCCGGCTGAAAAAAGTCTTGATAAAGCTGCCGCAGACAAAAAAATGCTGTATGAGGAAGAAGCAAGGTTATTTTATGTTGGCGTTACAAGGGCAAGGAGCGAAGTGTTTCTTGTTGCGCCGGGAAAACTGGACGGGAAAGCCGTAAATCCGTCCCGCTTCATAAAAAGATTTCTCGAGCCCGTATATTCCTTTCCGGCGCATTGGAATTAAGCATTTTCCGATAAATCAGCAAGTCCTTTGGGCGGGACTATGAAAAACAGGTTAGTTTGTTCTGTTTCCCTGCCTGCAAAATGAAATCGGCCTTTTTTCAATGCTTGCGACTAAACGGTCGAATTCTTCTTCTTTTTCCTTGACCGTCTTGAAGCAATTCGGATACTTATTCAATATTTCCTTTAATTTGGAATACGTCAAAATGATCATCCCTCTTTCATTTATTTCTTTATTATCAGAATATGATACAAGCTAAAAAAATGTTCATGCCTGCCCGCAAAACAAAACACCCCAAATAAAACCGCGTACCCACCGGAACGCGGCTCTGGCTCGGGTGCTTTCGGTGAAGACGGGCGATATTTCAAATTTATCTGATTGCGTGAAGAAATTTTTTAATTTATAATATTATCATTGTTTTTTTCCCTGAATTTGTTAAACGCGTTTATGAAAGGGGTTTTCCGCTTGAAGCACGATACCGTTGTTATTCTTGATTTTGGCGCCCAGTACGGCCAGTTGATAGCAAGAAGAATACGTGAAGCTGACGTATATTGTGAAATACTTCCGTACAATGTTCCCATCGAAAAAATTATTGAGAGAAACCCAAAAGGTATTATTCTGACAGGCGGGCCGGCGTCGGTTCTCGATGAGAACGCGCCGAAGTGCGATCCAAAGCTCTTCGATATAAATGTGCCCATCCTTGGAATATGCTATGGAATACAGTTGATTGCCGCTGTGCTTGGAGGAACCGTAAACAGTGTTTCAACAAGGGAATACGGCAAGGTTGATATTGAACTTAATACCGACAGTGAATTGTTCGAAAATATGGAGCCCGATACATTTTGCTGGATGAGTCATACATTCAATGTCATAAAAATGCCCGAAGGTTTTACTGCGACGGCGGGAACAAAGAATTGCCCCGTTGCTGCCATGGAAAACCGTGAGAAAAGGATCTATGGAGTCCAATTCCACCCGGAGGTTGAGCACACGCCGTTCGGACAGCAAATGCTGAAGAATTTCCTGTATAAAATATGTAATTGCAAACCGGATTGGAAGATGGATTCGTTTGTTGAGTCCGCAGTAAAATCAATCCGTGAGAAAGTGGGAAGCAAAAAAGTTTTATGCGCGCTTTCGGGCGGTGTTGATTCGTCGGTAGCCGCCACCCTTGTGCACAAAGCCGTTGGGCAGCAGTTAACGTGCCTATTTGTTGATCACGGCCTTTTGCGAAAATATGAAGCCGAACAGGTTGAGGATGTATTCAGGCGGAAATTCAATATGAACCTAATCAAGGTAAACGCACAGGAGCGCTTCCTGAAAAAGCTCGCCGGCGTTACCGATCCGGAAAGAAAAAGAAAAATCATCGGCGAAGAGTTTATACGTGTTTTCGAAGAGGAAGCGAAAAAGCTTGGGAAGGTTGATTTTCTTGTCCAGGGAACGATATATCCCGATGTCATTGAAAGCGGCCTCGGGAATTCATCAGTAATTAAAAGCCATCACAATGTCGGCGGTCTTCCCGAGCATGTCGATTTCAATGAAATCATAGAACCGTTAAGGGATTTATTCAAAGATGAAGTCCGCAAGGTTGGGCTCGAATTAGGCCTGCCGGAGCAGTTGGTCTGGCGGCAGCCGTTCCCGGGGCCGGGTCTTGCGGTGCGTATTATAGGTGATATTACTCCCGAAAAACTTGAGATTCTCAGAGACACCGATTATATACTTCGCGATGAAATTGCCATGGCAGGGCTCGAACGGAAAATCAGCCAGTATTTCACTGTTCTTACTAACATGAGAAGCGTCGGCGTCATGGGAGACGAAAGGACTTATGATTATACCGTCGCGATAAGGGCGGTTACAACTACCGACTTTATGACAGCCGACTGGGCAAAGATACCGCACGAAGTACTCGAGAAAGTTTCCAACCGTATTGTAAATGAAGTAAAACATGTTAACAGGATTGTTTATGATATAACTACAAAGCCTCCTGCTACAATTGAGTGGGAATGATTGTACGACATAATTACCGGTATTGGTTTTATTTTTTAAAAAAGAAACCGAACAGGTGGATAAATGATTACGCTTTCAAATATCAATAAAACCTTTCGTGTTGCCAGGCGGCAGGCAGGATTCGGCCGTGCCGTAAAGGCTTTGTTTTCGCGCGAATATGAACTTATTCATGCCCTTAACGATGTCAGCTTTACAATCAAAGACGGCGAAATGGTTGGGTATATCGGTCCGAACGGCGCAGGAAAAAGCACTACGATTAAAATTATGTGCGGAATCCTCACACCTGACAGCGGTATGTGCAAAATTAACGGACGCGTACCGTGGCGCGACCGAATTGCGCACGTACGGGAAATCGGCGTAGTTTTCGGCCAGCGCAGCCAGCTTTGGTGGGATGTTCCGATTATTGACAGCTTTGAATTGTTACGCGATATTTATAAAATAGACAGGAAAATTTATAAAAATAATCTTGACGAATTGACAGTGCTTCTTGATTTAAGCGAACTGCTGAAGACTCCTGCCAGAAGCCTCAGTCTCGGCCAGCGCATGCGTTGCGAAATTGCCGCGTCGCTTCTGCACTCTCCTAAAATTCTGTTTCTTGATGAACCTACTATCGGTCTTGATGCGGTTTCTAAAATGACCGTACGCCAATTCATAAAAAGAATAAACGCAGAGCGTGGTACAACAGTTATCCTGACAACCCATGACATGCAGGACATTGAGGCATTGACCGAACGAATACTGCTGATAGGCAAGGGCAGGATACTGCTCGATGGCAGCCTTACCGAACTAAAAAAGCGCTCATCAAGGAGAAAAACGCTTGTCGTTGAATATAACGGATCTGCACCGGAAATTACCGATGATATGACCCTTATTGAGAAGAAAAACGGGCGCCTTGTAATATCTCTTGACCCGGAGATATTTCCGGTATCGGACGCGATAGCCTATCTTGCCGCAAGGACGGAACTCACCGACGTATCGGTGTCCGGCATAACAGCGGAGGAAATGGTAGCAGAGCTGTACAGGGAGTATCATATATGAAAAAATATTCAGCGCTGTTTCGCATTCGCTTTATTAACAGTTTGCAGTATCGCGCCGCTGCGTTGGCAGGGCTTGCTACACAGTTTGCCTGGGGGTTTATGGAAATATCGGCTTTTTCGGCTTTTTACCGCGCAAATCCTGCCGCATTTCCGATGGAATTCTCGCAGACGGTTTCTTACATATGGATGCAGCAGGCATTTCTTACACTGTTTATGATGTGGTTTTGGGAATATGATATTGCTGCTTCGATTATCGAAGGTTCGATAGCTTACGAAATGGTACGCCCGCTTGACATATACAACCGCTGGTTTTGCCAGATTACGGCCAACCGTTTGGCGCGGGCGGCTTTAAGATGCGCACCGATCCTGATTTTTGCGTTTCTCGTTCCGGAACCGTATCGGATGACGCTGCCACCTGACGCGGCTCAGCTTTTTTTATTCCTGCTTTCCGTACTTCTGGCGTTATGTGTAGTGGTAGCGTTTTCAATGCTGATGTATATTTCATTATTCTATACATTATCACCTACAGGAGTCAGGTTATTTATCGCGGTTATATCCGATTTTTTTGCAGGCGGGATTGTGCCGCTGCCGTTTTTTCCGGCGCCGGTTCGCGCCGTTGCCGAATGGCTGCCGTTTGCGGCGATGCAGAATATGCCGCTTCGAATTTACAGCGGAAATATCGCGGGTATGGACGCATTTGCGGGTATCGGCCTGCAAATCTTTTGGCTTGCGGCTCTGTTGGCTGTCGGGCGGCTTATGATGAGCCGGGCGCTTAAAAGGGTCATCGTGCAGGGAGGCTAAAGATGCAGTTATATATTAAGTTTTTCGCGATGCACTTAAAAAGCCAGATGCAGTATAAGTTATCATTTTTTCTGACTGCGCTCGGTCAATTCTTTGCGTCATTTACAGTTTTGCTTGGTGTATATTTTATGTTTTCACGGTTCCACGAAGTTGAAGGTTTTCAGTTTGAGCATGTGCTTTTATGTTTTGCAGCAGTGCTGATGGCGTATTCTATTGCCGAAATGTTTGGACGCGGTTTTGATCAGTTCCCGCAAATGCTTGGAAACGGCGAGTTTGACCGTGCTCTTGTAAGACCGAGGAGCGTAATCTTCCAGGTTCTTGCGGCAAAGATGGATTTCACAAGATTCGGCAGGTTATTTCAGGCTATACTCGTATTCTGTTATGCAATTCCGAACAGCGGTGTTATTTGGACCTGGGATAAAGTTTTAGCGCTTTTATTGATGGTTGTTTGCGGCAGCCTGATATTCTTCGCGTTGTTTATAGTATATGCCGGATTTACGTTTTTCACGGTCGAAGGTCTGGAATTTATGAACATCTTTACTGACGGAGGCCGGGAGTTCGGGCGCTATCCGTTTTCGATTTACGGGAAAAGAATTCTGAAGTTTCTTACGTTTGTAGTTCCGCTCGCGCTTTTTCAGTATTATCCGCTTCTGTATCTGCTGGACAGGGAAAAAAACATGCTTTATATGTTCACGCCCGTGATCGGTCTGCTGTTTATAATACCAAGCTGCGCTTTCTTCCGCATAGGGCTGCGGAAGTATAAATCGACCGGGTCATGACTGGTTCTGTGAGTTAATCGAGTTAATTATCCTGATAGCAAGCTCGTATTTATAAACCGATTTATGCTGGGTTGTGAATTTAAAGCGGTACAGCGTGTTATGATAATAAAACTCAAACTTGTTGTTGTTTTGAATATTCACCCCGGTCATTTCACTAATAGGGAAAGCATAAACTGTCTTTTCGGATGAAAGTATAAGCCTGTCAAAGAACAGTTCCACCTTGCCGAGCTTTTTGTATTGTCTTAATCTACCCCTGCGTTTCCCGGTAAAGATCTTAACGCCCGTATCCGAGAACAGCGGTATTTGTCCCGACATATACTCGTTTTTTGAAAACAGTTCGTATAAATACGTATTCTGCCAATCGCTCCATGTTTGCGGAGAAAGAAAGAACGGTTCATGCTCGGTGTCAAAATAACCGTATTCGTTATACCTGACAGTATAATTGCAGTTTCCGCATGTGAAAAAGTCTCCGCGGCTTCGCAGCGAACACAGCGATTTGCAGCGCGGGCAGACCACAAGAAACAGATCAAGGTATTCGGCAAGGTTTCGCCCTTTGAAAGGCACCATGTTTTTCTCCTGCCACTCATATTCATTCATCCGTATTCCTTCAACTATTTTCCGGTATATTTCATCTGTGGACATTTTGTTAATGTCATCGGGAGTGAAAAGAACGCTGTATTTTATATGGATGACACCGGTTCTTGAGCTTCTTGCCCATCTTGGCCTGGTGAGGCCCGCTCCTTCCATTAACGTGTTTATTACAGGTACTTTAAGGCTCTTTATTAGTTTAGCAGTTGAATAAAAAACCGGCACGTTTTTCAAATCCCAGTTTCGCGCTCCCTCGGGGTACACTCCAACAACACCTTTGTTCTTTATTATGCTTATAATAGCGCGGATGGTTCCGGAGTCGGCCAGTTTTTTTGATTTAGGTATCCCGCCGACAAGCTTTAACAACTGCCTGAGCCAGAAGTGGCGGAAATGTGTGTCGGAAATTACAAAGTAAATTGGCTCGCTAATACCCATTGACATCAGGAAAGGGTCCCAGGCTCCGATATGATTGCCTATAACAATATAGGGAGGTTTCACATCAGCAATTTCTTCATTATTTATTTTCACATTGAATCGAAGTGATAAATACTTTCCGAACGTGAGCCTGAGCAGCTTATTAAACCATTTGCTGTGTCTGTATTTTATTTTTTTTATTTTTTCCATTTTCCCCCCGCCGTATCTAATAATTTATGTCTAAAATTCCATTTAATTTTACCAAACCATTATTTCAATGTAAATGGATTTTGTTTATCCGGGACGCGGCAATGCCTCGATCCGTTATCCGCCCGCCGGGTTTCCGCATTAATTCGTGGGCTGTTTATTCGGACGCGAAATGAAGAACTATTGTACAATAAAGAAAACTATAACGGAATGAATGGGGTATTTCGTTTACCTGAAACATGCTGTTTAGTTTGCATATTGTTTAATACGCCAATCAAAGGTATAATTCAAGGAGGAAAACTAGGAGGTGTTGTATATATGCCGGTATTTGAAATGCCATTAAGCGAACTTAAAAAGTACCAGGGGATAAACCCGAAACCCGAAGATTTTGAACAGTATTGGGAAAGAGCTCTCGATGAAATGAACAGTACCGATCCCGACGTCAAGCTTATTCCCACAGAATTTCAAAGCAATGTCGCCGAATGCTATGATCTTTATTTTACCGGAGTGAAAGGCGCAAGGATCCATGCGAAGCTGCTAAAGCCGAAGCAGAAAAAAGACAAGTATCCCGCAATTCTGCAGTTTCACGGGTACGCATGGAACTGCGGGGACTGGCAGAGCAAGCTTGGGTATGCTGCATCAGGCTTTGTCGTTGCGGCAATGGACTGCCGCGGGCAGGGCGGTTTGTCCGAAGACAAGGGAGGAGTATTCGGGAATACACTGCACGGCCATATTATACGCGGACTCGATGACCCAAACCCGGACAATCTTCTTTACAGGCAGATCTTTTTGGATACCGCCATGCTTGCGAGGGTTGTTTCCGGTATGCCGTTTGTTGACGGCGAAAGAATGGGAGCAATGGGAGGCTCACAGGGTGGTGGATTAACCCTGGCGTGCGCGGCATTAGTTCCTGAAATAAAAAAGGCGGCGCCGGTATACCCGTTTTTGTGCGATTATAAAAGGGTATGGGAAATGGATCTGGCCAAAGATGCGTACAAAGAGCTGGCTGATTATTTTAGAAAATTTGATCCGATGCATCAAAGGGAAGACGAGGTATTTAAGAAGCTTGGCTATATCGATGTACAGAATCTTACAAAACGCATAAAAGGCGAGGTTTTGATGGCTACCGGACTCATGGACACGGTATGTCCCCCTTCAACGCAGTTTGCGGCATATAACAAGATTGAATCAAAGAAAGATGTTGTAATATATCCTGATTTCGGGCATGAATTACTGCCTGGTTTTGATGATATTACATACAGGTTCATGTGTGAGTTGTTATAATGATTAAAAGAACCACTGTCGGAGGATTTACATGAAAACAATAATTACACTCCTTGGGATGGCGAAAAAATACTGGAAATACATGATCATCGGCATGATTGCAATAGTTTTGATGACAGCATGTCAGCTTACGGCACCGATGATTGTCAGGGAACTGACGAGCCTGATTCAGAACCAGGACCCTGAACTCGGTCAAAAGGCTCTGCGGCTTGCGCTTATTTTGGCGGCTATATATCTTGCACAGGCGGGCTGCACGTTCCTGCGCTCTTACATAACACATTACGCGGCATGGAATTTTGTATCGGACATGAGGGTACGGATATATAACCACCTTCAGAAGCTGTCTCTGCGTTATTACCATGATAAGCAGACCGGACAGATCATGTCCCGTGCGTCAAACGATGTTCAGCTTATTGAACTTCTTATAGCCCATGCGGTGCCGGATTTGATTGTCAATGTTCTTATTCTGCTGGGCGTAACGATTCTGCTTTTCTCGATTAATGCCGTGCTTGCCCTGTTAAGCCTTGTCACGGTACCTTTTTTGATATTCGCTATAGGGATATTCGCGAAAAAAATTCAGCCCCAGTTCAGGACATCACAGCAGAGACTTGCCGAATTCAATGCGACGCTTCACGATAACCTGTCCGGTATGAAGGAGATCCAGGTTTTTAACCAGCACGAAAGGGAAAAAAGCCGGATATGCAAGTCATCAAAAGCCCATGTAAACCAGGTTTTAAGAGCGTTAAGATTAAGCGCGATATACCATCCTTCGATTGAGTTTTTCAATCATATGGGTACGGTTCTTGTTATAGGGTTCGGCGGATATCTTGCTTCTTTGAACAGGGTCCCCCTTCCTGATATAATAGCGTTTATTCTGCTTTTAAATATGTTTTACCAGCCAATAAGCACTCTCGGAAGGGTTAACGAAGATTTGCAGAACGCGCTTGCCGGGGCATCAAGAGTGTTCGAGGTTCTTGATACCGAACCCGATGTAAAGGAAAAAAGCGGCGCGATAAATGTGGGAAGGATTTCGGGAAAGATAGACATAGAGAATGTTTCGTTCAGCTACATAACGCATCGTGATGTGTTAAAGAATATAAGCCTTTCGATAAATCCGGGAGAACTGGTAGCTATTGTAGGGCCGACAGGTGTCGGGAAAACGACGTTGATCAGCCTGCTGGCGCGTTTTTATGATCCCGACGACGGAAGGATCCTGTTCGACGGCATTGATATCAGGGATATGACTTTATCTTCGCTGCGTGACAATATAAGCATAGTGCTGCAGGATGTATTCCTTTTCAACGGCACGGTGGCGGAAAATATCTCATACGGCGTAAAAAATGCGAGTATGGATGATATTATCAGGGCCGCAAAGATCGCAAACGCGCATGAATTCATTTGTGAGATGGAGCGTGGTTATGATACCGTAATAGGCGAAAGAGGAATAAAACTGTCCGGTGGACAGAAACAGCGGCTTTCGATTGCAAGAGCCGTTCTCAGGGATACTCCGATCCTGATCCTTGACGAAGCTACGGCTTCAGTGGACATGGAAACTGAAAAACTTATTCATCAGGCAATAGACAGCATTATACAAAACCGCACCACTATAATGATTGCCCATCGCCTTTCTTCTGTACGCAAAGCGGATAAAATAATCGTTCTCGAAGATGGAAAGATTGCGGAGATTGGAACGCATGAAGAATTAATGAAAACCGACGGGCTGTATAAAAAGCTCTGCGAGATTCAAATGCACGGCTGATTATACGTAAATTGAAATAAAATTCTAATCAAATTCTAATTGTTTGCAAACGGAGGGTTAATTTTCGATATGTAAAATGCCAGTGTAAAATTAAGTGTTTGAGAATATTCGGAGGTGCGGATATGATTACACTGGAACAGGTAGATCAGTTGAGGAAAAGAACCAACTGCAGCTATGAAGAAGCAAAGTTTCTGCTTGAAAAGCATAACGGCAATGTTTTGGACGCAATTGTGGAGTTTGAAAAAAATAAAGGCAGAAAATGCAATGGGTTTGACGAAAAGTCGTGGAAGAAGCAGAGCGGGGATTTTTTCAAGAGCGTTTTGGAAGTAATCCGGAAGGGCTTTGAGAATAATGTCGTAATTGAGGATAGGAACGGCATATTGATAAATCTGCCCATTAATGTAATGCTTATTCTCATCATCTTAATACCTATGGTTATCATCCCGGTTTTGCTTGTACTTATGCTTGTCGGGTATAAAATAAGCATCAGGAAGAAGAAGGGTGAAGAGATAAACCTGACTTCAATGATGCATGATATGGCCGGCCAATTTAAAAGCGGCAGCTGCGAGCAACCTCAACGGTGCCATGATGAGAACGCTGTCAGTGAAATAAAAAATGACGGCTATAATGAACTCACGATTGAGTAGGCATTGCTTTGGCACGAAAGGCAAAATAACCGGACAGCGTATTAATATGAATAATTTGTATTATTCTGCTGCAAATCCTCCTTGCGTCAGGCACGGAGGATTTCGTGCTATGATAAAACAATCCCGCCCGTTAACGAAATCGTAGATTTCAAACGGCCTGCCATAACCTCACCGTTACCTAAGCCATAAATTTCAAACGACTCCCCAAAAACATGGTAACATGAATATATTCAGCCGATGCCGCGCTGAATGGATTCATGTTATAATAAACAAAAGGCAGAAAAAAGGCGTATAAGCCAGGGCGCATAACAGGCGGGGTAAATCATACGATTCCAACATTAATGGAGTGAAACCGGATGGCTGAAAAAATACTTGTAGTTGAAGATGAAAGCAAGATAGCGCGCTTTCTCGAATTGGAGCTCAAACATGAAGGATATGACGTAGAGCTTGCCTACGACGGGCGTGACGGGCTTGAAAAAGTTTTGAAGGGGGACATTGATCTTGTAATCCTTGATTTGATGCTCCCGATGTTAAGCGGAATTGAAGTGCTGCGCCGCATTCGAAAAAGCACCGATCTGCCCGTTATTATGCTGACTGCGAAAGATGATGTGTCCGACAAAGTTATGGGACTTGACAGCGGGGCGGACGATTACGTCACAAAGCCGTTTGCGATAGAGGAACTGCTTGCGAGAATCCGTGTCGCGCTTAAAAGGAAACAAAACACGGCGAGAAAACCCGAAGAAGAAATACTCAGGGCAGGGGATCTTTCGGTTAATAAAACCGCCCGCAAGGTTATGTTTAACGGTGAAGAGATACCGCTGTCGAAAAAGGAGTATGACCTGCTCGTATATATGATGGAAAACAAGGGCATAGTGCTCACGCGTGAAAAGCTCATTGAAAAGGTCTGGGGATATGACTACTACGGCGACACGAATGTAACGGATGTTTATATCAGGTATCTGAGGGCAAAGATTGATCAGAAGTACAACCAGTCATTCATAAAGACTGTTCGTGGAGTGGGATATATTTTTGAAGACAAGGAATAAAAATGAACCGGAAAAAATAAAGACGGTTTTCCTGTACAAAAAAGACAGGGCCAAAAATACGCAGAAGAATAAGAATGAAAACAAGATGCAGAGAAAACCGGGGAAAAAGGAAAACGCCCGAGCATCCTCGATGGGGCGCCGCCTTTCGGGGGCGTATACGAGGATGATGGTTGATTCTTTCCTGTCATGCCTTATACTTATTCTCATCGTGTACTGCATTTTCAACGCCGCCGTTATTATCCGCGATGTTATTCATATCATTAATGATCTGGGGTCTACGGATAAACTTTCGGAATCAATTTACGATATAGTTGTCCAGCATGATACGGAACTCGATATATCTGCAGTCGACGGCGAGGTGCTGCTGAATACCTTCGGTAAATACGATAAGCCTCCGGGTATGGTTCCGGTGTGGTTTTATGGTAAAGACGGGCTTGTTTATATGATGATAAGAACGTATTTAAACCGTCCGGATGGTCTTTACCTTGTCGGCATATTCAAGGATATTACAACCGTTCTGCTGGAGATGGCTGTTTTGTTGATAACCGCCGTTGTCCTTGGAACAATGGTTCTTCTGACGATTTTTTTCAGGGGAAGAGCGATGACGAAAAATGCGTTGTACCCGATTGCCGAAATGACAAGGATGGCAAAGGAAATAAAGGCGCAGAACCTGAACCTGAGGCTTAACGTAACGAATGCGAAGGACGAACTTAAGGAGCTTGTAATTACTTTCAATGAAATGATGGACAGAATTGAAGATGCATATAACAAGCAGAACCAGTTTGTCTCAGACGCGTCGCACGAATTGAGAACCCCAATATCGGTAATCCAGGGATATGCACGCATGCTTGAAAGATGGGGCAAGGAAGACCCGGAAGTTCTTACCGAATCTATAGAGGCTATACGCAATGAAGCCGAAAACATGAGAGAACTGGTCGATAAACTGCTGTTTATTGCGAGAAACGACAAAGACACATTGAATTTGTCAATGGAAACATTCTCGCTGAGTGAAATGATGGACGAACTGGTTAAGGAGACGCGAATGGTGGATCAGGATCATATTATTGAAAGCTCAATTGACCAGGATGTATATATAAATGGGGACAGAAACCGCATAAAACAGGCAATGCGGATTTTTATAGATAATGCGCAGAAATACACTCAGCCGGGCGGAATTATTGAAATCAGCCTGAAAAACAGCAATAATACCGCGGTACTTTCGGTAAAGGATAACGGATGCGGCATTTCCGCAAAAGATATTAACAATATTTTTGACAGATTTTACAGGGCGGACGAGTCCCGTGACAGGAACAAGGGGGGACACGGGCTTGGCCTTTCAATTGCCAGAATAATAGTTCTGCGGCATGGCGGGAAGATTAATGTAAAAAGCAAACCGGGGGAAGGCAGTGTTTTTTCGATCGTTCTGAATTCACTGCCGAAAACCCCCGGTAATGATGTTAATTCTGCTTATTCGGAATCAAAAAATCCTTAAGCGCAGGTAATTATCTTTTACGAAATCAAACTTCGTGATTTTCTGCAGTGCCTGTTCCATCGACTTTTCCGATGCTTCGTGCGTAAGCAGAACAATAGGCACATAATTATCTTTGCCATGAGTCTCAAGCTGAACCATCGAAGATATCGAAATCTTGTATTCGGCAAAAACACCCGATATTTTCGCGAGCACGCCCGGTTTGTCAAGCGTGAAGAAGCGCAGGTAAAACCTGTTCGAAACTTCTTCTACCGGTATTATTTTTACGTCCGCTGTCGGATTGATCGTGCGGTTGCAGAATTTCTGTCCCTCCTTTAACAGGAGATCCCTTGAAAGGTCGACAATGTCGCCTACAATAGCGCTTGCGGTAGGCCGTTCACCCGCACCGGGGCCGTAAAATACCGTATTGCCGACAAAATCTCCCGTTACGAATATGGCGTTCATTTCATAGTTAACCGCAGACAATAGATGTGTGTCGGAAACCAGCGTAGGATGCACCCTGACGTCAATCCCGCCGTTGAAAACGCGATATATCGCAAGAAGTTTTACCGTATATCCGAATGATTTCGCAAAGTCTATATCAAGTTTGCTTATCCCCGTAATACCTTCAACGTAAATTTTATCGAACTGTACAATACTGTCGGATGCAAGGGAAGCCAGTATCGTGAGCTTGTGGGCCGCATCAGTTCCGGTAATATCAAGCGTCGGGTCAGCTTCGGCAAATCCGTTGGTTTGTGCTTCTTTCAATGCGTCTTCGAATTCAACGTTATCCTTATGCATTTTTGTTAAAATATAATTGCACGTTCCGTTAAGGATACCGTATATGCTTTCAATTTTATTCGCGATTAATCCCTCGCGGAGGCCTTTGATAATCGGTATGCCGCCGCCTACGCTTGCTTCAAAAAGAATATCAACGCCGTTTTCGCGGGCAATCCGGAACAATTCCCTGCCGCGGGTGGCAATAAGGGCTTTGTTTGCGGTAACTACATGTTTACGGTTCTCAAGAGCTCTTTTTATGAAACTGAATGCAGGCTCATAGCCTCCAATTGTCTCAACAACAATGTTAATTTCCGGATCATCAAGTACATCATACGCATTGTCGGTGCATTTTACATTCGACAAATCAAGATTGCGATCCTTTGTCCAGTCAAGCTCTGCAATTGTTTTAAGGTTAAAGGACAATGTTGAGCGTGCTTTCAAAAGTTCCTGCTGCTGCAGCAGAATACGCGCAACACCGCTTCCGACCGTACCTAAACCGAGTATTCCTATATTCACCCTTTGACCGTTCATTATATGATCCTTCCCCTTCTCGTATTTTTAACAAGGACTTCTATCATAATAACAGAAGCCCGGCAAAAATAATGCATTCAGTTCGAATTAATGTTATTTCAGCTTACCGCAAAATAATTATATCTATTATAATCATATTCCTTATACTATTCAAGATATTTAAGCCGGTTTATGCCGATCAAATATGGGCAAGTTTTTTTAACTGCTGAATATAATGTCCACTTGATTCATAAAGAGATGATGTTAAATAAAAACGATGGCTTACTAAAAAAACAGGGAAGACCTTTTTCGGTTTCCCCTGTTTATAAGCATTAATTCCGGACAGCGGCGCAGTTATGGCAGGTTCCCCTGAAATAAACCTCTTTGCTGTTGATAATAAAATTATCCAGGCCGCTGAAAGGTAAGCTGTCAACATCAACATCAAAATCGTAAATAGCCCCGCAGCAATCGCATTTGAAGTGGCCGTGACTTTCTACCGTGGAGTCATAACGTATTTCCGTTTCCTCTATTGTTATTGGCTGCACAAGGCCTTTTTCAACAAACAGGTTCAGCGAGTTATAAATTGTCGCTTTAGACAGTGTAGGGAATAATTTCTTCAAACTTGAATATATCTGTTCAACCGTCGGATGGTTCTTATTCACCATTAAGTATTCAAGAACCTTTATTCTATGGAACGACGGCTTAATATTCTTTTCCGCCAATTTATCAAAAACCATTTCCTGTACTTTTTCCATGTTTTCACCTTCTTTGCATTTACTCATATTATGTTTTATTTGGTCATAACTCGAATTTGTAACCGTTATAAATTTATAGTAATAACATATTTAATAATTGTCAATATATTTTTATGTTCCGTTAGTTCCTAAGCTGAAGATTCAACAAAACTCACCGCTGTCCGCGAAAGAAATATTTTTTTCACTGTTATAAGATACACTAAAGGAAGCTTTGAATGGAAATACTTCTGTATTTCCATGAACTTTAACCGGTATCTTGTGTGTGAAACGTCATTTTTTCTGTTTAAACGGTATAAAAAACTATTTACGTCAAAAAAAAGGCTTTATTTGTAAATTCGTTGACATTACTTTACAGTTTTATGTACGATCATGTAAAAGCAGCTAATGAGAAAGAGTTGAATAATAAATGGATGATAACTGTTATTCACTTAAGGATTACCGCAAATACAGATATAAACCGCTTGAATTAATCTTTTATTCGGCTGTGGGGGCTTTTACAATGGGAATTGTCGGATGGGTATTTTATCATAACTGTTATATTGCCTTATTTGCGGCATTACTGGGTCTGTTTTATCCAAAAATAAAAATAAAAAAACTTACCGAAAAGCATATTAACATGCTGCGGCTCCAGTTCAAGGACATGCTCTATTATCTCGGTTCATCGCTTTCCGCGGGAAGATCGGTGGAAAGCGCTTTCACGCAGGTATATTCGTCTTTGAAAAATCTATATACCGACGGTAAAAACGATATAGTCCGGGAAACCGAAATTATACTGAAACGTTTAAGAACCAATGAGAACATTGAGGATATTCTTAAAGACTTCGCGAACCGTTCGGGAATTGAAGAAATACATCATTTTGCCGATGTTTTCTCGGTTTGCAAGCGTTCAGGCGGAAATCTCGTTGAAGTGGTGCGGACCACATCAAGAATGATCAGTGAAAGAATAGAAATAAAGCAGGAAATTGAAACAAGTCTTGCCGGCAAAAAGCAGGAACAGCGAATAATGACATTATCTCCTGTTCTGATGGTAATTTTTATTTCCAAAATGAGCGGTGAATTTATTCAACCTTTATTTTCAACCGAGGCCGGAAGGGCAGTCATGACTATTTCACTGCTGATGATAGGAATAGGGATTGTTATATCAAACCGTATTATGGATATCCGCTTCTAAACAAAGGTGATAAGTATATGCAGTCAATATACATAATACTGATTGCCGCTGTTTCAGCAGTATATCTGATTATTAATGCGTTAGTTAAGAAAAGGTATAAGGATGAAGTTGAGTTTCTTGATACAAAGCAGTACCCGTATAAAAACCTTTTACCTTTTGGTATGTGGCTGTTTGATGAGACAGGCATACCATCGGCAGGAACATATTATGTTTACCTGCATCAAAGAGTGGTTATGGTTTACGGATCAAGATATGCGCAGTATTATTTGAAAATACACTGGGCGGAAAAATTCTTTTATCTTTTCCTGGGCATTGCGATTGCTTTGTTCCTCGGAGCTGCTTCGAGTTCCGGCATTGGATTTTTGATAATGGTGCCCGTTTCAGGAGTTGTTTTTTTCTTCCTGGCCGACAGAACCCTTGATGAACGCGCGAAAAAAAGAAAACTTTTGTTTATGATGGATTTCCCGGTTTTCATAAGCAAACTTACGCTGCTTATGAATGCAGGGATGCACTTAAGGCAGGCATTGGAGAGAATATATTCGGACTCGGTTCAAAAAAGCCCGCTGTATACCGAATTGGGTACAGTTCTTGAAGATTTTGCGTCAGGTCTCGGAGAGAGCCAGGCATGGCAGGATTTCTCGGAAAGATGCAAGATTAAGGAAATATCATCATTCGCGAATATGGTTATGCACAGCTCAAAAATCGGCGGCAGACAGCTTGTTGAAGAACTGAAGAAAATGACCTACGAAACCTGGGAGATGCGTAAGCACGCGGCGAAACAGATGGGTGAAACCGCATCGGCAAAATTGATTTTTCCGCTAATGCTGATGTTCCTTGCCGTTCTGCTTATTGTTATCACGCCTGCAATTTTGCAGTTCTCCAAAGGTTTTTAATATAAATAGGAAGGAGAAGCATATATGATAACCAAAATAATGCGGAAATTTATTAAAGACACAAAAGGACTGAATACTGTTGAGATAGTTGTATTGGTTGCAATCGCAATCGGTTTGGCGCTTATATTCAAGGATCAGATAACCGCGTTTGTCAAAACAATACTGGATAACATATTGGATGCGTCGGCATTTACAATATCTCTGACTCCCGCACCGTGAGGCAGATAATGTCAGGCAGACAATGTGACGCGGGTCCGGCTGAAAAAGGCGCAGTAACCGTGGAGTATGTGCTGATTTTTCCTGTTGTTATATTATGTGTTGTCATAATTATTCAAATCGGTCTTCTGTATTACCAGCAAGCCTTGTTTCAATCCGTAGTGGGTGAGAGTATACAAAACTGGGCTATGCTCTGGGGGTATGAAGCGAGCCTGGTAAATGCCGAAAAAGGAATAACCGGTAAAGACTCTTATGTTAGTGAAGGTTTGTACTGGCATATTTTTTCCGGAGCGGATGTTAAAAAAAACGCGCTGGAAAAAGATATAAAGAGGCTGCTGCTTAAATCAAGCATAATTAAACCGAAAGGCGAAATAAAAACAGAAGTTGAATTTACGAATTATATTATCGCACAGAAAATAGATATACGCGCTTGGGTGGTTTATCCTTCACCATGCGGGAAACTTCTTCAATTCATTGGTTTTCCGGACGAAATCGTGCTTGAAGCACATTATGAAGCAACAGTGAACGATCCGAAAGAATTCATCAATAATGTTGATTATCTGCTTCAAATCTATAACGAAACACAGGTTAAAGATCGGGTTGAGAGTTTGTTAGAACCACTTGCCCAATCGCTTGAAAAGATAAAAAATTATTTGAAATAAATTATATCTGAATGCTTAAGGGGTATTGGTGACCTGAAATGAGATTAAGGGGCAGTATTACCGTTTTTATGAGCATAATATTATCCGCGCTGATTGCGTTTACCGGAATAATAGTAGATGCGTCGCGGCTGAAGATTGCCAAAAAACATGCCCAGGCTGCCGTGCAGCTGTCGGTGCAGTCCGCACTTACGCAATACCATGCCCCGCTTAAGGAGCATTATGGCTTAATGTCTATGGGCTGCGGGCAGGAGGAATTGGAAGCTTTCATTCTTGAACTTTTGGAAAACAACCTTGCTGTTGAAAACGCGTATTTGCCCGGATTAGTCGATCTTTACGGTTTTCAGGTTAAGAATGTGACGGTGACGCCTTTTTTCAACCTAACCGAAGATTATGTTCTTGAGCAGCAGATAACGCAGTTTATGAAATACCGTGCTCCTGCTGTCGCAATCGGAAATTTTCTTGAAAAATTAAAGGCATTGAAAACATGCATGGCACAGTCCGGCGTACTGAATAAAAAAATGGATCTGGAGAAAAAACTGCAAAAAATCCGTGAAGAGCAGGTTTATCTCCATTTACTGCTCGCCGAGCGCATCCGTGGTTTTTCAGAAGGCGGAGAGCTTCCGCAAAATCTTCAAAATCATCTGAATATAATACCGGGGCTTGCAAATGATATTCAAACCCTCGAGAAACCAGGTTCGGAACTTGATACCAGTTGGGATTCGATGATAAAAATTGCGGAGAATATAAGTAACGTTGAAAACGATATAAGAAGGCTTCAAAGAGAAGCTGACGATCTTGAAAGGGAAATAGCCGGATACGAAACAAGCGAAGAAGAAGGCGCAGATGATTATATAAACTCGCTGACGGACAGGCTGTCCGCGATAAATAACGAAATAAGCCTTCAGAAAGCATACATAAGAGATGAAAAGGATCTGTTCAAAAAGAATGCCGATGTATGCTTGGGTATATTACGCCAAATTGAGGACAAGGCCAAAGCCGTATATTCAAACGTTTCAACGATTAGCGATGTTGTTGAAAGGTTTATTGATTACCATAATGAAGCTGCCGGACTGGCGGATGAGATTGCAAAAGGATGCGAAGCAGCGGAAAAAATAAGGGTTGAGATAGAAGACCAAATAAAAATACAATCCGCGGAGTCCGACAACGCATTCCTGATGCGAATAAAAACCGAAGTAAACAAGCTCGTTATAAATGCCGATCCGGATGTCATTCATAACATAAGCGCTGAAATTGAACACAACCTTGCCGTTCTGAAAGACACAAAATCAAAAATGGATGAATATGAAACATCGCTTCGTCAGGTCATTGATGAAATACACTCGTTTATACGTAATACGGAAGATGGAACAGCGCGGGAAAGCGTACATTTCGAAAGGGAGACGTTCGGAAGCAGAATAAATCATATGTCGGAGCCTATCGGAAACGTACTGAAGACTGCCGCCGCCGCATATAAAAAACCGGCATACACGATAGAACCCGCTGTTAACGGGAAAGAAAAAAACGAGTTTAAAAAGTGGTGCAACACTGTTTTCAACGAGGAAAATGATGTTGAAAACAGCAGGGATAAGGGTTACCAGAAAAAGCTGAAGCAGAACATACGGAAAAATGAAGAAGAGAACAGCAAAGAAGAAGAGCAGTTTAACGGTGATGATACAAGGTTATCAAACAAGAAGCTCGACGAAATATTCCAGAAACTCCCGTCATACAGGGACAAGGAAGGAAGATATGTAAACGTAAAAAACAGCGATTATATTAGTGAGGAGCCGGAAGATGACTATCAGCCTTCAGCCGGGGTAAATGACAATACAGATGTAGAAGAAAAATACGGCAGCGCGTTGAATGAAAACGGCAATCTTGCATCAAGAATAGAAAAACTTATGGCCTCGGCGGGGGAAGCGCTTATAAGAGTGCTCTATGTAAATGAATACATAGTGAGTGCGTTTAAAAACGCTAATCTCGAAAATATCAAAAACACGGGTATTAGCCTTGCTGGGTTCCCAAAAGAGAGCTTTTTTGAAAAAGGTGAAGTCGAATACATAATATTCGGCGCCAAAAAAGAAAAAACAAACGTATTACTCGCAAAATCATCGATATTCGGAATACGCATGGGGCTGAATTTAATTCATATATACACCGATACCGAAAAAACAGCTGCTGCGCTCACGGCCGCAAACATTATTGCCGGATGGTCGGCCTTCGGTGTGCCTGTCGTGAAAAATCTAATCCTGATTGGCTGGGCGGCAGGTGAATCATGGCTTGATGTTAAAGGAATAGACAAAGGCGAGCCTGTGCCTGTATACAAAACAAAAAACACGTGGAAGCTTGATCTGAAATCCATGTTTTCAGGCATTGCTGAAGAAATAATAAATGAGACGACTGATTGGCTAAAACAAACGAAAAACGAGCTTATCGACGAAGGTGAAGACGCGTTGAGAACCGCCGTTGAGAGCATAGTATACTCAGCGGTAAATGAGGCGTTTCTGCCTGTTGAACAGATGTACGCGGAACTTGATAAAGGTGATAACAGCGATACGGAACCGGTGATTTCAGGCATTGATATACCCAATGATTTCGGTGACATGCAGGCTCTGAAAGAATGGATAATCAAAGCCGCGAAAGATCATTTCGAATCGGTTAAATCGGAAGCTGTAAACTGGTCTGTATTAAAAATAGAAGAATATAAGAAAAATTTAACGAAAAAGATTGCTGATTTTATATTTGAAAGCAGTGCTTATAAGAACTTTGTGAGCCGGCTTAAAGGCAAACTGGACGACATTATTAACCACGGCGGCGGACTGCTGGCCGACAAGGCTGACGAGCTTGGCGGCAAAATCGGGGATACGGGTGTAAAAGAACAGGTGCTCGGGTCGGTTATTTCGTTTGATTATTTGGACTATTTAAGGCTGCTGCTGTTTGTCGTGCCGCAGAAAACAAAACTCTTAAGAATTGCCGACCTGATGCAGCTAAACATGCAGAAAACGCTTAACAACCCGGAATTTGTCCTGTCCGGTTACAACACATTTTTATTGGTCGAAGCCGAAATTTCATTTAAGTATTTATTTATACCCAAAAATTTAGTCAATAGGGATGAAGGTCAAATTAAGATACAGTGGGGGTACGGGTATTGAAACTGCAAGGTTTTTGCTGCCAAAAGCGCTTAATCGCAGGAACAGCAAATATCGTCAGAAAATTCGACGCAAGGAGCGGAAGCGCTACCGTTGAAGCGGCGATAATCCTTCCGGTTGTTATTATTTTATTTGTTTCAATACTGTCAATAATACGTATTGCCGGTACACATGATCGCGTACAGCACGCGTTGAACGGGGTTGCCGCTGAATTGTCGCAGTACGGCTACCTGTATGCCGTATCGGGAATGCAGGAAAAACATGACGAGATAATCGATGAAATCGAATATGCCAAAAATGAACTTCTGGAGCGGCAGAAAGCAATAAGCGGCTTTTACGGAACGATTCACAGCTTAACGGGAAAAATAACGTTTACCGGACAGGAGAATAGTATTGAAGTGTTAACCGGTATAGCCGAAAATATTCGGGATATGGACGATTCTTTAGATGATTTGTCCGATCAGATTGAAAAAATACTCGCGGATCCGATGGGTGAAGCGCGAATGATTGCGCTTGCGCTGTCGGACAAATTGTTCGGCAGGTCAAAAACCGCCTTGTTATCAGTTGTTTCGAAAAGCATAATGAAGATAAAAATTTCCGAATCCCTTTCTACACCTGTAAACGATCTCGAAAAAAGCCTCGGAATAAAAGGCGGCATTAATGGCCTGGATTTTTCCGGTTCGTCGTTCCTTGACGATAAACAGACGATAGATCTCGTTGTTGAATATACGGTAAAACCGGTGCCCTGGTTTTCGGTAATGCCTGAAGTCCGCCTTAGAAACCGCTCGTGCGTGCTTGCGTGGACTTCGGGCGCGGACAGGATCAGCCCGCATGATGATACTTATGGCGATAGCTTATGGAATATTGACGCAAACACAGATCCAAGAATCCAGCATATGAACCGCGGCATCGAAATAGAGAAGAGGTTTGCCGCGGAATTGATAAAACCATTCGGGGAGAATGGAAAAGTCACGCCGCTTTTTTTCCCGGTTGTTGATGCTGTCAGGTATGGGCATGGAAACGAAATAGAAAATTTGTATTCAATAGTATCTCTGAACCCTTTTTTAAGCAGTTACAAGACAAAAAACGCGATTTGCGCAAGATTGAAAAACCATATAGATAAACTTTACAATTTCAGCGGCGGTGAAAAAAACGGCTTTGTTATCGATATCACTCCGAAAAATACCGGCGTGAAAAGAGTGGTATACATAATTGTTCCGGAAAACAGCAGCTTGCCCGAAGCGTTCCTTGAAGCGTTTGAAGAATGCGCAAAGTACTGTTCCAGGCTTGGAATTGAACTGCATTACGAACAAAAATACGGGGAATATGCAAATGGGGAAGAAAGTGTCGAAAACGGCGGGTAAAACCGCCGTTATACAAGTTATTATACTGGTTGCACTTTTATTGTCGTATACTCTTTTGATTTTATTTATGCCACCGATTTCAAAGGCTATTCAAAAGTTATATGCGTTTATTCTTCTTACGGCAACCGCGATATCAGACATACGGACAAAAGAAATACCGCTTGCTGTCTGTGCTGGCGTGATATACCTGGCCTTAATATATTCGTTTATTTATTCCTGGGATTTGGCCGCTTTGATTACGGCTGTCGTAATAACAGCACTGCTTCTTGCCGTGCGTTTTGCGGGCGGGAAAATAATCGGAGCGGGGGATGCGCTGATGCTTGGCTCTTCCGTTATGATGCTTTCGATAGATGAGATACTTGGTTTTCTGTTTTTAACATTCTTATTCTCATCAGTTTACGGGGTTGTTCTGGCAATAAAAAGACGAAGATTTCAAGATGCGGTTGTGCCGTTGGCGCCGTGCATTGCGGCTGCATTCGTAATGCGATGTCTTTTCTTCAGCGGTTCATTTGTAACTCTTTTACCTTTTTGAATGGAGGAATGTGAGAATGAATGGACTGAATAAATTAAAAAAAGAGTATATGTATGACGGAGAGAAGAGCTACCTGGTTGTGTCGGTTCCCGTTCAGAGTGAAATAAAACATTACCAGTTGGAAATGCTCGAGAAAAATAATGTAGAGCCGCTGCTCCCGCTTGCCGTTCAAAGATTTAATGAAGAACTGAGGCTTTATTATGAAATTACATCCAAGATTCCCATCAAACGTATTTTTGAAAGGAGGCGTATTAATGCCCGGGAATTTGAATATATTGTTATGCAGTTTGCCAGGCTGCCCGATGAACTGAAAGATTTTCTTCTTGATATTTCGTTTGTAGTCCTTGATGAATCTTATATATACTGTGATCCGCTGACAATGAAACTGTATTTTTTATATATTCCCATTCCGATATGCGAAAACGAGCATGACAGTTTCAGGCAGTTCATTAAAAGGATGATAATCGATGATATAAGTCTTATGGATGACTCTTCGGGAAATCTGCTGAAAAGGCTGCTTGATGTCCTGAAGCATGAAACATTCAGCGCTGAAAAACTCGCGCAGTCAATTATTGCAGACGAAACATGCAAAAAGGAGGCACCGGCAATAAAACCTGTTAAGGAGGAAACGGAGGTTAAACTGGCCGAATATGCCGTAAAGGAAAGAAACGATAAAACAAAAGCACAGGATGCAAAACATCGTGCCGTCACAGAGCTTAAGTACCCGTTATCTTCATACCTCATTACTGCGTTTCTGAATGCGGTATTAATTGCGGTATTGATTTTAAGCCTTGCAGCGGAAAAGAATGATGATGCCGGCAGCAGGTTTTTGGGTATTGTACTTATTGCAGCGGCCGTAAATTACTTTGCGGTTACAAGATTGTTTTCGAAAGATAAAAAAACACAAAAAATCACGGGCATGACAGTAAATAACAAACGAAACGTTAATCAATCGGTAAATATTATTCCGAAGATAACAAATTTCAGCGAAAAAAGGCTTGATGGCCTCGAAACTGCGGCAGGTACGTCAATAGACGACAGCGGTAAAGGTCACGCAACGCATGAAAAACCGGTAAGAAATTACGCGGCAAGCGAAAATACCGGAAGACTCTACCGCCCTGAAATCAACAATGCCGGCTGCTGCAATACGGTGATACTCGGAAAAAGCACAGGAAGCGCTCCTTATCTTCAAAGCCTTTCAAACCCGGCGAATAAAATAATTATAGATAAAAATTCAATACTTATCGGCCGGCTGAAGGGAAGCGTGGACTATGTCATCGATAACAAGGCTGTCGGAAAAATACATGCCGAGATTGTAAAAAAGGGTGAAGAGTTTTACATAATAGACCTTAATTCAGTGAACGGTACGTACGTAAACGGCGAAAGAATAGTTTGCAATACCGAAACAATGATAAAAAACGGGGATAAAATCATGCTTGCGAACGAAGTATATACATTTACTGTCTGAATAAAATAACTTTAGCTGGAAACGATAAAAATGAATAAAATTATGGGAGGGTGGTTATATGAGTCTTATACCGTGGAATCCATTCAGGGAAATGGATAATTTCGGTAAAGAAGTAAGCAGTTTTTTCGATTTTTCACCTTTCAGGTTTTTCGGAGGGATGAATTCCCCGAGAGTTGATGTTTACCAGACCGAAAAAGATGTAATAGTGAAAGCGGAGATACCGGGTATATCAAAAGAAGATTTGGAAGTATACATCGACGAGGATTCCATAAGGTTATCAGGACAGTCAAAAAGAGATGAGGAATATAAGGATGAGAACATATACAGAACTGAAAGGTATTACGGAAGTTTTTCAAGAACAATACCGCTGCCTGTGGAAGTAAAAACGGAACAGGCGACGGCTGAATATAAAGACGGAATATTGTCAATAACCGTTCCGAAGGCGGAACCTTCAAAGCTCAAAGGAAAAAGAATCAATATACAGTAGCATACAGTCCTGAGGATTAACGTCGTATAAATAAATGAAACTTCAGATAAATGATATAAGTACATTGCCATATTACAAGTATCCAGAAGTAAAAAACAGCACCCATCCGATTTATTACCGGATGGGTGTTTTTATATAATTGATTTACCTTTACTGCCGGATTATATACGATATCTGATGCCGGTTTAAAGTTTTTTTCATAGACCGCTCATTTATTTTTTGATATACTATATAGGAAATTTTTCGCTGATGTAACAGGGCAGATGCGGCTCCCTGTATAAAAAGCATATAAGGAGATATTATGGCTGCTTCAAAAAAGAAAAAAACGTTGGATTTAAATAATATACCTGTGCATATTGCGATAATCATGGACGGGAACGGCAGATGGGCTGAAAAGCGCGGCCTGTCAAGAAGCGTAGGGCACCGTGAAGGGGCAAAGGCCGTCAGGGAAATTGTAGAAGAGGCTTATGATATAGGTGTTAAGTACCTTACTGTTTTTGCTTTTTCCAGCGAGAACTGGTCCAGGCCTAAAGAAGAAGTAGACGAGTTAATGCGCCTTTACCTTGAGTATCTGAAAAACGCCGAAAATGAAACAAGCGATAAAGATGTGCGTGTGCGGATTATCGGAAGCAGGAAGGGACTTTCCGAAGAAATTGTTCAACAGATACAAAAAGTTGAACAAAAGACTATAGACAAAAAGAGGATGAATTTGATAATCGCTTTGAATTACGGCGGCAGACAGGATATTGTTCAAGCCGTAAGAAAAATAGTTGACGATGTTGAAAACGGGATTATTGAAAAAGAAATGATTACCGAAAATGTATTTGGCAGAAAACTCTTGACCGAAGAAATACCTGATCCCGATTTGTTGATAAGAACCAGCGGGGAGATGCGGCTGAGTAATTTTCTTATCTGGCAGTGCGCCTATACCGAATTTTATTTTACGCCTGTGCTTTGGCCTGATTTCAAAAAGAAACATTTACATGAAGCGATATTGGAGTACCAGAAGCGAAGCCGCCGTTTCGGCGGGGTGAAATAAATATTTTTGCAAATCCCCGGTATTGGAGGTATTAAGAGATAATAATGAAAAAAAGAATAATAAGCGCGGCGATTGCGATTGTTGCGTTGATATTTATTATGATGCAGCCTCCTTTTGTAATGGGAATTGCCGTTTTTGCCGTGTCATTAATAGCATTGTATGAATTCTACCAGTCCGTCAGAAAGGTAGATTTTTATCCTGTAAGGGTAGTAGGATTTTTCTCCTGTATAATGTTTCTGCTGTATATTATTTCTTATTCATATGAAACGGATTTGATAGAAACGGCTTTAGGAGCACTGTCGAAGGCAATCTTCCAGAGAAATATAGTCTTTTTGATTATCTACATAGTTATTTTCTATTTAATGATGCAGCTGATTTTCAACAAAAAGCATTTTACACTTGATGATATTGCCGTAACGCTTTTAGGTATTATATATGTCCCGTTTCTTTTGTCTTTTGTATTTCTTGTAAGGTGCATGGAGAATGGTTTTGAACTTGTATGGATCATTTTTGTCGGCACGTTCTCAACCGATATATTTGCATATTTTACAGGAAAGCTGTTCGGGAAAAAGAAACTGCTTCCCGAGGTAAGTCCGAATAAAACGGTTGCAGGAGCGATAGGCGGAGTTGTTGGAAGTATCGTCTGTACGACAGGTTTCGGGTATTTTTATGTAAATCTTTATGCCGGGTTACAAATACCGAATTACCATTACATACTAATAGGGATTTTATGCGGCGTGATCGCGCAGATCGGCGATTGGGCCGCTTCAGCGATAAAAAGGCGCGTAGGGATAAAGGATTTTGGGAATATTATGCCTGGACACGGCGGGCTGCTGGATAGAATTGACAGCTTACTGTTTGTTGCCCCGGCGATTTATTTCTATCTGCAGTTTTTTATATGAAATTTTCTGCTTCTTTACCGATGCAGGATAAAATGACTTGTTTGGAGATGCGGCATGGTTAAAAATCTGATTATTCTTGGTTCAACAGGTTCAATAGGCAGCCAGGCTCTCGATGTCTGCGAGCGTTTAAATATAAAAGTTGTCGGCCTTGCGGCCGGCAACAATATAAAGGTTCTTGAAGAACAGGCAAGAAAATTCAAGCCGTCTATCGTTGCCGTTATGGATCCGGAAAAAGGCAGGGATTTAAAGCAGCGGTTAAGCGATACAGCGGTAAAAGTTTTATATGGACCGGAAGGTATGATTGAACTTGCCGGATTTCCTAAAGCCGATACCGTTTTGACTTCGGTTGTAGGGATTGCGGGTCTTATTCCTACGATGAAGGCCATAGAATCGGGTAAAAATATTGCTCTCGCAAATAAAGAGACGCTTGTTACCGCGGGAAAGCTCGTAATGGAGGCCGCAAAAGCCAAAAACATAACAATAATGCCTGTTGACAGCGAACATTCGGCTTTATTCCAGAGTATGTCAGGCAACAGGAAGCAGGATATAGAAAAAATAATATTGACCGCTTCGGGTGGACCGTTTCGAGGGTTTACAGCCGAACAACTCGAAAAGGTTACCGTTGAACAGGCTTTAAGACATCCTAATTGGGACATGGGAAGCAAGATAACGATAGATTCGGCAACAATGATGAATAAAGGTCTTGAGGTCATTGAAGCGAAATGGCTGTTTGATATTGATTTATCAAAAATTGAGGTATTAATTCACCCCCAGAGCATTATACATTCAATGGTATCATATGTTGACGGCTCAATAATAGCTCAAATAGGGGTGCCCGATATGAGAATACCTATACAGTATGCGCTTACATGGCCGTGCCGTGTTAAAAATACGATTGAAAGAGTGGATTTTTGCAAAATCGGTTCATTAACATTCGAAAAACCCGATTGTAAAGTGTTCAGATGCTTAAGTTTTGCATATAAGGCGGCAGAAACCGGGGGAAGCATGCCTGCCGCTATGAACGCTGCGAATGAAGTTGCCGTGTCATTGTTTCTGCAAGGTAAAATAACGTTTACAAATATTATGGACATTATAGAAAATGTTATGAATAACCATAAAGTAATTGTGGATCCGGCATTGGGTGATATAATAGAAGTTGACGAATGGGCAAGGGAAGAAGCAATGCGCTTGCATTCCCGGCGGTTTCATCGCCGGTAACCGTGTTAATGATTTGGGTAAATAACGACGATCTTCAAATAGTTAAGGAGTAGGTATTCGTATGAATATATTATTGGCAGTTATAGCATTAAGTTTTTTAATTCTTGTACATGAAGTGGGCCATTTTGTTGCCGCCCGTAAAGCGGGTGTCAAGGTTAAAGAATTTTCGATTTTCATGGGTCCAAAAATCTATTCATGGCAAAAGGAAGAAACGAAATATTCTATCAGGGCAATTCCTATGGGTGGGTTTGTCAGAATGGAGGGCGAGGAAGAAGCTTCCGACGATGAACGCTCCTTCAGCAAAAAGCCTGCGTGGATTAGAGCCGTAATTATCGCCTCAGGAGCTGTAATGAATATTCTTATCGCTGTTATTATTATGACGATAATCTCTTTTTCAATGGGCTATAACACGCGTGTAATTGCAAAGCTTGACGATGATTCGCCTTTGGCTGATGCAGGAATAAAGGAAGGAGACAGAATAATATCGTTTGACGGCAAGTATATATTCCATCCGAACGATATATCGGTTCTGTTGTATGTTTCCGATGGAAGTCCCACGGAAATAGCGTACCGGCGCGAAGGCGAAAAGGGAATAATGAGGACAATCGTTACCCCTAAAAAAACAACGCCGTTATATCTTATTGGTATAGTTGTCGAAAATGCCGAGGGAAAAGGCAGTAATGTCATTCAAAGGGTGGAGAAAGGGTCGCCGGCGGAAAAGGCCGGCCTGATTCCCGGAGATATTCTTAAAAAGATAGACGATGTCGAAATAGCCGGAAGAAGCGATTTGTCCGCATATCTGCAGAAAACGAAGGATAAGCCCGTGGATATTACGATTGAAAGAAACGGCGGTACCATAGAAATACATGATGTGGTCCCGTATGCTACTCAAACTTTTTATGACCTCGGTGTATGGTTCGATTATAAAAAAGGAGATTTTTTCGGTTCGATAGCAAGCGGAATAAGCAACTCGTTGTCTACAATCCGCTCGGTTTTTTATACATTGGGATGGCTGTTTACAGGTAAAGCGTCTTTCCGGGATATTTCGGGACCGGTCGGAATTGTAGCGTATATTGGAGATGTAGTGGAAATGGGAACGGGTTTTACCGAGAAATTCCTGTATCTGCTGCAGATAACGGCGTTTTTAAGCCTTAACCTCGGAGTGATGAACCTGCTGCCGTTTCCTGCGCTGGACGGCGGGAAGCTTGTTATAATACTGATAGAAAAAATCCGCAGAAAACCACTTGACCCTGAAAAAGAAGCATGGATTTCAATGGTTGGTTTTTTCCTACTTATAATGCTTTTGATAGCAACCGTAGTCAATGATATACCGAGGCTTATAACAAGGTAAATGAGGATTGTGTTTCGTTTCCCCGCATTGATAAGGGTGATGAAGATGAGTTCTGTTAACCGGCGGAAAAATAGAAATACAAGAAAAGTTAAGGTCGGCAATCTTTACATTGGAGGAGACGCGCCGATTTCGGTACAATCGATGACAAATACCGATACAAAGGATATAAAGGCAACCGTATCGCAAATCCATGCGCTTGAAAAAGAGAGATGCGACATAATCAGGGTTGCAGTTCCGGACATTGATGCGGCATTGTCGATAAAGGAAATAAAAAAAAACATATCAATACCGCTTATCGCCGATATTCACTTTGATTACAGGTTAGCGATAAAAGCAATAGAGATGGGTGCGGATAAAATACGCATAAATCCCAGTAATATCGGATCGGCTGAAAGGGTCAGGAGTGTTGTGTCCTGCGCGAAGGAAAGAGGAATTCCTATTCGGGTTGGTGTTAATGCAGGATCACTCGAAAAAAGTCTTCTTGAGAAATACGGCGGTATAACACCGGAAGCGCTCGTTGAAAGCGCGGAGAAACATATCAGGATCCTTGAAGATATGGATTTTAACGATATTGTCGTATCAATTAAATCGTCAAATGTTCCTCTTATGATAGCCGCATACGAATTAATGTCGGAAAAATCGGAATACCCGCTTCATATCGGTGTTACCGAGGCCGGAACATTATACCGGGGAACGATAAAATCCGCAGTTGGAATAGGAGCTTTACTGTCAAAGGGCATAGGGGACACAATCAGGGTTTCATTGACAGCGGATCCGATCGAGGAAGTAAGGGCGGGAAAAGAAATACTGAAATCGCTCGGTTTATACCGCTATGGTATCGAATTCATTTCATGCCCGACCTGCGGACGCACAAGGATCGATTTGTATTCTGTTGCCGAACAGGTGGAAAAAGCTCTGGAAGGTATTGAGAAACCGATCAAAATCGCGGTTATGGGCTGTGAAGTTAACGGCCCCGGTGAAGCGAGGGAAGCGGATATAGGAATCGCGGGGGGAGACGGCTGCGCACTTCTGTTTAAAAAAGGGAAAATAATACGTAAAATCAGCGAGGATAAAATTGTTGAAGAGCTTATAAACGAAATAAAGAACATGTAAATGCATGTCGCCCATCGTCACCGAAAGCATCTGAACCGCCCGCCGGTAAATATGCATAAATCGGGTTAGCACTCTCGCTTTTAGAGTGCTAAAAAAGTATTGACAACCGGCAGCGATATCGTTATGATTATTAGAGGCAAGAAACATGAAAGAAGCATATGCATTTGTAGCGTGTTTAAAAGCAATAAGTATTTCTTGTTGCTTTTTTAATTGATATATAAAAGCAAGAATCCGGTTTTTTCCGTTACAATACGATAAAAAGCTTTATATGGGAGGTTTGTATTCGTATGTCAAAAGAGAAAGGAAATATATCCATTCAAACCGAAAACATATTTCCGATAATCAAGAAATGGCTGTACTCCGAGAAAGATATATTTATAAGGGAGCTTGTATCGAATTCCGCGGACGCGATCAGCAAACTGAAAAAGCTTGCCGATATGGGAGAAACCAAGTTACCCGAAGGACATAAGTTTAAAATCACGGTATCGGTCAACAAAGATAAAAAGACAATCAAGGTAATAGACAACGGAATCGGAATGACAGGCGATGAAGTTAAAAAATACATCAATCAGATTGCTATTTCCGGCGCCAAGGATTTTCTTGAAAAATATAAGGATAAGGCTGCCGAACAACAAATCATCGGGCATTTTGGCCTTGGTTTCTATTCTGCTTTCATGGTAGCCGACAGGGTAAGAATAGACACATTGTCATACCAGGAAGGCGCGCAGGCCGTAAGCTGGGAAAGCAGCGGAGACTCGGAATATGAAATGGATGTTTCCGATCGTTCCGAAGTCGGGACTACCGTAACGCTTTTTATGTCCGAAGAAAGTCTGGAATACACGGAAGCCTTCAAAATGCGTGAAATACTAAAAAAATATTTCGCGTTCCTGCCATATGAGCTTTATCTTGTCGATGAAAACGAGAAACCGGCAAAATCGGATGAGAAAATTGAACCGCTGAATGATACAAACCCGTTATGGAAGAAGAATCCGAAGGACTGCACCGATGAAGAGTATAAGAAGTTTTACAGGGATACATTTTTAGAGTTTCAGGACCCGCTGTTCTGGATACATCTTAATATGGAATATCCGTTCAGAATGCAGGGTATTATATACTTCCCGAAGCTAAAACACGAATTTGATACTCTGGAAGGCAAAATAAAGCTGTATTACAACCAGGTGTTTGTAGCTGACAATATTAAGGAAGTAATACCGGAATTCCTGCTGCTGCTGAAGGGCACGCTGGATTGCCCGGATCTTCCGCTTAACGTGTCGCGCAGTTTCCTTCAGAACGAAGGTTATGTGCAAATGATATCAAAGCATATTACGAAAAAGGTGGCCGATAAACTGACACTTTTATATAAAAAGGAAAAAGACAATTATACGAAGTACTGGGATGATATCAACCCGTTCATTAAATACGGGTGTATCAGGGAAGAAAAATTTTACGAGAGGGTTAAGGATATAATTATATTTAAAACAATAAACGGTGATTATGTAACACTTAACGAATATCTGGACAGGAATAAAGAAAAGAATAAAAACACCGTGTATTATGTGACTGACGTTAACCAGCAGGCACAGTACATCAATATGTTTAAGGAAAACGAAATGGAAGCGGTGGTGCTTAATACCCTTATTGACAACCATTTTATAAGCTTTCTCGAATCGAAGAATACGGATCTTAAGTTTTTGCGCATAGATGCCGAAATAACTTCAAACCTTAAGGATGAAGCAAAAGACGAAGATGAAAAAGAAGCGAAGAAAATAAACGAAAAGATTGAAAAGCTGTTTAAGGATGTCCTGGGCAATAAGGATTTAAAGATTAAGGTCGAGAAATTGAAATCAGAATCAACACCTGCAATGATATTGCTTAACGAGCATTCGAGAAGAATGCAGGAAATGAGCCGTATGTTCGGTGGGAAAGACATGAGTGCTATGTTCCCGAATGAAGAAACACTGCTGGTAAACCGCAATCACAAGCTTGTTAACGCTTTGGTTCAGAATATCGGCAACAGCGAAAAAGAGGAAGATATAAAGCTTCTGGTAAGGCAGATTTACGATCTTGCGATGTTAGCTCATAAACCGCTTGACCCTGAAGCTATGACTGCCTTTGTACAAAGGAGCATACAACTGATGGAGAAAATAGTTTAACGTATTACGGGAGCTTAAATGGACAGGTTAAAAAAACAGATAGCATTTATTATTGAAGTTGACAAACTAAAAACTGTATACCGTCAGTCGCTGATTTCGGATAAATCGAAGTATGAAAACGATGCCGAGCACTCGTGGCATCTTGCTTTGATGGCCATGCTGCTTAGCGAGCACACAAATGAAAAGGTGGATTTGCTGAAAGTAATTAAAATGGTACTCATTCATGACCTTGTAGAAATCGACGCGGGTGACACTTACTGCTACGACGAGAAGGCAAAGTTTGACAAAAGAGAACGGGAAGAAAAATGCGCGAACAGGATTTTTTCGCTTCTGCCCGATGATCAGCGTGATGAAATGTTTGAACTGTGGGAGGAATTCGAGAAAATGGAAACGGCGGAAGCGAAATTCGCAGCCGCCCTTGACCGCCTGCAGCCCGTTCTGCTCAATTATACCGCCGACGGTTTGTCGTGGAAAAAACATGGTATATCGTTGTCGCAGGTAATTGAACGGAACCAACTTATGAAAAACGGTTCGGAAAAATTGTGGGATTATGCCAGACCGATTATCGAAGATGCGGTTAAAAAAGGATATTTGAAAAAATAACTTTTATAATAAAGCTGCGTACCCGCTGGAACGCGGCAGCAATGCCTCGACCCGCGAAGCAGGACCCGCGGAAATAGTATCGGCAATAAATATTCGTTCTTGCCTGAATTTTAATGTTGACAAAGCAAATTTCCTCTTGTATTATATTAATTGTTCGCTTTGAACGAAGCGTAAAAAAAGAATAAGGGAGAGTTCCCGAGCGGCCAAAGGGGGCAGACTGTAAATCTGTTGCTATTCAGCTTCGGTGGTTCGAATCCACCCTCTCCCACCAAAGTTTTCATGAAGCCTTTGCACAGCAAAGGCTTTTATTTTTTTATCCGGATGTTATCGAGAAGATTATTGAATATAATTAAAAATTGACAAAATTTTAAATGCCTGAAATCAGCCCAGGCATAAAAAGAAACGGTACAAACGCGTACAGGTTAACCGGGTGGCTTGCTTGACAATGACATTTCAGTAGTGTTAAAATTCTTCCTGTAGCATGCGGGAAGAGCATTTTTTCCCGCTGCTTTCAAATACGTATTTATTGGTTTACGGTGACAGCATGTATGACATTGCAATTATTGGAGCAGGGCCTGCAGGATGTACATTGGCAAGGTTTCTGGACAAAAAGTATAGAGTTTTGCTTTTGGACAAGCGGGATGTAATGAATGTTGATTATCCCGGAGTACATAAATGCTGCGGGGGTTTATTGGCCCCGGACGCGCAGAATATGCTCGGCAGGATAGGAATGGCGGTCCCTGTATCAATTCTTGTTAATCCGCAGCTCTTTTTGGTAAGAACGATTGACCTTGATAAAAAAATCGAAAGGTATTACCAGCGTTTTTACTTGAATATTGACAGGCTCGCGTTTGAACAGTGGCTTATTTCGCAGGTTCCCGAAAATGTGGACCTTGCTTTCGGATGCACGCTTAAAACATGCAGTGATGAAGGCGGCTTTATAAGATTGTCTTTTACATACAACGGCAATACATACAGTGAAAAAGCGCGTGTGATCGTCGGCGCGGATGGCGGAAATTCTATGGTCAGGCGCATATTCTTTCCCGATAAAAAAATTCCGACTATATATATTGCGATACAGGAATGGTTTGAAGCAAATGATACGACGCCTTATTATGCCGCCGTTTTTGACAAAACAATAACAGATTTCTATTCATGGATGATTCCGAAAGAAAATATGATAATAATCGGCTCGGCGCTGAAAAAGGATAATCTTGCGCTTGACCGCTATAAAATGCTTAAAATGAGGCTTAGGGATTACGGGATTGTATACGGGAAAAAGATTAAAAGAGAAGGAGCTTTTATATACCGCCCGAGAGATCTGTCGTCAATTTATACAGGCGATGAAACCTGCGCTCTTACAGGTGAAGCCGCAGGTTTTATCAGTCCGAGTTCGGCCGAAGGGATAAGCTATGCGCTAAAGAGCGCGTATTGCCTTGCCATAGCTATGAATGAAGGACTGGACGGGTTTCAGCCGAGATACAGGAAACTTGTTTCCGGTATGAAGTGGAATATTGCCTATAAGAATTTGAAATGCCCGGCAATGTATTCACCGCTGCTTCGCAGTGTGATTCTAAAGACAGGCATTAAATCAACCGACGTAATTTAGAATTATTACTCGCGTGTGAGCGGCTGCTTATTGTCAGACAGGTTCTTTGTTTCCCTGATGATATACAAAGGCCTGCCTTTTGCTTCGTCATATATCCTGCCGATATATTCGCCGATTATTCCGAGAATTAGCAGTGTAATGCCGTTAAAGAAAAGGCTGACGGCCAGTATCGAAGCCCAGCCCGGCTGGACCGTTTCTGGGAAAAATATCCTCTGTGCGAGAACATATATCAAATAAAGGAAACTTCCTATCGATAAGACGGTACCGAGGTAAGACGCGAGCTTTAAAGGCTTGTAAGAAAAAGACGTTATGCCGTCGGCTGCAAGCTTTATCATTTTCTTTAGCGGGTATTTTGTTTCTCCGGCAAAACGTTCATCTCTTTCAAATTCTATTGCCGTTTGTTTAAAACCAAGCCAGCTTACAAGGCCGCGGATGTACCTGTTTCTTTCATTCACGAGTTTTAATGCGTCGCGGACCCTTGCGTCAATCAGACGAAAATCGCCGGTATCCACAGGTATATTGACATCGGTCATGCTTCTTAAAAACCTGTAAAAAAAGGCAGCTGTGGCACGTTTAAAAATACTTTCTCCTTTACGTGATATCCGCTTACCGTAAACGACATCATAACCTTCGCGCCATTTTTTAACCATTTCCGGAATCAATTCGGGCGGATCCTGCAGATCGCCGTCTATAACAACTATGCATTCGCCGGATGAGTAATCCATGCCGGCCGTTATCGCTATCTGATGCCCGAAATTTCTTGAAAAATCGATTAATTTTACTCTTTTGTCGGAATCGCATATTTCTCTGATCAACTGCCCTGTTTTATCACTGCTGCCGTCGTTTATAAAAACGATTTCATATTCAAACCCGCCGCTTTCAAGAACATGAGTAAGGCGGCGGTATGTTTCCATTATCACTTCTTCTTCGTTATACATCGGAACAACAACGGAACAAACTGGCTTCATTGTATTCTTCCTTTCATATTTTATTTACTGCGGTTTTATTTATTAAGTCCAATGCCTGTTCTGCCTGTTGAAAGTCTAAGGTAATAATAAATAATAAAGGCGTTACGGCGAGATTGCCTCCGCTGCGTTAAGCCCGGCCTTTATCGCGTAATTCTGCCCGCGGTCTTCAGGATATATCTGTGCCATTGACGCGAGGTACAATCCTTTCATAGGTGTTTCGAACTCCGGGATAAGCTTTGAGTATCCGGTTCTTACAACTGGCTGAGCATCCAATGTGCGGTTTATATGGATGTTGATTATCATGTCCTCGCTGAAATCCGGGAATATCTTTTTAAGGCCGTCAAGGAACAGCGATTTCACAGCTTCATCATCGAGCCCGAACAATTCGTGGGACGGATCGAGGTATCTCGACAGGTAAACAATATGCGAGCCGTATTTATGCTCTTTAACAAGGTTCGTATGCTCTATAACAAGAACGAACGGAAACTCCTTGTCCGCTACGGTCATCCAGTAATTTTCGGACAGGCTATTTTTCAGTTCAAGAATCATGCAGATATTTGCTTTATATTTGATTTTCCGCAATGAATCGAGCCAGGTTTTGCCCATACCTTTTATGACATATGTGAGCTTCCGCGGGGAAGCGGTAAACAGAACCTTATCGAAGTACTTTGTACCGGCGGCGCTTTTTACCCGAAAACGATCAATTTCTTTTGATATTTCAAACACTTCGTCATTTAAATGTATTTCACTGCCGGCTTCATTTATTAGTTCAGCCATGCGGTTATATACTTTTTCAAAGCCGCCTGTAATATAACCAAGCAGTTCCTTGTTAATGTTTTTGCCCCTGCTTGAACCCCTGAGCTTGAATTTGTTCCAGATCCATGTTGCAGAAATTGCATCCGAATCAATATCGAATTTCGAATTAAGAAGCGGTTCCCAGACGAGATTGTAAGCTTCGCTGCCGGCATTTTTGATAATCCACTCGCGCGCGGTTGTATCCTCAATGGCGAGGTAATCTTTTATAAACCAGGCTTTCAGTACCGTTAGTCCCATCCTCACGCGGCTTATGAACGACAGCGGTTTGAACATCAGCAGGTCCATCGGGGAAGTGAAAGGGTATACCTTATTGTTGATATAAATTACATTTTTGGGCTCATACCATTTAAGGTCGTCATCCAGCCCAAGCTCCTTCACCGTGTCAATAAAAACGGTGTCGTTTGTGAAAATATGGTGGTAAAAAATATCAAGCATATCATCGCCGACAGGGATAGCGGAGCACAGGCCTCCTAACCTTTCACTTTTTTCGTATACGGTGACTTTGTTCCCTTTAAGCGATAATTTCCACGCAGCCGTCAATCCGGTCGCACCGGCTCCTATAACAGCAATTTCCATTATTTATTTGCCTCCGGTTTCTATATTATCTGACTAAAAATTTTTCATTCAACAGAAAGAACAACTGTGTTTTTTACGGGGTCTTTGAAAACCTCCCGGAAAGTTTGAAACAGCAGTTCTTCATTCAGTTTGTATTCATCCGCGTTTCTGTTTTGTTCTTCAACGACGATATATCTTATTCCTTCCGAAATTGCCAGTTCGCGCAGTTGTTCGGGGTTAACCCCTTCATAGATTTTTTTCATGTTTCTCTCTCTTTGCGTTATGTCATAACCTGCGGTAACCGTAAAATACGGGTATCCGTTATATACCATCCTCCCGGCGAGAAAAACGGACATCGGAGCTCCGTAATGGGTCTGGTAATGGGTCAGAAAAATATCGTCGGGTTCGGTTTTTTCAAGCACCCACTTTAAAAGCGGATCGTTTTGATTATAGGATACACTGTTCCTGTCGAGATTGTAAAGCGTTATCAGGTCTATTATTCCCGTAGAGATCATTATAAGCGTCATGCACAGCGTTAATGCAATGGCCGCTTTTTTGCCCCGCTTTATAAGCGTTGAAAACAAATCGGAAACAATTATGTTAAGAAGAATAACCGCAAAAATGATATATTTATGGTTCACAGTGATATCCGGTGTAAGCTGAAGTGTTGAAGCGAGTATGATAGGAGCGGTGAAAACAGGGACGAGCAGCATTGTCGAAATATTCATATCTTCCGGATATTTAGCGGTAATATGAAGGTAAAACCACGCGCATGCGCCAATAACAATTATTCTCCACAGTAAGCCGATTGACGGCATTAATAAAACGAGCGCGGCAAGAAATGCAAAAGACGCTGCAAAACCGGCAATTTTACTCTTGCGCGCAATTGACGGGAGAAATGCCGCGAGAAGAACAAACGGCAGTATTCCGAGAAGTTCCGTGTAAAACGCAGATATGACAAAGATATTATCAGAACCTGACAAAAATCCCGGTTTGTATTTAATGCTTACCGCTCCCGTACCGCTGCCGACAAACATCTTCGACTGCATGAATGATAAAATGAAAGTAAGCACTGCAGTAATAAGAAACTCGAGTTTATGTTTTGAAAGCGCCGCCATTACGAATAAAACAGAAATTGCGGCAATAACTGCGGCGCCGTTCCAGAAAGCCAGAAGTCCGAGAAGTAAGCCAGAAATAATGCCCGGCATAATTTTTTCGGGAATCCATGCGTCGGCAGTAAAAAAAATTTCTTTCAGCGTTTTAAGAAAAGACGGTGTTTTTCCTGAATCAGTTTTTTTCCTGGTGTTTATTGCCGAGTTGTTTTTAAATTTTTCGTATGTTTCGATAAATACGGGCAGCATTAAAAAAAGCGCCATGATTATTATTCCGAAAGCGAACGCGAGATGCCTCTGGTTTACATAGACCTTTTGCGCCCAGAGCCCCCATGACTCGTTTAATGTGTTTCCGATATGCTCCCTTGGCTTTCCTGATGCGTCAAGATTGAAGCGTACGGCGCGCAAAAAATCCGTTATGCTTTTAAATCCGCTTGAAAATGTAAAAAAAGCGGATGAACTGCGAAAGATAAAAAACAGCAAAGTAAACAAACCTGCCGCATGTTTTTTTGTAATACCGACAGCAAGGCTGTAAAGCAGCATACTGAAAGAAACAATCGATAATATGCTTGGAATGTTCAAAGCGAGCGGCAGGTTGAAACCGAGAAACTCGAGATTTCCTGCCATGAAATAGAACATGAAATGGTAGCGCATTGTTCCGTCAGGGAAATGGGGGTACTGAGCAGGAAAGTTTTTACCAAGCGAAAAAGAGCGTATGACGGGCAGATGCGCTCCAAAATCGCTGAAAGCCGAAACTCCCGCATGCAGGATATCGCCGCTTGAATAAAACGACCGGAACATAAAAATGCTCCAGAACACGACCGAACTTATGAAAATAAACCATTCAACGCCTGAAAAGCGAACGCGGAATCCGTATTTCTTAATCTCGTATATCGCCCTTTTTGTCTTGTTCCTGTTTATATACGCAATCGCCGAAATAAAAATTATAACAACGGCAAATGATATTATATTGGCCGGCAGAAGCGGTTTTGATGCTGAACTGAAAATGACAGCAGAAATATATGTAATCCATGAAAGCACAAGCGTTCCTGTGAGATATGAAGCCGGAAGAAATAAAAAAGAAGGGCTTACAAGCTTATCTTTGAAGATAAAAAGCAAGCGATGTTCCCAGTATGGTTTCAGCGCCAATATTAGTCCTGCTCCGAGCAGGATGGAAAAAACAATATACAGGATTGCCGGCATATATAAACCATTCCTTGTCAATTTCCGCTGTCAATAAAATAGTAGACGGAACTAAACCCGTCACTCATTGTAAATGACTTTTTTGTACAAAACAAAGTTCCACGATACGATAAATACCATAATTAATATCTTGGGCAGGTAATAAGGTATCCACGCAACAGCAGGGAAAAGATACTCAAGCAGCTTTTTTATTGACGTGAAAAGCAGTATGTTTCCGACAACGCCGTTGAATAAAAACAAAAGGCCGTAGGAAATCAACTGCTTTACAATATTTTTACGCGATTTGAAAGTGAAAAACTTATTCATCAAAAAATTAAACCAAAAAATAAAAGTGTAAACGATTATATTAGTTACAACCTCATGAAGCGGGAGTATTTCCCTGAAAATCAGGAAGAGCGAATATTCGATAATAAACGTCGATACACCTACAATTAAATATCTGACCAGTTTTTTTACCGAATCCGGATCCATGAATTCGGATTTAAGCTTATCCTTAAGTTCAACAATTCTGCTCATTTCTTTCCTCCGCAAATAAATAAAGCCGATTAAATTATACCAGCATGCCCGTATAACTGCAAACATACTTCCCGTTATCCTTGAGAATTTATCAGCCTGCTGATATAATGATTTTACCATAACGATGCATTTATTATTCCAAAATTTACATTTTTGGGAGGAAGATCATGACTAACAGGGAATTACTGCCGGCCCGGAAAACAATAGCAAAGATTGTACCGATTGTTCTGTTTTTTTGTGTTTTCGCAGTATGGGCTGTTATACTGAAAAACGAATTTTTTTATGTCCTGGCATGGTGGGCGGTACTGCTGTTTACAGGACTTATGTATTTCCCGCTGGCGAATATGATTTTTTCTTCCTTTGCGGACAGGGGTTTTTTATTGTCAAAGGCGCTCGGAATAGCAATCAGTTCATATATACTGTGGATTATGTCGTTTTTGAAAGTTCTGCCCATAAGCCGTCCTGCCTGCTTAGCCGTTACGGCCGTTCCGGGGGTGTTATTATATATTTTTGCGTTAAGCGGCAGGCAAAGAATAAGAGATTTGCTGCCTGACAGCGATACGCTGCAGTGGATTCTGACAGGCGAAAGCATTTTTGTTTTTTCATTGTGTTTTTGGACTTATCTGAGGGGTTTCAATCCGAAGATAGAAGGATTGGAAAAGTTTATGGACTATGGTTTTTTAAACAGCATTCTCCGTTCCGGATATGTCCCGCCTAAGGATATGTGGTTTGCGGGCGGCAATATTAATTATTATTACTTCGGGCACTACGCTTCGGCGTTTATAACAAGGCTAAGCGGCTTAAAGACGGAAATAGCCTATAACATAATGATGGCGACGCTTTTTGCTTTTTGTATGGCATTATGCTTTACGATAGCGGTAAACCTTCTTGAAGGATTCGGAATAAAAAAGAAATCGCAGATAATAACCGGGGGAATGATATCCGCGATTCTAGTATCGCTCGGCGGAAACCTGCATTCGTTTTTTTACGGCTTTTTGTCTAAATTTACTAAAGAAGGCGACAAATACTGGTTTCCGGACGCTACAAGGTATATAGGTTACAATCCCGAAACGAGAGACAAGACAATACATGAGTTCCCGGTGTATTCATTTGTTGTCTCCGATTTGCATGCACATGTGATAAACATGATTTTTGTACTTTTGCTGATTGCTTTGCTTATAGCTGTTTTCAGAAAGCTTGAAAAAAGGGCGGCGGGAAGTCTCGACGGGTTAAATATCCTTTCTGAAGCGTTTATTCCGGAACTGCTTCTTCTAGGGCTGCTTGCAGGAATTTTTCAGATGTCAAATTACTGGGATTTCCCGATTTATCTGACCGTAACGCTTTTTACTTTTATCTGTGCAGGCATACGTCAGTACGGCTATAAAAAAGAAACGGCAGCCATCTCTTTTATAAGGTTTTTTATAGTTGCGGCGTCTTCCGTAGTTTTCGCAATCCCGTTCAATATGACTTTCGATAAAATGATGGGCGGAGTACGATTTACGGAAGACAGAACACTGCCTCACCAATTCCTTGTCCTTTGGGGATACCAGCTTACACTTGCCGTAATTTTCTTTATCTATATATTATATACCGAACAGAATGCCAAATTGAAATGGGAACGAGGCAAAGAAAGGCTGAAAGCCCGTTCCGCCATGACACTCACTGCAAGAATTAAAAACGTGCTTGACAAAAACCCGATTGAGGATGTTTTTGCTGTAATTCTCTGTGTATCGGCCATAGGTCTGTTAATTATCCCCGAGATTGTTTATGTGAAAGACATATACTCCGCGGAACACAAAAGGGCAAACACAATGTTTAAGCTTACCTACCAGGCGTTTATAATGTTCGGAATCGCCGCCGGTTACATTTTCATCAGAATACGCCGGTATTCGCGTAAGGACCGGACAGGAACGGCGGCTAAAATAATAATGCTTGTTATGATTGCGCTGCCGATGATATACCCGTTTTATGCGATTCCCAGCTGGTACAGGTACCTTAATCCCGAAAGGTATGAAGGGCTCGACGGCCTGGCATTTATGAAAAAAGATAATCCCGACGATTATGAGCTTGTAATGTGGCTGCGTGAGAATGTACAAGGGCAGCCTGCGATCCTCGAAGCAAACGGAGACAGCTATTCATATTACGGAAGAATTTCAATGGCGACAGGTCTTCCGACAATACAAGGCTGGTATGTTCACGAATGGCTGTGGCGAAATGATTATAAAATAGTAAACGAAAGGGTTGAAGAGGTTAAAACGGTATATACATCCGATGATCTTGTTAAAACAAAGGAAATCCTTGAAAAATATAAAATAAGGTATATTGTAATCGGTAAACCCGAACGGGACTCATTCCCGGAACTTAACGAAGAAAAGCTTTTGGCACTCGGCATTGTTGTTTTTGAAAGGCCTCAGGTAAAGCTTATTGAAATTAAATAGCGGCTGTAAAGTATTAATTAGGCAGGCAAACCGGAAAAAGGGAAGAAAAAAAGCACATATAAATATGTACTTATGTAATAATGACATTTTCCAATGTGCTTTTCTCAACTAAGATAAACTCAACTAAACTGAAACAACATCTATCATTAAAAGGAGGAACAAAATGAAAAAAAGTTAATGAATGTTGTTACGGTATTAGTATAGCATAACATTGATAAATTTACCATTAAGAGTAGATTAAACTTATGAACAAATCATGAACAAAGTTACATTTGTAATACGCTGATATTTCTGTTGTTTTACATATTTCGACGTAATGATCGATATCTGATAAAAACCGGATATATATCTTGAAATTAGTTTATGCTCAAAAATCATTGTGTAAAAGACTAAAGACGGCCATGTCTCCCGGCAAATTAACTTTGATTTTTTATATGAATTATATTATTATAAGAATAATTAAACAGATGGATAACTGCAATGTGATTGCAAACAGCGGCGAATTAGCTATTTGCTTTGAAAGGAAGATATATATGAAATATGAAAGCACCCGGGGCGGTTCGAAAGATGTTTTTTCCGCAGAGGCGATAATAACCGGGATAGCGCCGGACGGAGGCCTTTATGTTCCGAAAGAAAAAGTGTCTGTAGATTTGAATTTTATAGGGGATTTGGTTAATGACACATACCAGGAAAGGGCAAAAAAGATTTTGTCACTTTTTTTGTCCGATTATACATATGAAGAGATTTCGGAATGTGTAGACAAAGCGTACGGAAGTAATTTTTCAAGCTCGGAAATAACGCCGGTAGTTAAATTAAACGATCAGCTTCATGTTTTGGAATTATGGCATGGGCCTACATGCGCGTTTAAAGATATTGCGCTTCAGATACTGCCGCATTTTATGGTAAAAGCAATTCAAAAGACGGGTGAAAAATCCGAGATTGTCATTCTCGTGGCTACGTCAGGGGATACCGGAAAAGCGGCCCTTGACGGCTTTGCGGATGTTGACGGCACACGTATAATTGTTTTTTACCCCGATAAAGGAGTTAGCGATGTGCAGAAACTGCAGATGATTACCCAGGAAGGAAAGAACACTTATGCGGTGGGAGTGAACGGGAATTTTGACGATACGCAAAGCGGTGTGAAAAAAATCTTTACAGACGATACGGTAATAAAATGTTTAAATCAGGCCGGTATGAGGTTTTCATCGGCGAATTCAATAAACTGGGGAAGGCTTGTGCCTCAAATCGTTTATTATTTTTCCGCATATGCCGATCTTGTTAAGAGAAAAATTATCAGGCTTGGCGATAAAATTAATTTTGTTGTACCGACGGGAAACTTCGGGAACATACTTGCAGCCTGGTACGCATACGACATGGGACTTCCTGTTAACCGGCTCATATGTGCGTCGAACGAAAACAATGTTTTAACCGACTTTATTATTAAAGGCGTATATGACAGGCGCAGGGAGTTCTACAGAACCCTTTCACCATCGATGGACATTCTGATATCGAGCAATCTCGAGCGTTTGCTCTATGAAATGAACGGCAGGGATGCCGGAATAATCAGAGGATGGATGAAGGATCTTGCCGAGAAAGGAATCTACTCTGTTGATTATGAAACAAAAGAGCGGATACGGAAAGTCTTTTGGGGCGATTCGTCTACCGATGCCGAAACTATCGCAAGCATAAAATGCGTGTACGAGGACTGCGGATATCTGCTTGATACGCATACGGCCGTAGCGGTTGATGTTTATGACAAGTATGTGATTTATACCACCGACATGACGCAGACGGTGATTGTTTCAACCGCAAGCCCGTTCAAATTTAACAGCAGCGTCGCGAAAGCGCTTTTTGAAGATGAAGTAGGCGGAAAAGACGAGTTTGAACTTTTGGAACTTCTGTCCGAAAGGACGGGATGGGAAATACCGACAGGTTTAAAAAACCTCGACAAAAAAGAAATACTGCACAAAATCGTATGCGAAAAGGACGAAATGCAGAAAACCGTGATGGATATTTTAGGCTTGTAGGTGGTGAATGTTATGACGAAACCGTCATACACTGTTCCGTTAGGCAAAATCATAAGCGAATTTCGTCTTGAAGTGTTGAATAATGTCCCCGGGGCTCATGATATACCGGTAACCACTTCGGATATTAACCGTCCGGGCTTGCAGCTTGCCGGTTTCTTTGAATATTTCGGTTCCGACAGGATTCAACTGATTGGAACCGTTGAAATGGCTTATTTGCAGAATTTATCATTTGATGAGAGATATGCAAGCCTTGACAGGTATTTCAGCCATGAATTCCCATGCGTAATTATCGCAAGGGGAAAAGAACCTTTCCCTGAAATGATCGAACTTGCTAATAAATACGGAAAGCCTTTGCTGAGAACGGATGAAGAGACGTCCCGTTTCGCAAGTTATCTTATTACTTATCTGAACGTAGAACTGGCTCCGCGATGCACAAGGCACGGCGTACTCGTAGAGGTTTACGGTGAAGGTATTTTGATGCTTGGGGAAAGCGGGGTTGGAAAAAGCGAAACGGCTCTTGAGCTTGTAAAACGCGGGCACCGCCTGGTCGCCGATGACGTTGTCGAAATAAGAAAAGTTTCGAATAGAACCCTTGTCGGAAGCTCACCCGATATAATACGGCATTTTATAGAAATAAGAGGCGTAGGAATTCTGGATGTTAAAAACCTTTACGGTGTAGGCTCGGTCAAAATGACCGAATCCATTAATCTCGTTGTTAATATGGAACTTTGGGATACGAAAAAGCAGTACGACCGCCTTGGAATACATGATGAATATACGGAAATACTTGGTATAAGGATACCTTCTTTGACGATACCGGTTAGGCCGGGAAGAAACCTCGCGATAATCATTGAAGTTGCGGCTATAAACCACCGGCAGAAAAAAATGGGCTATAATGCGGCTAAAGTTTTAAGTCAAAGGGTAATGAGCGAAATAGAGAAAAACTCAATGTCCAACAGCGAAGCATAAACCGGATGCCGGGCGCAAAAGATTTACGGCCAGGTATAACGGGCCGGTGCGATAATACAATAATAATATGGGCGGTATTATGCTTCACGGTACTAACCGGAACCAGGCCCGAAACCGGCGGTAATTCGGGAGCGTTTATATGAAAGACAATTGGTATGATTTGATAGAAAAACTTAAAAATGTGGTAAGTGAGGACAGGATTCTTTACAGCGTGCCGATGAAAGAGCATACGTCGATGCGAGTAGGCGGTGCGGCGAGGATGCTCATTTTGCCGTCAAACAGGGAAGAAATAGTTGAAGCGGTAAAAATGCTTCACAGCATGGATATCCCGTATTATGTCGTTGGTAACGGCACAAACCTTATTGTGTCCGATGAAGGGTATCCGGGAGTTATAATAAAGTTCGCAGAAAACTATTCTGATATTCATGTTGACGGCTGTGAAATCACGGCACTGGCAGGGGCATCACTGGCTTCGGTATCGAATGCAGCGATGCGGAACTCGCTTTCCGGCCTGGAGTTTGCATCGGGCATCCCGGGAACTATCGGTGGTGCCGTCACGATGAACGCAGGTGCGTATAACTGTGAAATGAAGGATGTTGTCATCGAAACATCGTGTATTGACGAACACGGGAACGAACTGCTTCTGAAAGGTGACGAACATGATTTCGGATACAGGTCGAGCCGCATACAGAAAGAAAAGCTGATTGTCGTTGAAGTGAAAATGAGGCTTCAGAGAGGAAATATCAGCGATATAAAAGAAAAAATGATGTATTTTAACGCTTGCCGGAGGGAGAAGCAGCCGCTCGATATGCCAAGCGCGGGAAGCGTATTCAAAAGGCCGCGCGGGTTTTACGCCGGCAGGCTTATTGAGGATGCGGGCCTTAAGGGATACCGCATAGGCGGCGCAATGGTTTCCGAAAAACACTGCGGTTTCATTGTTAATACCGGAAACGCCACGGCGAACGATGTTATAAAACTTATAGAATATGTAAAGGAACGTGTTTTTCAAAATTCGGGCGTCATGCTCGAGCATGAAGTGAAAATACTTGGGGGATAAGACAGTGCAGTTTCTTATTATTACAGGGATGTCAGGCGCCGGGAAAAGCCTGTGTGTCAAGTACTTTGAAGATATCGGCTACTTTTGTGTCGATAATCTGCCGCCTTCACTGATTCCGAAGTTTGCCGAAATCTGCCTCCAAAGCAACAATAAAATGGAAAAAATAGCTCTTATCATGGATATCAGGGGCGGATCGATGTTTCTCGATCTTTTCCCGGCATTGGAGTCGCTTGCCGCGTACGGTATATCGTATAAAATACTGTTCCTGGACGCGCAGGACAACATCCTTGTGAAAAGATTCAAGGAAACGCGAAGGATGCACCCGCTTTCTCCGGAAGGGCGCATAAACGACGGTATTGCCGAGGAAAGAAAGATACTGCAGCCCGTAAAAGAAAAAGCGCATTACATAATAGACACATCAAACCTGACACCGCGGCAGCTAAAGCAGGAAATACTCGATTTGTTCGTTGAAGGGAAACCTTTTACAAGCCTTATTATAAGCATAATATCGTTTGGGTTTAAATACGGGCTTCCTATAGACTGCGACCTTGTGTTTGACGTCCGTTTTATTCCGAACCCGTATTATATTGATTCACTGAAAATGCTTACCGGTAATGATCGGGAGGTAAGCGATTATGTGCTTGGTTTTCATGAAAGCCGCGCTTTTTTATCCAAACTCGTGGACATGCTCGATTATTTAATCCCATATTATGTGAAGGAAGGCAAAAACCAGCTCGTAATCGGCATTGGCTGCACCGGAGGCAAGCATCGTTCTGTCGCAATCGCAAACAAACTGTTCGATATACTGAAGTCAAAAAACAGCAGTGTAATATTGGAACACAGGGATATTGAAAAAGACAGGAGATTTAAAAATGAAGCCTTTTAGGTTGCTTTCGGCAACATATAAATACAGAAAGTGGCTTTCAAGCGGATTATTCGGATTGCTGCTGATATTTACGGGCATTGCGGTATTTGTATACGGTACGAAAATTGAAACGGCTAAACTAATCGCTGCGCTGCTGTTTTGCGGCGCAGGTATTGTTCTTTGTTTCAACTGTTTCAGGAGAATAATCCTCGCGCTTCTTCAACTGACAAAAAACGGTCAAATGCCGCTGTCGAACAATATGCTTGATATAGGAAGAAACATATACCGCCGCTCTCAACTGAGAGAGGGCCCGAGAATTGCGGTTATTGGCGGCGGGACGGGCATATCGACGATGTTAAGGGGCCTGAAGACGCATACGTCAAACATATCGGCGATAATAACAGTAGCTGATGACGGCGGATCTTCGGGCATGCTCAGGAGAAACCTCGGTATGCTTCCACCCGGGGACATAAGGAACTGCATACTCGCGCTTGCAGAAACCGAACCGCAGATGGAAAAACTGCTGCAGTACCGGTTCAAGGACGGCGATTTAAAAGGCCAGTCTTTCGGGAACCTTTTTCTTGCAGCGATGAGCGGGATCAGTGAAAACTTTGAAACTGCCGTAAAGAACATGAGCCAGGTTCTTGCGGTTACGGGAACGGTTCTGCCCGTGACAAGCGAGAACATAAATCTTATTGCCGAGCTTGAAGACAACACAATTATAAAAGGAGAATCGCGCATCGGCGAGCACCATTTATTCCACCCCGGACGCATAAAAAGGCTTTATTTGGATAAAACTAATGTAAAGCCTCTTGAAAGCGCTTTAGCTGCGATTGATAATGCCGAGGTCATAATTATAGGCCCCGGGAGCTTATATACAAGCATAATTCCGAATCTTCTTGTGAATAATGTAGTTGACAGGATTGTAAAATCCAAAGCAATAAAGATATACGTCGCGAATATTATGACCCAGCCCGGTGAAACGGAAGGATACACCGTTTGCGATCATATAGAGGCGATTTACAGGCACGCGAACAACGAAAGGCTGTTCGATTACTGCATAGTCAATACACAGAAAATACCCGAGTCGGTTTATCAGCGCTATAAAGACGACGGCGCCGAAGCGGTTAAAATTGACGCGGCCAGAATTAAAAAGCTCGGAATAAAACTAATCGAAAGGGAATTGGTTCAACTCAAGGACGGACTATATATCCGCCATGATCCTGCAAAGCTGGCGGATGCGGTTATGAGTATTTGCAGTGATATAGAACGTATCGGCAGGTAATATTAGGATGTATTTCGGCAAGTCATACTGGAAGACACAGGAGCAGGGAATCCAAAAGGAATGGCTACTGGCGAACGGGATAGGAGGCTTTTCAAGCGGCACGATAATCGGCATGAATGCAAGGCGATATCATGGACTCCTTGTCGCATCGCTGACCCCGCCCGTGGAGAGGCATTTGATTTTATCGCAGATAAGCGAGAGGGTAGTGCTGGATGGAGAGGAGTATTATCTTCATTCTTTCAGAACACATGATTTTGCGGGGCACGGTGAATATCACCTCGAAGCTTTTCACTTAAACAACGGACTGCCGGAATTTCACTACCGCATAGGTTCCACGACAATAAAAAAAAGAATATGCTTAAGGTACGGGATGAACCAGGTCGTCATAGTTTACAATATATCTAACCCGGGGAAAAAAGGCATTATCCAGCTTATGCCGCTCGTCAACTTCAGAAACTACCATTATCTTTCTTTTCACCAGTACATGACATTTACCGCCGATGCGGACGGAAGAAAAATTGAAATCACGCCGTACGACATGGATACGAAAATATCGATCGACTGTTCCGAGGGCAAGGTTTTTATAAAAAACCAGTGTTTTTTTCATAACATGGATTATTACTATGAGCATGAACGCGGATTGAACGGTACGGAAGACCATTTTATCCCGGGTTTCTATGAAATCGGGCTTGACGCGGGCGATGAAAAAACAATAACCGTCGTATGCAGCATTGTTGACCCGATTACTTCGCTGGACGGGGAAAGTATTATAAATGATGAAATAAAGAGACAAAAAGCGTTATTAAATGGCTTTCCCGAGGATCAGTTTTTAAGAATGCTTGTATCGGCGGCGGATAAGTTTATCGTGTACCGCCGGTCAACAAATTCAAAGTCGGTTATAGCGGGGTATCCATGGTTTACCGACTGGGGCAGGGACACTATGATTGCGCTGCCGGGACTTACGCTCACGACCGGGCGGTATGACGATGCACGCAATATTCTCCGAACATTCGCGTCATATGAAAAAGACGGCCTTCTGCCGAACGTTTTTCCCGACGGAACAGGGGATCCGGCATATAATACCGTCGACGCGTCATTGTGGTTTTTCGAGGCAGTCTACAAATATTATCTGTACACGAATGATATCGATTTTATTGATAATCATTTGCTTAAAACAATGCTTAACATAATAAACAGCTATAAAAACGGAACTTTATTCAACATAAGAATGGAAAAAGACTGCCTTATTTCAGCGGGAAACTCCGAAACCCAGCTAACATGGATGGATGCGAAAGCCGGTAACTGGGTTGTAACACCGCGGCACGGCAAAGCCGTAGAAATAAATGCGTTATGGTATAACGCGCTGATGGTAATGGCCGAAATTATGCGATTGACGGAACGGAACGGAGACGAATTCAGCGCTCTTGCCGCTAAAGTTAAAAAGGCTTTTATTGAGCAGTTCTGGAATGAACGCGGCAATTGCCTGTTTGATGTTGTGGGTGATCATGAAAAGGACGATAAAATGAGGCCGAACCAGATTATTGCCGTAAGCCTTTCATTCCCGGTTCTGGACGGCACAATGGCCAGGTGTGTAGTTGATTCCGTTCATGAACACCTTTACACATCAATGGGCCTTTTATCATTAAGCCGCAGCGATCCGCAGTACAGGGGAATTTACGCCGGGGACCAGTTCGCGAGGGATGGAGCGTACCACCAGGGGACCGTATGGACATGGCTGCTCGGCCGGTTTATTACGGCATATGCGCGCGTGTATAAAGATAAAGACAATATTAAGAAACAGTTGGAATCTTTTTATCTTCCGTTCCATGATCACCTGCGCGACGCATGTATCGGCAGCATATCGGAAATTTTTGACGGAAACGAGCCGCTTATACCAAGAGGCTGTTTCGCACAGGCATGGAGTGTGGCCGAAATACTCAGATCCTATGTTGAAGACTATATGCCGCTGTTGAATTGAAGATTCGGGAGAATAAATGCAAATAAACGACATAACGGCAAATTAAAACCGTACCGCACAGGGGGATATATCAAATGTCATTTTCTTCGGATATCAAGGACGAATTAATCAGAGTCGATTACGGCAGGGAATGCTGCAGGAAAGCTGAAATTGCAGCAATACTGAGGACAGGCCTTATATTCCGCAAAACCAAAAAAAATAAGTCATTGACATTTATTACCGAACACGGGCCGCTGTCGAGGTATTTATATACGCAGATAAAGCATATTGTCAAAAAAGGGCCTGAAATTTACGGCGAAAAAACACCCCGATTAAAAAAACATGTGGTATACAGGATAGACTTCAACAATTTTTTGGAAAGCAGCGAGCAGAGGTCATTCCTGGAAGGCATCGGGATCATTTTCGATGTCGATAAGGAAATCATAGAGTATAGAAAATACGACATAAAAGACAGGTGCTGCATACGCTCTTATCTGAGGGGAGGTTTCCTGTCGGTCGGTTCACTGACAAATCCCGATAAATCATATCACCTGGAACTGAATTTCCAGGATAAAATGATACAAACCGAATACATGGGTTACATGGAATACTTTAACCTCAAACCGAAGCATATAACAAGAAAAAACTATGAGATTGTATATCTAAAAGAAGGGCAGGATATAGTCGACTATTTGAACGTTATCGGGGCGCACAACGCGCTTATGGAAATGGAGAATGTAAGAATAATGAAGGAAATGAGGAACCAGGTGAACCGCATAGTGAACTGTGAAACGGCAAACCTCGAAAAGACGGTTAACGCCGCGGTTAACCAGGTTGAATATATAAAATACATAGATGGCGCAATTGGACTGGAAAACCTTCCTCCGGCCCTTAAGGAAATAGCGAGGTTAAGACTTGAAAACACGCACGCGAGCCTGTCTGAGCTCGGTAAAATGCTGTCTCCGGAATTAAGCAAATCGGGAGTCAATCACAGGTTAAGGAAGCTTGAGAAAATCGCGGAGGATCTGAAGCAGAAAGAACAATAAACCGGGATATTTGCAGTTCAAGCAAAACAGGATTTTTTCGGGAAATAAAGAATATAAACCGTAAGAATGGAGTGATGATGTTGGAAATTACATTTAAGCGGCAGAATCGCATTCTTACGGTGTATCTTAAAGGAGAACTGGATCACCACGCAGTACTGAAAGTAAAGGAAACAATTGACCTTCAGCTTGTTAAATCGCCGGTTGCCCTGTTAATACTTGACATGAGCGCCGTCACGTTTATGGACAGTTCAGGCGTAGGCCTTATTGTGGGCAGGTATAACAAGATGAAATCTTTGGGGGGCAGTATGAAGATAGCAAATCCCGGATTGAATATATTAAAGGTATTAAAGATGTCGGGTTTGTCAAGGCTTATGGAAATCAGTTGATATCCGGTATGCTTTTTCGTATATTAAACAAATTGTATTGAGAGGTTTTGAATATGCAGCCAATAAACAGGATGAAAATCGAATTCGAAAGCAAATCGGTAAATGAATCGTTTGCGAGAATCGTTGCGGCGGCATTCGCGTCGCAGTTGGATCCGACGCTTGAGGAACTTGCCGATTTAAAAACCGCTGTATCGGAGGCGGTTACAAACGCAATAATACATGGATATGAACAAAAAGAAGGAACAATATATATGGAATGTATCCTGTACGAGGACAGCATCACGGTGATAATCGAAGATCACGGTGTAGGTATTGAAGACATTGAAAAAGCAAGAATTCCCGCATTCACGTCAAAGCCCGAACTGGAAAGGGCGGGAATGGGCTTTGCGATAATGGAAAGTTTTATGGACAGCCTTGACATAGAATCGCAAAAAGGAGCAGGAACTAAGATAACGATGACGAAAAAGTTCAAAAAACGCTGAAGAAACGGGAGTTGTACTTACTCGTGAACGATAAAGTGTTTGATTACGACACCAAAGATAAAAGAACAATGGAGTTAATACAAAAAGCCCAAAACGGAGATTCCGAAGCGCAGAACATATTGGTCCAGGAGAACATAGGATTGGTCTGGAGCATCGTAAAGCGCTTCAAAGGGCGTGAAGCCGAAACGGAAGACTTGTTTCAAATCGGCTGCATTGGACTGATAAAAGCAATAAAAAAATTCGACTCCGGTTTTGATGTCCGTTTTTCAACATATGCCGTTCCTATGATTCTCGGAGAGATAAAACGATTTCTGCGCGACGACGGTACCGTTAAGGTAAGCAGGGCTCTTAAGGAGCTTGGGCAGAAAGCCCGTGCTTTAACAGAATCTATTGAGAAACAAACAGGTCAAAGCCCTACTGTGCATGAATTGGCCGAAAAACTTGACGTTGAGCCGGAAGAACTGGTTCAGGCTCTTGAAGCCGGGTATCAGCCCGAATCGCTTTACCAGACGGTTGGGGATAATGAAAACAATACTGTTTATTTAATCGACAGAATTAGCTCACAGGAGAGCATGAACGAATCGCACATACTTGAACGCCTGTCTTTAAACAAAGCTTTGCAAAATCTCGACAAAAGATCGAGAGAAATTATATATCTGCGGTATTTTAAGGAAGAAACCCAGCAAATGGTGGCAGACAGAATGGGAATATCACAGGTACAGGTTTCCAGGCTCGAAAAGAAGATCATGAAGGAATTAAGAAGCCTGTTCACGTAACATGAACGAAATTGAAGCCCGCTTACTTTCCGGGCGGCCCTGGTAACAGAAGCGCCGGTAACGCGATTGCCGCGAATGGAATAGAATATTTACGGGAGCTTATTCGGGAGCGCCGGTATGAAGACATACCGATACGAAAGGGAAAAAGCCGTAGAATACGCACATAAATGGGCATTCGGACGGAACCCGGCATACCTGGATTTCAGCAATCTCGGCGGGGACTGCACAAATTTTGTGTCGCAGTGCATTTACAGCGGCTGCAAAACGATGAACACGGAACCCGTGTTCGGCTGGTATTATTTCAGCAGCTCAAACAGGTCGGCCTCATGGACCGGAGTTCAATACCTGTATAATTTCCTTGTAAGAAACAAAGGGACGGGACCGTTTGCAAGAGAGATCCCGCTATCGGAAATAGAACCCGGGGACGTAATCCAGCTTTCATTTGACGGCTTGGTATTCCGGCACTCACTGCTTGTTGTCGAAACGGGCAAAGTGGCGAACCCGCATAATGTAAAAATAGCGACACATACATTTGACAGGGACAATTACGTTTTGGACAATTATCTATACAGCAAATACCGCTGCCTTCATATAGAAGGATTCAGGAAATAAATAAAGCTTCATGCACTTTTATAATATTATTTTTCTTGCTTCAAGATAATAACGCTTCTCCCTTGCTTCGCCCATTGAAAATGATTTTCTCGGAAGAACGCCGTCAAGAATAACCGTCTTGAATAAATCTTCCTTCTTCATCGGAGAGAGGAAGAAACTGATATTGCCTTTTTGACGGCCAAGTTTTTCAGCTACATCCGTACCGTGAACATAGTCAATTACAACGCCGGGGTTTTTATCCAAATAATGATCAAGGAAATGCTGCAGTGTAGCGGTATCAAGATTATACGGCGGGTTGCATGCCCAAATGTACCCGGTTTTATCGTCGTGCAGGAACGCAATAATATGTTTTGAAACCATGTTTATCGGTACGTTATTCATATGGCTTACATATTCATAACCGCATTTTATTCCCTGTGAAGAATAAAATTCCTTGAATGAAGACAGCAGATCACCGGGGTCCACATTAAAGAGCACACGGTGTATAGGTTCAAATTCAAGTGCACGGTCGTGAACATTAACAATTTCGACCAGTGCATATCTTGCGGGATGAATTTTTTGCTGTTCTTCCGTAAGATTTGTTTTCAGCTTGTCCCACCAGGATTTTGCGGCGGCAAGCGAGTGGTTTCCGTCCCCGACGGCGAAAAGCAAAGTCCCGTACGATTCGTCGACATTGTATTTTTTCATGAAAGTTTCGGTTGATTTAAGATCAACGAGGGCTTGGAAAACCTTTTGCAAAAGGTCCTGACTATTTACGCGGTAGCCTTCAACCCGGCCGCCGTCCATCATCAAATCGAACGAGTAAAGCTTTTCCATTTTGTCTATATGCCGTGACAAGGGCTCAATTACAGTCCGGCCGGGGTCGTCTATAAGAAGCATAATATGGGGCAGTTCGATGCACGCATTTTCGCGTATTCGGATACGCGGGGGCAGCCGGTCAAGGATCGTTCCTTCCGTAGCTCTTATCAATGACTGCGAGCCTTTCGAAAAATCATACTGCTCAAGATCTACCGCAAGCACAAGCCCTTTTCTTGTTTTTGAAATAGGCGCACCCGCTTTTTGGCCGTAGATCGTCCTTTCAACATAAATCATGGAGTCGGTTATTTCGGTAAAATAACCGTTTTCCAAATAACTGCGCATTGTATCATTTAACAATGCGATTCTTTCCTGTTTTTCTTTTTCGTTTTCCTTTTCAAGATATACTTCGGGAAAGATAAGATGAAGCGTTGAAGGTGATTCCCCTACATAGTCTTCTACGTTTTTCCAGTAATCCGGTTCCGAAGTGTATTGATCACAGGCGACAACGGCCCATTTTTTCATGTCAGTACCATTTTTCGGAAGCAGTATTGATGAAATATCAATGCCAAGTTCCTGCTTAAAATGTTTATTCATTTTCAACATCCCCTATAGCCGGTTTAAGATCATTCAGGACAATTTTAATAAAATATGTAATTTTAGTCAAATGGAATTTCACGCATTCTTTATTTGGAATTTTGACATAATAAGATTGTGAATTAACGAATTACAGTTTTAAGGATAAATATGGTATATTGGTCCGAATTAATCGGTACTCCGGTTTATGCGGGAAATAAAAAAGCAGGTCATGTTGAAGACATGATTCTGAATACAAATGAAAAAATAGTTGCCGGGTTTTTGCTGGAAAAACGTAATCTTGACTTGCATAGACGCTATTTCACATTCAATAGTATATTGCATGCAGGAAAAGACAGGATCGTTGTAAAGGAACCGTCAGATATCAGAATATTGAAAAAGGCGCAAAAACGCAAAATGGTATTTGCCGAAAACTTAATTAACCATCCGGTTTTCGATAACAGGGATGAGTATGTAGGACGTGTGGCAGACTTTTGTTTTGAACCGGCAAACGGCATTGTACGCGAAATCATTATATCAAACAGTCTGTTAGGAGATTTATGGTCAGGGAGAAAAAAGCTTCCCGTACTGGGCCGGGTGGAATTTTCGGGCGAGTTTATACAAATAAACAGGGATGCGCGTGAGGAAATATACAGCATGAACAAAGGCCTTAAGAGATGGATAAGGATCAATACTCCGCCGATATGAACGGCTGTGAGGCGGGACGATGTTTCTGCGGAAAATGCCGTTTGGACGTAAAAGAGTTGTAATCAGCAAAGGAGGTTGTTATTGATATGCGCGTCGGATTTGCAAAAGGAATGGTTTTCGGCGGTATTGTCGGAGCCGTGATGTCTATGGTCATTAATCACGATATCGATGTAAATAGGACAATAAAACGCATTATGCGCGCAAAAAGGAACATGTTCAAAAAATCAAGAAGGCTTGCGGCAAGCATAGCCGGAATGATGCGCTGACAGCGCAGGTTAAATCTTCCCTTTTGAAAACCTTTTCTCAATAAGCATACCCGTTCGGGTTTGAGAAAAGGTACATAAAAAAGCTGCTCAGATAATTCAATGGCTTTGGAGGCTCCTGATGAAGGCTGGTAAATGGATACGTATCGGTATATTGGCAGCCCTTGTTGCAGGGCTTCTTTTTTTGCTCATGCGGTATGCAAGGCAGGTATTAAGAGCGGCAACACCTTTATGGCTGGGGATAGCCGCTGCGTATTTTCTGCTTCCCATTACGGAATGGTTTGAAAAACATAAACTGTCAAAAAACACAAGCATAATTGCCGCATATACGTTAAGCATAACGGTATTGCTCGTTATATTGCTGTGGCTTGTCCCGATACTGATAGACAACATTAAGGATTTGACCGAAGTGATTCCCGACTTGTGCAGCAAGACATTGCATAATATTAAAGCGTTCGTTGAAAGAAACATGCCCGAACAATGGCGAGGAACGGTGTTAAAGGAAATTGACAAAAATTCCGAGCTTTTAAGCGAAAAAATAACCGAATCGATCTATGATTTAATATCTGCGCTACCAGGGACAGTATCGATTATTATAGATATACTCCTTGCCTGGATAATTTCGTTTTATATACTAAAAGACAGGGACAGGGTTATCGGAAGTATCAGATATTTGTTCCCCGAACAATACAGGGACGATGCGGTATGTTTTTTCCGCGATATCCACAGGGTTGCCGTAAGATTCATACAGGGACAGGTCTTTATAGCATTAATACTTGCCGTTATTGAAACAATAGGTCTTTATATTATAGGTATGCCGTATGCGCCGCTTTTGGGGTTTATCGGGGGAGTATCGAATATTATCCCTTATTTCGGACCGTATATCGGGGCTGTTCCGGCAATTACGGTCGCACTGGCAACATCCCCGTGGAAGGCGTTGTGGGCGGCTGTAGTATTTATTGCAGCCCAGCAGCTTGATAATATTTTCCTGTCTCCTAAAGTAATGAAAGGAAACCTCGGGCTTCATCCGGTGACAACAATAATGGCGGTGATTGTAGGCGGGCGGTTGTTCGGCATTCCGGGTCTTCTGTTCGGCGTTCCGGCTGCGGCAATGCTGAAAATAACGGGCAAAAAAGCGCTGAGGATTATATCCGGGTAAAGCAATCAAATGGCCATTTCAATGATTCGTTCAGAATCTGTTTGCTGTATAAATATATTCTTTTTGTGGGCATGGCTACCGATGGAATAACGTTCGGATGCACAGTTGCTTTAAGAATTAAGCTCTCTCTTGACGTTGTTCAAACCAGTTTAGTATACTTTAGTAAGCGACAGTTCAGGCAGAAAAATACTTTCTGCGCTAAAATAATAATATACTCTGAAATGCGAGGGTTTACTGATGCATCCATACGGGTTGAATGAGTTAAGAGAAAAATTCCTATCATTTTTTGAAAGCAAAGGCCATTTAATATTGCCAAGTTTTTCACTGGTTCCTGAAAATGATCCGAGCATACTTTTGATTAATGCCGGAATGACGCCTTTAAAACCATATTTTACAGGGTTGAAAGTTCCTCCTTCGAAAAGAGTGGCTACATGCCAGAAATGCATCCGTACGCCGGACATAGACAATGTAGGGAAAACGTCGAGGCATGGGACTTTCTTTGAAATGCTCGGGAACTTTTCATTCGGCGATTATTTCAAGAAAGAAGCAATTCCGTGGGCATGGGAATTTATGACCGAGGTTCTCGGAATCCCGGAAGACAGGCTGTATGTGTCGGTATATCTCGATGACGACGAGGCTTTTGATATATGGCACAACGATGTCGGTCTGCCGAAGGAGAAAATATTCAGGTTCGGAAAGGAAGATAATTTCTGGGAACACGGAACAGGTCCGTGCGGGCCGTGTTCGGAGATATATTATGACCGCGGAGCGGACAAGGGCTGCGGGAGAGAAAGCTGCACCGTCGGCTGTGACTGCGACAGGTTTATCGAGGTTTGGAATCTTGTATTTACCCAGTACGATCGTCAGGAAGACATGACGTATTTACAGCTGAAATCAAAGAATATTGACACAGGAATGGGGCTTGAACGCTTAGCGTGCGTCGTGCAGCAGGTTGATAATATTTTTGAGGTTGATACAATAAGAAGCCTTCTTGACCAAGTATGTGACATAGCAGGAGTAAAATACGGAAAGGATTACAAAAAAGACGTTTCGATAAGGGTTATAACCGATCATGCAAGAAGCGCGACAATGATGGTTTCAGATGGTGTCGTGCCGTCTAATGAAGGCCGCGGATACGTGCTTCGAAGGGTGATAAGGCGCGCCGCGCGGCATGGAAGGCTTTTAGGCATTGACGGACTGTTCCTTGCCGGTTTGGCTGATACCGTTATAAATACCTTCAAGGATGCATATCCGCATATGGAACAAAAAAGAGATTACATCAAAAAGCTTATTTCAGTCGAGGAAGAGAAGTTTAACAATACGCTCGATCAGGGAATGAGCATATTGGAAGAATTTATAGATTCGGTAAAGCAAAAAGGCAGTGACACCATCGACGGAGAAATGGTGTTCAAGCTTCATGACACATACGGTTTTCCGATTGATCTGACCCGTGAGATTGCTAAGGAATATGATCTGAAAATTGATGAAGAAGGCTTTCTTGCTGAGATGAAGAATCAAAAAGAAAAAGCGCGTGAAGCTCATTTCAGGAAAGAAGGCTCTGCATGGGAAAAAGATCTTTTTACAGGGGAGCACAAGCATTTTGCGACGAAATTTATCGGATATACTCAGTATGAGGCAAAAGCAACGGTTAAATACATTATCTCGGATGGAAAACTTGCGGAAAACGCGATGGAAGGCGAGGAAGTCGCGATAGTTACCGATGTGACTCCTTTCTATGCTGAAAGCGGAGGCCAGGTCGGTGATACGGGAATTATTTCCGGTGAGAATTTTAAGATGGTTGTCACCGATTGCAAGAAGAATTCCGACGGGAAGTACCTCCATTTCGGAAAAGTTGAAACTGGAATGGTACAGGTTGAGGACGCTGTTGAATTAAAAATTGATATAGCTAAAAGAAAGAGCACGGCGAGAAATCACACCACGACACATATACTGCATAAAGCATTGAAAAATGTGCTCGGCGATCATGTAAACCAGGCCGGTTCGCTCGTTACGCCCGACAGGTTAAGGTTCGACTTTACGCATTTTACGGCTTTAAGCGCCGAACAGCTTGAGGAAATCGAGAGACAGGTAAATGATGTAATACTGTCAAACTATCCCGTATATATTGAAGAAATGTCGCTCGATGAAGCTAAGAAAAAAGGCGCGACCGCCCTGTTCGGAGAAAAATACGCGGACACTGTAAGGGTAGTAATGGTTGATGACTACAGTATGGAACTGTGCGGCGGAACGCATATTTCCGCTACAGGCGAAGCCGGGCTTATAAAAATAATAAGTGAAAGCAGCATTGCGTCCGGTATACGCCGTATTGAAGCACTGACGGGAACGGGCGCGGTTGAGTGGTACAGGGAACGCGAGAGGCTTCTCAATGAAGCGTCGATGGCGGCAAAAACCACTCCTGAAGAAATATCTTTCAAAATAACCGAAATTGCAGATGAACTGAAAAAGACGCGAAGGGAGCTTGAGGAACTTAAGGCAAAAGCGTTAAAAAACTCGGTTAATGACATGATACAGAAAGCAATTGATGTTTCCGGAATAAAAGTGCTTGCTGAAAGAATGGACGGGCTTGATATCAACGAACTGAGAAACACTGCGGACATGCTGAAAAGCAAGCTCGGATCGTCCGTTGTTATTCTTGCTTCGGGTTCGGACGGCAAGGTAAGTCTTATTATTTCGGCTACAAAGGACGCTGTTGAGAGAGGAATACACTGCGGTAAAATTGTTGGTGAAGCGGCAAAGGCCGCAGGTGGAGGCGGCGGCGGCAGGCCGGATATGGCGCAGGCCGGAGGAAAAGATGTCAACGGAATAGACAAAGCGGTTGAAATTGCGCTGAATAAAGTAAAGGAAAGCTTGTCGGGCTGAATCGGTTTATAAGCCGGAAGTTATTGATACCGCATAAGGTATGCTTCAACTCCCGGATGAGGATATTATTTAAATCCGAAAAGGAGGATTTTGTTATGCCGGACTGTATTTTCTGCAAGATAATAGAAGGATCGATACCGTCTAAAAAGGTTCTTGAAAACGACGATATCATTGCATTTCATGATATTAACCCTGCTGCGCCCGTGCATGTGCTCGTTGTTCCGAAGGTTCACATTGAAAGTCTTGAAGCGCTGGACAGCCGGAATATTGATGTTGTTGTGAAAGTTCATCAGGCAATCCTTGAAGTGGCCAAAATTATGAATATAAACAGCAAAGGGTATCGTGTTATCGTAAACTGCGGGAAAGACGGGGGACAGACCGTTCCTCACCTTCATTACCATGTCCTCGGCGGAACCGCAATGAACGAAAAACTATTGTAATAACGCATGTCACCCATCGTCACCGAAATCGCCAGAGCCACCCGCCTGGATTTCTGCATAATTGCGGGTACAGCAAGACAGTTGTGAAAACTATTGTACAATAGTTTAAAAGTAACTTCCGCGGGTTCTGCTTTGCAGGTCCGGGCATTGCCTTCGCATTACGGTTGGCTTGCGGTTCTTTATCGAGTTTTTTCAGTTAAGCAATGCGACATGTCCGGTGCAATGCTGCATGCAGGCAACTATACAAAAGTCGCTAATAAGCCGTTAAAGTACTGTGCTGCGAGAAAAAAGTTGACGCGGTTTCAGGCTCTATTATATAATAATATATGTGCTTCATGCAGGAAATGCTTTTTTCCTGCATACTGGAGAAAATCCCCGGCACAACTGTATGTTACAGAGGGGAGGGAAAGATGTGTCCGAAGTGAGAGTTAAAGAGAATGAGTCCCTTGATAGTGCGCTCAGGAGATTTAAGCGGCAGTGCGCGAAGGCAGGTGTACTTGCGGAAGTCAGGAAAAGAGAGCATTACATTAAGCCGAGTGTTAGGCGCAAGAAAAAATCCGAGGCTGCAAGAAAGAGAAAGTCCAAGTAAGAAAAGGGCACATTTGGACACTATTGCCGATCTCAACTTCAGCAGATATATATCAGTTAAGAAAATTATAGATATCGGTTTAAACTCGTGATAAGAAAAAAAGCCCTGATAAAAAGAATCATAGAAGCCCGAAGGAAATCCTTCGGGCTTTTACGTAAAATGTGAATATACGATTTGAAATCAAAAGTTTAAATATATCTGTTCATTTCGAGGAGCCGTATGTGGGAAGATTTTTATATTGGCAGTAAAGCATTCTGGAATACAGCCAGCATAGAAAAGGAAGCCGTTAATGAAATATCAAGGCGGCTGGGTCTGCCGTCATTGCTTTCAAAAGTGCTTGTAAAAAGGGGACTATACGATACCGAACAGATAATCTCATTTTTAAAACCCGCAGCCAAAAACCTGTACGATCCTTTGCTGCTTCCGGACATGGACAAAGCGGTATCAAGGATTATTGAGGCGAAGGAAAAAAAAGAAAAAGTTATAATATACGGAGACTATGATGTGGACGGGGTTACCGCCGTATCAATACTGTTCGGCTTTTTATGTTCAATTGGGGTTTATGTGACTTATTATATCCCCGACAGGGTTGACGAAGGATACGGAATTTCAGAAACTGCGGCCGAATATCTTTCCAACGGCGGTTATGACTTGATGATCACGGTTGACTGCGGTATATCGGCAAAAGACAGGATAGAATACATATGCAACAAGCTCGCGGATAAAAATTTGAAAATGGATTTTATAATAACCGATCATCATTTGCCTGTTCCGGGTATGATTCCGGAAGCCGCCGCGGTTATAAACCCGAATCTCGAAAACAGCAGCTACCCGTTTAAACATCTCTGCGGAGCCGGGGTTGCTTTCAAAATTGTGCAGGCGCTGTGTAAAAAACTAGATATGGGTGACAGGTATTTTAATTATGTTGATCTCGCAGCGCTGGGTACGGTAGCCGACATTGTCAGCCTTACGGACGAGAACAGGATAATAGTATGGGCGGGCATTGAAAAAATAAAACGCTGCCCAAATCCCGGAATTCTCGCACTTATGAAGATAGCCGCAGTGAACGACGTCGATTCAAGAAAGCTCGCGTTTATACTTGCCCCAAGGCTTAATGCGGCGGGCAGGATGGGCGACGCTTCGAGGGCTGTGAGACTCTTAACGGAAAGTGACACGCTGCTTATAGAAAAGCTCGCAAAAGATCTGAATAATGATAATATAACGCGCCAGAAAATCCAGGAGGAAATATACAAAAAGGCGTTGGAAGCTATAGAGTCCGACAGCAAATATTCTTCCGAGAAAGTATTGGTAGTTTACGGCGAAGACTGGCATCACGGAGTTATCGGAATTGTCGCTTCAATGATCGCCGACCGGTATTATAAACCTTGTTTTGTCCTTTCGGTATCGGGTGATATTGCCAAAGGATCGGCAAGAAGCATCGACGGGTTTAATATATACTCGGCTATGGAATACTGCGCTGATTTATTTATCAAGTACGGAGGACATAAACAGGCTGGCGGTATAACGATGAAGACAGCCGATATAAACGAATTCCGCCGAAGGGTTAACATTTATGCCGAAAGTACGGGTTTGTCATTGATTCCGACGATCGAAATAGATGCCGAGGCCGAACCTCACGAATTAAACATTGAAGCCGCAAAAGCAATAACTGCACTGGCTCCCTTCGGTGAAGGAAACGAGCCTCCCGTGTTCAGCATGAAAGGCATGACGGTCATAAATAAAAAACGCGTTGGCGAAAACGGCGAGCATTTAGTGCTTAACCTTTATTCGAAGGGTTATAAATTCAATGCCGTATGCTTTGGGATGGGGGAACTCGAGCCTTGTATCCGTTTGAATAAGGCCATAGATCTGGTTTTTACGGTCGGGATTGACAGTTTTATGGGCAAAACCGCTCTTCGCCTTTTTGTCAAGGCCGTAAGGACAACGGAAAACATTCTTAACAGGAACAAAATACTGCTGAAAGCGGCGGAGAAAGTCGAATGTCTTGATTATAACCGCGATTGGATTTATAATGTTATCAATAACCAAATGGTAAACCGTGATGACATAAGGCTTTCAAGGGAAGACCTTATAAGCTTGTACCGTTTCCTTTGCAAGTCGGGTTCGGGGACATATACCGACGGCCAGTTGTTTTACCTCGCCGAAGAACTGAGCCGGGGCGAAATAAGAATGAACTACTTCAAGCTGCTGGCAGGAATGCATGTGCTTGATCAATTGGGCATCATCGGTTTTTCCTGTTTGGCAGGCGGGGAATACGGCGTGCGTATTCTTGAATCAACTCAAAAGGCTTCACTGGAGGATTCGGCGCTATATTCGTATTTACAGTCTTTGCAGCAGGCGGTGAATGAATGACGGTGATTTCATGATTGAGCAGTATAATAAGCTATTGAAAAAACTTGATTATCTTGGTAATGGTTTGAATCTGGAATTGATTGATAAGGCGTATCAGATTGCGATGGAAGCCCACAAGGGTCAAAAAAGAAGTTCCGGTGACCCTTTTGTTACGCATCCGCTTGAAGTTGCCATAATACTTGCGGATATGGAAATGGACATTACCACGATTGTAGCTGGAATACTGCATGATACCGTTGAGGACACGAACCTGACCTATGAAGAAACGCTGAATCAATTCGGGCGGGAAGTTGCCGATCTGGTTGAAGGAGTCACGAAGCTGACAAAGCTTCCATATACGACAAAACAGGAAGTCCAGGCCGAAAACTTCCGCAAAATGTTCCTAGCGATGTCGAAAGACATACGCGTCATTATCATTAAGCTCGCAGACCGCCTTCACAATATGCGCACACTGAAATACAAGCCGAAGGAAAAACAGCTTGAGATAGCGCGCGAGACGCTTGATATTTACGCTCCGCTGGCGCACCGCCTGGGTATCTACAAAATAAAATGGGAACTCGAGGATCTGAGCTTACGTTACCTCGACGAGAAAATGTATTATGATCTTGTCGAAAAGATAGCGAAAAAGCGAAAGGAACGCGAAGAATACATTGACAGGATAATAAATACCGTTTCCGAAAAAGCGAAAGAACTTGGAATCGAGGCTCATATTGAAGGAAGGCCGAAGCATTTCTACAGTATATACAACAAAATGATCAACCAGCACAAGGATTTGGAACAGATATATGATTTGTTCGCAATACGCGTAATTGTCGATACGGTTAAAGACTGTTACGCGGTTCTCGGGCTTGTGCATGAATTGTATAAACCGATACCGGGAAGGTTCAAGGATTATATTTCAATGCCAAAGCCGAATATGTACCAGTCGCTGCATTCAACCCTTATCGGTCCGGAAGGGATTCCGTTCGAAGTGCAGATAAGAACGTGGGAGATGCATAGAGTAGCGGAAGTAGGTATAGCGGCACATTGGAGATATAAAGAGGGTGGAAAGCAGGATTACGAACTCGACAGTAAACTGGCCTGGCTGCGCCAGCTGCTTGACTGGCAGAAAGAAACGCAGGACCCTGATGAATTCATGGAAAACCTGAAGATTGACTTGTTTACCGACGAAGTGTTCGTATTTACTCCGAAAGGTGATGTAAAGTGCCTTAAAGCCGGGTCCACACCGATTGATTTCGCTTACTCGATACACAGCGCAATCGGAAACAGCATGATAGGCGCAAAGGTAAACGGAAGAATAGAATCCCTGGATTATGAATTGAATAACGGGGACATTGTAGAAATTATCACTTCTTCCGCAAGCAAAGGTCCGAGCCGTGACTGGCTTAAAAAAGTAAAAACATCCCAGGCGAGGAACAAAATAAAGCAGTGGTTTAAAAAGGAAAAACGCGAAGAGAACATAGAACGAGGAAAAGAGCTTTTTGATAAAGAGCTTAAAAAGATGCGGATTTCGCCGCAGCAGCTGCTGAAACAGGAGATTATCGAAACGGCGCTTAAAAAGTATAATTTTCATAACCTTGATGATATGTATGCCGCAATAGGCCTTGATGCTATATCAAGCCGGAAAATTATTACAAAACTTCAGGATGAATACCGTAAAACTCTCCCCCTCGAAGAGCAGAAGAAATTGCTGCTCGAAACAGGAAAAGATCAGGAGAAGGAAAAAAAGAAAAGGGAGACGAAAAATCCTGAAAGCGGCGTAATAGTAAAGGGAGTCGACAACTGCCTCGTCCGGCTGTCCAAATGCTGCAACCCGGTTCCGGGCGACAGAATAATCGGGTATATTACCAGAGGAAGAGGTGTTTCGGTTCACCGGGACGACTGTATTAATGTTAAAAATACGCCCGATGCCGATACAAGGCTCATTGAGGTTAGCTGGTATAAAGGAAAATCCGCGTCATATCAGGCCGAACTTACGGTCAAAGCCCACGACCGAACCCAGCTTTTGATGGAAATCACGAATGTGATAGGCGATGCGGGAATACCGCTTAAAGCCATTAACGCAAGGACAACAAAGGATAATGTCGCTATGATGCACCTTACCGTGGAAATAACCGATACGGAACAGCTTGAAAAAATAATAAACAAGATAAAACGCGTTCAGAATGTTTTTGAAATTACAAGAAATAACAGGTAATGGCTGAAACAATGTCCCGCACCGGGTATCTGAAAGATCTTGCAAGGGATAGTTTTTAGCCTTGTTTTATGTTTATCGGTATGCGTGGGATAAAGAGGATTTATATCAACTGTTAGGAGAGGATATATTTGAGAGCTGTTGTTCAGAGAGTTACACAATCAAAAGTGACGGTTGGACAGGAAACTGCGGGGAGCATTCAAAAAGGGCTTGTGGTTCTGCTCGGAATTGGCAGGGAAGACACGCAAAGCGATATTGAATATCTCGCGAACAAAATAGCAAACCTCAGGGTGTTTGAAGATGAAAACGGAAAAATGAATCTTTCCGTTTTGGATATAAAAGGCGAACTGCTTGTTGTTTCCCAATTTACTTTATTCGGGGACTGCAGGAAAGGCAACCGCCCGAGTTTCACGAGCGCTGCCGCGCCGGATGAAGCAAACCGCATGTATAGGGAATTTGTTAATTATTTAAGGCAAAACTACCCTATAAACGTGGAAGAAGGGGTTTTCCAGGCGTCGATGCTTGTGGAGATCCATAACGACGGTCCGGTAACTATTTTGCTTGACAGCAGGAAAACATTTTAAACAAAAAAATGAAAACGGGTGAGGAATTATGATTATAGAGTGCATTTCAGGCGGGCTTATAAATTCCAATGTATACGTTGTGGCCGGAAACGAAGGCGGAGTGATAATCGACTGCGGATGCCCGGCCGAGAAAATAATAGAAACGGTTAACAGGTTCGGGATTGATATAAAAGATGTAATTCTTACGCACGGCCATTTCGATCATGTTTATTATGCGGATTCAATAAGGGAGTTAGCCGGAATGAAAATCCATATTCATAAAAATGATGCGGATTTTTTAACGGACCCCGTAAAAAGCGGGCTTATGTTTTATCACAGGCGCGGCGTACAGGGTTTCAAACCGGCCGATAATCTGCTTGATGACGGGGATATCCTTAAAATCGGCGATCTCGAGCTTAAAATCCTGCATACGCCAGGCCACACGCCGGGAAGCATCTCGGTTGCGGTTGGAAACTGTGTATTTACCGGCGATACTCTTTTCCATACTTCAATCGGCAGGACGGATTTTCCGGGCGGTTCCCATAAAGATATTATAAAATCGATCAAAAACAGGCTTTTTACGCTTCCGGAAGAAACGACAGTTTATCCCGGACACGGAGAATCTACCCAAATCGGATATGAAAAGAGAAACAATCCGTTTGTAAATGAATAGGATAAATTGACAAACGGACATTGAGAAGCTATTATTATTTTAATATTTTATTTATTAGCATGGGAGGATGGTAGTATGAAAAAGCTTTTCATCATTGTCATTTTATGCTTTGTATTAATCATTTCAGGCTGCGCAACCGGAAAGACGGGGAGCACGGATAAGAAAACGCATACGATAGGCATAATCCAGCTTGTTGAGCATGTCGCCCTTGATTCCGCAAGGGAAGGTTTCATCGATGCGCTGAAGGATAACGGCTATGTTGACGGTCAAAATATCACTGTCGATTTCCAGAATGCCCAGGGTGATCAAAGCAACCTGTCAACTATAAGCGACCGGTTTGTAAGCAATAAGGTAGACCTTGTATTGGCCATTGCCACGCCTGCGGTACAGGCTATTGCGGGAAAAACGACGGAAATTCCCATACTTGGAACAGCCGTTACTGACTACGTTGTAGCAAAGCTTGTGGATTCAAATGAAGCTCCCGGAGGAAATGTGAGCGGGACAACCGATATGAACCCCGTAAAGGAACAAATAGATTTGCTTGTCAAGCTTGTTCCTGATGCGAAAACAGTCGGAGTGCTGTACAATTCAAGCGAAGACAACTCGATTCTGCAGGCGAAGCTCGCAAAAGAAGCGATTGAAGCGCTCGGCCTTACATATGTAGAAGTAACCGTTACGAATACCAATGAAGTACAGCAGGCAACACAGTCGATAGTCGAAAAATGCGACGCAATATACATTCCCACCGATAATACAATCGCATCGTCGATGCCCGTTGTCCACGGTGTCACGTCGCAGTCTAAGACACCAGTCATATGCGGTGAGGCGGGAATGGTCAGAAGCGGAGGGCTCGCAACACTTGGTATAAATTATTACGATCTCGGTTACCAGACAGGACTCATGGCGATAAAAATCCTGAAAGGGGAAGCCGAACCCGCTACTATGCCAATCGAATCGGCAAGCGGTTTTGATTTTGCAATAAACGGCAAAGTCGCCGAAGAAATAGGTATAGAAATACCTGAAGAACTTAAGGAATACGTATTCTATGAATAGACAGTGTTAGGAAGTGGTTTGAATCATATGCCGGAGATACTTTTAGGGGCGGTCACGCTTGGTCTTTTATGGGCTGTAATGACAATAGGAGTATATATCACATACAGGATACTGAACATTGCCGATCTGACAGTTGAAGGCAGCATCACGATGGGTGCTGCCATCGCCGCATCGCTTATATCAAAAGGAATAAATCCGTATTTGGCCACATTGCTGGCGTTGTTAGGCGGAATGGCCGCAGGGCTTGTTACGGGGCTTCTGCATACGAAGCTTCGTATACCGCCTCTTTTGTCCGGTATTTTAACGATGATAGCCCTTTATTCGGTAAACCTGCGCATCATGGGAAGGGCAAACATTTCACTTTTAAGGGTTGACACGGTATATACCGTATTTATGAACCTGGGACTTAACCGTACATCAGCGGTTCTGGTGCTTGGGCTCATATGTGTTATCAGCCTGATTTGCATATTGTACTGGTTTTTCGGAACGGAAATCGGCTGCGCGGTCCGAGCTACGGGTAATAACCCGCAGATGGCCAGGGCACAGGGAATTAATACAAAGAGCATGATAATACTCGGACTTATTATCAGCAACGGTCTTGTTGCGCTGAGCGGCGCGCTTATTTCGCAAAGCCAGAGTTTCGCCGATGTTCAGATGGGCATAGGCTCGATTGTCATAGGCCTTGCTTCCGTTATTATCGGGGAGGTGCTTTTCAGCAGAACAAGCTTTTACAGCATACTTATATCTTTGGCTCTCGGCGCGATTACTTACCGAATTATCATTGCGCTTGTTTTGAAAATGGGAATGCCCGCAAACGATTTGAAGCTTTTTACGGCAATAACGGTTGCGGTTGCTCTCTCACTGCCGATGTTCAGAGCATATCTATCCCCTGTAAAAAGATCAATCAGGGAGGATGAATAAATGCTTATCGTAAATGGTTTGACGAAAATATTCAATATTGGTACGGTAAATGAAAATATAGCGCTGAGAGACGTAAGTTTTTCGCTTAACGAGGGCGATTTCGTCACGCTGATAGGCGGGAACGGATCGGGAAAGTCCACCCTGCTTAACTGCATAGCGGGCGTGTATCCTGTTGAGAGCGGTTCAATAATAATAGACGGAGTGGATGTTACAAAACTGAACGAGCATAAACGCGCAGCGATGCTTGGGCGTGTTTTCCAGGACCCGATGCTTGGAACGGCGTCAAATATGGGGATAGAAGAAAACCTTGCGCTTGCACTCAGAAGAGGGCAGCGCCGGACATTGAGATGGGGAATAAGCAACAAGGAACGTGAATTATACAGGAAGCTGCTGAAAAAACTGGACCTTGGCCTGGAAGACAGGTTAGGAACAAAAGTCGGGCTGCTTTCAGGCGGGCAGCGGCAGGCTCTTACTTTGGTAATGGCAACATTGAAAAAACCGCGGCTTTTGCTTCTCGATGAACATACATCCGCCCTTGATCCGAAGACTGCGCAGATGGTCCTTGACATCAGCGATCAGTTTATCCGAGAAAGCCGTATTACAACCCTTATGGTTACGCATAATATGCGCGATGCTATAAAATACGGCAACCGGTTAATAATGATGCATAACGGCCGAATCATACTCGATATCAGGGATGAAGACAAGCAGAAGCTTACCATAGAAGATTTGCTGAAGCGTTTCGGAAAAGCCAGCGGCGAAGAATTTAACAACGATACCGCTCTTCTTTCGTAAAAGTTTTTCCAACGATTAATCATGGTTTGACAATCCGTTTCGCTGCGCCGCATGCCTATGCGGCGTTGTTTTAAATTGATATTGTATATTCCGAAAGGCTTGATTAAATGAAGAACGTAGTATTAATCGGTATGCCGGGAGCAGGCAAAAGCACAATAGGCGTTTTGCTCGCAAAAACAATAAATTACCGTTTTATAGATACGGATTTGATTATACAGCGCAAATACGGAATGCTGTTGAAGGATATAATAACCGAGTACGGTATGGAAGAATTCCTTTCGATAGAAGAACGGGAAATCATTTGCCTTGAAGCCTCTCAAAGCGTTATTGCCACGGGAGGCAGTATCGTTTTAAAAGAAACAGCGATGGCTCATTTAAAACGTATCGGCACTGTTGTTTATCTTGAGCTTCCATATCCGGAACTTGAAAAGCGCGTAAAAAACATTACAACACGCGGCATTGTAATGAAAAAAGGCCAGACATTTTATGATGTGTATAAGGAAAGAACCCCGCTGTATGAAAAATACGCTGAAATAACGATAAATTGTTCGGGAAAAACAATGGAGCAAATCGTTGAAATGATTGCTGCAAAGGTTTTATGAATTCATATGCGGTTCATAAAACAGGGCACAATCCGTTAATCGTAAACATAAGATGATACCGGAAAAATATTTCTGACAGGGAGTGAACCGATGAACGGATATTTTTGCCAAACGCAGCAATACTCATATATGACCCAATGCCCGTATGCTTATTCGTGCCCGATGAGAAACCAATGCCCGGTATGCCCGCACCGCGAGGAACAATTCGCTCCGCAGGAAACGGTTTATTATCGCGGTACCGGCGCAGATAACGAATACCGCGAAGAAATACAAATGCCGGCTAATCAATATACAAGCGGCGGTTTTGAAGAATACGGCCACAGCAATCTGTACCCGAACGAAAACATATACAGCGGTTACGGCATAAAGAATCCTTTTTGTGACTCCGTAAACTATATATATATAGATCCGAGGGATAACGCTATAAGTCCGTGGGATAACAACAGAAGGTTTGAGAACAATTTGAATTATGAGATGTATTTGCCCGAACGCCCCTTCGGATAAAATAATGCCGTATACCTGCCGGAACGCGGCAGCAGTGCCTCAGCCCGCGTAATCACCTGTTGTGTATTCGCCTGCCTCGTTGAATATGACGGATTTTTCCTGTAAGATAAAATACAGGAATAAATCGTCATATTTTGTTTATAAAGGGTGAGTTGGTCCCTGCCCCTTGCTAAAGGAAGGAGAAACGTTCCGTCCTGTCATATTTGAAGTCAAGGCAATATAAAAATTGCCTTGACATGAAAGGTTTCGGCAAATATAATAAAAGTGTAGGATGGTAAGATGGAAGCAAACTTCATAACTGTTATTGTGCGGAAAATTCTATATTTGTTTCCTGAGAGCCCCCTACGGGTTTTTTTTATTGCTTTTTTCAGTAATTAAGGAGGGAAAAACCGTGGGAAATCAAGGAAATGGAATGTTGATGCTGTTGACGAAGGTATTGCTTGTGATCGTATTGATTGCGGTCATGACAATACAATCGGCATGTGCGGGTACGGCTTCGGCAGCCGGGACAGGCAAAGTTGAATTAAAGCTCGCGCATTTTTTCCCGGCGACGCATCCGGCTGAAACCGTATTGGTTCAGGGATGGGCCAAAGCAATTAACGAAGCGACGGGAGGAAAGGTAGTAATTACAAGTTACCCGAATGAAACACTTCAAAAAGCCGCAGATATTTACAACGGTGTTACTCAGGGCGTAGCGGATATCGGCATATCATGTTTTTCATATAACAAGGGACGTTTCCCGGAAATGGAAGCTTTTGAACAACCCGGTATCGTTTATAAAAACTCAAAGGTTGCCAGCAAAGTAGCGTGGGAAGGAATTAAAGAACTAAACCCGAAATGTGTACAGGATACTAAACTGTTAATGGTAATTGCCACAGGTCCGGGTGATCTTTTCACAAAAAAACGTGTTGCAAGCATTGAAGACATTAAGGGCATGCAGATTAGGGCAACCGGGATTACCGCGGAAACTCTCGAATTGATAGGGGCGGTGCCGGTCGGAATGCCCCAGTCCGAGGCATATGAAGCATTATCGAAAGGCATTGCCGCGGGAAACCTTGCTCCGGTTGAGGTTTTAAAAACATGGAAGCATGCGGAAGTAACGGATTATCTTACAAGAACACCGTTCCTGTACAATACTCTGTTTTATGTTACAATGAATCTTGATAAATGGAATTCGCTTCCTGCCGACATACAGGAAACAATAATCGAAGTAACCGAGAAATTCCATGAAGAAGTAGGAATTGGGCTTTGGGACATGCAGAATGAAGAAGCTCTTGAATGGGCTGTTAATGAGCAGAATATGGAAATTATCGAACTGACGCAGGAAGAAACCGAAAAATGGATAAAGGCAGTTGAGCCGATGATCGAAAAATATATTCAGCAGACCGGAGAAGCGGGGCGAAGGGCAATCGATACGGCGAAAAGACTGGCCGAAAAATATAATGAAATTTATTAGTATATAAATTCCAATCATGGTACGGAAGGCTGGGGCATTACGGCCCCGGCCTTAATTCTGACGGCGCAGGAAAGGACACTGCTGCAGGCAGTTATTTTATATTACCGGGCTTATTTGCACTTCATTATTACGTAAATCCGCTTTCTATACGGTATAAATGGAAAGGGCGCCGGCAGGAGAAAAAGCCCGTTTTTGCCTATATAAGGCTTAAACTGCGCTATGGAGCGGCAAAATTATTTTGGAGGGAGATTATGCAAAAAATAGCGGAACTGGTCAAAAAGGCAAGCAATCTGATGGACGTAATTGCAGGCTGGGGAATTGCGGCGATCATGGCTCTTGTCGTTGTAAATGTTCTCTTGAGAGTTTTTTTCAACAGCCCGATATTGGGCGTTTATGAATACGTCGGATACTTAACTGCCGGAGTTATCGCGTTTTCAATTGCATACTGCGCTCTGCAGAATGCTCATATAGCGATTGAATTTATATTTGAAAAAATACCTTTCAAAATCCGTAGGATTATATACATAATATCCGGCATAATAATAGTTCTGTTCCTGTTGTTCTTGAGCGTTCAGTTAGTTGTTTATGCCGTCAACGTGATGTCAAGCGGAGAAGTTTCACCGACTGCGAAGATGCCTTTTTACCCGTTTATATTCATGTCAGCTCTGGGTCTATTTGTTTTGTCCTTAATTGAACTAATTAAAATAATAAAGGGGGCCGGGCAGGAATGTCAGCAGAAATAATCGGAATTATCGGAGTTTTGGTATTGCTTGTACTGATAGCGCTGCGCGTGCCGATTGCATATTCAATGCTACTGGTAGGTTTTTTGGGTTTCTCCTTCCTGGTTAGCCCCAAAGCGGCAATAAATATGGTTTCAGCCGAGTTGTTTTCCAGTTTTTCTTCATATACTTTAAGCGTAATACCGATGTTTGTTTGGATGGGTTTTATCGCGTATTATTCGGGAGTAGGCACGGGACTCTATACGCTCGTTTACCGTTTTACCGGACACAGACCTGGCGGACTTGCGATTGCAACACAGGGCGCGTGCGCAATATTCGGAGCGATATGCGGTTCAAACACGGCTACCGCCGCTACGATGGGAGCAATAGCCCTGCCCGAGATGAGAAAATACAAGTATGACGATTCGATTTCAACAGCAAGCGTAGCCGCTGCCGGTGCATTGGGGATACTGATCCCTCCGAGCGTCATATTTATTGTTTACGGAGCGGCAACGGAGCAGTCAATCGGAAAATTGTTCATTTCAGGCATTATTCCCGGCATTCTGCTTATGGCTATGTATATGATTACAATAGCGATCCTTGTTAAGAGAAATCCTGAAATAGCGCCCGCGGGTCAAAAATTTACTTTTACGGAAAAAATACAGGCGCTTAAGGGCGGACTTTTTGAGATAATTATTACATTTATAATCTCCCTCGGGGGTTTGTTTGCCGGGTATTTTTCAGCTAGCGAAGCGGGTGCTATCGGAGCCGGAAGCATCCTGTTGATCACGGCATTAAGAAAGCAGCTGAAATGGGACGGTTTTATCAAATCACTAAAAGACACTACGCGTACCTCGGCAATGATTATGCTCCTGGTTGCGGGTGCAATGGTTTTCGGGCGTTTTATCGCCGTAAGCAGGCTTCCGTTTGAAATGGCGGGCTGGGCATCAAATTTAAACCTGCCGCCGTTTATGATAATGGCTGTTATATTGATAATATACCTGGTTCTTGGTTGTTTTATCGATGCGCTCGCATTGATTCTACTCACGGTTCCGATTTTTTATCCCGTGGTTGTTGACGTTTTGGGATACGATCCAATCTGGTTCGGAGTAATTGTCGTTATGGTGGTCGCTCTCGGTGTCATTACGCCTCCTGTCGGAATGAACGTGTTTATTATAAAAGGCGTCGCAAAGGATATTCCCCTTGAAACAATATTTAAAGGGGTATGGCCGTTTGTCATTGCTATTTTCGTATGTATTGCACTTCTGATAATTTTTCCGCAGATTGCGACATTTTTACCAAACCTGCTGTCATAAATGAGGTCAGGGGGAATCAGTATCCCCCTGACATTTTATAATCTCTGTACAGGTTTTCAATTGACCTGTCGTATGTTTTTTCTCCGGATTTTGAAAAGAAACATCCGGGGATTTCACCGCTTCTCCTGTGGTAAGCCACGCATTCACAGCATTTACCGCGTCGTGAGCATGGATATGTGCACGTACAAACCGCTCTTGATTCGCAAGCCATTTCAAAGACCTCCAAAATACTATATAGATGGATTTGACATATTCATTATAACAGTGGAACTTTAGAAGTCAAGAAAAGCCGCAGGATCGGTTTGAGCAGCTTATATGCCTTTATAAACCGCTCCTTTGGCTTAAATGTTTCTCAGGCTGATAATTGACCGCTCATAAACCCGAAAAGATTGCATATATAAGAATAGGAAGCCAAAACGGGGTTGTATGAAATGATTGTCATAAGAAAAAGGGTATTGTTATTTGTTTTTTGCGCTGCGGCAGTACTTTTGCTTGTTTTGCCCGTGATCGTCAGCAGGGATATTGCGGTGAATGCGAAAGTCAGGGAAATACCGATATACAGTGTTGAAAACAATGAAAATAAAGTGTCGATAACATTTGACTGCGCATGGGGTGCCGACGATATACCGATAATATTAAATACATTAAAAGAAAAAAATGTGAAAGCGACTTTCTTTCTTGTAGGAAGCTGGATTGAAAAGAATGAGGAAGAAACAAGGATGATAGCGGAACAGGGTCATGATGTTGCGAATCATTCGAAAAACCATTTTAAAATGGGCGTTCTTGGAAAAGAGAAAGTACGCAGCGAAATAATCGACTGCGGGAAACTTATCGAAGAAATTACCGGAAAGAAAACCGATCTGTTCCGCGCTCCGTACGGCGACTACAACGATACGGTATTGACGGTAGCGAGGCAGGAAGGGTATTATACTATACAATGGAGTCTGGATTCGCTTGACTGGAAACCAGGTATCACTGAGGAGGGAATATTAAGCCGAATTGAAAATGCAAAAAGCGGTGATATTTTATTGTTCCACAATGATACGGCGAATACCGCGAAAATTCTCGGAAGGGTGATTGACATACTTAAAGAGAAGGGTTTGAATCCTGTTCCGGTTTCCGAATTGATAATCAGGGAAAATTTTGATATAAGGCACGACGGAAGGCAGTATAAAAAATAAATCTCAGGTTTTATTTATTGCGTCGAAACATATTTACAGTTTACAAAAATTAATTCTAGTGATACTATAACGAGGAACAAAAACAAATGAATGAACACGACATTTTGCAGAGTGAGGAACGGAGGAAAAGAATGTCGAAATATTTGGTTGTTGTTGAGTCACCGGCTAAGGCAAAGACAATCAAGAAGTTTCTGGGAAAGAATTATAAAATCAAAGCTTCCATGGGTCATATACGCGACCTTCCCAAAAGCAGTTTAGGAGTCGATATAGAAAATAATTTCGAACCGAAGTATATAAATATAAGGGGAAAAGGCAGCATAATTTCCGAATTGAAAAAAGAAGCAAAGGAAGCCGATAAAATTTTTCTCGCAACCGACCCTGATCGTGAAGGCGAAGCAATATCTTGGCACCTGTCGGATATTTTTAATTTACCCGCAGATGAAAAATGCAGGATAACGTTTAACGAAATAACAAAAAACGCGGTCACGAAAGCTGTAAAATCCCCAAGGCCGATTGATATGAATCTTGTAGATGCCCAGCAGGCGAGGCGTGTGCTTGACCGCATAGTGGGATATGAAATAAGCCCGATTCTGTGGCGGAATGTTCGTAAAGGCTTGAGTGCCGGCAGGGTGCAATCCGCTGCTATGAAAATGATATGCGACAGGGAAAGGGAAATAGATCAATTTGTTCCCGAGGAATACTGGCATATTGACGGGCTGTTCCAAAAAGAGAACGGGAAAACTTTTAAAGCCCGTTTTTACGGGCTTAAGGACAAGAAAATAGAGCTAAGCAGCGAAGAAGAAGTAAAAATCATACTGCAGGAGCTTGAAGGCGTAGGATATGTAATCGGGAAAGTAAAGCATGGCGAAAAGAAACGCGCGCCGCTTCCGCCTTTCACTACGAGTACATTACAGCAGGAGGCTTCAAGGAAGCTTGGCTTCAGCACGAAGAAAACAATGATGCTCGCGCAGCAGCTTTATGAAGGCGTAGAAATAGAAGGAGAGGGATCGGTAGGCCTGATTACTTACATGCGTACCGACTCCACGCGTATTTCCGACGAAGCTTTATCGGAAGCAAGGAAATATATTCTCGATAAATACGGACAGGAATACCTTCCCGGAAAACCGAGAATTTATAAGACTAAATCAACTTCACAGGACGCGCATGAAGCAATCCGGCCAACAACTCTTGATATTCCCCTTGAAACGGTTAAAAGTTCGCTGCCGAGGGATCTTTTCAGGCTTTATAAGCTAATATGGGAACGGTTCATTTCATCGCAGATGGAATCGGCTTTATATGATACTATGGCTGTTGACATTGAAGCAGGCAGGTATTTGTTTAAAGCAAAAGGTTCAAGAATTAAATTCAACGGTTATTTGGTTCTTTATGAGGAAAGCTCAGATGAATCAACAGAATCAAATCCGGAAGAAGAGGAAAGCCTGCTCCCTGAACTGATTGAAGGCGAGAACGTTAAGGTTTTGGAAATTATACATTCCCAGCACTTTACGCAGCCTCCTTCAAGATATACCGAAGCAATGCTCGTAAAGGCAATGGAGGAAAAAGGGATTGGAAGGCCGAGCACGTACGCCCCGATAATCAGCACAATATTGACAAGGGGATATGTCGTAAAGGATAAGAAGTTTCTCGTGCCGACGGAGCTTGGGAAGATAGTTAACGATTTGCTCGAAAACCATTTCAAAGACATTGTCAATATCAATTTTACGGCAGAGATGGAAGCAAAGCTTGACTCGATAGAAGAAGGCAAGCTTGGCTGGAGAGAACTGATGAACGAATTTTATAAGGATTTCAGCAATACGGTTAAGGAAGCTGAAAAGAAAATAGAGAAAGTCCGGCTGCCCGTTGAAGAGTCGGATGAAGTATGCGAAAAATGCGGCAGGAAGATGGTCATAAAAACGGGCAAATACGGTAAGTTTCTTGCTTGTCCCGGATTTCCCGAATGTAGGAACGCAAAACCGATTTTTGAAGATGCGGGGGTTACCTGCCCGAAATGCGGCGGAAAGGTTTTAATTAAAAAGACTCGAAAAGGCAAGAATTATCTGGGCTGTGAAAATTATCCCGAATGCGATTATTCATCGTGGGATATGCACTCGGACAAAAAATGCCCGAAATGCGGGAATTTTATGACCAAAAAATACAGGGGCGGCAAGGTAGTATACACATGCAGTCTTGAAAGCTGCTCGCATACTATTGAGGAAACAAGAAAAAAGCAGGAAGACTTAAATTAAGGATAATCCTTCACAAGTTCCATTGTTCTGGAATATGAATTCTTAAGTTTTTGTACAAGGGCTTCGTCAAGGCTGTTTAAACTCTCATGGTCAGGTGACGGAACGGGATATATTTTATATTTGTATATCCCGTTTTCGGTATATCTGTAAACCCATGTCGGGATATGCTTTACTGAAATAATTGATGTCTTTCCCGTTTCCAGGTCTTTTTCTATTTTTATATTTATCATCATACCGTCTTCGGTTAAATCATTGTTGTATTTGTTCGGGTTATTACCGCCGATTTGGTTTGATAAATAGTTTCCCATACCGTATATCACATATTTTATGTCACCGTCTATTTCAACTGTTTCGGACGGTTCAACAACATGCGGATGCGAGCCGAGAATAATGTCTGCTCCCCATGAAAGCATGCTTTCGGCGAGTTTTTTCTGCTCTTCGGTCGGTTCACGGCGGTACTCAACGCCCCAATGAATCAAAACAATTATAATATCGCTTTTCCTTTCGAGAGCCTTGATTTCGCTTTCCATTCTGTCCCTGTTAATTAGGCTGAGGTGCGTGTTTCGTTCCTCCTCGGTGAGCTTGTTTTCGTTCATATTGCATCCGTATGTATATGAAAGGAAACCAACATTAATCCCGTTTATATCCTGAATTTTATATCTCGGTTCGGCGGCGTCCTGAAATGTCCCTATAACCTGAAGGTTTTTCTGTTTAATTATGCTTCTTGTTTCCAGAAGTCCGTGAAGACCGCGGTCGAGGCAGTGGTTGTTACCGTTGTTCACCATATCAAACCCAGCATACGCAAAAGCGGAGATAATTGCAGGAGGTGCGTTGAAAAGAGGATAGCCCGTATAATTCTTATCGGAATCCATGACTACGCCTTCATAGCTTATTATCGAATAATCGGCTTTTTCCACATACGGTTTTACAAATTCAAATATCCCGGTATAGTCATAGATGCCCGATTCAGTTTTTCCTGAACGAATAACGGCGTCGTGCATAATTACGTCTCCGGCTGACAAAATAGTTGCCTCCGCTTTTTTTACCGGTTCCGGTGTCGGCGTCGGTGTCGGCAGCGTATCATCAGTTGATGCCGCTTTAATTACCGTATTATTTACAGAACGCTGCTGAAGAGTCAATTCTGCTGTGCCTTGTACTGCGTGCACGGGTGATGTTGAACTTTTATCATTGGAACAGCCGGAAAAAAGTGATAATATAACTAATATAAACGGGATAAGCCGTAATTTTCTCATATATAATCCTCCAACGAATAGCTAAAATCATTTTAACATAATACAGTTGTGCCAGCAAATGTTATAAACTGCTACTTTCGAACTAATAGCGCAATGTTCATATCTCTATTTCTGCGTATCTGATAAATATTGCAAAAACGCAGCGGAGCGGGTGGCTTGGGTGTTTTCGGTGACGAAGGAAGACATGCTGCAAAGCCCTTCTGCATAACGACAACTGTGGAGAAGGTACGCGAATCTGGAACAGGTGCTTTCGGTGACGGCGAGTGTAAGCAAAAAAAGCAAAATACATTAAGAAATTTTAGTTCAGATGATTAAAAAACAGAAGAAATGCAATAAGGATTATGTATAATTAAGTAAACATGGCTTAATATTTGTTTCAATAAATATATTTAAACGCATGACGTTAAAAAACTCAATTGCCGAAAGCGTTTAAATTCTACTTTCTTGCGGAAATTTAAAATGGCAGTTTTTTGCATTGAATCGCATATGGAATTGTTTACCTGTAATGCTTAAATGGTGTAAAATAATTGAAAGAGGTGCTGTAAATGGCAATGACGATGACTCAAAAAATACTGGCGAAGGGTTCGGGAAATAAAGAAGTAAAACCCGGCCAGCTAATAAAAGCTAAAGTTGATATGGTGCTCGGAAATGATATTACCGCTCCTGTCGCTATAAGCGAATTTGAAAAAGCAGGACTCACAAAAGTCTTCGATAGAAAAAAGATAGCTTTGGTTCCGGATCATTTTACGCCGAATAAAGATATAAAGAGCGCGGAGCAAGTAAAAATAATGCGCGAATTCGCCCGAAAGATGGGTATTGAGCATTATTTCGAAATCGGGCGCGTCGGAATCGAACATGCGCTTCTGCCCGAACAAGGTCTTGTCGTTGCGGGAGATATTGTGATAGGAGCCGATTCACACACTTGTACTTACGGAGCTTTAGGCGCATTTTCTACTGGAGTAGGCAGCACAGATATGGCTGCCGCGATGGCTACGGGAGAGGTCTGGCTTAAGGTTCCGGAGGCAATAAAATTCAACCTGATAGGAAAACCGTCCGAATGGGTAAGCGGAAAGGATATTATCCTTCATATCATAGGAATGATCGGCGTCGACGGGGCTTTGTACAAGTCGATGGAGTTTTCCGGCGAAGGCCTTGAATTCCTTTCGATGGACGACAGGTTCGCAATGGCTAACATGGCGATTGAGGCAGGTGCAAAAAACGGCATTTTCGAAGTGGATTCGGAAACACTGAAATATATCGCGGAGCATTCCGAAAGGGATTATGAAGTATTTACTGCGGACAGCGATGCCGAATATGTCAGGGAATATACGATAGATTTAAGCAAAGTACAGCTTACTGTTTCATTCCCTCATCTTCCCGAAAACACGAAAACAATTTCCGAGGTAGGGGATATCCCGATAGATCAGGTTGTAATAGGTTCATGTACGAACGGAAGGATGGAAGATATGAGAATGGCGGCCAAAATCCTCGCCGGAAAAAAGGTCCATCCTGATGTGCGCTGCATAATCATACCTGCTACGCAGGAGATTTGGAAACAGTGTATGAACGAAGGCCTTTTTGAAGTCTTTATAGATTCGGGCTGTGTCGTCAGCACTCCGACATGCGGCCCTTGCCTCGGAGGGCATATGGGTATTCTTGCCGAAGGCGAACGTGCCGTATCGACCACGAACCGGAATTTTGTCGGAAGGATGGGACACGTACGAAGTGAGGTATATCTTGCGGGACCTGCTGTAGCCGCCGCCTCTGCGGTTACCGGAAGAATATCTTCGCCTGAAGAGGTAATTGGCTGAAAGGCCGTCCGCTTCGCGAGAACTATATATTAAGAAAGGTGAGCACGATGAAATATGAAGGTAATGTTATAAAATACGGGGATAATGTCGATACCGATGTTATAATTCCGGCAAGGTATTTAAATACCTTTGATGAAAAAGAGCTTGCGAAACACTGCATGGAAGATATAGATAAAACATTTGTTACGCGCGTAAAGCCGGGCGATATAATCGTAGGCGGTTTTAATTTCGGATGCGGTTCTTCAAGGGAACACGCGCCGATAGCGATTAAAGCGTCGGGAATTTCATGCGTGATAGCGAAAAGCTTTGCGCGGATATTTTACAGGAACGCGATAAATATCGGGCTTCCGATTGTAGAATGCCCTGAATGCGTCGATGATGCTGAAGAAGGAGATAAAATAGGAATCGATCTTGATAACGGTGTCATTATTAACTATAATAAGAGGAAATCTTATACAATACATCCATTTCCGGAGTTTATACAAGGTATTATCAAAGCCGGCGGCTTGATGAAGTATATACGGCAGTGAATGCGCAAAAAACGCTGATTATATGTTCGGTTGGCAGGTGTTTGTTATGAATAAGACATACAGGATAGCCGTACTGCCTGGAGACGGAATCGGCCCGGAAGTTGTTAAACAGGCAGTCAAGGTGCTTAACAGGACAGGCGAAAAATTTGGATTTAACATCGAATACAGCTATGCAGACATAGGAGGCATTGCGATAGACAAAACGGGAACCCCTCTTCCGGACGAGACGCTTGAGGTTTGCAAGAATTCGGATGCGGTATTGATGGGAGCGGTCGGAGGTTATCAGTGGGATAATCTTCCCGGTGACAAAAGGCCTGAAGCAGGTTTGTTAAAAATTCGATCAGAGCTTGGTTTGTTCGCGAATTACCGTCCTGCTGTGATATACGGCCCGCTTATCGGCGCAAGCCCGCTGCAGAAGAGAATTACGGAAAAAGGCATTGATATATTGATATTAAGGGAACTGACAGGTGGCATCTATTTCGGCGAAAAGAAAAGAATAACAACCGGAACAGGAGAACAGGCCGCGTATGACACAATGATATACCGCAGGTCCGAAGTGGAGAGAATCGCAAGGCTCGCTTTTGAAACGGCAAGAGTGCGCCGGAAGAAACTAACATCCGTTGATAAGGCGAATGTTCTGGAAGTATCGCGTTTCTGGCGTGAAATAGTTATAGAAGTTTCAAAAGATTATCCTGATGTCGAATTGAATCACCTGTACGTTGATAATGCAGCCATGCAGCTCGTTATACATCCCGAACAGTTTGATGTTATTGTTACTGGCAACATGTTCGGGGATATTCTGTCGGACGAGGCGGCAATGCTCACCGGCTCAATCGGCATGCTTCCTTCGGCAAGTCTCGGAGAGGGAAGTCTCGGTTTATATGAGCCGGTTCACGGTTCCGCACCCGACATCGCGGGGCGTGATTTGGCAAATCCACTTGCGACAATCCTTTCGGCGGCTATGCTTTTGAGATACTCATTTAAACTGGAACCGGCGGCAAAAGCAGTTGAAAACGCAGTCGTAAAGGTTCTTGAAGATAAACTGATGACAGGCGATATAGCTACGGAAAATGCAAAAGTAATCGGATGCGAACAAATGGGTGATGAGGTAGCAAAAAGGATTTAAGTCAAATAAGTAATTTAAAAATATCGAAAACGGAGGTTTTGTCCTTGAAGTTAAGCGGATCTGATATCGTTATTGAATGTTTGAAAGAGCAGAAAGTTGATACAATATTCGGATTTCCGGGCGGTGCCGTCCTTAATATTTATGATTCATTGTACAGAAGGGGCGAGGGTATTAATCATATCCTTACAACTCATGAACAGGGAGCGGCCCATGCTGCGGACGGCTATGCGAGAGCTTCGGGTAAAACCGGAGTGTGCATGGCTACTTCCGGTCCCGGGGCCACAAATCTTGTTACGGGAATAGCCACTGCTTATATGGATTCTGTTCCGGTTGTGGCAATTACGGGACAGGTACACTCATCGCTTATCGGTAAGGATTCGTTCCAGGAAGTCGATATTACCGGTGTTACAATGCCGATAACGAAGCATAATTTTCTCGTAAAGGATGTTGATAAGCTCGCCGATACAATCAGGATGGCTTTTCAGATTGCTTCGACGGGAAGACCCGGCCCCGTACTTATAGACATATGTAAGGATGTTACTATCAACAAAACCGAGTTTAAACCGGCAGGTGAAAAAAGCAGGTTAAACTTAAAAATAAAGAACAGCTTTACTGAAGAAGACCTCGATAAGGCCGCCGATGCCGTTCAAAAAGCCGAAAGGCCTGTTATTCTTTCGGGAGGCGGCACGATAATAGCCGGTGTTACTGATATTCTCGTCGAACTTTCGGCTAAAATAAAGGCTCCGATTTCGACAACGTTAATGGGAACAGGTTCCGTCCCGTATGATTATCCGTTGTATATGGGACTTCTCGGCATGCACGGTACGCGTGTTTCAAACAGGGCTGTTTCAGAATGCGATTTGCTTATAACGGTAGGAGCGCGTTTTTCGGACCGGGTTATCAGCGATATGAGACGATTTGCTCCAAAAGCAAAGATAATGCATATTGACGCCGATCCTGCCGAGATTAATAAAAACATTACCGTTCACTATCCTTTTTCCGGAAATATCGAACAGGTACTAAAAGGGATACTGAAAAGGGTAAAACCCATAGAAGACAGCTTATGGGCAAAAAGCGTCATATCGTGGAAAAAGGAATATGGAAACAATAATATTGATAAATGCAGACTGACGCCTAAACTCATAATTGAAAAGATAAGCGAAATGACAAACAGCGAAGCCGTAATAACAACAGAGGTAGGACAGAACCAGATTTGGGCGGCGCAGTATTACAGATTCAAAAGGCCAAGGCAGTATATCTCATCGGGCGGACTCGGTACAATGGGTTATGGCACGGGAGCCGCGATCGGCGCTCAGATTGCCCTTCCCGATAAAAAAGTCATTAATATAGCCGGGGACGGAAGTTTCAGGATGAACTGCAATGAGCTTGCCACCGCTGTTCATTACAGGCTTCCTATAATTATAGCCGTTATGAATAACGGCACGCTTGGCATGGTGCGTCAGTGGCAGACATTGTTTTATGAAAAAAGGTATTCACAGACCACACTCGACAGAGGGCCGGACTTTGTCAAACTGGCCGACGCATACGGAGCTGTCGGAATTCGCGTAGAAAAACCGGAACAGGTCCAGCCTGCGCTTGAAAAAGCTCTTAGTTCGGATGATCGCCCTGTTGTTATTGATTTTATCATTGACATTGATGAAATGGTTCTGCCCATTGTGCCTCCAGGCAAAGGGATCGATGAACTGATATACGATTGAATAACAAAATGAGGTGATTAAAATGTTAAGCGACGCAATAAAGAAAGGAATAGAAAAAGCACCTCACAGAACCTTGCTCAAATCAATGGGTTATACCGATGAAGAAATCGCTCGCCCTTTGATAGGAGTAGCTAATTCCGCGAGCGAGATAATTCCCGGGCATATCCATCTCGACAGGATTGCGGAGGCAGTTAAAGCCGGCATACGCTCGGCAGGGGGGACACCGTTTGAGTTCAACACAATCGGCGTATGCGACGGTATTGCAATGGGACATGAAGGTATGAAATATTCGCTCGCATCAAGAGAGCTCATTGCCGACTCGTGCGAAACGATGGCAAAGGCGCACAGCTTCGATGGAATCGTTTTTATTCCGAACTGCGATAAAATAGTTCCGGGAATGCTGATGGCAGCCGCAAGGGTGAATGTGCCCTGTGTTTTTGTTAGCGGCGGTCCGATGCTGTCCATAACAATGGACGGAAAGTATCTCGATCTGAACAGCGTCTTTGAAGCGGTCGGCGCGGTAAAAGCCGGATATATCGACGAAAAGGATATGGTTGAGTACGAAAATAACGCGTGCCCGGGATGCGGTTCATGCTCGGGCATGTTTACGGCGAATTCGATGAACTGCCTTACCGAAGTGCTCGGGCTTGGTCTTCCGGGCAACGGGACCATACCCGCCGTATATGCGGAAAGAATACGTCTTGCGAAGCTTGCCGGCGTAAAAGTTATGGAGATGGTTCAAAAAAATATAAAGCCTTCCGACATACTTGTTCCGGAAGCCTTTGAAAATGCGCTTACTGTTGATATGGCACTTGGTTGTTCGACAAACTCCGTTCTTCACCTTCCCGCAATAGCGCATGAGATGGGCGTAAAACTTGATCTTGACATTGTTAATGAAATAAGCGCCAGGGTTCCTAACCTGTGTAAGCTTGCCCCAAGCGGGCCGCACCATGTTCAGGACCTGCACCTTGCGGGCGGAGTTAAAGCGGTTATGAAAGAATTATCGCGTAAAAACCTGCTGCGTACGGATTTATTAACAGTTACGGGTAAAACGATAGCGGAAAATATTGCGGATGCCATTGTAAAAGACAGCAATGTCATACGCAGCATAGATAATCCTTACAGCGAAACGGGAGGAATAGCGGTATTAAAAGGGAATATCGCCCCGGAAGGCGCTGTTGTAAAACGGGCCGCCGTTGCTGAAGAGATGCTCCGTCACAGCGGACCGGCAAGGGTTTTTAATTCCGAAGACGAAGCGATAAAATCAATATACGGCGGGGAAATCCGTAAGGGCGATGTTGTAATCATCCGTTATGAAGGACCGAAAGGCGGTCCGGGTATGCGCGAGATGCTCGGCCCGACATCTTCGATAGCCGGCATGGGACTCGACAAGGATGTAGCACTTATCACTGACGGACGCTTTTCAGGTGCCTCACGCGGTGCTTCGATAGGGCATGTTTCGCCCGAAGCGATGGTTGGAGGACCTATAGCGGTAATCCAGGACGGAGATATAATTGAAATTGACATTCCGGCCGGAAAGATCAATGTAAACCTTCCGCAGGAAGAAATAGACAGAAGGCTGCAAGCATGGAAAGCTCCCGAACCGAGAATAAAGACAGGATATCTCGGAAGATATGCAAAACTCGTTTCATCTGCAAGCAAAGGCGCGGTATTATTATAGGAAGGAGTGTTTTAATTTGAAACATATTATTTCGGTTCTAGTAAACAACCAGGCGGGTGTATTGTCAAGAGTGTCAGGCTTGTTCAGCCGGAGAGGTTTTAATATTGACAGTCTTGCGGTTGGGACTACGAATATACCCGAAATATCACGCATGACGATTGTCGTTGACGGCGATGACAACATCGTAGATCAGGTGCAGAAACAGCTCTCAAAACTGATAGATGTAATTAAAGTGGTGCGCCTTGACGCCGAGAATTCCGTCAGCCGTGAACTTGCACTTATTAAAGTCAGGGCCGATACGTCGGTGCGTTCCGAGATAATGCAGATTGCTGAAGTGTTCAGAGCGAACATAGTCGATATATCAAAGGACACCCTTACTATTGAAATTTCCGGCAGCAGCAAAAAAGCAGAAGCAATGTATGAGATGCTGCGTCCGTTCGGTATACTCGAAGATGCCCGTACTGGTTTGCTTTCCCTTGAACGCGGAGCAAAAACAATACTCGATGATTAATGCTTATATAAAACCTGAATAAAAGAAAGGATGAATAATATGGCAAAACTGTATTATGACAGTGATTGTGAACTGAAACTGCTCGAGAATAAAAAAGTGGCGGTAATCGGATACGGAAGCCAGGGACATGCGCATGCCCTGAATTTAAAGGACAGTGGTATAGATGTTGTTGTGGGTCTTGCTCCGGATTCAAAAAGCCGCGAAAAGGCACAAGCTGCCGGATTAACAGTTATGGACACCGCAGACGCGGCAAAGGCTGCGGATTTAATCATGATTCTTGTGCCGGATCAGGTTCAGGCTGATGTCTTTAAAGAGAGCATAGAAAAAAATCTAAAAGAAGGGGACGTTTTGCTCTTTGCACATGGGTTCAATATTCATTTCAGCCAGATAGTACCGCCGGAATATGTGGACGTAATCATGGTCGCGCCGAAAGGCCCCGGTCATACGGTGCGTTCGCAGTATCTTGAAGGCCGCGGCGTTCCTTCGCTTATTGCGGTTCACCAGGATTACAGCGGCAAAGCGCGCGATTATGCCCTCGCGTACGCTTCGGGAATAGGTTCGGGCCGTGCGGGAATTCTCGAAACAACATTCCGTGAAGAAACGGAAACCGACCTGTTCGGTGAACAGGCTGTTTTGTGCGGAGGCGTTACCGAACTTATGAAGGCGGGGTTTGAAACGCTCGTAGAAGCCGGATATCAGCCAGAAATAGCGTATTTTGAATGCATACACGAAATGAAACTGATTGTTGATTTAATATACGAAGGCGGTTTTGGATACATGCGTTATTCGGTAAGCGATACCGCCGAATATGGTGATTATACAACAGGAAAAAAGATAATTAACGAAGAAAGCAGAAAAGCAATGAAACAGGTTCTTGCTGATATCCAGGACGGCAGTTTTGCGTCAAAATGGATTTCAGAAAACAAATCAGGCGGAAGGGCAAGATTGATTACATCGAGAAGAAAAGAAGCCGAACACCTGCTTGAGCGTACCGGAAAAGAACTTCGTAAAATGATGTCATGGCTGAAAAAGTAAATATTGACAAATAAACTCCTGTGCGGTATCTTTTTGGTATCAACAGGGGTTTTTGTCATTTATCTTTTATAATCCGGAAACTGTTCAAAAGATGGAAAATGCCTTGTTGTACTGTCATTTGAACAGAAGTATTCTTTTCGTTTATACGATTTGTCGCTTGCTTGTCCATAAGTTATGACATTTGTACCACTTTTTTAGCCGGATTTTAGTATTTATGCTTATTATTGCTTCATGAAATGGCAAGTAAAAATATATGAATTGTTATGATTGTTACCCAGTTAACCGGGTACATGTTATATATACTGAAATATATTTATATCAGATTAATAGGGGGGTATAGCATGAAAGCGACGGGATATGTAAGAAAGCTGGATTCTCTGGGACGCATAGTCCTTCCGAAATCACTGAGAAAGCAGCTAAAAATTAATGAGGGAGACAATATAGAAATGTTTGTTGACGAACAGGGCAATGTTGTGCTGGATAAGTATGTACCCAGGTGTACGTTCTGTGAAAGCGCATCCGAGGAAATGATAGAATTCAAAGGAAAAACTATCTGCAGAAACTGTTTGAATGCAATATAAAAATTTTATAAGCAGAAAATAAATCAGCATTTACAAGCTATCTACGGCTGACTGTATTACGGGCAGTTAACTTAACGGCAACTGCCTGTTTTTTTGCGATAATGTTTTACTTAGTTTATTAAAGGTAAATAATTAGGGTATATAATTAAGGGTATAAATAAAACAATATTAAATTTATAACGTATATATAACGGGGTAAAGAAATGCTCATAAGAGAAATGACCGAAAAAAGGGAAGAACAGTTTTTGTCTCCTTTTGCCGCATTGTCCTCAAAGACAAAAGGCAGGGATCGCCCTGAAAAAAAATGCGATATCAGGACGGATTATCAGAGAGACAGAGACAGGATTATATATTCAAAGGCATTTCGCAGATTGAAACATAAAACCCAGGTTTTTATTTCTCCTGAAGGAGATCATTACAGGACACGTTTGACACATACATTGGAAGTATCCCAAATAGCACGCACAATCGCCAGGAGTTTAAGACTCAACGAGGATCTCACCGAAGCTATTGCACTTGCCCACGATCTCGGACACACTCCGTTTGGACATGCCGGGGAACGTGTTCTACAGGAAATATGTCCGCTGGGTTTTAAACATAACGAGCAGAGTGTAAGGGTTGTCGAAATACTGGAAAAAAACCGCCAGGGCTTAAATCTGACTTATGAGGTCCGTGACGGGATTTTATGCCATACCGGGAGCAAACGGGCCGAAACACTGGAAGGACGAATTGTCCGGTATGCCGACAGAATCGCGTATATTAACCATGACATAGAAGACGGTATTCGCGCAGGTGTAATATCACAGGAGGAACTTCCCGCAGAATGCCTTAAGGTTCTCGGGAATACCTCAAGCGAACGGATTAACAACATGATCGTCAATATTATTGAAAACAGCATGGACAGCGACGACATCCGGATGAGCGAAGAGTATGCCGAAGCATCCGATGAACTCAGACAATTTATGTTTAAAAATGTTTATGTCGGCTCAATTGCTAAAGCGGAGGAAGGGAAAGCGGAGCTTATGGTCAGGCAGTTGTACTTCCATCTTATTGATAATGCCGATCTTCTGCCGAAAGAATACTCGTCTGTTGTCGAAAAGGAAGGAATACATCGTGTTGTTTGTGATTATATTGCCGGCATGACCGACAGGTATGCCGTGAATATTTTCAAAAAATTTTATATTCCCGATTCATGGAGGGAATAAAAAATCCGGGATAAAATATCATGTTTTTTGTCTATTTTTTAAGAAGGATTTTGCGAAAAACTGTCGAATAACATAAGTATATGGTTATGGGGGGCTTATGTTTTATTATCCCGACGAGATAATTGAAGAGATCAGGTTGAACAGTGATCTGGTGGAAATAGTATCAGAGTATCTTCGCCTTGAAAAAAGAGGCGCGGGATATTTCGGTTTGTGCCCTTTTCACAGGGAAAAAACGCCATCATTTTACGTAGAGCCGGTAAAGCAGTTATATTACTGTTTTGGCTGCAGCAATGGAGGCAATGTTTTCCACTTTATAATGAACATAGAAAACCTGGATTTTGTCGAAGCGCTGCGGTTTCTAGCCGAGAGAGCCGGTATAAATCTTCCTGAACCTGATGACACTAAAGAACAGTATAAAAACAGGCTCAGGAAGGAAATTATGGAAGCTAACAGGGAAGCTGCAAGGTTCTACTACTCGTGTTTATCGGGAGATGTCGGCCGGGAAGCCCTAAAGTATCTCTTTGGAAGAGGATTAAGCCATAACATAATAAAGCGTTTTGGGCTTGGTTATTCTCCCGATGAGTGGGATGCCTTAACAAAGCATTTATTAAGCAAGGGATACAGCGAAACTACCCTTTTGGAAGCAGGGCTTTGCATAAAGAGTAAAAACGGAAAACTTTACGACCGTTTCAGAGGCAGAGTGATTTTTCCCATATTCGACATACGCGGAAATGTTGTGGCATTCGGCGGCAGGGTATTGGACGACAAGCTTCCTAAATATATAAATTCGCCTGAAACTCTTGTTTACAGCAAAAGTCGGGAATTATTCGGAATGCATATCGCGAAGAAGAACATCGAAAAAAGAATCCTTATAGTTGAAGGCTATATGGATGTGATTACCCTGCACCAGGCCGGAATTCCTTATGCGGTTGCATCCCTTGGCACCTCACTGACAAATATGCAAGGCCGGATTCTAAAAAAATATGCGGATGAGATTATTATATCTTATGATACTGATTCTGCCGGCAAAAAAGCGACAGAAAGGGGGCTTGAGGTTTTAGGACGGCTTGGGTGCCGAGTAAAAGTACTTCAAATCCCGGACGGAAAGGATCCTGATGAATATATCAGGAAAAACGGACCGGAGAAGTTTAAAAATCTTGCCGATAGGGCATTATCCCTTTTAGAATACAGGATAAAACGGCTTAAAGAAGAGTTTCCACAGGATAGTGTAGAAGGTAAGATGGCTTTTCTTAACGGCGTGGCGGATATTCTTGCCGAACAGGATAATATTGTCGAACGGGAAATTTTTATGAAGGGCATTTCCCGCGATTATGATATCTCCTTTGACTCTCTTGCGGCTGAAACCAACAGAAGAATAAACCGTAAGAAACGGATGGAGAAAAGCAGGGAATTCGCAGCAGCCAGAAAAGAGCTTACGGGTTCAATAAGGCCGGGGCTTCCTGACAGGAAAAAAGGGGCGCGAAGCCGCTATGAAATGATGCTTATTGCTTTATTAAGCCGGGAAAATCATTTGTTCCGTGAAGTTTCAAAAAGGTATCCTGTTGAATGTTTCAGCGAAGGGAACATACGGGAAATAGCCGGTATTCTGTATCGGAGGTTGTCGGAAGGAAATGATTTCCTGCTTGAAGAATTTATAACTAAACTCAATTCAGATGCGGCATCTGAACTGATACACCTGGTAAAAACTTCATGTAATTTTGAAAATCCGGAAAAAGCAATGGATGACATAATTACAAAATTGGAAGTAAAAAAACTTGAAGAAGAAAAAAAGGATATTTTGATACATTTGAAGAATATTACCGATATGGACGAAAAAAAGCGTTTGGAGCTTAAGCTTCAGTCGATTATAGAAAAAATACGGAAGAGTAAACAGATATAAAAATGCAATAATGATGAGAGGTGAAATATATAGATATGGCAGAAAAAGAAAGCAAGAAAAACAATTTGCCTGCCGAGGCTGTCGAAACTGATGAAAAAACTGCCGGTACGGATAATAAAAAGTCAGAAACTGATAAAAAGGCTGCCAATAAAGAGACTAAAAAGGCGGCTGCTGACGAGAAAGCTGCCACTAAAGAGAATAAGAAGGCAGCAGCGGACGAGAAAGCTGCCGATAAGGAAGATAAGAAAGCAGCAGATGAGAAAGCTGCGAATAAGGAAAACAATAAGAATAATAAAAAGGCAGCGAAAAAAGATCCTGCCGCTGTTTTGCATGAGCTTGCAACCGACGGCAAGGCCAAGGGCGTATTGACTTATAAAGAAGTAATGGATGCCTTTGAAAAGATTGAAATGCCTCCGGAGCAAATTGAAAAAATATATGATACGCTTGAACATATGGGCATAGAGGTAGTGCCTGAGATTGATGATGATTTGGAAGATATCAATATCGACGAAGATCCCGAGTTAAGCATACCGGAAGGCGTTACTGTCGATGATCCCGTAAGAATGTATTTAAAGGAAATCGGAAAAGTTCCGCTTCTTACGCCTGAAGAGGAAATCGAACTTGCGAAGAGGATGGAGGCCGGTGAGGAAGAACCTAAAAAGCGCCTTGCTGAAGCTAATTTACGTCTGGTTGTCAGCATAGCAAAAAGATATGTTGGCCGTGGAATGCTGTTTCTTGATTTAATCCAGGAAGGTAATCTTGGACTTATAAAAGCCGTTGAAAAATTTGATTACAAAAAAGGTTTTAAATTCAGCACCTACGCTACATGGTGGATACGCCAGGCAATTACGAGAGCAATCGCGGATCAGGCAAGAACAATCCGTATACCTGTGCATATGGTTGAGACAATAAACAAGCTTATTCGCGTTTCGCGCCAGCTTCTCCAGGAGCTCGGCAGGGAACCTCTGCCCGAGGAAATCGCGAAAGAAATGGGAATGTCAGAGGATAAGGTAAGGGAGATAATGAAAATATCGCAGGAACCTGTTTCGCTTGAAACGCCTATTGGTGAAGAGGAAGACAGTCATCTTGGAGATTTCATTCCCGATGATGATGCTCCGGCTCCTGCCGAATCAGCAGCATTTACGCTTCTTAAGGAACAGCTTATAGATGTGCTTGATACCCTCACACCGCGTGAAGAAAAGGTTCTTCGTCTTAGATTCGGGCTTGATGACGGAAGAGCGCGTACGCTTGAAGAAGTAGGCAAGGAATTCAATGTGACACGCGAAAGAATAAGGCAGATAGAAGCAAAAGCATTAAGAAAGCTTCGTCATCCAAGCAGGAGCAAAAAGCTGAAAGATTACCTTGACTAGATTAAAACAAGAAATATAAACTTGCACCTTAATGACCCCCATACAGTATATTGGATGTATGGGGGTATTTTTATGCGCAGGTGTATGGAACCTAGATATGTTCCTTACCTTAGAACAAGATATCACAGATCATGTAATGCGTATTTTCCGCGTTTTTCCGTTATCACAAGGCTTTTTGCGTTTATTGTTTGTTTTATTGCATTTATCAGCAGCGCAGCCGTAAAATTTTACAAAGCGCTGGAGAATGCCGGCAGCGAAAAAGCAATACGACTGGTCAATGAATGCATTGATAACAGCATCATGTCTGCAAGCGCAAAATATCCCGCCGACGGTTTTTTACAATTAGAAAGAACAAACAAAGGCGGAGTGGCATCCATTAAAACTTCTGCGATTTATATAAATAATTACACGGCTTACGTTTGCAATAATATTAATGAAGAAATTTCGAAAAAACAGAACCGGAGAATTGAAATATCAATTCAGGAGATTACAGGCCGAAGTTTTCTTATACCGCACGGACTTTCTATACCGATCAAGGTTGAGCCCGTTGGAACGGCTACGGTAAAGCCGGAATCGGTATTCGAATGTAATGAAATGGACAAGACTGTGCACAGGCTCAATATGAAAGTAAATATAAGGATAAAAATACTATTTCCGCTCCTTTACAAGGAAGAAGAAATAACAAGGGATATCCTCATATCTGAAATAATAGTTGTCTAGCGGGTTTATACCTTCCAATTCCATGAAAATATCCAATAAACAATAACATTGTTTTTGAGACGGCGGTTAATCTAATTGTTTCTATTCATCATTTTTATCTATTTTTCTAAATACACTAATTTTATAAATTATAAGTATATCATACAAATGTTGCAATATATATGCAAAAAATGGTAGAATATTATCAAAACACCTGTCGGAAGACGAATCTTTTCAGCGATATGTCATTTTTATGCCGGGAGAAGCGTGCTTATATTTTATGTTTCGGGGGTAAAATAATGCCGCAGATTAATATGATAATTGCGGGCAGGGATGAAGAATATGTAAAAAACCTTGCCAACTGGTTCATGGAACACAGGACGCATCAGTTCCGTATATCGGTATTCACGGAAAAAGAGAGTTTTGAGAACTTTTGCCGGAACGAAAATGAAACGCCGGATATAATATTGGCTGATGAAGCTTTTTTATGCGCTGATCTTGAAACTAACAATAATATTATTATTCTCGGAGAATCACGCAGCGAAAAATACATCAAACTGAAACACATAGAAAAGTATCAGCCCGCCCCGGGCATTGCGTCGTCAATTCTTACAATCATGTCCGAATATGGGAAAGTTTCAGGATGGAACAAACCGGGTAAAAGCGAAATAATCGTATGTTTATCGCCCGATCAGGCACTAAAGACAACGTTCGCATTATATCTTGCCTACGCGTGTAAGGATGCCGTATATTTAAATTTTGAATCTTTCCCGTTTTACAGGCTTCTTCCGGAAAAGAGTTTCGCAAATAAAAACCTGTCTGATATCCTTTATAATATAAAATCGTCAAAAGGAAACACCGGTATTGCGCTGGACAGTGCGGTATATACCGATTATACGGGATTAAATATTATACCGCCGATTGATAATCCCAATGACATTTGGGAACTGACTGAAAATGAAATGGATGCGCTTATTAATTCTCTTAAGTCTTGGGGACATTTTAAAACCGTTATAGCCGATATTGAACTTAACGCCGGACCTTATACCGCGAAATGGCTTGATGCCGCTTCAACGGTTTTTGTCCCGATAAGCCCGTTTCTTATGCATCAAAAGCAGCGTGTCAATAACATGATTAACAGCCTTTCAGGCACCGAGTCTGAAAAGGTTAAGTGGATACAGACGATGCCTTTTGATAGTGAATCATTCGAAGAACCGGATCGTATTTGTTACATTCCGGAACTAAAGGCTTTGCCGGAAGATTGGAAACCATACGTTCGGAATAGTCCTGTCCTGGACAGGATACGCGCTATTGTTTCCCGTGATAATTAAATGTTTACAGCCGGTGTCTTTATAGAGGAAGAGCCATGAATTCAATTAAAAGCCCGGATTTATTAAGAGAAATACGACAGAGCGTTTTAAGAAAAACCGAATTATCAGGAATATCGGAAGCCGAGATGGATGATAAGCTGTACTCGCTTGTTGAAGAGGCTGTGTTTGAAAGAGTCAGGGACCTGCACCTGAAAATCAGCGATAAAAAACAGCTGGTTGACTCGGTTTTCAACTCATTAAGGCGTCATGACATCCTTGAACCGCTGCTTCAGGATCCCGAAATTACTGAAATAATGATAAACGGACCGGATAAAATTTTCATTGAAAAAAACGGGATCTCGCTACAGATACCGCTGAAATTTGAGAGCAGGGAACAACTGGAGGATATTATACAGCGTATTGTATCGCGCGTGAACCGCAGCGTTAACGAAGCCGAGCCCATAGTGGACGCAAGGCTTCCCGACGGCTCAAGGGTCAATGTTGTATTAAGCCCTGTCGCATTGAACGGACCGCTTGTTACAATACGAAAATTTTCCGAAACCCCGCTTACAATTGAAAATTTAATAAAAATGGGAAGCATAACAAAAAAAGCCTCCGATTTTCTCGAAAAACTTGTACGGGCAAAGTATAATATGTTCATATGTGGTGGCGCGGGTTCCGGCAAGACAACTTTTCTCAATGTCCTTTCAAATTTTATTCCGTCGAACGAGCGCATTATTACGATAGAAGATTCTGCGGAATTAAGACTTTCAAGCGTAAACAATCTTGCGCAGATGGAAACGCGAAACGCGAATACCGAAGGGATTGGAGAAATACCTATCAGGACTTTAATAAAAACATCACTAAGGATGCGGCCGGAAAGGATAATCGTCGGTGAGGTCCGCGGAGCGGAAGCCCTTGATATGCTCCAGGCAATGAACACGGGCCATGAAGGCTCGATGTCGACAGGCCATGCGAACTCGGTGAAGGATATGCTTACGCGGCTTGAAACAATGGTACTGATGGCTGTTCCGATGCCATTGGAAGCAATTCGCAAACAAATTGCTTCAAGCCTTGATATCATAATCTTTTTATCGCGTTTCCGCGACGGAACCCGGAAGGTCGTCGAGATATGCGAAGTGCTTGATTACGAAGACGGGGATGTAAATCTCAATCCATTATTCAGATTTGAAGAAAAAGGGGAGGATGAAAGCGGGAAAATTACAGGAGAACTGAAAAGCACCGGGAATGCATTAAAAAACACTTGTAAAATAAAGCAGTATATTGGTCACGGATATTAGCCTTTTATTATCTCCCATATAAAAACAGGTACTGTTTGATCTGGGTCTGTATAATAAAGACTCTGCAAAATTATCGAATGTAAACGCATACATTCATTTAATACAAAGTCAATTTACAAAATTAACCAATTTATAAATTCCAAATACAAATTATGTAAAATATCATTGATGTTGTTATCTGATTCTAATATAATTTACATAACACGTAAATCAATTTCTTATTGCTTCTGGGGGGTAAACTATGAACTTGAAGAAACTGAAAGCTGCTTTAATAATTCTGTCAGTTTTTGTTTTTATGGTTCCAACGCCGGTAAGCATGGCGGATGACCGGGTTCCACTGGAAGACAGGACAATTGAAGAAATAATTGAAAAGTATAATGAGGCTCCGTTCAGGTTTGATTCAGGATATGTAGAATATGATATAAAGCCAAGTAATGAATATCCGTACAGTGCAGGCAAGATAAAGGATGAATACCTTCAGGAAGCTTTAAACCTGGTTAATTTTATAAGGTATATTGTCGGTTATCCGTATGAGGTCACGCTGGATGAAAAATATATAAATTATGCCCAGCATGGGGTTGTTTTGCTTGCTGCTACCGATCAATTTACGCATTATCCTGAGAAACCTGATGATATGCCCGAAAATTTTTATAATATTGCATATAAAGGAACATCAGAATCAAACCTGGGCAAGGGGCACAGTAACATCATTCAAAGCATTCTTGGCTGCATGAGAGATGCTGATTCTATTAACATAGAAAAAGTGGGGCACCGGCAGTGGTTATTGAGCAGTACGTTGGGGAAAATCGGTTTCGGATACTGCAATGGATATTCAAGCACGTATGTATTTGACAAATCCGGTAAAAGTGTAATATATGATTTTATTGCATGGCCTGCGAAGAATATGCCGATAGAATTTATGGTTTCATATCTTCCATGGTCGGTAAACCTGGGTGCCGCTTATGATGCAAATTCAATTGATAATGCCGTTGTAACCCTTACAAGAAGAAGGGACAACAAAGTCTGGCAGTTCAAAAAAGATTCTGTTTTTAAAAACGATAACGGTTACTTTGGCGTATACAATGGTGGAGCCCTTGGAAAATGTATTATTTTCCGCCCGGATTTTGATGAAGAAAAACCTTATCTCGAAAATGACATATTTGATGTGAACATATCAGGCATTACAAGGACTGATGGAACTGAAACAGAAATAAACTATACTGTTCGGCTTTTCAGGCTGTATGATCCGTATAAGGTCAAAACCGGTACAGATGAAGGTACTTATATTAACGAAGTTGAAGTGTCATTTTTCTGTGATTTCCCGTACGTTAATATTTATTATACAACTGATGGATCAATCCCGAATATTTACAGCAACAGATATGATAAACCGATTAAAATAAATGAAAGCACAGTTTTTCATGTAATATCCACTATTAATGATTTTCAACAAGGCGACGTTTCAGTCTTCAGATTCAATATCGAACGGGCCAGCGAATGGGCGGTAAATGACATTAAAAAGGCTATTTCTTTAAACCTCGTGCCGCCGCCGCTGCAAGGGCGATACCTGGACAACATCACGCGCGGTGATTTTTGCAAACTTGCAATGAACCTTCTTACCGAAATAGAAGGTAAACCGTTACAGGAAATATTGGATGATGCAGGGATTAAGACATTGCAAAACCCGTTTATCGATACATCCGAACCTGAAATCCTTGCCGCTAACGCTCTTGGAATTGTAAAAGGCGTTGGAAACGGCAGGTTTAACCCCGATGGTCTTATTACACGCCAGGAGGCTGCTGTTATGTTAACAAGAACGGCTGCTTTATTAGGTATAGATTCAAGCGAAAACGCTCCCGAATTGTTTTCAGACATCGGTGAATTTGCCGACTGGGCGGAAGACAGTATACTTTTCATATCATCCATCGTTGATAGGGCAGGCAATAAAAAGGTCATGGGAGGGGTTGGAAACAACAGGTTTTCTCCGCACGGCAGCTATACTAGGGAGCAGTCGATTGTTACGATGCTAAGGCTTTTTAACGTGATAAAAAATTCGAATTTGTAAAAATGAATTTATTGGGCTGTCAGGCATGAAGAAGCTTACTTTTACATTAATGAAGATTAACAGCTAAAAACAAAACTTATGTAAAAACTGCTGTTGTCAATTTAAGGCTCGTGTGTTATACTACAGTAAGATTAAAATACACACGCAGTACGATTTGTGATAATGTGCCCGGTAAAATACGATTTGCAGCGAAGCTGAGCTGCTTTTTTCAGTGTATTTTAGGGTTTCTTCACAAAGTTGAATACTGCGGAGGTTAAACATTGGAGGTTTTATATTATGTCTGTAGTATCTATGAAACAACTCCTTGAAGCGGGAGTTCATTTTGGGCATCAAACAAGAAGATGGAATCCCAAAATGGCTGAATACATCTTTACCGAAAGAAACGGTATCTACATTATCGACCTGCAGAAAACGGTTAAAAAAATGGAAGAAGCGTATTACTTTATCCGTGATACCGTTATGGAAGGCGGAGATGTTCTCTTTGTAGGAACAAAAAAACAGGCCCAGGACGCTATTAAGCAGGAAGCAGAACGCTGCGCGATGTATTATGTCAACAACCGCTGGCTTGGCGGAATGCTGACGAACTTCAAAACAATCCGAAAACGTATCGAAAGGCTTAATGAACTTCAGAAAATGCAGGAAGACGGTATTTTCGACGTTTTGCCCAAGAAAGAAGTAACGAAGCTGAAACTTGAAATGGAGAAGCTTGAGAAAAACCTCGGCGGTATCCGTGAAATGAAAAAGCAGCCAGCGGTACTGTTTGTAGTAGATCCGAAAAAAGAGAGAATAGCAATCCTGGAAGCTAAAAAATTAGGTATTCCGATTGTCGCAATTGTCGATACTAATTGTGATCCTGATGAAGTTGATTATGTAATTCCGGGTAATGACGATGCAATACGCGCGGTTAAGCTTATTGCTTCCAAAATGGCTGACGCGGTAATTGAGGCAAGACAGGGTGAACAATTTGAAGCTGCGCCGGTTGAAGATGAAAAGGAAATTGAAAATGAAAATGAAGAAGTAAGTCTGGAAGAAATTTCGCTCGATGATATTACACTGGATGAAGAACTCATCGGCGAAGTTGAAGAAGAAGAATAACTGTTGCGGAATAGGAGGATAAACAATGGAAATATCTGCTGGAATGGTAAAAGAATTACGTGAAATGACCGGATGCGGTTTAATGGATTGCAAAAGAGCCCTTGTTGAGAGCAACGGGGACATGGATAAAGCGGTTGAGTATCTCAGGGAAAAGGGTCTTGCAACAGCGGCGAAAAAGGCAGGCAGAATTGCGGCCGAAGGAATAGTTGATTCATATATCCACGGCGGCGGAAGGATTGGCGTTCTCGTCGAAGTAAATATTGAAACCGATTTCGCGGCTAAAAACGCTGAGTTCCGCACTCTTGTCAGAGATATTGCGATGCAGATTGCTGCCAGCAACCCTCTGTATATTTCAAGAGAGGATATTCCGCCGGAGGTTCTCGAGAAAGAAAAAGAAATTCTTAAGGCCCAGGCTATGAACGAAGGAAAACCCGAACAAATTGCCGAAAAAATGGTTGCCGGACGCCTTGAAAAATATTATAAGCAAGTATGCCTTCTTGAACAGCCTTTTATTAAAGATACCGATAAATCCGTGCAGGACGTAATTAACGAAAAGATTGTTACAATCGGTGAAAAAATAAGTGTTCGCCGTTTTACACGTTATGAAATGGGCGAGGGCCTGAAGAAAAGAGAAGATAATTTTGCCGAAGAGGTTATGAAGCAGGTAAATAAATAATTTGTTTTTGAAAGGGTATATTATCGTAATATACCCTTTTTTTGAAATATCGGTTATCACAGCAGGAATCCGGTTTGGCCGGGTTAACCCGCGGTGACAGCACAGGGGGTTGTAACCATAATTATGAAGCTTAAGTATAAGCGTGTCATGCTGAAAATCAGCGGCGAAGCTCTTGCGGGCGATAACGGTTTCGGAATAGATCAGGAAATACTAAGCAGGATTTGCGAATCAGTTAAAAAAGCTTCCGATATGGGCGTGGAAATCGCTATTGTAGTCGGCGGCGGGAATTTTTGGCGCGGAAGATCCGGAATAGGCATGGACAGAACTACGGCGGATCATATGGGGATGCTTGCTACGGTAATAAATGCGCTGGCGCTTCAGGATACGCTTGAATCCAAAGGAGTACCCACGAGGGTTCAGACCGCTATAGATATGCGGAGGATTGCCGAACCGTATATCAGGGGACGCGCGGTAAGACATTTGGAAAAGAAACGCGTTGTTATATTCGCATGTGGAACGGGAAATCCGTTTTTCACGACAGACACCGCCGCTGCGTTAAGAGCCGCCGAGATTGATGCGGACGCTATTCTGCTTGCAAAAAACGTTGACGCGGTTTATGATTCAGACCCGAAAATAAACCACGAAGCAAAAAGGTTTGACAAGATAACCTATCTTGATATGATTAACCTCCAGTTAGGGGTTATGGATTCTACCGCTTCAACGCTGTGTATGGATAATAACATCCCTATTATCGTGTTCAGTATCAGGGAACCTGAAAACATAATAAAAGTACTGGCCGGAGAAAATATCGGAACATATATTGCTAAGGAGGTATAGTTATGGATAACTCTTACAGTAATGTAACCGAGAAAATGGACAAAACGATTTCCGTTTTAAAGGAAGAACTTGCAAATATTCGTGCCGGGCGCGCTAATCCGCGTCTTTTGGATAAGGTTACGGTCGATTATTACGGCGTACCTACACCGGTAACTCAGCTTGCGAACATAAACATACCGGAAGCAAGGCAGATCGTTATTCAGCCGTGGGATTCGAAAATCCTTTCCGCAATTGAAAAAGCGATACTGGCGTCGAATCTTGGTTTGACCCCGAACAATGACGGCAAGCTTATAAGGTTGTTTTTCCCGCCTCTGACCGAAGAACGCCGTGTCGAGCTTACAAAACAGGTAAAGAAAAGCGGAGAAAACGCTAAAGTTGCCATAAGACAGATCAGAAGAGATGCGATGGAAATTTACAAAAAAATGAAAAAGAACAGTGAAATAACTGAAGACGATTTGGCCGATACCGAAAAAGATATACAGAAAATTACCGACGGTTACATAGAAGATATTGATAAAATCGTAGCCGCAAAAATTAACGAGATAATGGAAGTATAAGATGAATACTGATAAATTTACCGGTATGTACCTGTGGGAAGTTAAAGAGGCACTTCATAACGAGGGAATAACGAACTACAGTATTGTTGTCACGGCTCCGCCGAGACAAACCGACAGGGAACCCGATGATTACGATCGGGTAATATCGGTTGATTTGAATATTAACCCTCCGAGAATTTTGGTATGCAAAACATAGCAATACCACGTGAACCGGCAGCTTAACCATGTCTAAAGACGGCAGAAGCATTTAAGCATTCTGCCTTTTTTGATCCAATCGTTTTGAACCAGAATATCTTTCTATACACAATAATATAAAATCAATCCAAGTTAATATTTCATAAATAAAGGAGAGTCGAGTCCGTATAATGGTGTAAAATAGGTTTCCTAAAATAAGGGAGCCATTAACAAATTCCTCAGTTAAAATATAAGTTGGAGAAACAAAATTCTAAAAGGAGGAATTTGAATGGCTCAAT